>ERZ1292629.6-Hain-H43-01um-R1-6-length-244599-cov-7_pt2 | contig 170854 bp, 183 predicted proteins | sample MGYA00564399_ERZ1292629 | MGnify/ENA primary metagenome ERZ1292629 (study PRJEB36523, sample SAMEA6512636) | groundwater metagenome | collected 2019-01-08 | study: AquaDiva: Metagenomics assemblies of 32 groundwater samples | reverse complement strand
AAGGCAAAAAAGATTGTATGTGGCAAGAAAAATCAAAAATAAAAATATAATTATCGCAGCTCCAGAAGGCCATAAATTAAATTTCAGAAAAGAAATTTTTGTAAAAGATGCACACTGGATTAATAATAACTCTAACCTTTCTTTAATTAAAACTAAATCTATTTCGAGCGAAGCGAGACTATCTTTGGATTGGGTGGGTGGGAAAGAAATTAAAGTCCTCACCAGAATCAGACAAGTTGGTGAACTTCTACCAAGCAAAATAAAGAAAGAAAACGGAAAAATAAAAGTGACGTTAGACAAAGCAATAACAGGAGTTTCAGAAGGCCAGGCGATTGTTCTATATCAAGGAACAAAATGCCTTGGCGGTGGAGTTATAACTTTTCAATAACCTTTTTATAATGTTAATTCTTCAATAAATAATGGATTTAGATGACGCGATTCGTGCAAGAAGAAGTATAAGAGAGTTCTCAACAAAAAAACCAGATTGGAGATTGATCATTGAAGCCATCGACGCCGCAAGATTTGCTCCGACAGCCGGAGACAATTTCACGACAAAATTCCTTATGGTATCAGACATTGAAAAAATTTCAATTTTGGCAAAAGCAACACAGCAGCATTTTATCGGTAAAGTACAATATGTCGTAATTGTTTGTTCCGCTCCATCCAGAACGATAAACGCGTATGGAGAAGCTGGAAAAGCTTATGTGAGACAGCAGGCCGGAGCAGCAATTCAGAACTTTCTTTTGAAATTAACAGAGTTGGGATTAGGAACATGTTGGGTTGGCTATTTTTCAGAAGAAATGATAAAAGAGGCACTGAAAATCCCAAGCGACGTCCAAGTGGAAGCATTATTCCCAATAGGCCTTGTTTTAGACAAAAAGAAAAGAATAAAAAACAGCATAGACTTAGATAACATATTATACTTCGAAGAGTACGGAAACAAAAGGATGAAGAAAATCAATAAACTCGAAGTATAAAAGAAAAATGGGTGAAGAAAATTTAGCGGCTCAGTCGGTTTCAACATATCCTCCAAGTCAGAACATGGACGATGTGCCACAGAAGAAAAACGTATTTCTAGCACTGCTGTTAACAATAATAACCCTTTGTATCTACACGCCATTATGGTATATGAAAAGAACAAGACAATTTTACAATCTTGGCACGACAAAAAAACTTGTCAGGATTCTCCCATCTTTGCTTTTGTTTTTCCATATAGTGTTCATTGTTTGTGTCGCAGTTCTTATAACCACTATATCTTCAGATATGGGAACATTCTTCCAGAACGTCACAACTTTGCAGGCCGCTTTATTATTCTTGATATTTGTTTCAGCAATAATAACATTCTTATTGACAATAATCACCGCATTCTACTGCAGGACAATAATAAACCAAGCGCTAGAAAACAAGAATGTTGACAAAAAAATCTCAATATTATACACTCTATTCTTCGGACACTTGTACCTACAGTATGAAATCAACAGAGTAGCGAATGACAAAGAAGAACATCCAAGAATTGCACCATTAGTTGTCTTATTGATAATCATAATCGCAGTAGGGGTTGGAACTTATTTATTGTTTAGGTAAAAAAGAACTCTTAGAAAAAATATTAATAAAAAAAAGAAAAAACCTCGGGAAACCCCGAGGCGTATAAAATAAGATTACGATTTAACCGTATATTTCTATTCCAAGATCAGACATTCCTCTCTGTGCTGGCTTGCTATCTTCATAGCCCTTTCCCAGTACATAAGGAGACTTAACACCAGTCATTATGGTGATAACTCTAACCTTTCCAACAAAGTCTTTGCTGATTCTTGCTCCAATAATAACCTGTGCATCTGGGCTCAAGTTCTCAGAAACAATTCTACCGATAAGGTCGAACTCTTCTAACTTCAAGTCAGGTCCGCATGTTATATGGATCAAAGCACCAGTAGCGCCTTGGTAGTCAACATCCAATAAAGGATGTGTGAGAGCCTGCTTTACAGCTTCATTAACTCTGTCTTGCGTATCTGCTTCTCCAATTCCAATAACAGCAACTCCGCCGTCTTTCATTATTGCTGAAACGTCTGCATAGTCTAGATTAATCAAGCTAGGCAATGTTATGGTCTCAACAATACCTTTTATCATTGTACTAACTAACTCGTTAGCAACAGCAAAGGCTTGTTCAATTGGTAGTTGGCCAGCGATATCTACTAGTCTATTGTTATCCAAAACAATGCATGTGTTGGACATTTCTCTAAGCTCTTGAAGTCCGAATTCAGCTTTGTCAACTCTAGCTCTTTCAGCTTCAAAAGGCATAGTTACTACGCCAATAACAACAGCACCAGTTTCTTTAGCAAGTTGAGCAATGACAGGAGCAGCACCAGTTCCGGTTCCACCACCCATTCCAGCAATTACAAACACCATGTCTGCGTTAGCAACAGCTTTCTTCAAGTCAACAATTGCTTCTTTAGCAGCTTCTCTTCCTCTTTGAGGCATTCCACCGCATCCAAGTCCTCTTGTTAATTCCTTACCAATAAGGATCTTGTCGTCAGATTTGGAAACACTCAAATGCAAGGCGTCAGTGTTTGCAGCAAAAACAGTAGCACCATTAATTCCTTTGTTGTAAAGCCAGGTTATAGCATTACAGCCCATTCCACCAACACCAATAACTTTGATGTTAGCCTTTCCAGCCTTCAACTCATCGAAATTAATACTGTGAGTCTCTGTCTTCTCTATGGCTTCTTTTGCAAAATCTAATACCATTTTTTTCCTCTTTGATTTATTTATGTGCTTTCGTCTATGACGAAATGTTTATATAGTTGATACACTGTCAACTAATAGAGAATGAGGAATCGCCTCTGCATGCAAAGGTATTAATTGACGGCAATCAATTAATATAATAGAAAAAACAGAGGATTGTTCTATTTAAACTTTTTTATTTTCCAACACATGCTTTTAGAAGTGCGTTTTTGAAATAATTTTGAGAAATATTTAATTTTTGACCAAATTCTTTTTAAACTTTTCTAAATCTTTTTTCAAAAAACTTCCACCGGCCGCCTTTTTATGCCCGCCGGCCATGGCCCCTTCAAGACCATTCACTGATTTTTTCAATAAAAGGTTAACATCAACTTCCCCAGATTGACTTCTTGCAGAAACCTTGCATTTTCCTGGCTCTCTTTGAGAGTCAGAAACAAAAACAATTAGATTACCCGGATTCTCTATTGACAAAGTCGTGCATATTGCCGAAGTGATCCCGAACTTTGGAGCCCCATAAAAAAAATACATTTTCTTATCCCCATAAAACTCCGCATTTTTCTTAAATTTATCTGTCCATTTTTTAAATTCCTTGTCAATTTCTTTTCTTGCTTTTTCCATGGAAGCTATATTTTTTTCTTTTAAAAGAGCGTAAACTTTTTTCAAATCATCAGAATAATAAATTATTGCAGCTCCAATTGTCTGCATCAACTCTCCAGGAATTGAATTTATTATATTTTCTTCAGTTATTGAAGGATGTTTTTTCTGAAGAAATTTTAAAATCTCCTTTGCAAAATAAGACCTATCTGCAACTAATGCAGCTTCTAAAAGCCAGTCAGATTCTGAAGGATCAAAATAATGCTTAGCAAGATTATAGATTATAAAAGACGCGCAAAACGGCGTTTCTGTTTTTATTACATTTTTAATATCCTTTATTTTGGGGTTTATTGGATGATGATCAATCATAAACATGTCAAAATCCTTGAACGCCTTAATCAGAAAATCAATGTTATCTCTCCCATCAGCATATATATCACTAAGCAAAATCTTGTTTACTCCCCCCTTCTTACATTTATCAAAACAATTCTCTAAATCCCCATAATCGATAATTTCAATAATTCTTGGTTTTATTTTTTTAAAATAAAGTATTTTTTCCATAAAAAAAGCACTTGCAAGCCCATCCAAATCATTATGGCTTACTATTGCAACATTATCTTCCTTCTTGATAGAATCAACAAAACTCCAGAAATCTTTTTCATGCCCCATTAAAAATTTCATATCACTCCTTTTCCAAGACTAAAACATTTATTCCCGCCTCATGACAAAGCCCTGAAAACTCTTTTACATCATCCTCGCCGCCAATAATGCTTCCCCAGTGCATTGGAATAACAATTGAAGGTTTTATTATTTTAGCCGCTTCCGCAGCTTCTTCAGCACTCATTGTAAATCTGCCCCCTATAGGCAGCAAAGCCACAAAAGTTTTTCCAGGCTGTTTAAATCCAGTAAGCCTTGCCATTTCTGGAATGATATCACAATCGCCGCTATGATAAACAATTACATCATTCATCTTTACTATATAGCCGACCCAGCCCTCATCTTTTGGATGAAAATGTTTTCCAATGTTATAGGCCGGAATTGTAGCAATCTTTACATCTCCTAATTCCAACTCTTGTCCTGCTTCCACAATTTCCATTTTTATGGGAATATCAAACTTTGTAACGCTGCTTTGACAATCCGCAGTCATTATAATTTTTGTCCCTTCTTTTGCGACTTTTTTCAGGTCAGCAAAACTGCAATGATCATAATGGCTATGAGTTATCAGGATAATGTCTGCTTTCGGCAACCCATCCTTTATGTTGTAAGGATCAATATAAATTGTTTTGGAATTCTGAATAAGAAACCCAGAATGCCCAAGCCATTTTATTTCAATGTCTTCTATTTTAACCATGATTATAAAAAATCATTTTAGTTTTTAAGAGTTTTGATTAAATTTTCTTTAAAAGATTATTTACATAATCCATTTTTCCATCATTCAAAACTAAAATATCAAAAGCCTTTTTGTAAAAATCAAGATTTTTATCAATTTCATCATTCAAAAACCCAATTTTTATTAAATTATCATAATCGAACCCTTTAATCATCTCAACATCCCCTAAACTATCTCCTAAAAGCAAAACATTTTTTCTGTCTCTTACTCTATGAAAATTTCTATAATGGCGCAATGATGCTTCATCTTTGTTAAAAACATGGATTATTGGCTCCCTTATTCCAATCGCTTTTCCGTCTTCACCCCAAACAAAAGAATTTGATACTATAGTTATATTTCCGTAAAGTTTTCCTTGCTTCTCCAGAAACATCTCAATCGAGTCTCCACCAAGCCCTGCAGATGAAAGGATTACTAAAGGAATGCCTTTCTCATCCAAAAAATCCAAAAATTCTCCAGCCCCCTCTCTGAACTGTATTCTTCCACTCTCAATGATTTTCTCTAAATGGCTTTTATTCAGCCCAGATTCGATAAGCAACTGAAAATGTTTGCTCCACCACTCATGCATGACCTTTCTTTTTTCTTCAAATGGAATATTAGGATCAATTTCAGTAGGATGATATTTATCTGAAAGAGCATTGGCTTTTGCAGAATAGTCTTCACTGATATAACCTCTTGTCCTCAGCTCAGAGATTAAAGAGGGAGTTTTCTCCCCGTCAACAAACGCTTTTGTCAAAGTCCTGTCAAAATCAGCAACAACATGAATTTTGTTAATTCCATTACTAACAAAAGCTTTTCTCTTTTCAGCCAAATCCTGAGGATTAACAATAACTACATTTTCCATGATCATGATATCAAAAACTAGCGGTTTTTAAGTGTTTTTCTTGGGTTTTTTTGGTTTTTTGTGCTTGTTACTTGGTTTCTTTGGTTCTTTCACGTAAATCAAAAATAATTTAGCCTCCTCCTTAACTTTTTGCCCATTTCTAACCTTAGTTCTTAAAATATATCCATCACAAGGGGCGAAAACTTCAGTCATTAAATTTCCGTATAATCCTTCAAAATGGTCTAAATACCCCAGAACATCCCCTTTCTTAATCTCTTGTTTCCATTTTAGTTTTGAGCTGGGTAAAGATTTATCTTCACTCCAATAAAAAGTTCCAGGATAATTAGATTTAATATAATCATACTCATGCCCAATGAAAAGATGTTTTTCCACAGATGTTGACAATTCGAATTTTTTCTCCACAGACTGAACAATCTTTTCAATTGTTTTTGGTAATCTATTTACTACCTTCAATCGAGAAAACCAAGAAGATAATTCCAAACTATCAATACTAGACTCTTCAACAAGTTTTACTAATCTCTTGATATAGCTGAGACGCATAAAAAAGCCACAAATTGCAAGATTAAAAGATTAACTATGGTGGAGTTTTAGATGTCAACTACAACATAATCTCCGTTAAAACCGACATTGTAAACTTCAGATTTTCCAACCATTGTTTTTCCCTTTCCTTCATGAATATGTCCGCAAAAAACATATTTTGGCTGATATTTTTTTATGTAATCCAGAATAACTTTGCTTCCAGCATGTTTTCCATGCCAGTGTTTAGGAGCTCCAAATTTTCCAGAAACCTTATCAAGATAACCATAAGGTGGCTGATGGCAAACCAAAATGTTTAAGCGCCCAAATCTATTTAAAATTTCTCTCGCTTTGTCCGTTTCTTTTTTAGCTTTCTGCAATCTCTTTTTATAATCTGAAGGTTTAAAATCTTGCACCCAATTTGTATCGACAAAATATTCCAAAAAACCTATTCTTAACCCCTCAATAGTTTTTACACTATTCTTAACAAGATAAAAATCTTTCATTGAATTAATCTTTTCACGAGTAGAAGGAAGATTCAATCCATATTTTTTCTTTTCTTTTCTTATTTGAGAAGTAGAAGGAATTCCCACATTCCCTTGCAAAGAATAAACAGAAGCAATTTTACTAAGATATTTTAGCACTTCAATTGTTGAATTATGGATTTCCATGTGAACAACTTTCTGATGTTTCGCGGTTTCTTCCAATTCTGGCAAACCCTCTTTTTTTCGGTTAATATTTTCAAAATGTCTTTTTCTAGCCAAATCAGCCTTACCAATATCTCCAGTTAAAAGAATTAAATCAATACCTTTTGAAGGAACTTTTCTAACTTGGTCGATTGCACCATGTGGATCACCTACAACTAGAATCTTCATTTTCTTACGGCTTCCATCTAGTCATTGTCCTAGGGAAAGCAATTGCATCTTTTATTGTTTCTAGGCCGCATATCCAAGAAATAACTCTTTCTGTTCCCATTCCAAAACCGCCATGCGGAACGCTTCCATATCTTCTGGTATCAAGATAAAATTCATAGTTTGCAGGGTCTTCATTCATCTCAACAAGATTCTCTTTTATTTTCTTAATATCAGATTCCCTTTCACTTCCTCCAATAATTTCACCATAACCTTCTGGAGCGATAAAATCCACACCATGAACAACTTTCTTGTCTTCGGGAGCTTCTTTCATATAAAAAGCTTTAACAATTTTTGGATAATGTGTAATCATTATCGGAACATCAAACATGGCACTAAGCTTGTCTTCTTCAATTGTTCTCAAATCTTTTCCCCACTCAACATTCATTTTAGCTTTTTCTTTAAGAAGTTTCAATGCTTCTGTATAAGTTATTCTAACAAACTTTTTCTTAAGAACAGGTTCAAGCTTTTTAACGTCTCTTTCAAGTATTTTTAATTCCTCTTTATTTTCATCCAAAACTTTTTTCACAATATGTTTTATCAGTCCTTCCCCATAACTCAAGATATCATCGAAACTGGCCCATGCAACTTCCATCTCTGCATGCCAGTATTCTGTCAAATGTCTTGAAGTTTTTGACTTCTCGGCCCTGAAAGAAGGGGCTAGAGTGTAAATTTTTTCCAAAGAAAAAATTGCGGGCTCAGCATAAAGCTGCCAGGATTGAGATAAAAAAACTCCTTTCTGTCCAAAGTAAGGAACAGAAAATAATGTTGACCCTCCCTCTGACTGCACACTCTGGAAAATAGGACTTTGATATTCGTAAAATCCTTCTTTCCTGAAATATTCATGAATCGCTCCAAAAACAGTGCTTCTTATTTTCATTATTGAAGCCATTTTCCTGCTTCTCAACCATAAATGTCTCCTATCTCCTAACAACTCTTCATTCAAATCTTTGTTTATTGGAAAATCCTCTGCAATCTGTATAATGTTTATTTTATCGGCAGAAATTTCATAACCTGTTGGCGCTCTTTTGTCCTCTTTTATTGTTCCTTCAATCTCAACGCTGCTTTCAATTTTTATTTTGTCTATGTCATCCCATTGTTTCTCAAATTTACCTCTGTCCAGCACACATTGAATAATATCACTAGAATCTCTTAAAACAAGAAATTTCATTTTGTTGCTTCCTCTTTCCCTATAAATCCAACCACGCACAGCTACTTTCCCGCTGCCTTTTTTCATGGCCTCTTTTATTGATAGGAATTTTGTTTGAGTCATGGTGTCAACCTCATTCTGTCCCTTGGAAACAAAGTTGCTTCACGAATATTATTCAATCCAAGCATCGTCTGCGTTAATCTTTCTAATCCGATGCTCCATCCTGCATGCATTGGAGCTCCATACCTGAAAGAATCAACATACCATTTAAAACTCTCAGGCTTCAAACCTTTTGCTTTCAGATTTTTTATCAGGATTTCTGGAACATGAATTCTCTGCCCACCAGAAGAAATTTCAATCCCCCCATAAAGGGCATCAAATCCCCCACTAATTCCTTTTTTCTCGTCTTTAGGCCAGATGTAAAAAGGCTTTATCTTTGAAGGCCACTCATATGTAAAAACAATACAATTAGGAAATAACTCGCAAAGTTTTCTCTCAGCCTCAGGCTCAAAATCGTCTCCATCTTTCATCTTTATTCCGTGTTTGTTCATTAAATCAAAAGCCTCTTTATATTTCAGAGATTTCACATCAGGAACCTTTAATTTAACATTTAACAATTCAAGTTCAGGTTTGCATGTGTCGATAACTTTCTTAAAAATATATTTCACAACTTCTTCAAGATATTTCATTATCCCCATATCATCCTCAAAAGCCATCTCAATGTCCATCTGTCTTATCTCGTTAATGTGTTTAGAAGTGTCATGTTTTTCGGCTCTCCACACAGGAGTTATAAGAAAAACTCTCTCCATTGAAATTGCCATCAGCTGTTTGTATAATTGTGGAGATTGAGCGAGATAAGCAGGCTTATCAAAATAATTTATTTTAAACAAATCAGTTCCGCCCTCCGTTGAAGTCCCTATGATTGCAGGGGTTTGTATTTCTATGAAATTCTTGTTTGCAAAAAATTCCCTGAAAGAATTTGCAATCACAGACTGAATCTTAAAAATTGCCATTATCTTAGGTTTTCTGACATCCAAACTTCTATAATCGAGCCTTGAAGACAATTCAGTACTAACTGCTTTTTCATTAACCTGTATTGGAAGTTTTTCAGCCTTGGCCAAAACAATCAGATTTTCAACCTCAACTTCAGCGTCTTTCCTTGCCAACTCATTCTTGACATCGGCTTTATTCACCTTGCCTTTTATTTCAATAACACTTTCCAAAGTCAATGAAGGAATTTCTTTCAGAATTTTTTGATCTTTTACAATGCACTGCACAATTCCAGAATTGTCTCTTAAAAGAATAAAGGCCATTTTTGACATAACTCTAAGTTCATGACACCATCCCTTAAGTGTGACTTCCTGCCCAGTTTTTATTTCCTTTATAAAAGAGCGTTGCATAAAAAGACTACAAAAAAGGTATTTATTAAATTGTTGGTTCAAAACTAAGTAAATCTCTTGAACCCGTTAGTATGTTTTTTTATTATTTCCATGGCCTCGCTGCCAGAAATCTTTCCTTTGTACTTCTGCATCACTAACCCCATGTAAGCATTTTCATTTAATCCAGGATTAGATTTTATTATTTTCAATATTCCCTCTTCAATTTCATTATAATCAGTTTTTGCAGTTGCCTCATCAAAGCTCATTCCCTCAACAAGTCTATCAAGAACTCCCTTGACATCTCCCTCATTTATTTTTCCCTTTTTTACCAGCTCCAAAACGCTAGGGATCTGATCTTCAAGTTTTTCCAAGACATTTTCAAAACTAAGCTTCTTTTTTGAGGCAATTTCTTTTGTAAAAACTAAAAGTGTTTTCGCGACAAATTGTGGCCTATTTAAAATGACCAAAAGCTCCTTAAATTCCTCAAGTTTTCTTTCCTTGAACAAAATAGAAATCATCTCTTCAGAAAGCCCTTGTTTTCTTAATTCATTTTCAGTCTCCTCTCTTAATTTAGGCAGATTTTTCTTTGATTCATTTATCATGTCTCTGGATATTTTCAGCAGAGGCAAATCAGTTTCAGGGTACATCCTCGCCGCACCAGACATCGGCCTTAAAACCACAGAGCTTCCATCATCAAGAACATTCCTAACTTCCTTGTCATTTTTCAAACCTCTGTTAACAAAATTCAATTGTCTCTCAACTTCTTTCTCAATTGTTCTTATCATAATTTTTGGATCTTGAAATCCTTTGAGCTCAACTCTGTTGCTCCCCTTAACAGAAATATTGATATCCTGCCTTATCGTCCCGATTCCTCTCTTGACTTGGCAAGCTCTTAATACCTCTCCAATCTTCAAAGCTGTCTCTTTCGCCTGCTCCGCATTTTTTATGTCAGGCATTGTAGCAATCTCAACAAGCGGAATTCCTAATCTGTCTAGTCTATAAATTGCCTCGCTGTCTCTCCGGCTAACAAGTCTTGCAGAATCCTCTTCCAAAAAAATTCCGCTAATTCCAACTCTTCCAAAACTTGTGTCAATGAATCCATCTCTAGCTATCATGACTGTTCTCTGAAATCCAGAAGTGTTGCTTCCATCAATAACTGTCTTTCTCATAATCTGTGTTATTGGAATCACGGTTGCACCAAGCAAAGCGGAAATTTGCAGAGCTATTCCCAAGGCATCCTTATTGATTTCATGGGGAGGCTCTTCATCCAATTCAACAAGGCAGTTAGTATTGTAAACTTGATAGACAAACTCTTTTCCCAAGGCTGCCTCATGAGCAGCAGCTTCATCAATCTCTCCGGCTTCTCCTGCAACAACATGAAGTTTTCTCCTGACAATCAGCTCAGGATCATCACTCCTGAAGATGCTTGGACAATTGCAAAAAAGTTTCCTAGTATCAAGCTGTTGATGAATTTCCAATCCTGCTTTGAAACCTATCTTAGTGTAATCTATTTCCATACTATATGGAAAGAAAAATAGTTTATTAATTTACTGATATTAAAATAGATATACCATCACTTTTTTTCATCACAGTCCGTGCATATAACCCCCGGGACATTGTGTGAAATATAAGTAATTGCTTTTTTCGTTGAATCTGGAGAAAAAGGCAAATGTGCTACTCTTGAACCAGTTTCATAAGGGCGTTCAACAGAATAACCTTTATTTAAGCGCAGAACAGATGGATCAACTATTCCTTGAGAACGCATTATAGAATGTTCATCCGCATATGCCAAAAATTTTTCTCTTTCCTCTCTAAATTTATCCAATTCTTTTCCTTCTTCCTTACCTTCATAATCTCTTGCAAAAATATGATCTATTCCTGAAAAAAGAAAATTCTTAAATCTGCCAAATGATTCTTTATAGAATTCTCCTTGTTTGCCTAAGTCAGATCCAAGTCTCCAACTACCAGCACCTACAAAAAACTCTCTTCCATTATTCAAGACAAGTCTTCTGCCGGATTCTTTCATTATAGAAGGATAAACAACTGAGGCGACACCTAAAAGAGAAGCACCCTGGTCTTCAGAAACAATTCTTGGGACCTTATGCAATTCAAGCTGACCTTGACGTTCTTTCGTTTTCAAAAACAGCCTATATTCACGCTTCAATTTTCTATCATTATCATCTACAACAAGAAAAGCATAATATGGAGCCACATCTTGACCTCCTTCTTGGAATATCTGATCAAAAGCCCCAAGTATTTGATTTGAAGCTCTTCCTGAAATAACCGTGTCCATTATTCCAAATCTGTCAATCTTAGGAAAAGTTTCATAAGCTTTGGCCAAATCATCTCTTCCTTCAAGATTTCTCAAAACAAAATCATTAAATGTTACAAAATAAGGATCCTTTGCTCTTCCTCTAGGGCTCTCACAAAAAGCTCTTGTGACTCTCGCCCAAAAATTTCTTGTTTTTTCTACATAACCATCCTGATCATTTTCAGATAAATTGGGATCGTAATTATGAACATTAAGATCAGCAGTAAAAGGTATTAACAAAACATTATGTTTTCTTCCAAAAAGAGTTGGAGAAAAATTATTTTGATCATGCAAAAGAGGCTTAATCATATCCTGAACCTGAAGAGATTTATAAAACTCTTCATGATCTCCCCCAAACGCATCTTTTAATTTGCCCATGCCATAAAGTGTGCCTGCAAAAATAGGTACAGCTCCTCTGCTAGGTAAAACCAGAGTGTCTAAATGATTGTTTTTAAATTGATCAGGCATAGACAAAGCTAATTTTAAACATACTTCCGAATAAGCCCTCATATGTCCTTCTGAGAATATTTCCTCTATTGATGTCATGAAAAACCCACCTTTTTTCTATATTTAAACCTTTCGATTTGTAACCTCTTAGGAGTTACAACTGATACATCAAAAATCGAAGTAGAAAGCTTAACTTGGAGTTCACTCCTCCAGCCTATCATTAAACTCATGGCTTATATTCTCAAGCATTTTTTTTCTCAGTGTTTCCCTGTCCTTTGCCCAATCTTCATGGCCCAAAACCCAGCCCAGTTTCACAAACGCTGTTTCAGATAACATATCCTCAAGAAAAACAGCTCCAGTATCATTTAATGCTCTAAGATTAGAATAAACATAAGGGTTAACTCTTCCAAATATACACTGAGTAGTAATTCCCACAAAAATTCCTTTTGCAACAATTCTTTTCAACGTTGGAATCCAGGAATTTTTGGAAGTAAGAGCGGGAACATGTCCCAAACCCATCGCCTCAATTATTATTCCCTTGTAACCCTGTTTAACATAATAATCCAATATTTCTGGATCCTGACCAGGATAAAGTTTCAGCAAAGCAACTTGGCCTTCAAACTTTGCATCAATATTGACCTTTTCTTTTCCAGGAATATTATAAGGAGATAAAATTTCAAGAACATCTGAAGATATTTTCGCGATTGGTTTTGAATTCACAACCTTGAATGTATCTCTTCGTGTAGAGTGCAATTTTCTGACTTTGGTTCCAGGCATTGCATAGCAAAAATCATCATTTGTAGAAGCATGACCAACAATCATGACTTCAGCAATTTCTGAAATTGCAGCAAGAGCCGCGCATTTTAAGTTCAAAGCAGCGTCGCTGGAAGCTCGGTCAGAACTTCTCTGACTGTAAGTCAAAACAACTGGCTTGTTCAGATTCTTTATAAAAAAAGACAGGGCAGCAGAGGTATAGTGTAAAGTATCTGTTCCATGGGTTATGACAATTCCTTTTATGTTTGTATCATTCAAAAAAGGTTCAAGAGTCTTTGCAATTTTCTGCCAGTCTTTGTAGTCCATATCCTCGCTGGCTTTCATAAAAGGCATTTCAACTTTGACAACGTTCGCAATGTCAAAAATATCGGGATAAAACTTAAACAGCTCTTCAGGAGAACTTAAAGGCGCCACAGCACCAGTCTTGGGGTCATATCTGTTTGCAATCGTTCCACCAGTAATTATCATAGCGATGTTCGGTTTCTTAGAATCTTTTTTAATCTCTATTTTTTCTGTCTTACCCTCAGCTTTTTCCAAAACTTTTATTTCAAGAATCTCTTTTTTATTAAGTCCAATATTATACCCAGAATCAAGCTTCAGAAGCATAATCCCTTTCTCATCTTCAGGCGTCGCAAGAAAAATTCCTTCATAAACAACTTTGCCAAAATGCACTTCGACATAATCTCCCGGTTCTGGAGAGGATTTGGATGTTTTCTGAGATTTCATAAAGTAAGGAAATTACTTATGTATAAAAATCTTCTCAAAAATGAGCCTACTAGGATTCGAACCTAGATCAACGGGGCCGAAACCCGGTATTCTATCCATTAAACTATAGGCCCATAGATAAAGAGGATTTTAAGGTTTATTTAATATTTGCTATAGAACAAAAATTCCTTAATTTTAAAAAGTCTACTTACCAACATCTAATCATGGCAGCATACAAACGAACGAATAATATTCAAACAAATCCTGTTCAGCACCTAGTCCTAAAGAAACATCATAAAATTGTCATAGGAAGTTTCACCACAATAGTTATTGTCTACATGATTGTGACTGCAATACTCCTTAACGGATTAATTGTAAAACAAAGTGTTAATAACAAGGATTTGACAAACAAGATAAACAGTTTGCAGGCAGACACACAAAGCAAATTGAATGACCTGACCTCTGGACTAATGAAAACAAGCGAACAAGTTAATTCTCTTGGCTCTCAAGTTGGGTCAATAGACAAAGAATTCTCCTCGTTAAAAGCATCTGTAAGTGAAGATTTTTCTGGAGTGATTGAACAAGTAATTCCTTCTGTTGTAACAATAAGAACAGATATAGGTCAGGGAACGGGTTTTGTTCTAGCAAATGGAGGATATGTAGTAACGAATGCACATGTCTTGTCTGGGAAAAATTCTGTCCAAGCAATAAACTACAAGCAGGAAATCATCAACGCAAATCTTATAGGAGAAGATGAAAACTATGATATTGCGCTTTTGAAGATTAATGGAAGCTACATCCCTTTACAACTGGCAGATTCAAATAACGTCCAGATAGGTGAGAAAGTCATTGCAATCGGAAATCCCTTAGGACTACAATTTTCAGTCTCTCAGGGAATTGTTTCTGGAGTTCACAGAGCAGGCCCAAACAATCTTTTGGCATACATACAAACAGACGCTGCACTAAACCCCGGAAACTCTGGCGGCCCGTTGATAGACAAGAATGGAGACGTTGTTGGGATAAACAATTTCAAGATAGGCTCTGGAGAAAGTTTAGGATTTGCCCTTGAAAGTAATTTTATAAAAGATGCTGTGAACAGGATATCCCTAGAAAAGTTGAATCAAACTCTCATACAATAGTTCTAAAACCTTAATTTAATAAACCCTTGTAAATTTATCTTATAATGCAGGAAAAACAGAACAAAGAAGGCATATCGGCAAATAAAGACAAAGACTTTTCAGAGTGGTTCACACAGATTGTGCAGAAATGCGAGCTCGCAGATTTAAGATATAATGTCAAAGGTTTTTTAGTTTTCCAACCTTGGTCTGTTCTTTCCATGGAAAAAATGTATCATTACTTAGAAAGAGCATTGCAAAGAAAAAAACACAAACCATATTTTTATCCAACAGTTATTCCAGAAAGCAATTTCAAAAAAGAAGCCTCGCACGTTAAAGGTTTTACACCAGAAGTTTTCTGGGTCACTCATGGAGGAGATAAAAAATTAGAAGAACCTTTAGCCTTAAGACCAACATCAGAAACAGCATTTTATCAGATGTTTGCATTATGGATAAGAAGTTACAAAGATCTCCCTTTCAAGACATATCAAAGAGCACAGGTTTTCAGGTACGAAACGAAAGCTACGCGTCCTTTCTTAAGAAGCAGAGAATTTCATTGGATAGAAACTCATTGTGTCCATGCAACAGAAAAAGATGCTTTAGCCCAAGTCCATGAGGATATGGAAACAACTGAAGAAGTTTTACATAAAATTTTCGGGCTGCCATTCATATTTTTTGAAAGACCTTCATGGGATAAATTTGCAGGTGCGTCTAGAACATTCGCAGCAGATGTGTTAAATCCAGACGGAAAGGTGGTACAACAACCATCAACACATATACTTTCTCCAAGCTTCGCAAAAGCATTTGGAGTAAAATACAAGGACAAAGATGGAAAGGACAAGGATGTTTATACAACATGCTATGGCCCAGCAGTATCAAGAATATTGGCAAGTGTCGCAATCGTCCATGGAGATGACAAAGGATTAAAATTCCCTTGGGAAATTGCACCAATACAGGTTGTTATTGTTCCTATAGGCGAAGAAAAACAGGTTTTGGACAGAGCAAAAGCCCTTGAAGAAAAAATAAATGAAACTGCGTCTGTTGAAATAGATATGACAGACAAAAGACCTGGAGAGAAATTCAATTACTGGGAAATGAAGGGAGTTCCTCTTAGAATTGATATTGGAATGAATGACATAAAGAAAAAACAATTAACAATCTTCAGAAGGGATTTGGACAAAAAAGAAACAATCCCAGAAAAAAACATTTTAAGCTACATAGAAAAAACTTCAAAAGAAATAACAAAAAACCTCCGAGAAAAAGCCGACAAAGTTTTCAACAACAGAATAAAACCTGCAAAGTCTAAAGAGGAAATAAAAAAGATAATAGAACAGAACGGAATAGCCCAATGTAATTTCTGTTCTGTAGAAAAAGAAGGAATAAAATGTGCAGAGATAATTGAAAAAGAAATTGGTGCTGATGTTAGAGGGACTAAGCTGGATGAAACAAAAAAACCTTCAGGTAACTGTGCAATATGCAATAAGAAAGCGAATCATGTTGTTTATATTGCTAGGAGCTACTGAACCAATTCTTTAATTCTGTCAATAAATTTATCCAAACTGTCTGCACTCATCTGTCCACCAACAGCGTCTTTGTGGCCGCCGCCGGTTGCTCCATCAAGTCCATCAATAGCTTCCAAGAATTTTTCACGAATATTGCCGCCTCTAAGAGAAAGATTAACTTTATTTCCCTTGACATACGCAACAACAACTATCTTATCTGGAAAGAGATATTTTACATTGTTTGCTAACTCTCCGCTAACACTTAAATCTCCGCCGTATCTGAAAAACAAGATCCGTTCATTTTTTTTATAAACTTTCTTTGCCTTCTCCAAAAGCTGAATATATTTTTTACGAATTTCAGAGGATTTTTTATGCATACTGTGGTTTTTTCCATTCTCTTCCAAAATATCGTAAGGAGACTTCGCTTTTGCCAAATATCTCAGCATGTTGACTACGTTAGTTGTCGAATCCTTAAGCCCATTGCTCATCATAAATGCAACTTCTCCAATCTTAGAATCATAAAGAACCTTAAACGGATCCTTAGTCTCAACTGTAAGCTCTGGAAACTTCTCCTTAAATTCATTATAAAAATCTGGAAGATAGCTGTCCGATATTGCCCCAACCAAAGCTATCCAAGAATCATCCTTCTTTTTGGTGACATTATAGCATAAAACGGTTGTCGGTTCACTCGACTTTGGGTTATTGAAAATAGGGTTATAATAAGAAACAGATTCTGGAACTTCTTCTTCGTCAACATCATGATGGTCTATCCAAACAATTGGGACATTGACTTCTTTAGCCCTTTCAAAAAATCCCTTTGACACAACAGGCTTATCCAAAATAAAAATATAGTCTGCATTGAATTCCTGCACTTTCCTGAAATAATTCTCATCTAAAGCCGGAAAAGACTTGATCACTACCCCTTTTCCTCTGCCAATATATCTTTGAAGAATCAAAAAAGCACATAGCCCGTCAGGATCATTGTCAAAAAAGAAAACGGGATTTTGGGCTTTTTCAAGATGTTCCTTGATTTCACTAACTTGAGTGTTGGTAAGCATGATAAAAAAACGCTAGAGGCCTTTAAGAGGTTTTTCCTCCTAGATTCTCTTCCCTTCAAGGATCTTCTCTTTAAGGGATTCAAGATTTCTCCTCAAAGACTCCGCAACAGCCTGCTTTCCAAGAACTGTTACCAAGACCTGATCATTTGCTCCAAACAGCTTTCCCAAAGTCTTAAAGTGATTCATCAAAATCCTTAAATCCTTGTCTAAAAACCCGGTTTTCCTTAAAATTCTGAACCCTCTTGGAAAGACTGGCTTGTCATGTAATTCTTCGAATATAAGCCTAAGCAGATTTGATGTTTCTAGAAGAAAATCGTAGTTCATTGACCTTAGGATAATATCAATCTTTGAGTGAGACGAACCAAAGTAGTCCTTTAGTATAAGTTCTCTTTCATTATCGAGGTTCCTTGTCAACTCTTTAAGCCTCATACTGACTATTAACCCTTCTTTTCCAAGTTCTATAAGATATCTCTTCATGGTGTCTGTGATTCTTCTTATCATCTCTTTCCTCTGAAGAACATTACAAACGTCATTTGTTGAAACTAAGTCAGTAATCTCAAGGACATTTAGATGCACAAGAATATCATCCAGAACCTCCTTCTGCTTCTCAAGAATCTGCAGGCTTTCCGTGGCCCTCCTTAATATTTCTGAACTGTTCTCCAAAACCTGCCTATGTTCCCCCCAGTATAGAGATATTTTATTCCTTCTTTCAGAGACGGCAACAACAACTGTTCCAAGTTGTTTGGCAGTTCTCTCGGCTGCCTTGTGCCTTGTTCCGGTTTCGCTTGTCTTAAATGAATCCTTTGGAACAAGCAAGGTATTTGCATAAAGAATCTTTTTCAAATCTTTTGAAAGTATTATGGCTCCATCCATTTTCGCGAGCTCCACAAGCTTTTGAGCACTGAACTTGCAGTTAATCCTAAACCCCCCATCAATAATCTTAGACATTCCCTCTTTCTCAACAACAATCAACGCACCCATTCTTGCCCGCATTATGTCATCCAATGCAGTTCTCATCGCAGTTCCTGGAGAAAAGGTCTTCATTATCTCCAAAAAATTAGAATCGTTTTTTTCCTGATTTTTTTGTATAAATTTATTCTTCGACTGCTCAACAACTGGAAGATTAGCTAAAGGCTTCGTCTCCTGAATTTTTTCAGGGATCTTCTCTTTTTTTTCCAAGATTACAGAATCCATACCCATTTTAATCACTTCATATATATAAAACTTTACAGAAATTTTTTAAATCTTTGTTTTTTGTTTTTATTATTTTAAAGAGACACAATGGAAAACTTCTTAAATGAAAAATACCCACTTCAATGATGGAAAACATAAAAAAAGCACTCGAAAAAGCAAGAAAAGAGGTTTTCAAAAAATCGAAGGAAGTAAAAGGAGCAGAAATAAAAGGCCCAGACTTCAACAAGAATATATCTTTGAGTGAATTGATAAATTCTTACAAAAATATTGGATTCCAAGCATCAAATTTGCATAAAGCAATAGAAATAATAAAAAAAATGCGTGAAGAAAAAGCAACAATTTTTCTTGCATACACTTCGGGAATTGTCAGCTCAGGATTGAGGGATATTGTAAAATATCTGGCTGAAAAAAAATTAGTGGATGTTTTAATAACAACAACAGGGGGAATTGAAGAGGATGTGATAAAAACACTGAAACCTTTTGTGTTGGGAAAGTTTGATGCAGACGGAAAGGAACTAAGAGAGCAGGGGATAAATAGAATTGGAAATATTTTTGTTCCGAACGACAGATACATTCTCTTCGAAGATTGGATAAATCCTCAATTAAAAAGTTTATTGGAAATACAGAGAAAAGGGACTAATCTCACTCCTTCAAAGATCATAGAATTCCTTGGGAACAAAATAGAAAACAAAGGATCAATCTATCACTGGGCTTCCAGAAATAAGATCCCGGTTTTTACACCAGCACCATTAGACGGTTCCTTGGGAGATATGGTTTATTTTTTCAAACAATCAAATCCGGAATTTAGAATCGATGTAACTGAAGATCTGAAAAAATTGATTGACCTCTCAATAAATTCTGAAAAAGTAGGGATAATAATTTTAGGCGCAGGAATTGTAAAGCATGTCGCCTGTAATGCAAACTTGTTCAGAGGTGGGGCCGATTATGCAGTTTACATAAACGCAGCCCAAGAATTTGATGGAAGCGATGCAGGAGCAACTCCAAACGAAGCGGTTTCATGGGGAAAAATCAAGGGAGAAGAGTCAAACTCAGTGAAGGTCTTTTCAGACGCAACATTAGTCTTCCCGCTAATAGTGGCCGAAGCCTTCAAGTAAAGCATATTTTCAAAAACGAAAATCTTTTTAAATGAAATATTCATTGAAAATCTACAATGAACAAATGGAGCGAACTTTTAATCGGACTTATTCTCTTTTTGGGAATTATTCTTGTAGCTTGGTTTTCATCTGCAAATGACTGGACAATTTTTGGAAAGAATTTTAATCTTCTTGGCTCTGCCTGGATTATCTTCAAAGGATTCTTGTTCTGGATAATTTTCTTTGCGGGCTTGCTTTTGATAATTCTTGGAATAAACGACTTGAGAAATTAAGTTTTTAAATTTATTAAAACTAACCGACAAAAATTATTAATGTCGTTTCAATTATTGCAGCGATTACTAGAAGAGGGAACACTATCAGCAAAAATACCCTTAGGGAATCAATCAGCCATTCTCTGAAAGAACTTTTATTTTTGTGTATGAAAAGATATGACCCTAGCTTTATTCCCAATCCCAAAGAGATAAAAACCGCAGGAAGTTCAAAAATTCCATGGGGCAAAATCTTCCATAAGACCCCTACGCCACCCACCTTCACACTTATTGCCGCAACAAATCCTAAAATATATCCATTGAAAAGCAGCGATATGAGGGGAAAAATTCCTAAAAAAATTCCAAGGGCCAATCCAAGAAAACTACTCTGGATGTTATTCAAAAAAATGAACCCCATAAGCTGAGGATAATCCATTCCCTGTGTTTGTAAAATTAAATTTTTGAGATATTCCAAAAGTTGTCCGTTTAGGTCTATTTTAAAAAATGATTTAAAAACTAATTGAAGAATATCTTGGAAGAAGAAACCGATTACTCCAAAAATAAAAAAAAGCAATACTGTGGCGTAAATAAAATCTCTAGACTCTTTTAAAAATGCAAAACATCTTTCATATTCTGAAACTATGGAAAAATGTTTTTTCCTTTGAAGAACCTTCACCCTCTTCCTTTTCATTCTTAAAAAAAGCAAGGAGATTATAAAAACTTAACTAAAAGCCTGACTGATGTAAAGGGTCTTCTTTTTGTATTTCTTCTTGAGATAAAGGCCATAGAGAATACCAAGAATAAATCCTCCAAGATGTGCAGTGTTGCCAATAGAAACATTTCCAGCGATAGAAATCAGCCATAATACAATTAACATTCCTGGCGCAGCATATTTCATTTTTATAGGAATTGGAATGAACATCAGGTAAACTGGAAGGTTTGGCGTTAACAGCATTAACAGCCCCAAAAGCCCAAATATTGCTCCAGATGCTCCGACAGCATATGCATTAAGTTCTCCAGGCAATATAAAAGTTGAAACTACGAATAATAAACCGGCAAAAAGTCCTGCAGCCAAATAAAAGTAAAGATATCTTTTTCTTCCCAGTATTCTCTCAGTTAAGCCGCCTATAAAAAATAAGGAAAGCATGTTAGCGAATATATGGAAAAAATTTGCATGCATAAACATGCTTGTAATAAAAGTCCAAAGGTATTGTCCATGAAGGACGTTGTCAGGTTTTAAGGCTATAAAATCTATAAATTTAGGATCTGCCGAAATAAGAATAGAAAATAAAATAAAAGCAGCAACATTTATTAGAACTATTATCAGCGTCACACTCAAACTCGAAAAAAAACTTCTTCTTCTCGGAACAGCATAAACTTGGGCCATTATCTCTTTTTCTTAGGTTTTACTTTTTTCACTTTTTTTACAGGCACTTTTTTTTGTGACTTCTGCTTAGATTTAACTTTAGGCGACTTTGCTTTTTTAGCCTTGATATTTTTGTTTTCGGCATGTTTCTTTTTCTTAACCTCTTTCTTCTTTGGTTTTTTAACATTAGACAATTTTTCTGATTCAATTTTTATTTCCTGATCAACATCATTAAGCTCCAACTGCAGTTTGCCAAGACCTTTTCTTAAATCATTTAAAATTGGAGCATTGTCCAGTAAAACAAAAATGTTCCCGCATTCAGGGCAGGTAAAATCCTTGAGTAAGGCGTTTTCCTCGTTGATTTCCATGTGACACAACGGACAATAGTAAAATTGTCGTGTCTCTCTATTTTTTACTTGATTATTCATTTGAGAAATTTTATTCAACAATTCATTTCGGTAAAACTCCATTGCCTTAATAGGTTCTATCTTCCAAAAATAAGTGTACCATCCTTTTTTCTTGTCTTTCTTTCTTACAAAACTTACCAGACCTTGATCAGAAATTTTGTACAAGATATTTCTAGTTTGATTTATAGTTATATTTAACTTTTTAGCAATCAAAAATTCATTGACATGTTGATTGCTGTCCAAAAGGTCAACAATGCCTTCAGCCTGTTTTCCGGCAATTATAACGACGACTTCCCTAAGAATTTTTTTGAGCATTCATTCAATAAAAAAAATCAGAATAAATACCTTTCGGTTATGTGAGTATTTTATATTTCCCAAAACCCTCAAAAAAATAAAGATTTTTAAACCTATATTATCTCTTATATATATTAAAATAAGCATATTCGACTATAATCAAAATGGGTTGGTTTAATAAAAAAGAGGAGATAAAAAAAGATTCTACTAAGATGAGTCTCCCTGATTTCCCGAAACTTCCAGAACTTCCAGAGTTACCACCATTAACTTCCCAAAAACAAAAAGAGTCGTTGCCACAGCTTCCAAGTTTTCCAACAAGTTCACTAGGTGAAAAGTTTTCTCAAAACACAATTAAGGACGCCGTCTCTGGAAAATCTGATTTCAAATTCAATACCTATCCTGAGGTGAAAAAGAGTGGGAGGACATTCGAAGCAAATGACTTTGCAGCATCAAGACAAGAAATGCAGACGATGCAGAGACCTCTAAAACAACCAAGCAGAGAGTTTGAGATGTCAAAGGTGAAAGAGGTAGAACCAGAAGAAGAAAGCTTTGAAGATTTTGAAGTTGAAGATACTGGAGACGAAGAAGAATCAGAACCAGAAGAGTTTCACGAAACGTATGAAGAAGAGCCTGAGGAACCTAAATTCAATTACAAGCCTGACGCTAGAAATTTCAAATCAAAGAAAAAAGAACCAGTATTTATTAGGATAGACAAATTTGAGGAAAGCATGAAGGCATTTGAAAAGGCTAAAAAAGAAGTTTTGGAAATAGAAAGAATGCTGAAAGACATTATGAAGATGAAAGAGGAAGAGGAGAAACAATTGGACTCCTGGAGCAAGGATATTTTGAAGATTAAAGAACAAATAGACAACGTTGACAGAGATATTTTTTCTAAATTAGAATGAAAACAAAAAACGATAGTTTAATTCACGTCAAACTGGATTACGAGGAAGCTGTGCAGTCTAAGAAAGACATCCTTCTTACAGAAAGCGAGCTGATAAAATCTGTCCAGGCAATAAGAAAGTACAAAGAATTTAGAATGAAGGAAATTGCCCTGAAACTAGAACTCATAAAAAGACTAAGAGATTTTAAAACACATTGGAGAAATACAAGAAACCTTCTTCCACCTATGGAGCTTCCAAAGATAGTTGAAGAATATGAGGAAGGCAAACACAAAAAATCTCCACATAAGGAAAGTAAAAAATCAGAGCATGAAAAGAAAGCGAAAGTCAAGGAAGAGAGACACCATGACAATCTTGAATTACAACTAAAAGAAATCCAAGAAAAATTGAACAGACTTGGGTAACAAATAACTTTTAAACTTAGAGTTCTTCTTGTTCTTATGAACCGCCAACAGCTCCTAAAATCCTATATTGATTTTTTTAAATCAAAAGGACACAAGGAAATAGAGAATTCCTCATTAATTCCAAAAGAAGACCCGACTGTCCTGTTTACTACAGCAGGCATGCACCCTTTAGTCCCATATCTTTTAGGTCAACCACACCCGCAAGGGAAAAAACTTTGTAATGTCCAAAAATGCCTGAGGACAGACGACATAGATGAGGTTGGAGATGAGTTTCATCACACTTTTTTTGAGATGTTGGGAAACTGGAGTTTAGGAGATTACTGGAAAAAAGAAGCCATAGAAATGAGCTTTGAATTCTTGACAAAGGTTTTGAAGATCCCAAAAGAAAAGTTAGAAGTAACTTGTTTTGAAGGAGACAAAAATGCTGAAAAGGATAATGAAGCCGCAGAAATATGGAAAAAGCTAGGAATAAAAAAAATAAAATTCTTAGGAAAAAAAGACAATTGGTGGGGACCAGCAGGAAAAACAGGTCCTTGTGGACCAGACACGGAGATGTTTATAAACAACTGTGAAATATGGAACGACGTTTTCATGCAGTATAATAAAGATGATAAAGAAAATTTTCTTCCAGCGAAACAGAAAAACGTCGACACGGGAATGGGTGTTGAAAGAACTCTCGCAATAATAAACGGATTGGATGACAATTACCTAACAGATGCCTGGAAACCAATTATAAGTGAAATAGAACACGAGTCTGGAAAAAAGTATGATGGAAAAAACAAAAAAACAATGAGGATAATTGCGGATCACGTCAAAGCTTCAGTCTTTATAATTGCGGAAGGAATAACTCCGAGCAATAAGGAGCAAGGATATGTTTTGAGAAGATTATTAAGAAGGACAATAATAAATCTAAGAAAACTAGGATTTGTTGGAACTGACTTAATAAATTCTATTGCAGACAAAGTTTTTGAAATTTATCCAGATTACAGAATTTTACAAGAGAAAAGAAAATTCATTTACGAAATAATAAATAAAGAAGAAGAAAAATTTGAAGAAACACTTGAAAAAGGATTGAATCTTCTCGATAGACTAACAAAAGATAAAAAAAACATATCTGGAAAAGATTCTTTCTTACTTTTCCAGTCATACGGCTTCCCCATTGAAATGACTCTTGAGCTAGCGAAAGAAAAAAAGATTAAAGTCAGCTTGGAGGATTTTAAAGAGGAACTAAAAAAACATCAAGAGCTTTCAAGAACAGCAGCAGAAGGAAAATTCAGATCAGGACTAGCAGATCATTCTGAAGCAACAACCAAACTTCATACAGCAACCCATCTTCTGCTTTCGGCATTAAGGAAAGTACTCAAGGACGAAAAAATAATTCAGAAAGGTTCAAACATAACTTCAGAAAGATTAAGGCTAGATTTCTCATTTGACAGAAAACTTACAGACGAAGAAATAAAAAAGGCTGAAGCACTAGTCAATGAGCAGATAAAGAAAAAAATAAATGTAGTCAGGGAAGAAATGTCTCTGGTCAAGGCAAGAAAATCTGGAGCTCTCGGCTCATTTGGAGAAAAATACGGTGAAAAGGTTTCTATTTACACCATAGGAGATTTCTCAAAAGAAATCTGCACTGGTCCACACGTCAAGAACACTTCTGAAATTGGGAATTTCAAAATCGTAAAAGAAGAATCGTCTTCATCAGGCGTTAGAAGAATTAAGGCAGTTGTTGATTAACAGCGCCAAGATTTCTCGTCGGCAAAAACATCCTTTCTAAACTTAGAAATATACAATGGATTGTATATAATCAAAAAAAAATAAAGTTTTATAAACCAAAAGAGCGTCTGAATGGAACATCTAGGTGAATTAAGTGAGATGAAAATTGAAGAGGCTGATTTAAGTTCTATTCCTAAAGATCCTAAAATATGTTTTCTTAGTAATTACCCCCCAAAAGAATGCGGAATAGCAACGTTCACAAAAGATTTAGTAACGTCGATGAACAGGAGATTTAACCCAAAGTTAAGATCCAGAGTCATTGCCTTAAATGATCCAGCTACCCATTATAATTATGACAAAAAGGTAATTCTAGAAATAAATAAAGAAAATCCTGAGAACTATAAACAGATGGCTCAGGTCGTGAACAACTCTCCAGACTTAAGGCTTGTCTGTGTCCAGCATGAATTTGGGATATTTGGAGGAGAATATGGAGAAAACCTTCTCCCTTTCCTGGAAGAGATTCAAAAGCCGGTTGTGGTAACGTTCCACAGTGTTTTGCCAAACCCCGACGAGAAGAGAAAAATGATCGTAAGAGAAATCGCGGCAAAATCTGCAGGGATAGTAGTCATGGCAAAAATAGCTGCTGATATACTCAATGAAGATTATGGGATTGAAAAAAGTAAAATATTTCTGATACATCATGGGATTCCGAACGCCAAATCAGCATCTTCAGATCAATTCAAAAAAAAGCTCAGCCTGGAAAACAAAACAGTAATACTAACTTTTGGGTTGTTAAGCAGAGGAAAAGGAATAGAGTATATGATAAAGGCTTTACCTCCTCTTGTAAAAAAATATCCCAATCTTCTTTATCTGGTTCTCGGAGAAACACATCCAAATGTAAGAAAAGAAGAGGGAGAAAGTTACAGGAATGAGCTCATGGAACTTGTAAAAGATCTTAGATTAGAGAACAATGTAAAATTTCAAAACAAATATGTAACCTTAAAGGAGCTTGTTGAATATATCTTGGCCTGCGATATATACTCATTTACAAACCTTGAAAAGGCACAAATAACATCAGGAACTCTTGCATACGCAATGGGCTGCGGAAAGCCAGTTATAGCGACCCCAGTAATCTACGCAGAAGAACTTCTAGAACAAGATAGAGGAATAGTGTTGAAAGAGTTCAAGAGTTCTGAATTATTCACCGAGGCCTTAAACAGATTATTGTCAGATCCAGAAATGATGAAAAATATGTCTGAAGCAGCATATGCGTTTGGAAGAAAAATGACCTGGACAAACGTAGCCGCAGAATATTTGAGAGTGTTTAACAAAGTAGTAAGATTAAGGGAAGAAATAACAAAGAAATATCCAAGCATAAAATTAGAACATCTGAAAAAACTCTCAGACAAATTTGGATGTATTCAGTTCGCAAAGGGTTCTACTCCAGACAAGGGTTCAGGTTACACAGTAGACGACAACTCAAGAGCGCTTATAACAGCAGTATTGCACAATCTACTGACAAATTCTAGAATGTCTCATAATCTTGCAAAAACTTACTTAAATTTCTTGGAGCAGGCACAAAACAAAGACGGCACTTTCAGAAACAATTTCAAAAATGCAAATGTGATAAAAGAAGCGTACAGTGATGACGCGATGGGAAGAACAATCTGGGCTTTAGGATACACTATAAGAAAAAGCAAAAACAAAAAGATAGGTGAGATGGCAGAAATATTGTTCAACAGGTCAAAAAAAACTATAGACGGCTTGAGCAGTCTAAGAGCAAAAGCGTACATCCTTATTGGGTTGTATCATCACTACAAGAAATTCGGTGAAGGGGTAGATGAAGCAAAGATAACCAAGCTGGCCAATTCAATAGTAAAACACTATAAAGACAACGCAACGGATGGCTGGCATTGGTTTGAGGACAAATTAACATACGACAACGCAAGGATTCCAGAGTCATTATTTTTGGCTTATGAAGTGACTGGAAAAGAAGAATATCTTGATGTAGCAGAAAAAACAATAAACTTCCTTTCAGATATTGTGTTTGAAAATGACGAGCTAATGCCGATAGGGCAGAATGGATGGTTCGACAAAGAAGGTAAAAGGGCCATGTTCGACCAACAGCCGATAGATGCATGCTCAATGGTGTTGGCTTATTTGACTGCATACAGAACGACAAAAAACAGAAGATATTATGAAAAAGCGGTCCTGGCATTTAACTGGTTTTTAGGAAGAAATCATTTGAAACAAATGTTATATGATGAGGCCACAGGAGGTTGTTTTGATGGTTTAGGAAAACACGCAGTCAATCTCAATCAGGGAGCAGAATCAACGATTTCATATCTAATGCCAAGACTTATGTTGGAGGAAATGAAAAGAGATTATCCTAGTATCTGAAATTAATTCTAAATAACTATAGCCACTTCAATCCTTCAAAATCAAATTTAAAGTCTATAACACTTTTGCCAAACTTTTTCCTTAACTTGTTTTTGTCTCCAAAGAACAATATGCTTCCTCCTCCCCCACTACCGCAAACCTTTGCTCCAACGGCTCCATTCTGCATTCCAGCATTAATTATGTCTTGAAGTTTCTTTGGAACGATTGAAGAATCTAATTTAGATCTTTCAGCAGTTTCATCATTTAAAAGCTCTCCAAACATCTCAAAATTTTTTTTCACTAAAGCATCTCTCATCCTGTAGGCAATATCTCTTATTCTTATAAGATTCTCAGTGTTTTTCCCCTTAAGAAGATTGTTTATCATTGACTTATTTGAATTCCCGGACAAATGGGGCTTCCCAGTATAAACAAGAACAAGACTATTCTCAAGCTGCTTAATTTCTCCATTAGATAATTTAACAAGATTTATCTTAACCTCATCTTTTTTGAACTCCATTAAATTTATCCCTCCGTAAGAAGCGGCATGCATATCCTGTTTTCCATTTATCTTTGAAGTGCTTATCGACTGTTCTATCTTAAAAACACTTTTAGCAATTTCTCCCTTCTCTTTAAGCTTGCTTATCAAAGCAACCCACACAACGTTCATTGCACTCGAAGTTCCCAAACCGCTTGAAGTGGGAATGTCTGCATGATACTCTAGTTTTGTGGTTTTATCTGTTGCAATCAACTCCCCATAAACATAATGGTTTATGGCAGCATTTAACACAGCTCCCCCATATTTGTGAGTGAATGGAAAAATGTCTGTAGTCCCTCCTGCAAAATCAATTCTTACAGGTGCCCTGACTTTTTTTACAAATGTCATCTTACAAGTAAACTCGCACCAAGTATTCCAGGATGTTTAATTCTGCTCCACCTTATGTCTGGATGATCTTTTATTATTGCCATCCCTTTAATATCTTTTTTCACTAAATCTATAAATTTTTTTCCTGCTTCCCTAGCCCCACCCATTAACACTATGACCTCAGGGTCAAAACCATCAATTAAGTTAGTTATTCCCTCAGCCAGATGGGTTGTCACATACTTTAAAATATTCTTTGCTTTTTTATTTCTGCTAGTGCAAAGTTCATTTATAGTCAAAACCCTTCCAAAATTTTTCTCAGATAATTTCTTATAGTTCTTCCAATAAAATTCAAGGTCTTTTTTGTTGTCTATTATCATATGCCCTAGCTCTCCTGCATTCCCTTTCCCCCTGTACAATTTCCCATCTATTATAATTCCCCCACCAACGCCAGTTCCAAGAGTCAAAATAACAAAGTTCTTTTTTCTTACCCCATAAACTAACTCAGATAGGGCCACACAGGCAGCATCATTTTCAATGACAACTTTTTTCTTAAATTTATTCTCAAGAAATTTTTTCAAATTGAAATTTTTTAGGGGCAAATTTGGAGGATTTAATATTATTCCATTTTTCAAAGGCCCTGGAGATCCAACACCGATGGCTTTTACATTTTTTGTTATTACTCTGCTTATTGTTTCTTCAAGAGCTCTTAAAAAATCTTCCTTCACTTTTGGAGTGGCAGTTTTTATGTAGGTAATGACCTTTTTCCCTGAAACAAGCCCTGCTCTTAGATTAGTTCCCCCTATATCAACGGCAACAACTTTACCGCTCATTTTACTCTCCCATATTTGTCTTCCAGTCTAACAATATCACTTTCATCAAAATCACCATAAGAAACTTCCAAAAATCTAACTCTTTTTTTGCCTGCAATTACCCTATGTTTTGTCTTCCTTGGAACTTTAACAACATCTCCCTCTTTGACTTTAAACTTTCTGTTTCCAACAATTGCGGTCCCACTATCTAAAAAATACCAATTCTCCTCCCGATTTTTATGATATTGTAAGCTAAATTCCTGTCCAGGTTTTAATTCAATAATCTTCACCGTACATTTTTTATTCTTTGCAAACTCTTTGAAATTGCCCCAGGGCTTCACCACTTTTTTCATAATGAGATTAGACAAATTTAACTTAAATACTTTACCCAATCAGCTCTCTTAATTTTTTCTCTGGATTCTTTGCAGTTGTTATCGCAGAAGAAACAGCAATTCCCGATGCACCAAGCTTCATTGCCAGTTTAACATCTTCATTAGTATGAATCCCGGCACCAACCAAAAATTTATACTTCAATTTTTTTGCAATGTCCTTTATCAAGCCGGGCCTAGCTTGAGAAACAGAAACCTTTCCAGCAACAAGCTCTGGAGGTTCTATTATGATATAATCTGGTTTCAATCTTTTAATCTTAATGGCCGCTTTAAGACTAGAAGCAAAAACTGCAGCTTTTATTCCAGCTTCTCTGCATCTCTTAACATCTTTTTTCAAAGTTTCAAAAGAGAGTTTGTGCTCAGAATGATTCAAAAAAGTTCCAGAGGCCCCGACTTTCTTCACTGCCTCAGGAGTCACATACCCAGTATTTCTTCCCGGCCTGTAAGGATCAATACTCTCAGAATAAACAGTAATATCAACCGATTTTTTTATAGCAAATAGGTCACTTGTCTGAACTCCAATTATTATTTTTTTGTCAATCTTTCTTATTTCTTTTGCCAGATTAACTGCATCTGCCCCAGATTTGTACGTCTTGAAATTGATGATTACTACTGGTTTCATTCCCAAATCACCTTTTTTATCTTCTTTGTCAACTCTAAAGGTTTTTTGCTCTGCCAAACATTTCTTCCAATAGCCATTCCAAAAAATCCGGCTTTTATGTAATTTTTTATTTCGCCCAGTAATTCTTTTTCAGAAGTTTTATGGCCTCCTGCGCTGACAACCTTTGCCTTCCCTGCAGATTTCACAGCCCATTTCAAATCATTTAAGTTTCCAACAGGATGAATCTTGATTATGTCTGCTCCAAGCTCTAATCCAACACGAGTCGCATAAGCCATCAACTCGCTCTCTTTTTTTCCTTCAATGCTTTTTCCCCTAGGATAAATCCAAGCAATCACAGGAATTCCTTTAGAATGCGCCTCTCGCTCTATTTGTTCAAACTGGGAGAGCATCTCAGATTCATGAATACTTCCTATGTAAATTGTATAACCAACAGCTTTAGCACCAAGTTTCAAAGCCTCATCAACACTTGTCAATTGAGTTGAAATAGGATCACCTTTAACAAGGCCAGTCTTCCCATTTAGCTTTACTATCAAAGGTATTTTTGATTTCTTAATTTCATTTTGGTATTTTTCAGCTATTCCTTTTTGAAAAACAAGTGCAGTGTATCTTCCTTTTTTTGCTACGTCAATTATGTATTTGGGGTCAACATTCTTATCATCAAAATCTGTTGGCCCATGTTCTAATCCTTGATCATAAGATAAAAAAAGAAACTTCCCTTTTTTCGATATTTTTGAGAGATTTATTGGTTTCATTTTAATCTTAATTCCCAGTTAGTATATCTTGGCTTAAAGTTGAATTTTTGAATTAATTTAATTGAGGAATAATTTTTAATAAGTATATTAGCTCTAACATCTTTTATTTTTTTTAATTTAAACCATCTTAATATTTCACTGACTAATTTTTTTGCTACACCTTTATTCCTGAATTTTATGTCAACATAAATTTTATCAATTAATCCTCTTTTTGAATCTAATATTTTTGCGTGAGCAAAACCTAATACTTGATTTTCTTCAGCAACCAACAAAAATTCTTTTTTTAAACTAAGTTTTTTTCTTATTTCTCCTTCAGGCCATTTATATTTTAGAATTTCTTTTGTCAAATTTTGAGTTCCAAGCTCATCAACTATTCCTTTCTTATAAATCGTGTGTATTCTTTTAACATCTCCTTCATTTGCTTTTCTTATTTTCATCTTAATTTCATCCTCAAAAGTTTATTTTTAGAACCAATATGGGTTATTACTGACTCGCTTTCCCTTAATCCTAAATCCAAAGATTTCTCAATGCTCCATCCAACCATTTGCCCAGCAACAAACCCTGATGCAAAAGCATCTCCAGCCCCCGTTCTTTCAACAACCTTGACTTTATGGGGTTTTAAGTAATAAAACTTATTTCCGTCATAAGCAGTGATTAACTTGTCTTTGTCTGTTACAACAACTATTTTTGGCCCCATTGAATGGACTTTCTTTATTGTATCCTTTTTTCCGGCCAAAAGCTCCGATTCTTCTTTGTTAAAGACAATTATATCACAAATTTTCAATAAAGGTTTCAAATTTTTCTCCTTGATAAGATACTCGCTTGGATTAAATGCAATTTTTACTCCATTTCTATGCAAAACCTCTGCAAGTTTTATCTGTGTATTAAAACTCTCACCCATCAAAGAAGAAAAATAAATCCACCTACATTTTACTTTGTTTAAATCAAAATCAGAAATTTTTGTTGTATTGTTTATTCCCTTAAACGCAAGAATAGTTCTGTCATGGTCTCGGCTATCTAGCACAATAGAATATCCAGTAACTCCCTTATTATCAACTTTTCCAAGGAATTCTATTTTTTCTTCCCTCAACAAGTTCAAAACACTTCTTCCAGCATCATCATTTCCAACCTTTCCAATATAACCTGTCTTCAATCCTAATCTCGCAAATGCAACAGCAGTATTTGTCCCACCACCACCAACGCTAAACTTCAAATCTTTAAGCAAAATTTTAGCACCAACAGGATAATACATGAATCCTTTTTTCTCCGCAGCATCTGTATATGCAAAAGCATCCACCACAGCACTCCCAAAAGTTATTATGTCAAACATTTTCACCTCTTTATAAGAAAGATTTATCTAATTAAAAATCTTGTTATTGACATGGGCAGAAAAAAAGTCTTAGTCATTGTCGCACACCCTGATGACGAGACAATCTGGATGGGTGGTCTTTTGTTAAAGAACAAAGAAAGCTGGGAAACAACAGTGGTAAGTTTGTGCAGAAAAAGTGACAAAGATAGAGAGCCTAAATTTAGAAAAGTAATGGTTGCCTTGAATGTAAAAGGTTATATCTATGATCTGGATGATGAAAATCTGGACAAACATTTAGAAATAAAAGACATTCAGAATATAATAAAAAAATATTGCAATAAATGGTATGATTTAATTTATACACACAACTCTAATGGAGAGTACGGGCACATAAGACACAAAGACACCCACGATGCAGTTGTTGATTTAATAAATAAAAAAATTCTAGTATCAAAAGAAGTTTTTTTCTTCTCCTATGAAAAAAGAGAGAATGATTATCAAGGTTATGCAATATACAACTCAAGCGCAGATAAACTTATAAAACTAAACCGCGATGAACTCTCAATGAAAAAAAAGTTGATAATGGATATTTATGGCTACGGAAAAGGAGGATTTGAAGAGCTTAGCTGCGGCAGTGTTGAAGCTTTTGATGAATTCAAATCTGACACTGGAAGTGTGAAAAACCCACAGAAGGTTTTCAAATGAAGGCCCTAATTTTGTACGCATATCCGCCTGAACCAGACGGACAAAGCCTGCAAGGTCATTTGTTATATCAAGGCTTACTTCACAATGGAGTAAATGCTGTTCCATGTCATTTTAAAGACAGTATTCAAAAAGAATTTTACTTAAGACATTTCAAGCCAGATATTGTCATAGGAGTGGGTTTTTGGGGGAATGTTCCAGAAATAATTCAAGAACCACTAAAATGGGGAATAACTCCTGTACCTTGGTTCAATGCAGATGGCTGGGTTGCAAACTATCAGCATGAGTTCAATCAGTTAAAATTAATGTTCACAACAAGCGAATGGGTTAGAAGCATTTATCAAAGGGATGGTGTTGATGTTAGCAAAATAATCCCTATGCATATCGGAATAGATACTGATTTATTCAAACCAAAACACGACAAAGAAGAAATTTTGGCGCTAAGAAGAATGTTGGGAGTAAGAGACCATGAAAAAATGATTTTGACAATGGGAGGAGACGTGACTTCTAAAGGTGCGCAGGAGATGATGATAGCACTGGCAAAAATAGACAAAGAATTCAAAGACTGGAAATATGTCTGCAAATCTTGGCCAAGTGAAAATTCCTCACAATGGAGAGAAAAAGAAGAAAGACTTGCTGAGGAGCTAGGAATAAAAGACAAAGTTATTTTCTTAGATGATGGTTGGAGTCAGGAATTTATGGCCGACGTTCTCAACACATGCGATATTTATGCTGCACCAGCAAGAATAGAAGGTTTTGGGATGATACAAGTTGAAGCAATGGCCTGTAGTAAGCCAGTCATATCAATAAATGCTGGAGGTCCTGCAGAAACAATAATACATAACAAGACAGGATTTTTGGCAAAAGTCGCCGAAGAAATCAAACTAAACGAAGAGTGGGCCTACACAAGCATGGGTTTTGCAAGCAAACAAATAGTAAAATTCGACTCACCAAAGACATTTGCATACAGGGCAGATATTGAAGATCTCAAGAATTACACACTAAAACTTTTGACAAATCCAGAATTAAGAGAAGAGATGGGTAAAGCAGGAAGAGAGCACGTTGTAAAGAATCTTGATTATAGAGTCACTTCAAAGATAATGTTAGACACAATAAAAGAAAAGTTGCATATTGAATAATCTAAATCCTAACCTTTTCCAAAGAATCAAGGACATCTCTTAGTTTTATTTTCTTAACACTCACATAAACATCACCGATACCACAATAAAGCAGAACATACTCGCCATCTTCTATAATCCCTGTGGGAAAGATAACTTTCTTCCCTTCAAAAGAGATTTCTCTTTTCTTTTTTGGGACTAAAATTGGTTTTTCAGATCTTAAGATTAATTTTGAAGGATTTTTCAGATCAAATAAACCGGCCCAAACAGAATAGCAATCTTCGGGAGCATAATCCGATGTTAAATCTTCAGCGTACAATCCTAGAAAGTTTTTTATTTTATCCTTAAGCCCTTTCTTTCTTTTTTGTTTTGTGACAGCGTGAAAAAACAACAGCCATCCCTTGCTAGTCTTAATTGGTGGCGGCCCAGCACCGCTCCTAAAAATGACTTCATCTTTTCTGAACAGTGATATCGCCTTTTCTTTCCCCCAATATTCTGCATCCTTTGAATAAGCAATCCATATATGCGGAGGAGTAAACTCAAACCCTCCCTCTGGCCTGTCAAAAGAGACATATCTTCCATTAACTTTTTCAGGAAATATTATGCAATCCTTGTCTTGCTCTCCAAAGATAATTCCTCGTCTAAACCAATGAAGACAGTCTTTGGAAATTGCTAAATAAGAAGAGACATTTTCTTTCCTGCTCAATCCAACATAGGTCATATAATATGTATCTCCAATCTTTGTTATTCTGGCATCTTCAACTCCCAGCTCAGCATCCCATTTCAAACCATAAAAACTGGGTTTCTTTTCTATTGAGATGATATCAAATCCTTTTGAGTCAAGAATGACCCTTCTTAAATGAGAGATGTAAGTGAGTCTTTTTGTTCCATTTTTAAAATCAAAAGAAAAATCATTTCCAGACATGACACTTTTCTTTTCAAATCTGTCGATGACTAATTTAAAATCATCATGACCGGCATACCGGGGAGAATAGTAATATTTTTCGTCTCCCGTTTTTATCAGTTTTTCAATAACCCTTACATAAAGTAAGATTTTTCCATCAGGAAGTCTTACTGCCCCAGGGTTTAAAACTCCCAAAATTTCAAACTTTGGAGAAGTTGGCTTGAAATCTTCTGGTTTTAAAAGCAGTTTATCACCCCTTACTTTTATCATTTTAGATTAAAACTTTTTTACTTTTTAAAGAGTTGTATGCCCACATGTAAGTGCCAGCACTCCAAGCTTGATAAACACCATAAGTTGCCTTTGTTATTGGATCAATCCATTCTGGAAATACGTGGCTCTTCAGATTTGATTCTGCTAAAATTTTTAATTCCTTTTCAGCTTTTTTGAATTGCTTCATTTTTATCAAGGCCAGAACATAAAACCCTCCAAGATAAGGCCATATTCCCCCGTTAAGATAATGATTTGGAGAAGCGCCAGCATCCAAATAATAATCCTCCCAATATTCGCTTCCCCTTTTTATCGAAGGAAAAATTGATTTCACCGGATAAGGTCTGTTAATATTATGTTTTTGGATGTAATCGATAATTGACTTTGCTTTTTTATCATCAGCCAAGTCAAAAATAATTGCGATTAGATTTCCAAAAGAGTCGAACCATTTCCCAATTTCTTTGTATTTGTTATGGTTCTTCCATCTATATGCCCAATAAAATTTTCCATTCCATAAATCATCATCTTCATAGCTATTGACCTCTCTTTTTAATTTTTCATGCCTCTTTTTGTCTTTTATCAATTCCAAAACTTTGCAGTATAAAGCCTGCGTGCTTATAACCGTGCCATACTTATTTGGAAAAGCATCCTGCCAATCTGTTGTAGAGAGTTGCTCTAGGGTTACATCTTCCCCAACATCTCTATACATTACCCATTTGACTGCGTTTTTTATAGAATGTTCGCTTTCATCAAACAAATGAGCTTCCCTAAATCTTTTCTTGTAAATATACTGCCCAATAACATACCATAAACTTGAGTCTATAGATTTAAAATCTACCTGAGGATTTTTTGCCTTCAATTTTAGAACAGCGTTTGGGATCTGCCCCATATGGCTTTGATGCTTTCTCAATGTCAAAATGCTTTTCTTGAACAAATGTTTAAATTCATCGTCAGCACTAGTTGCTCCAATCAGGGTTATCATGCTATCTCTTGCCCAAACTCCTTTATATCCTTTTTTCCCGCCAGAAGCATATAATCCATACTGAGTAGAACAAAGTCTTACAGTCTCTTTTGCTTTTTCGTATGCCTCATCAATCACACTCTTTTTCATTATGAATATTAGCTAAAGTTTATTTTAAACTTAACGCATTCTTATCAAGAATTGCAATAAGATTTTTATGTTTTTTTAAAAAGCTTACAGGGTAATCTTTGTTTGTCTTGCCTTCCAACAGATGGTTGATTGCATCTGATTTGGCTTTTCCGTCTGCCAATAAGATAATTTTCTTTGCAGACATAATTGTTTTGACTCCTATTGTCAATGCTTTTTTAGGAATTTTTCCGTTTTTAGAGTTTCTTTTTATGGTTTCCCTTGTCAAGCTTATCAGCCTAGTTTTAGAATTTAAAACAGAACCAGGCTCGTCAAATCCAATGTGTCCATTGACCCCTACCCCCAAAATTTGTATGTCAATTGGATTTTTTTTAATCTTTTTTTCATAATCTGCACATTCTTTTGCAGGATTAGTAGTTTCCCCATCTAACAAATTGACATTTGTTTTTTTTATGTTTATCTTATTGAATAAATTTTTATGCATGTAATAAAAATAACTTTTTCTATCATTTTTCTTTATTGGGTAGTACTCATCCAGATTAAAACTTTTGACTCTGGAAAAATCGATCTTTTTCTTCTTATAATATTTTATCAACTCTCTGTATAACCCTAAAGGAGTCTCCCCCGTTGCAAAACCGATTACAAGATTAGGTTTTTTTTTAATTTCTTGGATTATTATTTCACATGCTTTTTTAGACATCTCAGAATAATTATTGACTTTTATAATTTTCATCCCAAAGCCTCCAAACCAGGCAGCTTCTCTCCAGCAACATAATCCAATAAAGCTCCCCCAGACAAACTTATATGGCCAAATTTTTTCTCAGGAATCTTGGACTTTTTTATTGCTTCACTTAAATGCCCTCCACCAACTAGAGAAAACCCCTTCATCTCAGCTATTGCTCTCAAAACAGCAAAAGTTCCTTTTTCAAAACCTTTGGTTGAAAAATCTCCTGCAGGTCCTTTCATATAAACCGCTCGAGCTTTTTTTATCTCGCCGATATACCTTTGAATTGTTTTTTCCCCTATGTCAAAAATTTCATGTTCGCTTGGAAATTTTTCAAGGGGAATTTCAACTCTTTTTCCATTGACCTTAACTGCAAAATCTATAGGAGTCAAAATATTTTTTGATTTGCTTTTTAATTTTACCTTCAGCTCATCATTCAAATCTGCTTCTTTTTCCAGGTACTTATTTTGGAAACCCAAATCCTTCCCGTTAGCAACTAAACATGACTGCCCAAATAAACCACAAGCCAAAACTTTATTTTTCCCCAGAAGAGGTAGATAATCTTTTGACTTGGCCCCACCTAAAATATAAATTGAATTTTTTATTTTTATTTTTTCAAGAGCATTTAACTCTTTTTCTAGTAATAAACCAGCAAAGCTTGGGAGTTTTTTTGAAAACTCCACTACAGAAGTGTGTTCTCTGTGACAAACAGAAAATGCATCATTGACATATAAATCAAATAAAGGAGTTAATACTTTAATCAGCCTATTGTTTTTTACGCCAGGATTTGTTTCTTCATCTAAAAATCGTAAGTTTTCTAAAAGCAAAACCTCTCCATTCTTTAGATTTTTAACTTCTCGCACAGCTTTTTCCCCCACAGTATCACTAACAAATTTTATTTTAGTAAATTTGTTAAGAAGATTAGAATGTTGCTTTAAACTTATAAAATCCACTTTTCCTTTTTGCCCTTGGTGTGCAATAATAACAACTCTTGCTCCCTTATTTTTCAAGAATTTTATTGTTCTTGCGGATTCTTTTATTCTTTCTGACATCAAAACTTTTCCATGAACAATATCCGAATTAATGTCTGACCTAAGCAAAACTCTTTTTCCCCCTAAATTCTTAGCTTTTGAAATGAATTTCATTTTTTATTCTCCTTGTGCTTCCCATCCCATCTAGAAATATAATCAGAAGCTGCCAAAAATGCCTTGCAGCCTTCCCCAGCCGCAACAACAATTTGTTTTGAGGTAACATCTGTAACATCTCCTGCCGCATATATTCCCGAAACACTTGTCATATTCTCTTCGTTGCTCCTAGTACTTCTAAATATCATTATATCCCCCCATCTATTTTTTTGGACATTGGTAAAATCAGCCTTAGTAATTAATCCTATCTCAACAAAAATTCCATCTAATTTTATCTCTATCGTCTTTCCGGCTTTTTCGTAAACCAAAGAGCTCACAAAATTTTTTCCTTTAATCTCATTTATAGCAACCCCCGTTATGACCTCTATTTTTTTATCATTAGTAATTTTCTCTTTTAAATAACTCTCTCCAGTTAGCTCAGATCTTGTCTCAAAAATATAAACTTTTTTGGCATACTTTGACAGGAATATTGCGGCATCCATTCCAGAATTTCCTCCACCAACAACTGCAACCGTTTTATCTCCGTACAAAGGAGCATCACAAACAGCGCAGTAATTAACTCCTTTGCCCAAAAGTTCTTCCTCGCCAGGAACTCCAAGTTTCTTCGGGGCTTTTCCGGAAGCAATCAAAACAGCCTTAGACTCATAAGTGTTTCTCTTTGTTTTAACAACGCAAAGATCTTTTTTTTTGGAAATATTTACTGTTTCTTCTTGTTTTATTTTTATTCCATAAACCTCTAAATGTTTCCTAAAATTATTTGCCAGTTCGACTCCAGAAATGCTTGTTGTGCCTGGATAATTTTCAACATCAGAACTCCATGACATCTGACCCCCAACATCCAAACTGATAATTATAAAATTAATTTTTCTTCTTGCAGCATAAATTGCGGCAGTCATACCTGCCGGCCCAGCACCAACAATAATTAAGTCGTAGATCATTCTAACCTCTTTAGATAATGAACCAGAATAAGTTTATAATAATTTCCTTAAAGATACTTTATGATATCAACCATTCTGCAGGAATATCCATACTCATTGTCGTACCAAGCCAGCACCTTAACCATATTCCCAATAACTTGCGTAGATAAAGAGTCAAAAATGGAAGAATGTGGATTTCCAACAACATCACTGGAAACAATTTCATCCTCAGTATATTCTAGAACACCTTTCAGATAATCCTTTGAAGCTTTCTTGAACGCACTATTAATTTCTTCTTTTGTCGCATCTCTTTCAAGTTCAGCAACAAAGTCAACAATGCTTCCTACAATGACTGGAACTCTTAAAGAAACACCATCTATTTTTCCAGCAAGTTCTGGAATTACTTGTGCTGTTGCTGTAGTTGCTCCACTTGTCGTCGGAATGATATTAAACGCAGCAGCTCTTCCTCTCCTAAGCTTCTTGTCAGGAGAATCCACAAGTTTCTCGCTACTAGTATAGGCATGAACTGTTGTCATAAAACCTTTTACAATTCCAAAATTATCATTCAAAACTTTAGCAACAGGCGCTAAGCAGTTAGTAGTGCAAGAAGCAACAGAAATTATCTTATCTTCCTTTTTTATCTGTTTATGATTAACCCCATAAACAACAGTTATGTCAGGATCTTTTGATGGAGCCGAAATCAAAACTCTTTTGGCTCCCGCCTGTAAATGTAAAGAAGCTTTTTCACGTTCCTTAAAAACTCCAGTAGATTCAACAACAATGTCCACTCCTAAATCTTTCCAAGGAAGTTTTGAAGGATCAGCTTCTGCAAAAACTTTTATTTTGTTCCCATCAACTTTCAAAAATCCCTCTCCTACTTCTATTTTTCCTTTGTAAGGCCCGTAAACAGAATCATATTTTAAAAGATAAGCCAATGTTTCTACAGGAGCAAGTTCGTTAATGGCAACAAACTTCACGCCTTTTTCTAATCCGATTCTAAAAACAAGTCTCCCAATTCTTCCAAAACCATTTATAGCAACTTTTGACATTTTTCCCTCTTTTTATAACAGTAAATGACAAGATTATTTAATAAATGTTTCGAAAGAAAATACTTATTCCAAATAAATTCCAGGCTTCCCAGGCTTGGCTTTTTTGGCTTTGCCTTGAGGATCATGCATGTTCCTATCATTCACTGAAAAAACTTTGACAACTAAGTTAGTCTTTTGCTCTATCAAAGGTAAATTATCAATATACAAATCTCTTTCATTAGGAATGACATAAACAAAAGCTTTCCTGACGTCCTCTCCACGTTCTTTCACAATTTTAGCAATATTATTGACATCATCAATGAATTTGCCGATTGATTTTTCTGACTCTTCAAGCTTCTTATCTATTCTTGACTCATCAGCTTTAGGCCACTCTGCCAATGAAACAAATCCTTTATTTCCAAGTTTATTCCAAATCTCCTCTGAAATGTGCGGACAAACTGGAGAAATTAATTTCACCCACTTGTCAATTATCAAGTCATAGAAGGCCTTTAACTCATCTTCTTTCAGAACCATTCTGGCATCTTTAACAAGCCTCAACATCTCAAAGACAACCAAAGAGTTATATTCTCTAAACTTCATTTTTTCAATCTTCTCTGTTGCATCTTTTACAATACTGTTAAATTTTGACTCAAACACAGGTCTTGTTTTTCCTTTTTTTCTTTTCTTTATGGCTTCTAGCATCTCATTGTAAATTTTTTCCACATTTGACTTAGCATTCGAGGCTTCAGAACCTCTCCAGTCAAAAACACTGTCAACATTAGTTGAATTTGTAAGATAGAATCTAAAAACATCCGCCCCATAATTTTCTTTGATATGGAGTAAAGTTATCACATTTCCCTTGCTCTTCGACATCTTCGACCCTTCACTGACAACCAATCCATGAAAGCTAATTTTCTTCGGCCAATATTTTTCAGGAAAAAGTCCCGCAAATGCAAATATCATGAATGACAAATGATTAGAAAGATGCAACAAGAAAGTGTGCCTTTGATCAACAGGCATCCAATATTCAAAACTCTCTCTTAGCTGCTGTAAAACTTTTTCTTTTATCTTAGTTCTCTTTGCAACTTCACCAACTTTTCTGTCTCCTAAAAAAACAAAATCGAAAAAATCACTCGTTAAACTTTCTTTTTTGATTTTATTTTTTCTCATTATGTGACTAATTGTATAAAGAGTCATATAAATTGTTGAATCAGACAACGATTCAACTATCCAGCCCTTGTCATAGGGAAATTCCGTCCCAAGACCTCTTCTTCTTGCACAAGGTCTTTTATCAAGCCACTCAAAAGTATCCTCAAATTGTTTTCTCATGGTTTCAGGAACAATTTCCATTTTGTTCAAGCAGTCATAAGCTCTCTTTCTCCACCCTTGTGCATTAAAATCAATAAACCATTGGTTATCCAAGACAGCAACGATGATTTTACCGCCACTTCTTGAAATGGCTTTTCTGGATGGCTCATACATCTTGTCGGCAAGCTTTCTCTTTATCAGGTCCTCTTTGACTTTTTCTTTGGCCTCTTTGACGCTCATTCCAGAATACTTCCCGCAATTCTCATTCATAATCCCATTATGAAATCCTTCTTTGTAAACTTCTTGTGTTAATTCTTCAAGCAGTTTATCATTTTGCAAAATAACTCGAGAATCTTCAACAAGTTTGACCCCCGCCTTGTCCCCATATTTTTTTGTTTTGATTATTGGAATGACCTCAATTTCTTCTATCTCTTCTATCTGCTTAAAATCAAAACCATATCTTTTTTCCAATTCTTTGTTATCTTGAATTTCCCTTAAAGCAACGTAATCATAAGGGGCATCACTAGGAACAGACGTGACAATTCCAGTCCCAACATCAGAATCAACAAAACCAGAAGGCAGGATTATTAACTCCCGATTTATCATCGGCGCTGAAACCTTTTTCCCAAGCAAATGTTCTTTTGTTTTTCCAATAATCTTTATATTTCTCCCCTGATATTTCAGTTTTTCAATGCACTGTTCGCTTACAATCCATGTTTCATTGTCAATTTTAATTTCCCAATAAGTGATGTTAGGATTAATCCATAAATTTGTCTGCCCATAGATTGTTTCAGGCCTCAAAGTTGCAGCAACCAAGAACTTATCCTTAAACTTGAACTTTAATAGAATAAATTCCATTTTCTCAACAGGATTTGAATCCGCATCTTGAATATCATCTTCACCCATTGCACTTTCATCTTGAATTGAATAAAGCACAGGATATTTTTCCTTTGTCAGATAGCCATTCTCTTTGTATTTTTGAAACTGCCAGGTCACCATTGCCTGATGCTCAGAATCTCCAGAAGTAAAACTTCTTCTCCAGTCAACACCTAAACCTAATTGTTTGTATTCTTCAATCATCTTGGGAATAAAAAATTTCACAATGTTATTAGGATCAGAAAAAGACTGTACCGTGCTCTTTACTTTTTTCTTATCTTTGACATAAGCGGAAACATATTCTTCATAAAGTTTTGTTTTTTCTTTGTCTTTATTCTTTATCGCAGCAGCAATTCCCAACACAGGAGTTCCAGTTATGTGAAAAGAAATTGGGTAGAGAACATTGAATCCTTTCATTCTCAAATATCTTGAATAGATATCACTCTCAGTTACAGCCCTTCCATGCCCTAAATGCAAACTTCCAGAAATATAGGGGTAAGGGGTTGTAAAAAAGAACTTTGGTTTTTTTCTGTCAACTTCCGGTTCAAAAACTTTTTTCTCTTCCCACTTCTTCTGCCATTTTTTCTCTATGTTTTTGAAGTTGTAATCAGACATGTAATAAGCATCATTCAGGAACTTTTAAATATTATCTAAGGTTATTTTATTCATGCAAACAATCCAAGCACATATTTCAGGAGGTATGATTTCTAGCAATGCCTCTGAAGCATACTCCTTACACAAAAAAAGCCATTTTGGAGAGCCACTAGGAGAAAAGATACAATATGCTCTCTCAGAAGCGTTATATTTAGTTGAAAAAGGAAAATTAGAAGTTATTCAAGGGAAAAAAACACTTTCACAAAAAGAATTATTGAAAAAACTCCAGTCTATTGACAAAAGAATTAACCTAAAATATTGCGTTTTCAAAGATTTAAGAGAAAAAGGCTACATTGTAAAAACAGCTTTAAAATTTGGGGCGGATTTCAGGGTTTATGAAAAGGGAAAAGCTCCTGGAAATGAGCATGCTAAATGGGTAGTGTTTGTTGACCACGAAGCAAAAAAGATAAATTGGAACGAGTTCTCAGCCAAAAACAGGGTAGCCCATAGCACAAAAAAGAAACTTCTTCTCGCAATTGTTGACGAAGAAGGCGATGTTTCATACTACGAAGTTAGCTGGATTAGGCCATAAAAATATTTATACTACCTCCTTATTGATTTTATATGCCAGCACAAAATGGTATACAGCTAAAAGAGAAAATTCTTATGTTACTTAACAGAAAAGGCCCTTCCTTGCCAGTCCACATAGCAAGAGAAACGGGATTGAGCATTCTTTTCTCAGCAGCATTTTTATCAGAGCTAGCCGCAGATAAAAAAGTGAAAATCAGCAATATTAAAGTTGGAAGTTCTCCGGTTTACTTTCTTCCAGAACACGCGCCCCAACTAGAAAGATTTTCAGAGCATCTAAAAAGCAAAGAAAAAGAAGCTTACCTTCTTTTGAAAGACAAACAATTCCTAAAGGATTCAGGATTACATCCTGCAATAAGAGTCGCTTTAAGAGAAATAAAAGATTTCGCAGTTCCTTTCCAAAGAGACAACGAAATATATTGGAGATATTTCACAATTTCTGAAGGGGATTTTTCAATGGACAAGGTTGAGCCTCCAAAACAAATTGTTGAGATAAAAGAGCCAAAGGTTTTAGAGATCAAAGAAGAGCCCCCAATTGAGATTCCAGTTAAAGTTATTGAGGTTGCAAAAGAGATTGAATATGATGAAGATGAAGAAAACGAATTAGAGAAAGAGTCAAAAATTGAAGAAATAAAATCCAAACAACAAAGACAAGAAAAAGAAAAACAGAAAAAAATTAAAAAGTCAGTTAAGAAACCACAGAAAAAAACAAACGACACATTTTTCAACAAAGTCAAGGAAGTTTTGGCATCAAAAAATATAGAGATAATTGACATTGAAAGTTTCAACAATACTGAATTGATGTTAAGAGTGAAAGAGGGAAAAAAAGAAAGTCTCCTGATAGCATTCAACAAAAAAAGAATTGGGGAAGCAGACATATTAAAGGCCTACAAAAAAGCATCTGATGCTGGAATGCAATACACAATTATGTCCTTTGGCGAAACACCAAAAAAGCTCACTGCCTTTATTGATGCCATCAAAGGTATGTCTGGATTGGAAAAGGTGGAATAAAAACCCTTAAAAACCCTCTTTTCTGTTTCTCTATATAGGTTTTAACATGGGAAAAATAAAGTCAAAGATGATTAAAAGATCTGCTAAAGAGCTTAAAGAAAAGAAACTTCCATTCGGCACAGAATTCGAAAGAAACAAAAAAGTCCTTGGAAACAACACGATGCCTAGCAAGAAAATAAGAAACCAGCTTGCCGGCTATCTTGTAACTCTTAGCAAAAGAGAATAATTCTACCTTGAATAAAGATTTTTAAACAGTTCCTATTTACTAATCTTGGCTGCATAGTTCAGCGGCAGAACGCCTGTCTCATGAGCAGGAGGTCCTGAGTTCAATTCTCAGTGCAGCCATGGTTACCGTCTCTTTTTCAATACATCAACCTTTTTTTCAATTCTTTTCATATCTTGAGAAATTTTTTCAAGTAATTTTTTCTTTTTCAAATTTATTATTAGAGAGATTATCTGAAAAATTAACCAAGCGATAACGATTATCCCAATAGCCTGCAACCACGAACCAAGTTTGCCAACTTCAGCAACCAGCTCAGAAACGTTTGTAGCATTTAAGTCTAAAGCCATTATTTTTTAACCCCTTTTCTTATTTTGTCTCCAAATTTTTTCATCTGTCCAGGTTCATATTTTTTAGTTGGCCAAAATCCAGCCAGTCCATCATTGAAATACCTAGGAATAACATGCACGTGAAAATGAGGCACATCAGTTCCAACGACAGTCAGGGCAACAAAATCTGCATCCAAAGCTTTCTGAATCGTCTTCATGAATTTTTTTGAAGTTGAAAAGACCTTTCCTAAAATGTCTTCAGGAGTTTCCAACATTGTTTTAAAATGTTTTTTTGGAATTATTAAAATATGCCCGTAATTTACAGGATTTAAATCCAAAAAAACAAACACATCTCTGTCCTCATAAATCATCTCTGACGGAATCTCCTTCGCGGCTATCTTGCAAAAAACACAATCACTCATAAAATATAAAGCAGAATTAGACTTAAAAAAGTTTGTATATAATAAAAAATAAAAATAAAAATGATTAGAGATATTATCTCTTCTTTTTCTTTCCAGTTTTTTTCTTTGCCATTTTTCACCTCTTATTTATTTGAATTTACTTGATAAGTAATTTAGTTAAGAAATCAAAGTTTAAAAGTCTTACGCAAAATAGCTATTTGAAAATTTTTCCGGCTTTTTCGAAATCTAAATCACCGTCGACAATTTTTTTCAGTGAATTTTTCAAGTCTGCAATCTTGATTCTAATCTGTTTCGTCGTATCTCTTTCTCTAACAGTCACATCTTTTCTTTTTAATGACTCTTCATCTATTGTTACACAAAATGGTGTCCCTATTTCATCGTTTCTGGCGTACCTTCTCCCGATACTTCCGCCTTTGTCGTAGACAACTTTCCAGTCTTTCCCGAGATCTAAGACGACCTCGTCAGCTATTCTCTCAAAGTCTTCTCTCTTTACAATCGGAAAGACTGCTGCTTTTATCGGTGAAACAATTGTAGGAAATGAAAACATGCTTCCATCTTTACCAACTCTATAAAAGGTATCAAGCAAAGTCCAGATGTTTCTATCAATTCCGAAACTTAGCTCTAGAACATGTGGCAAAACTTTTTTCCCATCGTAAAAAACTTCAAAATTTTTCCCTGAAACTTTACTATGCCCAATAAGATCATGATCTCCCCTATAATGAACTCCTCCAACTTCCTTGAATCCACCAAAAGTCTCCAAGTCAATCTCGACGTCAAAATGAATTTTATTGTAAAAGGCTCTTTCTTCCTTGCTCAGCTCCCTAAATCTAAACTTTTCCTTTGGAATCATAAGAATATTAAGATAAAATTCCTGAACTTTTGCCAAATAATAGAGATAAAATTTTGGAATTCCTTCCTGGTTTAGGTTCTCGCAACTTTTCTCCCCAATATTTTTCTCATTAGCCAATTTAACTCTTAAAATTTTCTTCGCCACATCCTTCCACTTGCCATGCTCCTCAATCTTAGAAGAATCAAAAAATATTTGAAGTTCTGCCTGAGAAAATTCTCTCAGCCTGAAAAACATTTGCCTTGGAGAGATTTCATTTCTGTAGGCCTTATCGATTATTGCCAATCCTAATGGAAGTTTTTCTCTCGTCGCCTTAAACTCATTCAAAAAAGTTATATAAGCCCCCTGCGCAGTCTCTGGGCTTAAATAAGATTTCTCATCGTTAAATCCAACATTGACTGCAAACATCATATTGAACTGCTTTACTTCTCCAAGCTCTCCTCCACACTTTGGACATTTTAATTTTTTTTCGCGAAGAATGTCACCCATTTCTTCAATTGAAAGCTTCTCTGCTTCTTCAACACCATTGTCCTCCAAAAACTGATCAGCCCTGAATCTAAAACGGCACTTCTTGCATTCTGTCATTGGATCATTGAAATTTTCCAGATGCCCTGAAGCCTTGAACACAGCCTCGGGGAGAATGTTATTGCTCTGAATCTCATGAAAATTATCGTCCAAAGAAAGAAAATGTTTTCTCCATAAATTTTCCCAATTACTTTTCAAAAGTTTTCCAAGATGACCATATGTGTAAAATCCAGCATTCCCCCCATAGACTTCAGCAGTCTGGAAGAAAAATCCCCTGCTGGCTGCAATTTTGTTTATCTCGTCTATTTTTTTGCCGACTTTGATTTCTTTTTTAGGCTCATTAGGGATAATTGCTTCTTTTTCAGTTTCTTTTTCCATTGAATCCATGATTTCTTTTGCCTTTTTAATTGCTTCTTTTTTATTCTTGCCAAGATAAGCCAAACTTTTCGTTTTTACTTTTCCTTCAACTCTTTTATTTTCATTAAGGTAGTAGTATTCTCCACCTTTGATATTTTTTTTAACAATGAACATTTATTAGGTACTACAAAAAACTACTTAAATCTTTTGTAGGCACTACAATTTCCAGCTTTTTAACTTAATACACACATAATAAGTATTTTTATCATATTTACATACATTTATAAGTTTTAATACATATATGATAAGTATGGAAAAGACTCGGCTAGCAAAAGCTTTGGTAGAAGAGCATAAAAAAAGATTAAGAGTTGCAAAAGCTAGAAAAGAAAAACTTCAGAACTATCTTTTAAATCTAAATGAAGCTTACTCAAAAGGAAAAATTTCTTCAGCAGAGTATCTTGAAATATCTCATAAAAAACATGATGGAAGAAACATCCAAGAGCTGATTCACCATTACGACCACTTCATTAACCACTCCGAAAAGCACATAAGAAAGCACACACATAAAAAATTCAGTTTCAATTTTTTTATCTTTATTTTAGTATTGAGCCTTTTGGCTCTAACAATCTTTTATCTTGAACCAGGGTTGACAGGATTTTTCGCCCAATCAAATGTTCAAAGCCAAGAATTTAGCCAGGCCTTAAATTTAAACTTTAATGAGTCAACTAGCTATGGATTGAGATTAGAAACTATCGGAAATCTTGGATATTTGAAATTAAGCGGGTCGATTAAAGGACAAGGAACTGTCAAAATTTATCTTGACGATTTGCTGATTCTTGACAGTTCAAAAATAAAGCAAACAGATTATATCACCGGTGCAGCAGTTTTAGATTCAGAAGGAATAAATGAGGCTCTCCAAAACATCTCAAACGAGTCGAGTCCCTTCCAAGGAGAGTCTCCTTCCTCTGAAAATACGACTAACGCCTCTCAGGACCAAATTGAAAAGGAAAATGAAAGTCCAGTTAATGTAATAACCGAAAAAGAAATAATAAAAATATTTTCAAATATCTGTGAAGAAACTTGCGATCTCTCCGCATTAAATCTCAACAAAACTTCTTACACTTTAAGGATTGAAATAGACAATGCAAAATTATTTTTAGAATCAGCCAAGTATCAAACGCTGAAAGAAATTATTCAGGAAGAGCCAAAAACCAATATCACGCCAGAAACAAACATAACTTCAGAAAAAAATAACACCATTGCTGAAGAAAGGATAACAACAACCCAAAGCAGAGCGATTTTAGGTCAGCCAGTAAAATGGACAAAAAGATTTATTGCTGAAGAAAAAAATCCAAATGTCAAAATTCCAAGAGAAGCAGAAAAAATAGAAACAACCAACTCTCAAGGGGAAAAAACTAAGTTTAACGTTGACGATCTAGCTCAAGATAAAGAGGTAACAATCCAAGATAATCCAGGAGACTATGAAATAAGTTATGAAACTCCTGCTCCGTCTGTTGTAGAAGAACAAATCTCTAGGGGGAAAAAAGTAAAAATTTCCTCGCCAGACAATGTCCATTACACTGATGTCTTGGCTTTTGCTAACCTCAGCGAAAGTTTAAACATAAAAAATCCTTCAACAATAAAAATCTTCTGGGAAGAGCAAAATGTCTATGTCTCTCCAGAAAACGTTCAAGATAAAGATGGAAATGGAATTTATGATTACATTGAATGGATTGTTCCTCACCTTTCAAACCAAACCTTTGATATTATCGTGATAACCAAGGCGGAACATTTAGACAAAGATAAAACTTTCATCTCCAATATTTACGATCAAGTAAAAACTCTTGACAATGTATGGAGCGAGACAATTCCAAACCAAGATTATGTAAGAGTCACGTTTGAAAAAAATTTAACTTCAGAAAATGATATAACTCTATTTCCAAGAGTAATCTCTGGAAATCCAAGGATTGAGGTCTATGAATTAAATCAAACAACAAAGATTGCAGAATTCTCCTCGCTAAATTCGAACCAAGATAATAAAATATTCTTAACAAGTCTTCAAAACAGCCAAGACACGTTTGACTTGAAAGTTGTCGGAGGAAGCATTGAATTTGATTATATTGTTGATCCAATTACTAGTATATTTTCAGACGATTTCGAATCTGCTTTGGCTAAATGGGATGGAAACGGTGCTACGACTTGGGATATATCAACAGCGCAAAAACATGCAGGAGCACAATCGGTGCTGGCTTCTAATGGAAATGAGGGCGATTTAATAACAGACGACATTGACACTAGCGATGCAACATTCATAAATGTGAGTTTTTGGTTTATGGATGATGATTTAGATGCAACAGATATAGACTTTTATTTCTTTGACGGCTCAGCTTATGACGCAATAACTGAATCCCTTGAAAGCGGAACAGAAGACACCTGGCAATGGGTAAGTTTCACTACATCTGACAGCCAATATTTCAAGTCCAATTTTAGAGTAAGATTCAACGCAGTTCTTGGCACCGGAGAAAATTTATGGGTTGATGATTTTGTAGTCAATAAAACAACGCCCGATCCAGATATAGCAGCCCCAAGCTATAGCAATCCTTCAACAAACAATTCTAATCCTCTTCCAGGCTCAACAGTTTCGCACAACACAAATTGGACAGACGACACTCAACTAAGCTATGCTATTTTAGAAATCAATTCCACAGGTGCAAGCTGTGACACTCTTACAAATGTTACAGTAAATTCAACTTTTGCAGGAATCACTAACTGGAGCAACATGAGCTGGGCGGTGCCAAACGCCTGTGAAGGAAAAACAATAGGTTGGAAACAATATACAAATGATTCATCAAATAATTTGAATGTTACAACTTTACAGACTTACACAGTCCAAAATTTAGCACCAACAGTTACATTGCCAGTTTATACAAATGCCACACAAAAACAAAACACTGGAAATTTGATTTTTAATTTGTCTGTTTCAGACGTAGGAGTTGGAGCTTCATACTGCTCGATAAATGTAAATGGCAATGCGAATCAAACAATTGCTGTAAGTTCAGGATGGTGCAATGGAACATATTCACTAGCTGGATTGAGTGATGGAAACAAGACAATAAATGCTTATGCAAATGACACTCTTGGAAATATTGCATTAAATAATTCTTATGTAGTCTGGATTGATGACACAGCTCCAACAGTTGCATTGCCAGTTTACACGAACCTTACTGGAAAAAGATCTGCCGACACTCTTTTTATCAACGCTTCTGTTTCCGATTCAGGGGTTGGTGCTTCATATTGCGCGATAAATGTTGCAACAGCAACAGCTTCAAATGTTACCATTGCTGTAAGCAATGGGTGGTGTAACGCATCTTATTCTTTGGCAGGCACTTCTGAAGGTAATCAAATTATCAACGTTTATTCAAATGATACTCTTGGCAACACAGCATTAAACAACAGCTATCATGTCAAGATAGACAACACTGCTCCGACAATAACACTTCCGATTTATGTTAATGGGACCCAAAAACAGAATATAGACACTATAACACTAAACATTTCTGTTTCAGATACAGTAAGTACATTAGACCAATGTAACATTGAGATCAATGGGACAAACCAGACAATATCTGTAAGCAATGGATGGTGTAACACTACAAATGGAAATCTAACTGGATTGTCAGATGGAAACAAGACAATAAAAGTATATGCCAACGACAGCCTTGGAAATTTAGCTTTAAACAACAGTTATGTGGTGGACATCATAACTTCCAACGCCGCCCCAACAATAGGCTATGTAGAGGCGATTTCAGCACAAGATCCATCTATAGGTACAACAAAATCAGTCATATTCAATTTCACAGCAACAGACACAAACGGCGGTTCTGATGTCAATGTAAGCGGTGCAGCTGCGTATTTCCAAAAAACAGGTGAGACAACAAGATACAACACTTCCTGTGTAAATTCATCTGGCCCAGTAGGTAATGATATCAATGTCACTTGCACTGTGAATATGTGGTATTTTGACATTAATGGGGCCTGGACAATAAACGTCACAATTAAAGATAATTCCGAGCTAAACGCTGAGAACTCCTCAACAACTTTCAATTATAATCTGTTAACAGCAATGACAATGTCTCCAACATCTTTGACCTGGGCAGAAATAAATCTCCAAAATACTGACGTAGGCTCAAATAACGACCCAATTGTTGTCAACAATTCAGGAAATGACGTCAACCTTAACATAAATGTGACAGCTTACAATCTTCGAGGAGAAATCACTACAACACAATATATCTATGCAAACAATTTCACTATTGAAAATGCTTCACAAGGATGTTCAGGGGCAGCAATGACAAATGCAACTTCCATCAATGTGACCACAGCAATATTGCAAAAAGGAAATAACACTTTAAATTACAACAACGACACATCAGGGCAGGAACAGATTTACTTTTGCTTGAAGGGTGTGCCTTCCGGGATAAGCGCCCAGTCATATTCATCTGCAGCTTATGGAGATTGGATAATAAGAATAAGCCTAGCTTTATTGATTCCAAGAAAAAGAAAGAAGAAAAATGTAAAAGATGACAAATTAGTGAAGGCTCTTGGACTTATTTTGGAAGAGTTGAAAGAAGAATACTCACTAAACAAAAAAGAGATGGTTGACATCCTGACTGACAAGCTGAAAGAAAAGCACAGGATAAGTAAAAAAGAAGTGATAAAAACGTTGGACAGCAAGGAAGAGATAACCCTCCCTGGAACAATATTCTCAAAAAATCTTGGCTGTCTAGAAGCAATCGTTAAATACATGAAAGAGAATCTAAACATGAGTTATAAAGAAATTTCAGACACAATAGGAAGAAATGAAAGAACTATATGGACAGCTTATAAAAAAGCAGCAGAAAAACAGAAAGAGCCATTTGAAATAAAAGAAGGAGTAAATATCCCAATGGAAATTTTCAAAAACAAAAATTTAACGCCTTTAGAAGCCCTCATCGTACATCTTAAGAATAAAAAAATGAAGTTTGTTGAAATAGCAGACCTTCTATCAAGAGATCAAAGAAACATCTGGACAATTTATACTAGAGCAACAAAGAAGGTAGAGAATAATAATGTTTAAAAAGGAAAAATGACTAAAATCTGGATGAGTAAAGGGGGGGTGTATTTCATCGTAGCAGCTTTTTTGTTTATATCTTTAGTATTGGTTTTAAATCACACTGGCTTTTTCAATAAAATAGCGGAAATAACAGGATACGCAACATCAAGCACTGCCTCATTGAATATAACGATAGGAAACAGTGCACCAACAATAGGATATGTGGATGCGATCTCAGCACAGGATCCGTCAATAGGCACAACAAAATCAGTCATATTCAATTTCACAGCCACTGATACTGATGGATACACTAATCTAGACAGCACAACAGCAAAGGCTTACTTTCAAAAAGTAGGAGAAACGACAAGATCAAACACTTCTTGCGCAGCTAACGGAACAGCTTCAGGAAACAGTCAAAATTATGTTTGCACTATAAATATGTGGTATTTTGACATTAATGGAGCCTGGACAATAAACGTTACAATTGATGATATTAATGGCGCCCACGCAGAAAATTCCTCAACGACTTTCACTTACAATTTACAGACAGCAATGACAATGTCTCCAACATCTTTGACATGGACCCCAGTAGGGTTGTCAGACACAGACACTGGCTCAAATAACGACCCAATTGTTGTCAACAATTCAGGAAATGACGTCAACCTTAACATAAATGTGACAGCTTACAATCTTCGAGGAGAAATCACTACAACACAATATATCTATGCAAACAATTTCACTATTGAAAATGCTTCACAAGGATGTTCAGGGGCAGCAATGACAAATGCAACTTCCATCAATGTGACCACAGCAATATTGCAAAAAGGAAATAACACTTTAAATTACAACAACGACACATCAGGGCAGGAACAGATTTACTTTTGCTTGAAGGGTGTGCCTTCCGGGATAAGCGCCCAGTCATATTCATCTGCAGCTTATGGTGCTTGGGCAGTTGCAATCATCACATAAAAATTTAAACATGAATAGACTACAATGAACATGAAAAAAATAATAACCTTTACATTACTCGTATTAGCAGTGCTTCCTTTGATTTATTCAGCAGGAGTCGCAAACTCGTATTGGGATGAAAATCCATTGAAACTTTCGCCAGGTGAATCAACAACAATCTCTTTAAGACTACAAAATGAAGAAAACACAAGCATAACTCTAGAAGCAACACTCAATAGCACTATTGCAAAATTAGTTAATAGCAGTATATATGTTGTCCCACCAAACAGGGAAAGCATTCCAGTATACATAAAAGTTGAAATTCCATTAAATGCTGAAATAGGAGCAAAATATGACATTCCTGTTTCTTTCCAACAGACGTCTTCTGGAAGCGGAGGAATGGTAAAGGTTGCGCAGGGAATCACAGCAAAAATTCCTGTAACAGTTGTAAACAGTATGGAAAGCGAACTTTATAAACCAGCCACACAAAACCAAGGAACTTCTCCAGCAGTGTACATAATCGCTGTAGTGTTAATATTAGCAATAATCATAACTGCATTGGTCATAAAAAAGAAAAAAACAACCTCTAAACAATAAGGGCTTCTAATTCAAAAACAAAAATAAATTTAAATGGTTCTTGCATAGCTAATTCATGAAAAGAGGAATACTAATTGTTTCATTGCTCATAATTTCTTTAATTGCATTAGGTTTTGTTCTAAGAACAAATAGCTATAAACTAACTGGAGAAGCGACAACACAATCCACCTCCCTTAATATAACCGTATTTCAAGTACCTCCAGTACTTGCTATATTGGCGCCAAAAAATGAAACTTATCTTTCTGCCAACTATGTTCTTTTGAATTTCACGTCCTTATACGCAGATAACTTATTTTATAATATAGATAATGGTGCAAATAATTCCGTGAGTTCTCCAACATATTTCAATACAACTTCTGGAAGCCATACACTATACCTCTATGCTAACAACAGCAACGCAACAACTTTAAAAAATGTTACATTTTACATTAACAGCTCTATGTTTATCATAAAAGACAATGAATTTGAAGACGAAGATGACGCTGAAGAAGACAACAATACCATGGAAAGGCACTCTAAAAAAGGAACCACAACAGAATTTCTAGATTATTCTTATGAGGAACTTCAAAATCTAGACAATATTATCTTAGAAAATCCATTATATGGTAAAATTTTGTTCAATGAAGTCATAAACTTGACAAATGATTCAAATTCTTCAGACAATATAGTAGACTTAAATTCTCACACCGACATCTCATTCAACAGAATAGAAATAAACTCAACGGCCCTTCCTAACTTAAACAAGTCAGCAACATTAACATTGTATGACCTGACATTTACAAATCCTAGAATTTTAAGAGATGGCAGCGTCTGTCCATCGACAATTTGCACACAGAATAGTTATTCAGGAGGCACCCTTTCATTTAATGTGGATAGATTTTCGGTTTATAGCAGTGAAGAAACTCCAAGCTCTTCTGGAACTGGTGCTATTACATCAGGTAATAGTGGAGGAAGTAGCACGGCAGGAATCTTAGCAGAAAACTTCTCAGTAGACCAGGAAAAAATTTCAGTTAAAATAAAGCAGGGACAGGTAAAGACAGCAGAATTGACAATAAAAAACACGGGAGACAAGAGTCTGACATTCAATATAGAAAGTCAAGGCAGCATCGTTAGTGTAAGAGAAAAGAATTTTACCTTGAATAAAAATGAAGAAAAAATAATTCACTTAGACCTTGTAGTCAGAGAAGATACACCAACAAACCTTTATTTGGAAAAGATAAAGATAAAATCATCTGGAAGAGAAAAAGAAATTTTGATTGCCGAAGAAGTTGTTTCAAAAGAACCATTATTTGATGTTGGGCTAGGAATCCCAGAGCAGTTCAGAGAATTGCGTCCAGGAGATAATATTGTTGGAAAAATAGAATTATTCAATCTGGGGGATGTTGGAAAAGTTGATGTTGTGCTAGAATTCTATATAATGGACACAGAGGGAAACATAATTGTTTATGAGACAGAGACCCTAGCCGTGGAGACGAGGGCGAGTCTCGTAAAAGAGTTTTCACTGCCAACCACAATAAAGGAAGGAGATTACCTATTTTATGTAAGAACGGTGTATAATGGGGAAACAGCAATATCCTCTTCTTGGTTTAGAGTTGTTCCTGAAAAACAAATTCTTTCAGAAACAAGTTGGGTAATAATTTATAGCCTTGTTATAGTGATTATTGTAACATTGTTAATAATCATCTATCAGTTAAGAAAGATTAAAAAAGACAAAAAACCTAGCATAGACGAATCCACATTACTAAAACACAACATGATCAAAAAAAAGAGGTGAGTAAATGTTCCCAATCCTTACTTTAATAGCATGGGCAAGTGTTATTTTCACACTTGTTAGCCTAGTTATTATACTGCCTTTAACAAAAAGGTTCTCAGGTAAATTAAAAAACACAATTGTTTTTCTCTCGGTTGTTTTGATTCTCCTTTTTATAAGAGGAACAGCTAGGGTAGTAAGCTCATCAAAAATTATTCCTTTTTTCACAGCAAATCTAGAAACAATAAACATTTTCATGAACTTTATGATAACTCTCTTTGTTTTAATAGCAATATTAAATCTAAATAAGGCAGTCAAAATAATAGACAAACAAAGAAAATAGCCTAATGTTTCTTTATTGAAGGATGTATCATCTTTCTTGCGTGATGTTTCGCAGATTCATTGTGCCTTCTTATTCTTCTCACAACAAAGAAAGCAAACGCCAAAAATAGCACGACTATCAACAGACTGAAAAAATTATCTCTTCCACCAATTCTGTCAAATATTGTGAAACCGCTTATAGGGCTTCCAAGAATGACTTTCTCCTGCACAAATCCAGAGTACAATTCAGAATTGAAGTTTATTAACAAGCCAAGCTCACCTTGTAAATCAGAGGGTATTGGAATAAAGGTTTCAAATTGTCCTATAGAGTTCTTCCTGATAAACCTTGTTTCATTGATGTCTCCTACTTTTTTCCCGTCTTTATCGTAAAGGAAAAATTGAATGTCAACGTTCTGGTCTTCTCCCAAAAGTTCTGTTATAGAATAATCAGCTTTAACCTTGTCTTGTCCGCTTCTTTCAACTCCATCTAATGTAAAATCTAAAGCCTTATCTGTAATTCCAACATTAAAAGAAGTTGAAGAGTTGGCTTCTTTACAAACAACTCCTATTTCAATTTTGTAATTCCCAGAAGAAGTTTTCTCAGGAATGTTCACATCAAAAATAAACTCATATTCTTCTCCGGCAGCCAATCCTTTAGTCTCAGTTTTTGTTGTCCAAGAAGCATATTGACCCTTACTTTTGAATGTGCAGTCATTAAGATAACCTGTTCCAGTATTTTTTGCTTTCAGACTCAAAATTTTCTTTATTCCAACATTATTGACATTTATATCACTGATATTGCCTATTGACAACCCAAATCTCAAAGGAATGGCTCCTCCACCTCCACCTCCGCTTCCGCCTCCAGAAGAGCTTCCTCCAGAAGAAGGAACAGTTGTATCAACAGAAAAACTTGAGTTCGTAAAATTTCTTGTCCCAAAACTATTATTGGCATAAAGATTTAGTATATAATCGCCATCAGAAGATAAGTCAAAACTTGCACCAGTGCAATTAGCAATCGTCGTGTTTGGGATAACTAAACCGCCAGTCAAAAAATTAAGACTGTACCAGCAAGTCAAATTGTTTCCCGCAATAGCGTAAGATATTGGAATTCCGGCTCTAGATTTATATATTCCTTGGGGCTCAGATATAGAAAGTAAAACCCCCGTTAAATCAACACTAAAATCAACGGAGTTTCTAGCCTCGTTTCCAAGACTATCATTTGCAAATAAATTTAAGCTATGCCCCCCCTCTCCAGAAACACTGAAAGTTGTATTCTGACATCCAATGATGCTAATATTGCTACCACCGTCAATGTTATACCAACAACTGCTTACATTACTAGCATCGTTGGCTAAAAAATCCAGACTAAGATCCTGATCTGCATAATAAACAATGTTCTGAGGATTGATGACATTTAAATTTGGCCCAAAAGTATCGGGAGCTGGACTGACATTCACCCAAAATGTTTTGGATGATGAAAAATAATTTTGAGTTTCTTGGTAAATTGCAGTTATATTATAGTTCCCAGGACTATTAAACACACTTAAGTTGTAATAAGGAGGAATTCCCTGATGCACAAAATTATTATCAACGTATACGTAAATGTCTCCGCTTCCTTGCGTCAAAGTTGAATTAATCGAAAAGCTCTGATACTGAGAAACGCTAAGATTAGACTGTGACCCATTCAAATAAAGAGTGATATTGCTAGCGACCTTGTTTACAGTCAGTGTTTTGTTAACACTTCCAGCAGTATAATTGGCACCACCAGAGGCGTTATATATGTAAATGTAAGTTCCTACGTTAAGTGTTTCGGTATTCGGATTTGCAATAATGCTTCCATCTCTGTAAAAGCTGTAGCTTAGATCAGAATCTCCAGTATTACTCTCTGCGGCAGATGCGCTAGTCTGCGTTCCATAGCTAACGCTTAATGAAGGAGTTATTGAGATTGTTAAGCCCGAAGAGGAATCTGCTTTATTGATGAATAGTGTATTGTTATTTAGCACAGAAGACACAGAATAATTCTGACCTCCAGAAGTGTTCAGCATGTAGGAATAAGAACCAACACCAAGAACAACGCTTTCGCTTGTTCCTACAAAAACACCATCTCTATAGACTGCATAGACTAAATCACTGTCTCCAGCATTCAATTCGCTAGAGTTTATTAAAGTTGAAATTCCATAAAGTACACTCCATGATTGTGAACTTGTCAACGTTGCGGTTGGTGCTGCTTTATTCACTATCAAAAAAGAGGTATTTTCGGCCGAAGTATAATTCTGCGTTTGAGAAACATTGGCAGTATAGGAATAAAATCCAGCAGCAAGAGTCACATTTACCCCATTCTCAAAGTTTACCGAAGAATTGTTTCTGTAAAGATTTGAAGACGTTTCAGGATTCGTACAGCTCGCACTAACATTGACCTGCGTTCCATAAATTATTGTTGTCCCTGGAACAAAATTTAAAGAACATGTAGATGCTGCCCTAGAGAGATTTAGCCAATAAGTTATTGAAAAGAAGCTATGGTTTGCATCTCCAAAAGAAATAGCAGTAACATTGTAATATCCTGCAGCCCTCGTCACGTTAAGATTATTTTGTGAAGTTACGTCTGTTCCATTCAGATAAATGCTAACGCTGCCATAAATTGTCGATGCACTTAAATTAGACTGTTGAGGGTAGGTTATGCTGAGATTATTTGCAAGGCCATTAAGAAATAAACTGATTTGACCAGAAGCATTGTTTATTGTATATGCAATTTGTTGAGAGCTTGCAGAATAATTTTGATTGGTTCCAGAAGTGCAATTAACAGTGTAACTGCCCGCAGCCCTCGTTAGATTAATGTTTTTTTCACTGGATTTGTCTATTCCATTAACAAATAAAGTTGTTGAAAGCCCTTGAGAGTTTGAACATGAAAAATTGCTTTGGTTCCCATAAGTGATGGGAGAATTAGGGATCGCTATAACACTAGTTGTGGTCGACGCCTTAGTTATGACATAGTCCCTAGAAAAGCTAAAGTTGGAATTTCCATTTGTGTCATTTGCCCACCAAGAATAGGGATAAGTGCCTGCAGCCAAACCAGATCGGTTAAAAGAGTAAATGCCTCCGCCCCTTGCATAAACATTCGTATAATTAGTTCCATTAAAATTAATCTTGACTGTAGCCAGATTAGATTCAGTTATCGTAACATTAAATTCGTAAAATTGCCCTTGAACGTAAGCAGAATTATTTGTTGGATTTTCCTGGTGATTGGAAAATTGTGGTGGAGTATTATCAATTACATTTCCAGTTACATTAACATCGTCAATTCTACAAAATTCTGTAACCCCTCCAGCAGTGCATTCAAATTTTATTCTAAAAGTTGCTTTATTGTCTGCACTGGAAGGTAAGCTAAATTGTTTAGAAACATAAGATAAATCATCTTCAGCAACAGCCCCCGTTTGTTCAAGTATTGTCCAACTGGCTCCATCAAACCATTCCATCTGAAATTCATCAGCAGAATCTAATCCAACAAGTTTTTTTGAATAGTTTACCTTTATGTTTGCATATCCTGAAGTAGAAATTCCAATATCCATGACTGATGCTGGTTCTATTGTAGATTGCGGTTGTGATTGTGCATGGTAGGTTCCTTGATAAGGATCTATTGTAGAAGCAGTCCAATTATTTGCTCCAGAAACAGCAGTCAAAGTCCATCCCCCTAAAGTACCGCCTTCAAAACCATCAAAGAATATCTGATCGCCAAGAATTCCCTGCAAAGAAAAAATTAAAATAAAAGAGAACAAAAAAAGCATCAAGGCCCTCTTTTTTTTCATAATGTCCTTGATTATTAATTCTATTTTCTTGGAAAGCATTATGGCATGATCTTCACAATATCTTTGGAATTCAGAATAAATTTTGCTGTCCAGGCTCAAAGTCACCTTCTTTTTGTTGCTATGCATAGTTAAGATTGATCTTTCTTTTTTATAAATCTTTCTTTGTAAATATAAAGATTTACATAGAAGTATAAAGAAATAAATAGAAATAAAAAATAAAAATAAGAATTATTGTCCCGAAACCAAGACATTATCAACTCTGCAGGACTCTGAAACAGCACCAGCAGTGCACTCAAATCTTATCCTGAAATTTGAGTTATTATAAGATGTTGTTGGAAGGGTTAATTCTTTGTAAACGTAGCTTGCATCACTGACTGAATTCGTTTGCTCTAAGACATTCCAGTTCACACCATCAAACCATTTTGCCTGGAAATCATCAGCAACATCCAATCCAACAAGTTTTCTGTAATAGCTGACTTTTATGCTTCCATAACCGACAGTTGAAATTCCCTTCTCCAATATTGAAGCGGGATCTGTTGTAGACATTGGATTTGATTCTGCATAATTTCCTTGATAAGGGTCTATTGTAGAAACACTCCAAGGGTTTCCTCCTGAAACAGCAGTCGTTACCCAGTTGCCCAGCCCAGATTCAAAATCTTCAAAAAATATGTTTGTCGTATTTCCGGGACTGACATAACAATCTGTAGGACACGATAAGCTATCTTCTCCAGCTTCACAGATGTTGTTTCCACAGACAGCTTGAGTTGGTAAAGCAGGAACGTAAAAGCTTGTTTCTGATACACTGTTAATTGCATTGGCAAACCAGACATAATTTCTTACTCTCTGATCCAAGGTCAATCCTTGTATTCCATCATTCTCAAAAGCCTCTGCATGAACACTCATCAAAAGCATGTTGTTGTATTTTATCGAAGCAGGCAGATTTCCAGGAATGTTCGCAAAAGACATTAAAGCCTGTCCTGAAAAAGTCGAAGGAGTCTGTCTCCAGCCTCTCGTAGGCCCACCATAATAAATCATCTGCTCTCCATTGCTTAAAGTCGTCAAAGCATAACCAGGATTAGCGTCATAATCAGCTATGTCTGTTATTGAACCCTCAACGGTTGGATATTTACCAAGAAGATTTGCCCAGTTATAATAACTTCCTTGCCAGTAATAATCTCCAGCAGCGTAATAAAATCCGGCACAAATTCCGACATATCCTCTTCCAGAGTTGATGTAATTATTTATGTTTGTCTTTCCAGTAGAACCAAGTTGTTTTTGCTGATAGTAAGCATTTCCGCCTGGCTGTATGTAAACCTTGACATTAGGATAATTTGCAAGATTGCAATCACTCTTAACGTCATTTGCATCCAGAATTACATATTTAACAGATGGATCTTGCTGTTTCCACCAATCAAGAAAATGAGTTATCCAAGATTTGCTTAAATCTCCAACTCCGCCAAAACCAGTCTGTCCATAAAAGACAACATTTGTGTCAGATTTTATAGGGCATGGATTAGAAACAGGCTTTGCTAAAACCAAACTAGCCAAAACTACTAAAATTAACAATCCAAAAAATAAATTTCTTTTCATTTTACCTCCTTTCACTAATCAATCAAGAGTATATCATTTCCACTCTTCTTAAGATTTATTGCTTTGGAGAATATAAAAACGTTTAAATATATCCAAGCACTTTCTGAACAATGAAAAATACAATAATACTTTTTGCGAACGTAATTCTTCTTATCTCATTAATCTCTGCTAATTCAATCACTATAGAGTTTCCAAACGGAAAAGAGATTTCAGCGGGAGACCCTATAAATTTCAAAGCGACTTTATATGATAATTCTGGAAATCCTATTGACGGTCAAATAATCATAAGTGTAGAGGACTCTGCAAAAAAAATAACCCAAGTGACAGTTTCCTCAAAACAAATCGCAACGATTAAACTGGGTGAAGCGAGCTCAGGGCAGGCAATAATAAGAGCAACAAATGACAACACTGAAGCGATAGAGTTTTTTAATATAGGGAGGAAGGAATTGGCAAGTTTTGACCTCCAAGGAGAAACTCTTGTCGTAAAAAACATTGGAAACACCCCTTACACAAGAACAATAAAAATAACAATCGGTGAAACAACAGGAACTCAAACTCCCAATCTAGGAATTGGCGAATCTGCGTCATACCGACTGGTAGCACCAGAAGGAGTCTACAATTTGAAAGTCAGTGACGGTGAAACTTCTTTGATCAGATCGGATGTACGGCTAACGGGAACAGGAAATGTAATTGGAGCAGTAGACGATTCTGCATCAAAAACAGCAGGAATCACTGGAGGAGTCAGCCCACAAAACGACTTAGCATGGATTAGTTATATCAAAAGCAACAAATTCGTTTATGTTTTCATTGCAGTAATATTCGCAGCAACAATTCTTATCGCTGTTGAAAGAAGATACAAAAGGATTTCTAGAAAGTAAAATGATAACAACAGATTATCTCTTGCTCTATTTGTGTGCATTGGCAACTTTGGGAATAATAATCAAGCTTTATCAATTAAGAAAAGAGAAGAAGATTTAATCTAATTCCCAGACCTCTTTCATTTTGTAATAAGAATACATTCGCCTAACATTTCTAGAAGATTTACCTCTTCTTTCTTCAACACACCTCATTTCCAGAGCTCGGGCATTGTTGCATTGAACAACATCGTTTCTAACCACAACACCTTCCCTTGTCACAGTTTGATTTGGCTTCTTATATTTTTCTAAAACAATTCTATATCTTTTACCAACTTCAAAATTTCTTGGGCCAAAAAATTCTGAATAAGAAGGAGACCAAGAACCAGCTCCAAATTTAAACACTCCTTGTTTTTCAGGCATTATTTGTTGCATTTTAAATTAATCCAGCGAACAAGTTCGCGTCAAGACTTAAATTCTTAGAATTTCGTCAACTTTCGTAAACCTTGTTTACGTCGTAAGCGGAGGGTGGGACTCGAACCCACGAAAAGTTGCTTTGCAGGCAACCGCAGTAGCCGCTGTGCCACCTCCGCAGAGTATGATAAAATCATAAATCAAGACTTTAAAAAATAGACTATTTTAGAAAAATTACTTCTGTTTTAAAGCAAAATCTTTAACTTTCTTTTCAATCTCGTCAATTGTTTCTTCAATACCGACAACGTCAGAAGCATCACAGTCAGGAATCCTCCACTGTGTGACTTTCCCTTCAAAATCAAAAAAGAACTCTTTGTCCATGTCATCAGCAACAATTATTATTTTATCAAATTTTTCAGCAAGCTCTCTTGTAAGCTGTCTTGGAGTTCCTGCAAGACTGTATCCTCTTCTTTCCATCTCACTCATTACAACAGGTTCAATAAATAAATGAGTTGAGTCAACAAATAACCCCGCACTTTCAGCCTTGATGTTTTTGTTTTTGTTGAACTTATTAAAAATAGCTTCAGCCACTTTGCTCCTGAATCTGTTATGTCTACAAACAAAAATTATCTTTTTCATTTTGAAATTAATTAAAATGCCCTAGAACGACCACGCTTGGGCGTTCTTGCATAATCATTAACGAATGCCCGAGACAGGATTTGAACCTGCGACCCCCTGCTTAGAAGGCAGGTGCTCTATCCAGGCTGAGCTACCCGGGCATGTAAAAATCAAGAAAAAACTATATTTAAAACCTTTTCATTTTGGATTTAGGATTATTACACTTCAAAAACATTAAAATCAGAAGCCAAAAAAGAATTCCTAAATATTTTTTTCGCCTGTTTTAAAACCTTCAAAGGATTATTATCATATCTTTGACTGACATGCGTTAAAACCAACTTGCTTACTTTAGCTTTCTTCGCAATGTTAGCCCCTTGTTCACATGTAAGATGATTGTATTCTTTCGCCCTTGTCATAGATTCCGCATCAAAGCTAGATTCAATAACTAATAAGTCAGCATCTTTTGCAAAGGGAGCTATTCTATCGTTAACTCCAGTGTCCAAGACGAATGAAATTTTCTTTCCCTCCTCATTAAAAACAAGGTTCTTTGCAAGATATTTATTCCCATTAAAAACAATATCTTTTCCTTTCTTCAATTCCTGTAAATGCGGACCTTCTTTAATCTTAGATTTTTTCAATTTTTTCTTATCAATTCTTATCTGGCCTTTTTTTACAAAATTGTAGGCATTACATGGAACTCCATGCTGCATTCTTTCAGCCTCTAAAAAAAATTCTCCGTTGTCAAAAAAAACTCCGTTGGAAATCTCTTCAACTTTAAGAGATATGTTTCCTGAAAACGCAAAAACTCTAAACATTTCATTCATGTATTCTCTAGTTCCTTTCGGCCCATAAATGTATAAAGTTTTATTGTAACCACTAAATGCAAGTGTTTGCAGCAATCCTGGAATTCCTAAAACATGGTCTCCATGCCAGTGAGTTATCAAAAGTTTCGTAATCTTGCAGGGGTTCAGACCAGCAAGCCTAAACTGTCTTTGAGTTCCCTCACCACAATCAACAAGAATGTTTTCATCCTTGTAGCTGAGTAAAATTGCCGTATGATTCCTCTTAGCACTTGGCACAGAGTCAGCCGTTCCCAAAAATGTAATTTTAACTTTTTCTGCCATGAGATAGGGAAGAAAATTTTGTTTATTAATTTATCTCAAAGCATACGCTAACTCGAAGCGCCGAAAATCCACCTTGCGAAAATAAGGTAAAAACGCTTAACTATTCTTTTTTTAATGCCGTAGAAGCCGGAGAAATGAAGATTATCGTGTCTCCTCTTAAGAAAGTCAGGCCAAGATTTCTTTTCATCTCGCCTTTCTCCATTTCCTTTATGTTGTCCAAAACAAGGTTGATATGGATATCAAAAGCTAACAAAGTCCCGACGAACTGCTTGTCCCCCTTAAGATAAACCAAAACTTCCTTGCCTTTAGAGTTGTTCAACAAATCTAATGGCCTCTCAATACCGTTAACCATAATTATCTGGGTTATAAATCGTTTATAAATATTTCTAAAGATTTAAACAGAAACCTATTTAAACCATTTTTAATCCTTTAATTAATGAGCACCAGAACAGGAAGGAAAAAAACAGGCGGAAGATACATTGTCCGAAGAAAGAAAAAACTCTACGAGAGAAAAGGACAATCAAGAGTGGTTAAACTCGGAGAAGAAAAAAGAAAAAAGATGAGAGTACGAGGAGGAAATATCAAAAATTTCCTGTTCAGAGGAAAATTCGTGAATGTTTCAGGGAAAAAGCTTGAGATAAAAAACGTTTTGGAGACTCCCTCAAACAGATTCCTTGCAAGACAGAATGTAATAACAAAAGGAACAATAGTTGAGACTGATTCTGGGAAAGTAAGAATAACAAACAGGCCTTCACAAGAAGGAGTTATCAATGGTGTTTTTGTGAAATGATTTTAGCATACAACATACTTTTACTTCTTATACATTAAAACACAAACCCAAAGCTTTTTAAAGCAAAAACGCATAGAAAGATTTATAAATCTAACGATAAAATTCTAACCATGACAAATGTGAAAAGATGCCCGGAATGTGATAGTGTAAATCTGACCTTTGATTCACATTTGGGAGAGATAATCTGCAATGACTGCGGCCTCGTTATCGAGGAGAAAATGGTAGATACGGGCATGGATTTACAAGGTAAATTCGACAAGTCTGAAAAAAAAGGAAGGGGTGGAGCGCCATCCTCAATCCAAAAATTCGACAAAGGTCTTACGACTAATGTTGGAGAAATCTCAGATATTTACAGGCTCGATCCGAAGCAAACAAGAAAATTCTTAAGATTAAAAAAATGGCAGGAGAGGGTTTCAACAAGCATTGAAAGAAACTTAAGACTGGCAATGGCAGAATTAAGAGTCATTGCGTCATATCTTAATCTCCCAAATGTTGTCAGGGATGAAGCATCAAGGATATACAATTATGTTCTTCAAAGAGGTTTAGTAAGAGGAAGAAGCATGGAGTCTGTAATCGCTGCATGTTTATACGCTGCCTGCAGATCATACAACATCCCAAGAACTTTGGATGAAATGGCTACAGCATCGGATGTTGAAAGAAAAGAGATAGGAAGAACATACAGATTTATAATAAGAAAACTTGGAATAAAAGTAAAGCAAAGCTCTCCAAAAGACTACATATCAAGATTCTCATCTGTTTTGCATTTGTCTCCAAAAACGCAAAATGATGCTTTGAAGGTTCTGAAGCAGGCAGAGGGAGTTGAATTGACTTCGGGAAGAGGCCCCGCAGGAATCGCCGCAGCTGCACTGTATGTTGCAGCATTGATAAACGATGAGAAAAAAACTCAAAGAGAAGTTGCAGACATAGCAGGAATAACAGAAGTAACAATAAGAAACAGGTACAAAGAGCTTATTGAAAGACTAGACTTAGAAGACAAAATAAGACAAAAAGAAAAAGAGCTTTCTAAAAAGAAATAAAATTTTAATTTTTCGCTGATAAAAATATTAGTGTGATAAGTAATAATTTTGATATAATTTAATCAACCTTCAGTTTTTACATTAACGTAAATTAATTCCGAGCGACTGAGAGGAGCGAGACACTCTATGGGCTGGGCGGGTGGGATGACAATTATTGAGCTAAGCCACAAATCAAATAATTTATAAATCATTAACACCTTTATTAAAAAGGACATTAAGTCCATTAAAAAAGAGGTAAAATGGCAAAAAAAGGCGTTGAAATAAACAAGCTAACAAATCTGTTTTTAGGTATAGCTTTGGGTTTCTTAATGGGTTATAGGGGCGGGACAACAAATCTGATTCTTGCTGTTTGCGCAATCGTCATAACCATAATTCTGGCAGTAGTCTACAAAAACCAGAAATAATTTTTCTTTTTTATTTTGTTTAATATATCAATCTTATTGAAAATAGCAATCATGCGGAGTACAGGATTCGAACCTGCGCAGGCACTAAGCCAATGGAGCCTTAATCCATCCCATTTGACCACTCTGGCAACTCCGCTTGATTAAAATACGAGAAAACAACTCTATAAAAAGGTTTAGAAATTAATTAACACTCTTACCTTCAGCAATCTTTCCAAGCTTGTTATAAATCTTCATAACATTCTCAACGTAATACTCTGCTCCTTTGTAACATCCAAACCCGTTATAAGCTCTTAGAGCAGCGTCCCAATTGTAATACGTAACACGCCTCCCACACGAATTGTAATTCACACCATCTTTCTTGTCAGAATAATAGTCACTTAATATCGCTGCACCAGAATTCAGATTTGTTTGAGAGTCATATAGAGCCTTTATGCAAGAGTCTTTATCGTTAGGCAATCCGTGTTTCCCGCACCATGTTCTGCCGCTGACTTCAAGAAGCCCGTATGATGCTCCAAGATCAAACGTCATGACATATTTTGTTCCATCCTTCTTTTTGAAAATCTTTCCATCAGAGGTAGCAGTTTTATCACAGCTTGATTCTATCTGCATCAAAGCGACTAAGAGCAATGGGTCAGGAATATCATTTTTCTTTGAAGAAACCAAAACCTGACTAGCAAAATCAACACACTTAGAGTTAATTATTCCTTTCTCAGCAGCTTTTTTCAAAGTTTCTTCAAATCCTAAAACTATAATTTTATTCTCAGTAATTTTCACAGCACCTTTAGATATCATCTCTTGACTAAACTCAAAAGTAAATGGCTCCTCAACTGGAAGAGGAATATCAATCTTAGGAACTTCTACAGGCCTATTCTTTACAAACTCGTAATTTAACTCTCTGTTAAAATTAAAAATGATTTTTGCACCCCCATAAAAGCCCTTGTCATCTCCAGCCAAAGAGTAAAGATTAGAATTTACTATGTAAAATCTGTAATAATCCCAATTTCCAGGTCCAGTAACTGCTGCATTTGCATTCAAATCAACAAAAGGATAATAAGTTGTTCCATCATTTGACCAATACCATTTTCCAATATTTGATCCCATTGTAGCTCCTACAAACTTTATAAAAAGAAATTTGTTTCCAATTTCTGACCTATATTTAAAAACATCACGGAACCCAAATTCAACAGTATCCGTATAAAATTTAGCACACCTTAGCCTGTCAGCAATGCAAGCAGTACCATCTTTACCATTATTAAATCTAACCTCATCTAAAAATATCTTTAATGCCTGATCATAATTTTTGTCTTTAAGATTAAGAATGGTAAATAAAGTTCCATCTTCATACCCAATCAATTTATTGTTGCTTGCTTCTCTAAACTTATAATTCCAAAGATAACTTTTCCAATCCGTTTTTCCAAGCAAAAAGGTCCTTCCGAGTGCAAAATTCCACACTCCATTAGAGAGATAGTAGCTAGTAACTGGGTTAGATATTCCCCCCTCTTCCAGAACAAATTCAGTATACCCTCCAGTCAATTTAGGAATTATCTCTTCGTACTTTTGTATGATTTCATCATTAGATAACCCGCTAGTGTCAATTCCTTCATCTATCAATTCACGGTTTATGCTTTCCAAAGTAGTGTCTGAAATAACATTCAATTCTTCTTTGTATACTTCACCATCAACACCGCTAGAGATAGTTGTGCTTGGCGTTGAACTTGATGGCGTTCCACTATTTGGATTATTTGGCTTCACAAGTGTTCCCCACAATCCTTTCGCCAACTCGCCATAAGCATCTCCCCTTATCTGATGGAGGACCGCTTTTTCATTGCTCAAGAAAACTTTTGAAAGATTTCCACTAACAATTCTTATTCTCTCATTAGGATCTTTTGTCTCATTTAATTTATCAAGAAGAGTCTTAAGACCACCCTCGCTAAGATAGCCATTTTCATTCTTTAATATATCCAGCTGATTCTGGGCAGTATTACCTAAAACTCCCTCCCTAAGAGTTTTTCCATCAATAACATTAGCGACACTGTCTGTATCAAGCCAACATTTCAAGTTGCCGTCACATTTTCCAACTTCACGCCATCTTTGTTTATCAACAACTCCAACATAAGCATCACTTCCCACTCCAGGATTATCCGTTGCACAAATTCTTATTATTCCCTGATCATATATTGCAGACTTGCCTGTGATTTGTGACAAACTCGCAGAAACAACTCCCTCGCTGCTTGGAGTTAGGGCAGAATACAAGCTAGGGGATCCAGAAATACAGTCTTTAGTTCCTACAATGTTCGTTTTATTTGCTTCCTGCGCCACATACAAATCTTTTACATAATTGACTGCAAACTCCGTCGACACCTGTTTAAATCCGCAATTCTCCTGCTCATTGACTCTTATGCAAAGCTGTTTATATCCAGAAGGGGCTGTGAAATCTGGAGTCTCGTCAACTCTTTCTCCAGCTGCAAGATAGCCATCAGCAACAATTCTTCTGTTGCCAGTATCTTGATAATAGGAACTCTCAGGCCCTTCCTTTAGATAAACTTGGTAATAAGCTCCCCTATCTTTTCCAGCATAGATGAAATACCAAACTTTATATTGAGATATTGGGGGATTCGTTGCTGTTGTGTAAGGGATTTCATCAAATCTTCCATGGAACTGTGAAGGTGAATCTGGTTCTGTCAACGTATCTATAAAGTTGTCCATATTTGGTGCAACTAAAGAAAGGAAATTCTTGCAAACAGGAGTTCCAACTTCCTCCGCACTTCTTGCCTTGAATGCGGTGAATGAATTCTGAGCATAATACTGGGTGAAGAATTTAACTGATTTGTCAGCATTATCCAAAGCACTCTTAGTGCTCAAATATTCCCCACCACCCTTGACATTTTGGTTTGTAACAACATCCAAAGCTTTAGAGGCGACATATTTTGTCAAAGGTAAACCTTCTCTCCAGAAAAACTCACACGCATGTAAACTGTAAATCTCGTCGCAAATACCAGTCATCTGTCCAGTTTGCAAACTATTCTGCAAGCAGTCTCTATAAGATTTCTGCACTTCGTTCCATCCTTCCATTCCGGCATGAAGCCCGCTTAAACAGACAGGAACGACAACATCTCCTCCTGCCAAAATCCAATTCTTGGAACAAAGCAACAAACTTCCGGAAACTCCGCTCTGTATAACATCTTTAACATTATAGTCTCCCCCAAAGTTACATCTTGATGAAGGACAGACAACAGGGTCACAGACATTGAATAAAATCTTGCAGTCTGAAGCAGGCATTATGTCTTGACATTTTATGTCTGGAACATCCACCATTGGTTCGCCAACTGGATATTTCTTTCCAGCAATAACAACTTCTTTCTGTCCGTAATTTGTCTTAGCATCATAATAAGCATTAGTTGCTTTTTTGACAAGTGCAGACGCGTCTTGCGTATTCAATCCAAATATCTGATCATAAGGCTGTCCAGTGTTAAGATTTATTAATTCACATTTGTCATCAAGCCCCATATTCTCCTCCAATCCATTTTCTCCAACATTACATACATAAAAGCTGTTTATCCTTCCAGAGTCATCATAAACTTTTACATTTCCAAAAACAGGAAGAGTCTGTTTTGCAACAGCGTACCATCCATGATCAACATCGACAGGAACAATTGCAGGTAATCCTTTGTAAGGATCTGTCTCAAAATATCTGACTTGTGGATTTTTGTAGACATTGTCGTATGTTTTTGAAGTCACTTTCTTGAAATCTATATTTAAAGGATTTACTCCTCGGTCTATAAAAGAACCAGAGCTGTCCATTTCATAAGTTTTAGAAACATGATTGTCTTTATCTAAAACAACTAGATATTTTTTGTTATTGGAACCGATGTCTCCAACAATCCTAACGTGATCTGTGGTACTAATCTCTAAATTTGAAGTAGCAAGAGAGGTGAAATATCCCCCATAAATTAAATCTTCTAAAATGTAATCTTGTGTAAATTCTATTTTTCTTGTATTCTGGCTGTAAACATAATCAGGCTTTACGCTGTACTTGATGCTGTCTTCAGTAATTTTATTAACAATATCAGCATTAACATTAATATCAACTATACTGCTAGTCAAAGCCTTGTCAGCCATGCTTCCGATCAAACCACCATTAAGCTCGCAGTTAAGTTCAAGATTTCTTAACTCTTCTATTGTTATTGTTTTCTCATTGAGGTTGTTGACAAATTCTGTTCCGCTTATTATTTTCCCTTGATGATCAACACCATTAGGATACTTTTCAGCGATACATTTTTGTATGTTTGGTTTTGCCTGCTCAAGATATTTTGTTAAGAAACAGCCATCATTAATTGTTCTTCCCCCCAAAATTCCATTCGTCTGGCAGCCACTATTGTCCTGCAATTGTTTAATGTCGGCATTCTGTTTGTTTATTGCATCATTATAAGCATTAACATCTTGTTCTATCGCAGCAGAATTTTCAGACAAGCAAACATCTATATTGTTGTATTTTCCCTGATTGACTAAATCAGTACATTTTTCATACCATCCTCCACCACTCCTCATGACTGCAGTTCTTGATATGGCCTTTCCACTCAGTCCGTTTATGAAATTCTTAATAGTCAATACTGCTCCAGTAGCCGTGCATGCAGTCTTCATTGTCGTAACAACTCTTCCAAGTTTGCTAGTTAAATCATCCCACTTCGCAATTCTAGTGTTCAACTTATCGATTTGTTCTTTTGTCTTCTCAGGAGAAAGTTTTATCGTCCTCTTTTCAATTCCGATCTTAAATGGAACTATTGCCTTGCTCCCAGCATTATCTACCTGAGGGTCAATTGTAACCTTAGCGAGCTTTTGTAAGTTTACCTGTTCCAATGTAAAAGTATAACCACTCCCAAAATCCTCAACAACTCCTTTGGTAACTCTCTTTGTTCCGGAAACTCCGGAAATAGTTATATCTGCATAATTCTCTCCAAGTCCAACAAGATGGACGTATTTTGTTCCAGAGGTTGTTGCAAAAGTTGGAGAAGAGGTTTTTAATGGATTATAAATTGCATTCACGTTTTCAACATAATTGACATCTGCCCCAGTAGAACAACCAAGTCCATTATAAGCTCTTAATGCAGCATCCCATCCTTGATAGTTTAGATATTTGGTTTGATAAGTCGTGTCAGAACAATATTGTTTAATCCTCGACTGATATAAGCTCACTGAACTTGTTTGCCCATAAGTATTATAATTTGAACTTAATATTATTGCACCGCATTCTATATTCTTTTTATTGTCTTTCAAATCATTCAGACTAGAAACTCCTATTCCTTTGCACATTTCAAAACTCTTAATCTGCATCAACCCCGCGGCACCAGCAGAAGAGACAGCATTAACATTACAATTACTCTCTTGTTTCATTAAAGAAGCTAATAACAAAGGATCAATATTATATTTGTTTGCAAAGTCAAAAATATTGTCTGCATATTGTGAACATTGTGAGCCAAGTTTTGAATTAACAATATTCGTAAAAGAAGTTTTATCTAAACTTCCAGAAGTAGTTTGCCCGCCTTCAAGATATTTAGTTTCATCTTTCGTGAATTCATACGACTCGCCATTTACCAGAATTTTTGCGCCGTAATCATCATATGTTGGCTCGTAAACGTTCTCTAAAGAGATGTCTTTAATTCTTCCATTTATTACAACATAATTGCTTGATCTCTCGCTATTTGCCAAATTATAACCCTCACATATCTTGAGATTTTTCCTAGAGTCTGGATATTTTTCCTTGAATTGCTCACAAAGATCAAAAAGTGTTCTCTTCTGGCTCAGATTGTTAGCCAAATTTAATTTTGCATACAAAGCGTCCTCACCGAAACTTGAATCTTCACTACTTTTCTCACTGCCATAACTGTCTATAATCTTGTCGTAATCAGCATTTGCATCATCATAATATCCTTGAACCTCTAAACTTAAGCTTTCATCTTTAGCACCAGCAAATCCAGCTAGTACAACATTATTTCCACCTACATTCTCCCCATTCGGACTGTAAGTTATATAGTGATAGCTTTTTCCAGTTATTATCCATTCAAGACCTCCTGTCAAAGCTCCCAAAACACTTTTGCTAGTTTGAGTGACATGGTCTCCAATACTGACTGAATTTTTTTCCGTCCTGTAAGATTCAGCGACTCTTGAAACTTTGGAAATTTCATCATCAGTAAGTTTATCCCTCACCTGCGGATTTTCAACAAGAACAACATAGAGATCTTTTTCTTTTCTGGAATCTTGAAGGCTGCCGACGAATCCAAGGTATACCCCTTTTAATTTACCGCTGTCAGTGTAACTGAAAAGATACTCACCAATTTGGTATCCTTCCTCTTTAGCTCCAGGAAAGTTCAGTTTAACCTTAGGAGAAATAGTCAAAGAAAAGTCTTGTGTTTTCGTGTCTGCCTTGCATGAGATGATTACACTTTCATAAACTCCATATCTTTTCAAATCTTTGACACCACACTTATTGTCTAAAAACTTTCCGTTTTCAGCAACCTCAAAAATTTCTCCATTAACATTTAACGTCGCTCTTGTATCTGGCACACTAAGATCACTAAGTTTTAACTTCAAACCAGAATAACAATCCATTCCAGGAAGATAAATAACGTTGGAAGTCTGTCCTTTTTTCAAATCAACACTCGAGATTTTTTTTGTATCATCATATATAGAAATTCTAGCACCCTCTTCATCTATCCCATCAGATTTTACATAATACTTTCCTTGCATAAAAGAATATTTTGCCTTTTGGCTTTCCCAAGCATCGTCATCTAAACTAGGAAGATAAAAAGTCGATGTTCCAATTCCAAAAGCATTATTTATGTCGTATCTTATTGTAGCCTCAATTTTTCCATCAACATAATCTGGCATCAAAGAAGCATTTTTCTGCTCCTTTAAGACTATGACTGCATATCCGATATTATTTAGCGCAGGAGAATTTAATTTTTCATTTATTCCAAGTGCAGATTTTGCAGGAATAAAGCTTATTCCAGATATGTAGTTAGAACTATTAACAAGCCTGAAACTGATATCCTTTATTGAGTCGACTCCGATTAAAGGATTTGCTTTTGTTGCAACCAAAGGACAGAAAACAGCAACGTTCTGCTCTTCAATTAAGTCACTTCTAACAACAACAGGAGTGCAACCTAATGGAGAGACTTGGACAAAAAAATCCTGCCCAGCCTCACAAGCACTTCTGTCTATAGAAGTACTTCCCCCAAACAATCCAAAAGACCCTGGAGAAGAATATTGTACTCCTGACTTCATGTATTCTGCAGAAACTGTGCTTAGCAAAGTCGCAACTAGTAAAATTCCAAAAGTCACAAAAAATATTTTATTTCTCATTCAAATGAAATGTCAAGTCCTTTAGTTTCAAACATAAGATAATTATTCTGTAAGTCTTCAAGAGTTGTAGGAGTTTTCAAACTTCCAGCATTTATGTCAACACTCTTTGAGTTTGATAGTTCACTCTCTAAAACATAATAAAATTCTTTTCCTCCGCCAGACAATGCATCAGAGATTATCTGTGATGGAACTTCCACACTAAAGCAATTCTTTTTTGTCAATCCTATTGCTCCAAGAAGTCCTCCTCTTGGAACATCAACACACTGCTCAGTCACACTTGAGGCGATATTTATAGATGAGTTTTTAAAAATATAAACCTGTACTTCATATTGCCCCTCGCCAAGTTCAACTTTATTCTGGCTAGGATAAACAGCAGTCTTAGTTACATTGTTCGAAGTAAAATAAATTAATGCATTTCCAGAATATAGCTTTCCGTCAACACTTAGCTTAACTTCTTTTTCATAAACTCTGTCCAGTATTATGTTCACCTCTCCTTCATCAACACTAGAATAAATTTCGCCGGCATCTTTGTATCCCTCAGCCCTGACTCTTACAATACCATTGACACATTGAGGAAAATCTTTTTCCAAGACCCCGTTGCTGGTTGTTCCAATATTACACTTTGTCCCAAGACATTCGAAGGAAACGTCTGCGTTAACAGGTCTTAAGTTTGAATCATAAACTTTCACGGAAGTTAAGGTATTGCTATTTTCACAAAGTTCAGGAACTCCTAAAAGAGAATTCTCGCCTCTTAAAGGCTGCCTTGGCTTGTTTCCTAATATCACAACAGCCATAGGGAACTGGAAGATTTCATCTCCCTTTGAAACCTGTGCAAGAACAGGATACCTTACATCATAAACAAAATGATAAGGAACGTAACAAAATCCTAAAATTCCAAAAGCAGGTTGATTTCCAACCGGATTAGCCATAAGCAAAGCGCTCTCGCTTGGGTTTACTTCAAAACTGTAAGGCCAAGATCTTGAATTTAAGAACTTCACATTAACATCTACAGGAACATTTGCAGCATTGACTTGGAAATACTTGTCTTTATTTGAGTTTATTGAAATCGTGTTGGTCTCAATTGCATCTTGTAAGTCGCTGAAAACATTATCGGCATTCCAGGTCAGAGGACTGCAGGAGATTTCCACACCATCTACGGGAGCATAAAGTCTTAGAGTATCAATGCCATAATTTTCCAAAAACATGTCGCTCTGTTCTTTGTTATAGACTGCTAAAGCAGAGTTGTAAAGTTCACCAAAATTTGATTTAACAACAATTTCATGATTCTTAAAATTAGAATTGCTGTCAGCTTTGTTCACAGTTAAATCCATTTCTAAACTAACATCCACCTCATGGTCTTTAATGCTAACAGAAGCCTTAGGGGTCCCTTGTGTTATCTCGTAGCCTTGAGAGGTATATGAAGAAAAATCGCAGTCTCTTGCTTTCCCCTCGACAAACTTTGCTATTTGGTCCTCCATCTCACTCTTTGAAGGAACTTGGTTCCTCTGTATATTATTTGCAGAAACATAATACCAATAAGGAACAGGATTTCCCAAAAAATCCAGTTGGTTTGAGAACGGCATATATCTTGAGCCAGGTTCAAAATCAGGAGTTTCAATATAACCTCCCTGACTTTCCAAAATTTTTATGCCTCCTGCAGTTTGACCCTCAATACAACTTAAAAAAGAAGTGTATGCAGGCTCACCGGAAACAGGAGCAGGCTCTTGCTTTATTACACCACTTTTGAACACAAAAAAAAGAACAACTACTGCAACTATCAATAGTGCAATAATAACAAAAATCGTGACTTGCGAAAGATTTGACTTTGGCAAAATTCTCTTGTTGATTTCAAAATCAGATCGCGAGTTCCCTCTTTTTCCAAACATGAAGAAACCAGTTAAATTATATATATAAAGTTTGTTAGAAACAATTAGTATCTTACAGTGTATCTGCTTGCTCTCAGATAATTAATACCACCTAAAAGAATCAAAACTCCGCCAATACCAATTATCCATTTATTGACAACCTCCATACCTTTTGGTAGAGCTATAAATCCAAACCCGTAATTAAGAAAGTACAATCCAAATAGTAAAAAAAGTACAAACAATAAATTTCTACTACCTGACCTTACCATGATAAAAAAACACAACAGCTATATTTAAATATTTCTAAAAGTTTGATTTTTTGCACAAAACCAAAGTTTTTATTTAAGTTTAACAGACTTCCATCAGAGGCAAAGAGAGAAAGCCGTTTGAAGGATTAAAAACCGCAGGTTTTTAGAGGCCTCGTAGGCTAATGGTAGACCATGTCCTTGACGTGGACAATGCCCCAGTTCGATCCTGGGCGAGGCCATATTTTCAATTTCCCAAAATCTAAAGCTTTAAAAATAAACTTTTTCTCATCAAATTATGAAGTTCCCAAAAACGACAAAAAGATTTTGTCCTTATTGTAAGAAAAAAACAAATCAAAAAATAAAGCTAGTCAGTACTGGATTCAAGAGGGGAACGCTTACAAGAGGTTCAATTACAAGAGCTAAAGCAAGAGGATTAGGAAGAGGTATTGGAAATAAGGGCAAATGGGGTTCTAAACCGGCAATATCAAAAAACAAAAGAAAAACAAAGACAAACAAAAAGACAAATATAATCTACACATGCACTGTATGTAACAAATCAAAGTACAGGCAAGGAAGAAGAAATAAAAGAGCAGGAAAACAAATACAGGAATAAAATGGCAATTACAAAAAAAAGAAAAAAGTTTTTTGACGTGGAAATTCCACTGCTCAACACGACAACCCAACTTTACGCTTTTGAACTAAAAGAGCTGGATGGAAGGATAATAAATTATGATTTGACAAGACTTCTTAGAGGTAAAAACACTTTGATGCAATTAAAAATAAAAGTTGAAGGTAATGAAGCAAAAACAATTCCTAGAGAATTCAAGATTCTCCCATCCTTTTTAAGAAAAATGGTAAGAAAAGGAACAAACTATGTTGAAAGTTCTTTCTCATGTGAATGCAAAGACGCCACAATAAGGATAAAACCTTTCTTGGTTACAAGAAGAAAAGTTTCAAGAGCAGTCAGAAACGCTTTAAGAATAAAAGTTAAGGAAGACCTTATTGAGTATTCAAAAGACAAAACTGCAGAAACAATGTTCAGAGATATATTAACTGGAAAACTCCAGAAGCCCCTTAGTTTGAGGTTAAAGAAGATCTACCCCCTTTCACTCTGTGAAGTGAGAGTCCTTAAAGTTGAAAAGGAAAAGTAAGATAAAAACTCTTTTAAATCATATATTTCTAACTATTTTGTATATGCCTGTGTAGCTCAGGGGTAGAGCATCGGTTTTGTAAACCGGGGGTCGAGAGTTCAATTCTCTCCACAGGCTTACTAACGAAGTTAGGAAGACTGAGACGAAAAACTTGTTTTTCAGTCCAGATTTTTGCGAAGCAAAAAAGAATGCCGCGGAAAATTTTCAATTTTCCAGCGCAGGCTTGCGAAATGTTCTCTACAAAAACATTTAACCCTAATACTTAAATATCCCCCATGCCTGTATATTTAATGATAACTGGCAAAAAAGGATATTGGTATAGGGCCATTTTTGCAATAATAGGATCTGTAATGATATTGGCCGGACTTTATTTTTTGAACCAAGAGAGTTTTGTCGAGGCGGCAATCTTGGGGGTCTTGGGTGTTCTGCTTATAACAATCTCAGTTTTTCCGCTTACAAAAACTTGATTTAGAATAACTCTACTCATTAACTATCTCGGCCCTTCCGTCTTCAATTAAAATTTTTGAGATTTCTTTAGGAATGTTTGCAATCTGTCCCTCTTCGAAAGGCCCGACCTTTTCCCCATCAAAATCCACAAACTCGCTGACTTTCTCTTTAAACAAAACAAGTTCGTTTGCTTTTTTCTGCTCTTCTCCCCCATTCAAAGACTTATCCAGTTTCTTATCTGCCCCTTCAACACATTTCATAAGTTCCTCAAAAAGATCCTTTTCAAAAGAAAGCATGTTATCAAAATCCTGTTTTGATATACCTGTCTCAGAAGCAATCAGAACCAAATTAAGAATTTTCTTTCTTCTCCTTATCATGAGCTCTTTGAAAAGAGTTATAGCATTCTCGAGTTGTTTTTTAGTCTTTATTATTATGTCAGAGAATCCCTCATCCTGTTTTGACACAATGCCCTTTTTATCTTTTATATAGGCAGAAACACTCTCAATGAAATCCTTCGACAAATTCTGTAAATTTTCCGTGTATCTTTCCTTTCTAGCTGCCTCATAGATATCATTGTATGTTATCATAAAAGAAGTAAAAAGCACAGGTTTTTAATGATTATTATTGTGGGAACTACCTGTCAAACCCTGTCACGTTCAGAAGATCTTTTCCCAAAATTCTTCCCAATTCTCCTTTCCTAGCATTCACTTCAGAAAACTCATTTTCCTTTGGAATCGAGGAATTATAGAAAAGCAATGGAACAGGGTCCGCAGAGTGATCTTTAAGGCTGCAGGGAGTTGAATGATTTGCAGTGACAACAACTTTGATTTGATTTACCGTTGCAAAATCTTTTAAAAATTTGACCAGCGTGCTATCAATATATTCTATCATTGCTTTCTTCTCAGATGGTTTGCCATCATGCCCCGGAATATCAGGCTCGACAATGTGTATGTATGCATAATCAAACTTTCTATGATTTGCCCGAATTATGTTTACTGCCAAATTGCACGCTCTCCTTAATCCATCCCATATGACTGAGTACGGATCAATGTTTTTCAACTTAGGATAATCAAAAGAAAAAACTTGCATTCCACTTGCCTTTGAAAATCCCCTCTCAAGCGGAAAATAACTAAATGACATCCAATTTTTGTACTGCTTTAATTTTGGAAAATCTACTCCAACCCCCCTAAACAAAATATAATTAGCTGGAAGAAGTCCATTCCTTTTCCTCTCTTGATTTACAGGATGACTCTCTAGGATGTCGTGAGCCTTTTCAGCAAACTCATTGAGTATGTTTGCAGTAAATCTAGAATTGTCTTCGTCATCCAAAGGAATTGACTTTCTCACTTTCGTTATTCTATTTGTTTTACCCTGGATGTAAGTTGTATCATTTCCCAAGACATTATCAGAAAATCCTCCTCTGAAAACTAAGATAGCCTGATGAAGGACAGTTGGCTTAAAGGTGAATTTGCATGGAAGCTGAATTTTACTTATCGCCTTTGCCAAAGAGTCTATCTCATTAGCAGTTAACGTTCTCCCGGTTCTCCTGTCAAGAATATTCCCATCATTTAAAGAATCAACCGTTGCAAAATTTGCCCTTAGCGCAATGTCTCCCCTCATGAGGTTTATATTTTCTCCAATAGCTTCTAACTGCCCTCTTGTGCCAAACATAAGGTCATTTCCAAAAAAATTAAGAATTGACTGCTCAGATTCTGGAGCAAATCCCGGCTTCACTGGATCCATAATTCCGAGTTTTCCCCTTGCAGCTAAAAAATTCATGTTTGGAGTGTGAGCGTCTTCCAAAGGAGTTTTCCCCTGAAGTTGCTCGTTAGGAAGATCCGCCATTCCGTCAATAATCAACAGAACACCTTTCATTCTAATAACCTCATGCAGTTTAGAATGAATGAGAACTGAAAGTTCGCTTTCATCGATAAATAAAGTGCCTATTCTTTATATAAATTTAGATTCTAGACTCTAATTTCATACTCATAGACTTTGTCGTATGGAATAATCCATTTTATTGCCTCTTCTTTTGAGGCGTTTTCCCATATTTTTCTAAAAAGCCTTATTGAATTTCCATGAGCAGATATCGCAACATTAACTTTGTTTTTCTTCACAAATTTCTTTAAGAATTCCACAAAGCTTTCAACCCTTTTTTCAACATCGGCAAAACTCTCACCTCCAGGAACCTTAACATTATAACCTCGATGTATTGCATTATACTCTTGCTCTCCTAAAAACAAATCCGCTTTTTTTCTTTCTTTTTTGCCCAAATTTTCTATCGAATCTCCGATAGCCGCAAGATCTTCTCCAAGTTTTTTCCCAATTCTTTTGATAAAAGCCTCGTGTGTTGTCCCTTCCAAAATTCCATATCTTCTTTCAATTATCCTATTATCTTCAATGATTTTTTTGCACTCCGAATGATGTTTCAAAACAATTTTCAGCGTGTCTTTTGATCTTGAAAGTCTAGAACGGAAAGCAACTTCTATCTCTTTATTTTTAAGCTTCCATGCAACTCTCTTAGCCTGCACTATTCCCTTTTTCGTTAAACTGGGATCTTTCCATCCGGTAAAAATATTTTTAGCATTGTAGGTTGTCTGCCCGTGTCTGAACAAATAAATCTTGGAAACCTCTTTTTTCCCGAACTTGTGAGGGAAATGTGAAGACTTTAAGTCTGAACTTTTCACCATATGCAAAATAAGTCAAACATCTTTATAAATATTAATCAAAAACTTCAAACCCAAAATTTATTAACCTTTATTTCACTTGTTTTTCTATGTTCTCCAAACTTAAAGAAAAACTCAAAAGTTGGGCGAAAAGCTTTACAGAGAAAGCAGAAGAAAAGGTAGAGGAAGCTCCAGCAGAAGAAATAAAAAAAGAAAGACTAGAAAAGCCACAGAAAAAAGAAAAGAAAGAAAAGTCCAGAAAGAAAGAGGAGGAAGCAGAAGAAAAATCTGAAGAAGTACCGCAAGAAATTCCCATCCCAATGGAATTTGAGGTTGGAGAACTGAAATACGAGCCAGATATTGAGAAATTACAGGAAATAAAAGAGGAGCTAGAAGAGAAAAAAGAGCCTGAAAAAAAAGGATTTTTCTCAAAAGTTTTTTCAAAAATATCCAAAGTCAAGATTAGTGAAAAAGATTTTGAAGCATATTCTGAAGACTTGAAAATGCTTTTAATAGAGAATAATGTAGCCTTTGAAGCTGCTGACAAAATAATAAAAGAACTGGGAAAGGAAATTGTTGGCAAAGAGATTCTAAAAAAAGAGTTAGAAAGTGAAATAAAAGATTCTTTAAGGAAAATAATTGAAAAGCTGCTAATTGACCCTTTTTCAATTGAGGGAAAAATAGTTGATAAAAAGGAAAAGCCTTACGTTATTCTGTTCTGTGGGATTAATGGAACAGGAAAAACAACAACAATTGCAAAGCTTGCATATAATTTCAAGAAAAAAGGGCTTAGCTGCGTTCTTGCAGCAGGAGACACATTCAGGGCGGCATCAATAGAGCAATTAAAAAAACATGGGGAAAAATTAGATATAAAAGTCATTTCACAAGATTACGGCTCAGATCCGGCCGCTGTTGGCTTTGATGCAATAAATTACGCAAAGAAAAATTACATCGATGTTGTTTTAATTGACACCGCCGGAAGAATGCATTCTGAAAAAAATCTCCTAAAAGAGCTTGAGAAGATATCAAAAGTCTGCAAACCAGACTTAAAGATTTTCGTAGGAGAATCAATTACTGGAAATGATTCTATAGAACAAATAAGGTCATTTAACGAGGCGATAGGAATCGAGGGGATTATTTTAACAAAAGCGGACACAGATGAAAAGGGCGGCACGGCGTTGTCAGTTAGCTACGTCACAAAAAAACCAATACTTTATCTTGGAATAGGTCAGGAATACGGCTCATTAATTTCTTTTGACAAGAGAAAATTTCTTGATGATTTGGGTTTGTAACTCAACAACCCAAAATTTATTAACTCCCATTTTCCTTGATTTTCTATGTTCGGCAAACTAGGAGATATGCTAAAAAAAACTACAGATAAGATAGCCAATGCCATATTTCTTGACAAAAATCTTGTTGAAACGATAGTCAGAGATTTGCAAAGAGCGCTAATTGAAGCAGATGTCAACATAGCTTTGGTAAAAGAATTAAGTGATAAGATAAGAAAAGCAGCTTTTGATGAAAGGATAAAAAACATAGAAAAAAAAGAGCATTTGATAAAAGTGCTTCATGATGAGTTGGTTAATGTTCTCGGAAAATACGCCCCGCTAGAATTGAAAAAAGGACAAAACAGAATAATGCTTTTGGGTTTGTACGGAGCGGGAAAAACAACAACAATTTCAAAGTTAGGAAATTATTATGCAAAAAGAGGAAATAAAGTGGCATTGGTTGGATTGGACGTCCACAGACCGGCCGCAAAAGAACAATTAAAACAGCTAGCCGAAAAACACAAGCTAAATTGTTTTGTTGACTTTGATGAAAACTACGCACTAAAAACCTGGAAAAAGTTTGAGAACAAACTAAAAGACTATGACGTCGTTTTGATTGATACGGCTGGAAGACACACACTCGACAATGAACTAGTTAAAGAGATAAAGGATTTGTCAAAATCAATTAGCCCAACTGAAACAATTTTAGTGATGCCGGCAGATATCGGACAGGCAGCAAAAACACTCTCACAGCAGTTTATAGACGCAGTAAATATTTCTGGGATAATAATTACAAGAATGGATTCCACAGCCAAGGGAGGAGGAGCTTTGACGGCATGTGCAGAAACAAAGGCTCCAGTTTATTTTATTGGAACAGGAGAAAAAGTAAACGACTTAGAATCTTTTAATCCAGAATCCTTCCTTTCAAGGCTTCTTGGAATGGGAGATTTGGAAACATTGATTGAAAAAATAAAATCGATTACGGGGGAAGACGAACAAGAAGCATTAAAATCAAAATTAGAAGAAGGAAAACTCTCCCTTGAAGATGTTATAGCCCAAACAAAAAGCATGAGCGCTATTGGAAGTTTTGACAAGATAAAGTCAATGATCCCAGGATTAGGCCAGGCTAAGATTCCTGACAACATGCTTGAAAACCAACAGACAAAAATTGCAAGATGGGAGCATATTCTTAAAAGCATGACTAAAGAAGAAAAACAAAATCCAGATTTGTTTAAGGAAGAACATTCAAGAATAAACAGGATCGCCAAAGGGGCAGGTGTGACAACAAATGAGATAAAGTCTTTGTTAAAACAATATGATATGCTGAATGAATTTGTAAAGACTCAATCAGGATTTGATGAAAGTAAGGGAATAAGCCAAAAGCAGCTTATGAAAATGGCAAAAAAATTCGGCAAGAAAAAGATGTTTAAAATGTAAAGATCAAGATATTTAAATATCAGTTTAATAATAAGCCTATGAAACACAAATACAAGATATTTTGGGTAATTTTTAGTTTATCCTTAGTAGTGTCAGCTATACTGGCCACACAAGCAACTCCACCAATATGCACTAGCGGCTGTGACACTGTGACTACATCAAAATATGGGTACATATTTGGAATAAAAAGCAGTGTTTATGGTGTATTCATTTTTCTTTTCTTGTCAGTTCTTACACTTCTGCATATAATAAAACCGACAAAAGAGAAAAAAATAATAATAAACCTTGGAGTCATTTTCGGAGCGCTGATAGCAATGTATTTTCTCTATCTACAACATTTTGTCCTAAAAAGTTATTGTAAATACTGCTTGGTAGTTGATTCTGGACTCATAATTTCTTTGATAGTTCTGCTCATAAGTTTAAGGTATGAAGAGTGAAATGACAAAAATAATCCAGCAAGGTGCAGAGGCCAAGATAATTCTCTCAAACAATTTTATAATTAAAAACAGAGTGAAAAAATCTTACAGATTAAAAGAGTTGGATGACTCAATCAGGAAAAGAAGAACAAAAGCTGAAACCAAACTTCTTGAGAAAGCCTCAAAAATAATCAATTCTCCTAAGCCAATAGAATCTGAAAAGGAAAACCAGATTATTATGCCTTTGATTGAAGGTAAAAAGCTTTCAGAACATCTTGATGAATTAAACAATAGATTGGAAGTTTGTAAAAAAATTGGTGAATCAATTGCAAAACTCCATGATGAAAACATAATTCACGGAGATTTAACAACTTCTAATATGATATTACAAGAAAACAAGGTCTTCTTTATTGATTTTGGGCTAGGATTCATAAGCCATAAAATAGAAGACAAAGCAGTTGATTTGCATTTGTTGAAACAAGCGCTAGAAGCAAAACACTTTAAACACTGGCAAGAACTCTGGAAAGCTGTAGAAAAAGGATATTCAATCTCAAAAAATTCTAAAGCTGTTTTGAGTCAACTAAAAAAAGTTGAATCTCGTGGAAGATATAAGGAGAAGTATTAAGAATTAACAAAATTAAATTTTGCTTTCCCAGTGCTTAATATTAAAATTTTAGCATCTTTCGGAATAATATTTTTTATTTGACATAATAAAGCTAATCCTGCAACAGCAGAATGCTCTGCATTAATATTACTTTTTTTAAAAAAATCATAAGCTTCTTCTATATATTTTTCTTCAACTTCATAAATTTTAGACTTATTTCCGCAAAGGCCCCTTAAAGAATAAAGCCTTACAACATCATTTGAAATAGAAGTAAATGGTCTGAATGGAGCAAATAGCTTAACAGCTTTTGTTTTTTTAAAATTAGTTGTAGCTCCAAAAAAATTGCATTTCTTAATTGCTTTTTTATTGCCAGTATAAACTTTGTCGACCGACTTTGAGTTTAAAATTAATTTAGAGGTGTTAAGAACATTCTCATAAAGCTGACCAGTCCCAAATGGGATAAAAACATATTCTGGGTTGTTATTAAGAATTTCATAGCTAAGCCAATCATAAAAACGCAATGATGGATCCAAACCAGTATTTGAGGTAAGATCAAAACCATTAACATTATTTGTCAAAGACAAGACATCATTAGGAGTTAGAGGTCTTTCATCCAGATTTGTGATAAAGATTTCACAACCTAATTTTTTTAAGCAATTCAACACTTTTTTATCAGTTTCGTCATCAGTCAAAATTTTTAAGTTAGGCAGATTATATTTTCTTAACTGATTTTGGATTGCTAGAGCAGCAGAACCAGCACTAATAATTGAAAAAGAGGGAATAGGATTATCGTGAAAGCCTTCTTTTTTTGCGATTAAAATTTCTTTGTAAGCCATTACAATTTCCCAAGCCATTCTATCCTTATGCGTACCAGTTTCATTCGTGCTCTCATCCTTTAACCAAACATTAGAGAAACCAGGGACACTTATTTTGTAAGTCCTGGATGCTGGAAATTTAGGCATTTTTGGATCTTTTTCTGCAATTAGTATCTTATTTAGTATTGCTTCTTCATTTTTAGTAAGCATTATAGAAAAAATTTTAGCGGGTTTAAATAGATTATCTTTCAGAAAACCATAATCAAAACCCTTAAAAACAAAAAAAAGTTTTCTTTTCTATAGCCCCTTAGTACAGCGGTCAAGTATACGGCCCTTTGGAGGCCGGGACCCAGGTTCGAATCCTGGAGGGGCTATTCACCTAAAAACTTCATCATAGAAAACTTGCCTGTTGATTTCCTGTTTCTCAGGGGCAAACCACCACAAAAACTTTTTCAGCATAGGAGCTTCATATTTTTCTCCAAGAAGTGTTGAAGACAACCTTCTAAGTTCTTCGCTTCCTTTAGACTTAGGCTTAAAATCGGTATAAGTTTTGAATTCTGAAAGGGCTTTTAACATATTAACATCGTGAGGGATAACTGCAAGAACAGGAACCTCAGTCACGTCTTCAATATCATTCAAAGAAAGTTCAAAATCTTCGTCATAGACCTTGTTGAGTATCAGTCCTGAAATAGGGGCGCCTCTTTGTTTTGCAAGAGTAACTGCCTTGACAGTATTGCTTAAAGTAGCATGGTCGGGGGTTGTAACAACAAGTATCTCGTCAGAAGCAAGCATGACTCCAAGAGTTTCATCATTCAATGAAGGAGAAGAATCCAGCAGTATAACATCATATTTATCTTTAAGAGCTGCAAGTCTATCTTTTAATTTTAAGGCGCTGACATCTGGTTTTTCAAAAATCGATGCAGGCATAATATCCAAATTCTCGAGATGGTATATTGCCTCACTTGGTTTTGCTTCTCTGGCAAGAACATGATGCAAACTTATTTTTGGATTGACAAGATTAAAATGCAAGCCTAGATTTGGGGCAGACAAATTTCCATCTACAATCAAAACTTTTTTTCCTAAAGAGGCCATAGCCCCACCTAAAGCAGCCGTTAGAGAAGTCTTCCCAACACCACCTTTTAGGCTGATTATTCCAATCACCTTAGCCATATTTAAAAAAATGAATTCGGGTTTAAATAACTTACTTTATTAGGTCTTCCACCAAACAAGATCCTTAGCCAAAGCAGCAATGCCATAAATTAATTCATATTTTGTCTGTTTAAAAAAAGGTTTAGTTCGAACACCTTTAATTTTAACACCAGAAGACATTTTCCCAGTTAGCTTCAATTCCCATTCTAAAAGTTTAAATCTCCATAATTGAATAGGAGAAGAGACAATAGCGTATCTCCCTCTAGTTCCTGGAGGAAAAGTATGAATCAAATTTCCCCTAGAAGTTAACGAATTAATATCGATGCCAAATCTACCTATCTCACCTTCTTGATATGCTTCTCTCAGATAAAACCAAAGATGAGGATGAAAATCCATCTTTTTAATTGGAGCACTTGGATTCTTTTTAGGAGCTTCAAAATATTCGTTAACATCTGGTCCAACACCAGAAACAATGTAATGAACAGAATCCTGATTAAGACTTCTTCCATATTCCAAGGCTTTTTCCGCTCTTTGAATGTCCTGCACAAATGTTCCAGTAGGAATAACAATTCCATCTATTGTTTTCATAAAAAAGCACAAATAGCTGAGTTTATAAAATTTACCAGTAGTTTATCCAGACTTCCGCTAGAGGCAAAGAGAGGAAGTTGCTCGAGAGACACAAAACCGTAGGTTTTGAATAGTAACCTTTAAAAACGCTTTTCACGATTTTAGCAAATGCCAAAAAAATCAGCAAAGAAAGCAGAAGAAAAATCTGAGAAAGAACCCGCTAAAAAACTTGGAGAAGCCGAATTTGAAAGCAAGGTAGTTGAACTTGGAAAAAAAGGCCTCACTTCCGAGAAAATAGGGGAAATATTAAGGAAAGAAAACATACATCCTAAAGAGTATAGTAAAAAAATATCAGACATTCTAAGAAAAAATAACACATATAAAAATCCTGACCTAAAAAATATAGAGGAAAAGCTTCTCAGAATAAGAGGTCATTACAGCAAAAACAAACAGGATAAAAGAGCCATGAGGGAGAGGGAAAGGCTGGCTTCCCAGATAAGAAGGCTCAAGGTTTCATTAAAAGAAGCTTAATTATTTTTAAAATGGGTGAATTAAAAGAATCTTTACAAAAGCAAATAGACTATGTCACAGAAAGATTTCTAGATAAAACAAAAAACAAAGAGATACAAATTGTAAGTCACTTCGACACTGATGGAATCTGCTCTGCAGTGATAATGACAAAAGCGCTAAAAAGACTCGATAAAAAATTTTCTCTAAAGATAGTCAAGAGTCTAGATGAAAAAACAATAAAAAATCTTTCAAAAAATAAAATCACTTTGTTCCTTGACCTAGCATCAGGGAGTTTTAGCCACATTCTTGCGTATGATCTCAAAGACGTTTTCATAATTGACCATCATGAGGTAGTAGATGAAATCCCAAAAGAAGTTGACATAGTAAATCCAGAAATTCACGAGAAGCAAAAAATAAGCAGTTCAAGTTTGGTTTACTTGTTTTGCAAAACAATAGACGAAAAAAACAAGGGCCTTGCAAAATTTGCAGTTTTAGGAATGGTGGGAGATATGTTAGAAAAAGAAATTGACAAATTAAACAACCACATACTTGAAGATGCAGATATAAAAAGAAAAAGAGGGTTGCTGATTTATCCTTCCACAAGACCTTTGAATAGAGTTCTTGAATATTGCTCTCAGCCTTTGATTCCTGGAGTGACGGGAAACACAGAGGGAGTTATAGAATTGCTAAGAGAAGCGGGATTGAATCCGGAAAATGGAAAATACAAAAGCATAATAGACTTGGACAAAGTGGAAATGGAAAAACTCATAACAGCAATAATGTTGAGAAACCCGAAATGCAAGACAAACGAAATTTTGGGAGATATCTTTCTTATCAAGCTCTTCAATAAGCTCGAAGATGCAAGAGAAATAAGCGCCATGATCAATGCTTGCTCAAGAATAGGGGAATCAATGACGGCACTTCAGTTTTTGATGGAGATTCCTTCAGCAAGAAAAAAAGCTGAGACCCTCCATATAAAATACAAACAACATCTTATATCTGCCATTAAAAGTCTTCCAAAAATAGAAAAGATTGAAGGGCAGAAGTTCGTTATAATAAACGCCCAAAAAAGCATGAAAGACACGATTGTCGGAACAATAGCGAGTATTCTGCAACATTCTGCTCTTTATGAGGACGGAACAATAATAATAACCATGGCCCACTATGAAGACAAGATAAAAGTCTCGGCAAGGATAGTTGGAAAAAATGGAAGAAACGCCCGAGAGATATTGGCGGCAGTAGTTGAAAAAATCGGCGGAGAAGTCGGCGGCCATGAATCCGCAGCAGGCTGCAACATATCACAAAAAAAAGAAGCGGAATTCATAGAACTTCTAAAAAAGAATCTTGAAATTGAACTTGTTAAGGTTTAAAATTTCTTAAAATAAAAGAAATTATTTTATTCTATCCAAATTAGATTTGTAAAGCACATCTCCTAAAATGAAATACTGAACAGACAATACAGTTGAAGAATGAAGACTTCGCCCTCTAGAACCAGTAGACTTAGGATCAAATGTAAGAGAGATATTAAAATCAAAATCTTTCCCACGAATAAAAGCGGTTGCGTCTCTTGGGGAATCGCATTCAATAAGTTTTCTGTAAAGTCCTGGACTTGTGGAAGGGGGAAAAATAAAAAGCTGAGGAGTAGAAATAGGTATTATCTCGCTTAAATCAATTTTTTTATGTTCTCCCCTCATAAAAGAATAATAATTACCATTCCAGCCAAGTTCAATCAATCTCCATTTATCACTAGAAGTTCTAATTCTCTCTATTGCAGCTTCATCGTAGTAAGGATAAATACTTCCATCTCCCATTTTAGAATATTAAAAAATAACTTTTTAACCATTTCTCTTCCGCATCATAACCTTTAAAACCCCTCTGATTCTCAATATTTTATGACGAATTTAGAACAAGGAGATATTGTAATGTGCACTGTTGACAGGATAGTCGGAGCCACAGTCTTCGTCAGGATTGACGGAAACGGAGAGGGAAGCATAATCCTCAGCGAGATAGCGCCAGGAAGAATAAGAAACCTAAGAGATTACGTTGTTCCTAAAAAAAGCATAATATGCAAAGTGTTAAGAACCGCAAACGGCCACGTCGATTTATCTTTAAGACGAGTCACACCAAAAGAGCAGAAAGAAATAAAGGAAAGATACAACCTGGAGAAAAGCTACAAAAGCATATTGAAAACAATTCTCGGAGAAAATTCAGAAAAAGTCATATCTGAAATTTTAAAAGAGACTCCAATATTTGATTTTTTGGAAGCTGCAAAAGAAGACTCTTCACAGTTTGAAAAGATAGTGGGAAAAGAAAAAGCCTTAAAAGTTTTGGAGATATTAAAAAGCCAAAAACAAAAAAAGACTATTGTGAAAAAAGAATTTTCATTTAGTTCATCAAAGCCGGATGGAATAGAGCTGATAAAAAAAATCATGGGTGAAATTAAAGACGTAGATATAAGATACATCTCTGCGGGAAACTACACCATAAAGATCGAATCAAGCGACCCAAAAAAAGCCGACACCACAATAAGGGAAATACTCACAAATACAGAAAAAAAGGCAAAAAAAGAAGGGATTGATTTTAGCATTAAGGAAAAATAACTTCTAATAGAAAAAGCTTATAAATCGATAAATTGTGCTATTTTTATGATAAATTTCCACAATCCAAGACCGCACGAAATAATTCAGAAACCAGATTTATGTTGTGCTGCAAACGTAGCCATAGAGGATCAAAGAAGAGGGATTGACTATGGGGGAAGTTTAGAAAACCTGGCAGTAAGAATGGGCCTGTATATTAATGCTAACTATAAAGACATGTATGGTCCAGAGCTACAAAAAAGAGCGCTGCCTTCAGGAGACGCGCAGATTGGAATGACTTTTGAAAGTTTTGAAAACTCCGAAAGATTAAAAAATATTGTAAAGGGATCTGGTTTGGAAGCAGAAGCCTATCGCCTCAGCAGAATTGTTGGCAGTCTTGATGGGGTGGTGCAGCCCACTTTTGAGATGATCCAAAGTGTAGGAAGCTTTCTTACAAATAATTTAAAGGCAGGTAATGGAATAACTATAAACTATAGGTTAGAACCATTCACGGGAAGAGAAGATGGGCATTATGTGTCTCTCTTTGCGTATGATGACACAACCAACGAGGTCTATGTATGTGACCCATCACCCCACAGCCCAGAATATTGGAAAGAAGGGTTAAACAAGTTTATAACGGGAATGTTGCCCATATGGAAAGAAGATGATGGCAAAAAAAGAGAAAGAGGTCTTATTGTTCTAAGTGGGCCAATGCTAAAAAACAAAGAGAATCCAAATAAAATCAGAAGGTTATTGAAAAATATAAAAACATATGTCCCAATAAATGCAAGAGTAAGAATATATCCTGCTCACCCAGAAGAAAGAAGCAGACCATATCAACCAATTGAATCAAGAGAGTAGCCCCAAAACTTTCTCCATTTGCAAGAGGTAAATAATTTCTATAAAAAATATTTTAGGTATGTAGATATGAATCACAAAGCTTAAATACGATTATTGAAATAAAGGTTTATGGTAGAAAAGCAGTCAAAAGAGCCTAAGAGTACTGATCCTTTCCATACGTTGCTGGTAGGAGTTATCTTCGATCCGGCAAAAAGAAAAATTCTTATAGCCCGTAAAGAAAGCGACCCGGAGTTAAAAGGGGCAACTTGGGTTTTCCCAGGAACAGAACTTCATTACAGAGATGACATAGACAAAATTTTGAAGGCAAGAATAAAAGAGAAAACAGGATTTGATGTTAAAAATCTTGGAGCAATATTCAGCAAAGTCTATCCAGAGAGAAAAGATTATCTTGCAGTATATTTTTTATGTGAAGTGTTCAAAGGCAAAGAAAAGCCTTGGCAGTTTTACAAAGAACTGAAATGGGTTAGTCCAGATGAACTAGAAAAATACTTTACAACATCCTTCCACCCAAGGCTTAGAGAGTATATTACGAATCTAAAATAGATTCTTAAGAGAATATAAATTTAAAAAGAGTAATTTGTTATTTTTACAATGATAAAAGATAAAAGAATTTTGGTGATGGTCGGAGCAAGTTCTGCTTTGTCTTACAAAAAGATGAAGCCACATTCTGAAACGGAAGAAACAATAAGACATGTGCTAAAAAACTTGGACTGCACCCAGGAAATGAAAATATTTGGGGTTGCTGGAGCAAGTTTTGTTCTAAAACACATTGAAAAGAGTCCTGGAGTATCAGAAAAAGAAACCCTGCAAAGACTTTCAAACGAAACCAACAGCATATTGATGAACATTGAACGTCAGGAAGAATGAAACTCAAAAAATGTAAGGCATGTAGCAATTATACTCTAAAAGAAAATTGTCCAAAATGCAGCAAGAAGACTTCTGATGCACATTACAAGTTTGTGAAATAAGATTACAAAGTGACCTGCTTCTCTTCGCCAGTAGTTTTGTCCGCTATCTCTTTTTTAACAACATCCATGTCTGCTTTCCACAAAGGAAGCAAGGATTGATTGTATATTATTGCTGCAGGATGGAACAATGGAATAAGCTTTATTTTTAAGCCTCTAAAATTTATGTGCTTAACTTTCCCATGGACACTCGTAATGCCCGGTTGCTTGACCATTAAATCAACATCCCCATCGGCTAAAAAGAATTTTGTGGAGTAATTTCCCAAAGAACAGATGACTTTTGGTTTTATATCCTTAATTTGTTTTATGAGCCAAGGCGTATGCGCTTTGATTTCATCAGGTAATGGAGCCCTGTTCTCAGGAGGCCTGCATTTGAGTATATTAGCTATGTAAACATCATTAAGACTTAGTCCAACATTAGCCAGCATGTCGTCAAGATTCTTCCCAGCCTTTCCGACAAAAGGCAACCCTTGTTCATCTTCATTCTTTCCCGGAGCCTCCCCAATAAACATTATTTCAGCATTTTCATTTCCTTTCCCGATAACAATATTTGAACAATTTCTGCAGATGTCAGTATTCTTGGCTAATTCAATTGGATCGACTCCCATTTCAATCAAAGAAAGAAGTACATTAAATAACTTGTTATGCTATAATTATAATCTAAAAATTATTTTTTCTTCTTCTTACCAAAAATAAGCCAGAAAACAAAAGCAGCCACAATTACGATAATGATTAAGGCCCATATCCACCACGAACTTCCTTGGCCAGAGGAGATTTCTTGGTCGGTGACAGCATTGCCAGTTACGCTTCCTCCTGCATCTGAAGGGTTAGTATTAGTTGTCTCACTCTCAGAGTTTGGAACAACTGGAAGTGCCTCATGAATTGATTGTACAAAAACAGAAGCCTGACTATTCTGGATCGAGTTCAATTTCACATTTAAATCATAAAAATTGTCTCCAGTAACCTCAACCTTCCATTCTTCTCCTATAGATAGAACTTTCTCCTGTGGGGTGCTGGAAACTTCTATTTTAGCGGTTGTTTGGGTTAACTCTCTAACTCCAACATAATGAAACTCACTTGAAACTTTAAGCTTTACCCTTTGTTTTTCTAAAACATTCATTGAATGTCCCTGTTCAACTTCTCCATCCGAAATCGAATAAGTGCCTCTAGCCCAAAAGTCAGTAGTCGAGGACCCTCCTCCTCCAGAACTTCCCCTAGGACTTAGACTCTGAGACACAGTATAAGCAGCTGTTGAAGATGCAGAATTCCCAGCATTGTCGGTAACAGTACATCCATAAGAGAAAGATCCTGAGCCAGAAGTGCTTGGAGTGGATGAATCAGATGTTGAAGCTACGCCGGAAGTCGCATCAGAACCAGAACAAGTGCAAGTAACAACATCTCCAGTATAAACACTAGAGGGAGTACAACTCGAACTGGATAAAGGGACAGTGGTATCAATCTGGACAACAAATGAATTGTTTAAAGCAAGATTTCCAATCGTGTCGTTAGCATAAACTTTTATTGTCTGGTTTCCATCCGACAATCCTGTTAAATTTCCATTTGTAGTATTACACCAACCACTGTCTGCAAATATTGTTTGATTTGTTCCGTTAATATCAACAAAGCAGGCGCTGCCAGTCAAACCTGAACCTGTATCTGTTAAAGAAATATTTAACGTTAAAGTTCCAGTATTCTTTTTGGAAGTTCCATTAGTATAAGCAGGAAGGGTTGCCGTTGGAGCGCTAGTATCAATTTGCACTACAAAAGAGTTATTTAATGCCAAGCTTCCAACAGTATCATTGGCATAAATTCTTATCGTGTTATTTCCGTCGGATAATCCTGTTAAATTTCCATTGGTGGTGTTACACCAGCCATTGCTTGCAGAGATTGTTTGGTTCGTTCCGTTGATATTTATGAAACAGGCGCTGCCAGTTAGTCCAGATAACCCATCAGTCAAAGATATGTTCAATGTCAAAGTGTTCGTGTTTTGTTTAAAAGTTCCATTAGTGTAAGGAGCTGTGGCAGTTGTCAAGTTTATCAAAGGAGCAGTCCTATCAACATATATTGAAATGTTTGATGTGGCATTCTTTTGATTGCTTGTAAGATTAAGGGCTATTATGAAAAAAGTATAATTTGCTTCAGTATGGTTATTGAAAGTAAATCCTAAAGCACTATCATTTTTGGCAGTCGTGTTGTACAAAACCCCATTAGAATAAATAAAAAGAGTATAATTTGCTACACCATCACCAGAACTCGTGTCTTGTGTCCAATTAACAGAGAAATTTCCTTCATCATAAAGAGTTGACGCGTTCCTGCTTATTGTCAATCCTGCAGGAGCATTTGCAATCGCCGCAAAAACAAAATAGATAGATAATATTAATAACAAGCTTAAAGCCAACAAAGAAAATAAATTCACCCTCGCCCTTTTTTCCATAACCATTTTAACCTTCCTAACTAAACAAAAAAGAGTATATAAATATTATCACTTCCCAAAAACTTATAAACTTGTTAATAAAATTTATTTCATGGAAAGAACGTTAGTCTTGATCAAGCCTGACGCAATGGTAAAAAGGCTGGCAGGAAATATTATTTCTGAACTTTATAATTTAGATTTGAAAATGATAGGACTAAAACTTGTTAATGTTAAAAGAGAGCTTGCAGAAAAACATTATGAAGAGCATAAAGGAAAACCTTTTTTTCCAGGCTTAATAAAATACATAATGGGAGAATTGCATAATCAGGAAAAAGTCATTGCGATAGTCTATGAAGGGAAAGATGCAATAAAAAAAATTAGAGAAATTGTTGGAGCAACAAATCCTGATGAAGCTCATCCCTCTTCGCTTAGAGGAAAATATGGAAAGATTCACACGAAAACGAATTGGCACGAAACAGTCATCCATGCTTCAGATTCTCCAAAAAGTGCAGACAGAGAAATTGCTTTGTGGTTCAAGAAAGATGAGTTAGTTTGATCATTCAAATCTATTTCTTATTACAACTTCTGGTTTCTCTCCATTCAGCAACACAACGGCAGCAGATACTGCATAATTTTCTTGAGGGGTTGCACCATGGCTAATTGCTTTGTAAAGAGAATCAGCAATTTCTTTAGCAGTTTCAGAACTAATTCCCACATTTAACAGGTCTCTTCCAGATGGGAGTAAGGGATTTTCATTTCCACCTTTATAAGTTGTAATTAACTTGCTCTTTCCTGGAGAAACGTCAATTCCAAAATGAGTATAACTTCCGCCTAAACCTTTGGATGCTTTATGATATGCCCAACCACCATCTTTCTCATAATAAGCACTTATTCTAGGAGTAAAATTAGGGGAATCTGGTTCATGACGTGCCAGGTCAATCCATCCAAGTTTAGAATCGTAAACAAAAGAGCTTTGAGAAAATATTTTACCCAATGCATGGCCAGGATTAAACTCATAATCTTTTTGTTTTACAATTAATTTTGTGTACATCAAATTTGTCTGCGCTCCATTACTTGCAGCAATTTTGTCGTTAGTAAAAACAATTGCAGGATATAACAACAAAGCAGGACTCCCTTTCTCCAATTGCTCTTTATCTGTGACTTCTGTTCTTACAACGCTATTTTTCTCATCATAAACTAATTTTCTTGCCTGACTTGAAGCGCTTCTCCCAGTTAAAGTATATCCGACAAAAGTATTGTGATTAGGAGTCATCCCCATAACTATTCCTCTTCCACTATAAGTCATTCTCTCTAAAGCTGAAAAATCATCTTTCATCTTCAATCCTCTTTGCCTTCGTCACCAACACCACCATCAGTTACCCAGAAAACACATTCATTGTCAGGAAGATTTGGAGAATCGATTAACTTTGCAACTCTGCTTCCTTGCTTTCCTCTTCTCAGATACATTCTGTAAGTTGAAGCATGCCCAACTATATTTCCTCCAATAGGTGTTGTTGGATCTCCAAACATCTGGGCAGGATTTGCCATAACTTGATTTGTGACATAAACAGCAAGATTGTGTGTCTCTGCAAGTTTCATTAAGTCGTGCATATATCTGTTAAGTTTTTGCTGTCTGTCCGCCAACTGCCCTCTTCCAGCAAACTCGGCCCTAAAATGAGCAGTCAATGAGTCAATAATAACAAGCTTTATTGGCTCACCCTTTTTTATCATCTCAGTAACTTTCTCCAAAAGTAAAATTTGATGGTCAGAATTAAATGCTCTTGCAACTAAAATATTTTTCAAGACTTTCTCTCCATTAGCACCAATTTTCTCGGCGATCTGTTTTATTCTTGAAGGTCTGAACGTTCCTTCTGTGTCAATAAAGACACATTTCCCATTTGCCCCACCTTGCTCCAAAGGAAGCTGGGTATTTACGGCAAGAGATAATCCTAACTGGGTTTTTCCAGAACCATAAGCTCCAAAAGCTTCAGTAATTGCCCTGCTTTCAACTCCTTTCCCTCCAAGCAAGTCATTCAAGGCCTTACTTCCAGTGGTAATATAAGCAATATTTTTCCTCCTCTCTGCAAATTCTGAACCATCTACAAAGCCTAAGTCAAGCATGTTCCTTGCAGCCTGTATTGCCTTCCTTGCCACAGCACTTCCAACTCCAGCCACGTCAGCAAGAGTATTTGGACTCATCACAGCCAAACTCATTAAATCAAAAACACCCGCACCTTCAAGCTTCGCAGCAACAGCAGCCCCTATTCCAGGCAAGTCTGTTAATTGCGGATCCTTAGATTTCTCAGGTTTTTCCTCATCTTCTCCATCACTTTTTTTTGCCATGAAATTTCAAAGTTTCAAGCTTTTTAAGGATTTATGATGCAGAAAATATAGTTACAAAATCCCAATCCTCTTCAGTAATAAGGCAACATTTGCAACAATCAAGATTACCATAATGACCTTCTCAATCTTTCCCCCAGTTCTTATCTTCCAACTTGAAGATTTTTTTGAAGGATAGAACGGCCTTATTCCGTCAGGAGTGAAACTATCTGCAAACAAATGCAAGCCATACCCCAAAAAAAATCCAAAACCTGCTATTGGAAAGATTAAAACCAAGATAATTGTCAGAGACAAAAGAAAAGTGAAACTGTGTATCATTCCCCTATGCTTTGTAAACCATTGCAGAATTCTTGCAATTTTTTTGCTCCCTAATTTGCTGTATCTTGCATCCACATCAGGAAGTTGTGTCGCGATCAAAGCAACAATAACAAAAACTATCTTATGTTCAACTGCAGGAATAAGCAAAAGGATAAAAAACAAAGTTATAAGATAATGGGTTTTCAGTAACATTTTATTTTCTCCACAAAATTCCCCAGACTAATCCTCCAAGCATCCCTATAAAAAGATCTTTCATTGTGTCAGCAACGCTAGGCTGAAAAGAGACACTAACAAAAAGGTGCAAGAAGAATTCAAAGAATTCCCACAAAACTGCAACAAAAGAAACTGTTGAAACTATAATTAAAACAAATAAAAAAGTTCTGTTAATACTAAAAAATCCTTTTTCTTTGAAATACCTAAAAAATAAAACACTGGAGTATGAAATAGCTAAACCTCCTAAAAAATGCATAGGAATATCAAACCAAGGCAAGCGTTGGTAGACACCAAAAGAGATTAATATAATATGTAACAAAAAAACAAACGCAGGAAAATAAAAGAAGGGTATAAATTTTAAAAATAACTTAGCCATGAGAACAAATGCCAAAAATTGTTTATTAATCTTGTTATGGTTTCTCCAGCTGCCCTATGATCTCATCCAAACCAACATCATTAATTCCATCTATTATAAACTCTGGATTGTTAAAGAACTTGTTCATCCTGACATTACCTGAAAAAACCATTTCCTTCCCAAGAAGAGACTGTTTTTGGGAAATAAGGACCTCATTGTTATCTAGCTCGGTTATTCCCAACCCTTTCAAAGATTCGTGAAATGCAACAGCCCTTATATTTTCTGTACCATCATCAATGACAAAATTCATCAAAGCCTTTTTTTCAGAAGCCACTTTTCCATGTTCAGCGCACATAAACCCCTCCGAACCAGAAACAACTCTCTTTTTGCATTCAGGGCACACATGAAAAAATCTCGGCTCAAAGGCCTGCACTATAAACGCTCTTGTTTTAAGGTTATCCCCAACTCTGAAATCTTTTATTCCTTTTTCTTTGACGCTTTTTTCTTTTTTGACATTCTCCAGAATTTCTTTGCTGGGCTTTAAATCTGAAAAACTTCCAAGATGGATCTCTCCGTCTCTTATGCTGGCATTACCTATTTCCACAACGCTGCCCTCTTTGAGGACTCCCTGCTCTATTAAAGATATGTGGTTGGTGTCCCATAAGACAACTTTTATATTTGCTGTCTCATCAGCAACAACCAAGTTCGTGACTTTGCTTTCACTTCCGTTTTTTGCAGTGAATGACCTTATCGGTCCGGTACTTATTATCTTAGCAGTAATTCCTATCTTCCTCATTCCAGGCAAGAGTTCATCAATTTTTAATTTTTCATTGTCAAACGAAATTCCAAGCTCTGCAGCAATTATCTGGGCAGCACCTTCTTTAGTTATAAGGCTGGAAAGCTTCGACCTTTTTGCGTCAACTCTCCTCTCTAACTCCTCTTTTGCAACACCAGAAGTCTTGGATATCTTTTCCAGAATTCTTTCATAATTTTCATCTGTCATTACTCAGATAAAAAACCATTATTTTTAAGCATTGTTGTAGAAAAAGACTGCATAATTTCATTAATTTTTACAGTATAATGCCTAAGACAAAATAAAATCAACCAAACAGCCTAGAAAAGAAGAACGCAACAAAAATAGCCCAGACTAAAAAAACAATCAACAATGACCACCAAAGCCATTTTATCGACCTTCCCTTATCTCTTATGAAGACGGCAAAATAATAAATCAAAGCTCCCAAAAATCCAAGCAGGATATTCACCAAAACCCACACTATTTTCTGGCTTCCGTCTTTGAATTTTCTTGTTATGGAGTCAATAAGCATTATAAGCCAAAAAACAAATAAGAGTGCACCTATCAAAATCAAAGGCATTAAGAAGGCAGCACCGATTAAGAATACCATAAACAAACCAGATATTTGTTCTTTATAAAAATTGCTAATTCCAAACATTTTTAATAAATAAATGACTTCTTAAAGAATGAAAAAAGATTATCTTTTCAAAGTGGGTCTTAAAATTTTTATAGCTTTCATAATTCCCCTCACATTGCTTTTCATTGCAAGCACACAAATAACCGGCTTTGCAGTAAATGGGGCAGGCATAGTTTCTGGAGGTCTTTTGGCCATATCAGCATTTTTCTTCATAATCCTTTTGCTCCTCATAAAACTGCGCCCAAAAACTTATAAACCATCTCCCAAATAATAATTTATGGGAATAATTGGAGTAAAAATAAAATTGATGCCAGAATCTCCTTCGACAGATCTTGAAGCAATAAAAAAGACAGCAATGCACATTGTTGAGAAAGGTGGTGGGAGAAACAGAGATTATGAAATAGAACCGATAGCATTTGGATTAAAGGCAATAATAGCTTTTTTTGAATGGCCGGAGGAAAAAGAACTTGAGCATGTTGAAGAAGCTTTTAAAAAAATAAAAAATGTAAGCTCTATTCAGATAATTGACATGAGAAAAATTGCATAAAATGTTAGAAGAATCCCAAATAAAACAAATAAAGTCACAATTAATCTCCCAGATCCAAGATTCAGAAATTCCCAACAAAGACGAATTGATTTCTTCAATAGAAAAAATGGCCTCTGAGGAACTAGAGAATTTTCTAAAACAAAATAAGTTGGTTAGTGATGATAGTGAATGTGTTTTCTGCTCAATAATTCAGAAAAAAATTCCTTCTTTCGCCATAGGAGAAAATAATCATGCAATGGGAGTTTTAGAAATAAACCCCGTGTCAAAAGGACATTCAATGGTAATACCGAAAATTCATGCAGAAGAATCAACAAAAGAAGCAATAGATTTTGCCAAGGAAATTGCTGAGAGATTAAAAGTTCTGAAACCGGAAAAAATCGACATAGTCCCTTCCAAAATGTTTGGTCACGAGGTTCTTAACATTATCCCAGTATACAAAGATGAATCATTGAAGTCAAAAAGAAAAAAAGAATCTGAAAACGAATTAAAGAAACTTCAGGAAAAATTATTGCCTAAGACAAAAAAACAATCTCCCAAGAAGGAAATAAAACACGATGAAGAAAAACCGGTTGCTAAAGAGCAACCGAAACAAAACATAATTTCTGACAAAACTCACTGGTTGCCAAAGAGATTTCCTTGACTACCAAAAAAGATTCCACAATCCAGTTTCCCACAGATACCACAAAGCCAAGAAGGCAATCAAGAACACGGGAAGGAAAGCTATTCCGACTTTTATTCTGATTATTTTATATTTTTTCTTTATCAGTTTTACCTCTTCCGCACTCAAGCCTTCCCAGCTGGGTTTTATAACTCTTCTGCCAATCTTAACAGGTTTGTAAAGCCATTCGCCTTCGCTAAGCCCTTTAGTTTCAACATCTCTGACCATGCAGACACTATCAACAGTTTTTACATAAACATAAAAGACAGGAAGGATAAATACTAACGCTCCAAATATCAGCAGAGGAGTTTGGAAGAAGCCCAAAATTATAAAAAACAATCCCAAAACCATTATCGATAATATAATTCTTTTATTCTCCTTTACTTTTTTTACAAAATCCTTTTTGAAGTTCATCCTATATTTCAGGCTGAGATACAATGTGGCCGAAACTCCATACACTGCACCCCCAAACAAAAATAAGAACAGAAATAAAAAATAAATTTTTAGGTTGATTAAAAAATTTCCGCTAAAACCTAATATGGCCCCAAGAGCTATCATCATTTTAGCATCACCCCCAGCAAACATTCTTGAATAATAAAGAAGATTCCCAATCACAAAAAAGATCACCAAACCAAAAAGTCCCTGCAGGAAAAAACTGTAGTTCCCATTAAAAAGACTGTAAAAAAATCTAAAGCCCAAAGCAAAAACTATCAAAGAAAAATTAAGCCAGTTCGCAACCTCTCTTTTTTTTAGATCTTCCACGCTGGCGAATATAATCCAAGCTAAAGCAAGCAGTACTAAAAATGTCACCTCTATCATGTTTTTTAAAAGTAATTCTTGTTTAAAAATGTTTGATAAGTCCCTTCAAACATTCGCACTTCGTTTTCCACCGCCAAGTCTGTAAGGATGCTTCTTCTTTTCTCGAAACTTGCTTTTCTTCTTGTTCCTTTTTTCGCTGAATCCGTAATCCATTATTTATTTCCCTCAGTAATAGTTGTAATAAAATGATCGAGTGCTCTTCTATTTGCTTTCTCCTTTTCTTTTTCAATTTTTTCCTTGTTTTTTTGCCCACCAAAGTAAACAAATTTCAAAATTCTCGAAACGAAAAATAGTCCAATGATAATCCCTACAAATATGATTATTGCCACTAAAGTATTTCCAAACATAAAAGCCAATTTTATGCAAAGATTGGCAAGCAGACTATAAAGCCCAAGCTGCGCCAAAGCTATAGTCAAACATATTGAAACAGCCAAAGAAACGACTGGGGAAAATGGAGAAAATGTTTTGAATAGTTTTTTTAGAGAGGAAAAAAAGAAAAACCAGAACACGATGCTAAAAGCAAATACTAAAGAAAGGCTATAAGGTTGTCCAAGCAATATGACAAAAATAAAACTTATTCCAGTTAGCAGACTGTTAATTCCTCGAACAAATGGATTTTCTAAAATAATCTTTTTCCATTCTTCAAAAACATAAGACACCCCAGAGTTTGCTTTATTTCCTAAATCATCTGCTTTATCAACACCAGCTTGAATTTGATTATTAGCATTTTCAAGCGCATCAGTCGGATTTGCAGCCAAAACAAAAGTTATACAAAAGAATCCTAATAACAGAACAAATATCAAGACAAGACCACTCTTTTTCATATCCTAAAAAGTCTGAAGAAGTTTTAATAGTTTTTGCTCATTTAATTCTCAAGCTCGTCATGTATCTCTCTTAAGCTCCTTATTGTCTGAGCAGTTTCATGAGCCGCCCTATCAGCCCTCATTCCTTCCATCCCCATTCTGACTCTCATTGCCCATCTAGTTATTGCATTGTGGCCTATACCTAAAGCTATTAGCATCAAAAATCCTCCAATGATTAAAAAGAATACGCTAAATGCTCCGAGCCATGCGGCCCAAGCTAGTGCATTATCAGCCAACCATTGAACCCATCCAAAAACAAAAACTGCTAAAGTCAAACCACCAGCAAGAACATATCTTACCCAGGGGCTAGAGATAAATGGAAAAAACATAGTAACATCATATATCACTGCATAAAGAATAATTATTACAATTAACATAAGAACAAGATTTTTTGGGTCTGAACCAAATCCATTAAAAAAAGAGTAGATGTCAGCACTCACCAGCCCCATAACAAAAATTCCAATAACTAATAATTCAAAAAACAAAAAAACATACCTGTTCTTTTCCATGCGAATATTAGCCTAGAATCATTTATAAATATTTATTCAGAATTAAGCTCTCAAGGTTTGGCAAGAAATACCATTAACTTCTGTAGAGTTATCCAACCTCTGATTAACACAAAGCTGCTTGGCTAAATTTTTTACCTGGGTGCCATCACAAGCTTCACTTAAAGTTGTAAAGGTAGCATATTTGGTAAGTTCCTCACAATTAAGAAACTGTGTTTTCCCAGAAATCTTGACCTCTTTGAATTCATTGCAGTAAGTTGTCTTTAGATTATTTTGGCCGGCAAGATCACAGGCCTGTGCTGACTTTTCCAAATCTCCGGGCAACAATCCAAATCCTCCAAACACCCAGCCCCACCCTTTTGTGAATCCTAAAATTACTATGACTAAAACTACAACAGCTATAAGAAGTAAAATTATTGTTTCTGAAGACAGACCCTGCCCTTTCTTATCCCTCTTTCCTATCATGTTTAAAATAGTAAACTCTCATTTATAAATATTTTCAAACGCCAACAAAACTGAGTTTAAGGCTCATAAATTCCCCATCAATAAAGAACTCCTGTTTACTCGTCAACGTGACCAGATAATATCTGTTCCCATTATCTGTTTTCTGTCCCACGTCAACATTGAAACTCTTAAGCTCTTGTTCAAAACACTCTTTTATTTCTTCATCATTTTTACACTTTTCTTTTGCAGTATAAATTTCTTCAAAACTATCCAACCCTATTTTGTTTGTATCCAATAAAGCAGATATCTCTGGAAAATAAACAACATTGATATTGTTTGAAGAAAAACTAAATTCTAAATTGGTCACAGCAATTTGAGATTTTCCATTCTCGTTCACAATTCTAAATCTGTCTGTGCTAATAGACTCCTTAATTTTTACCATAAACTCATTTGTAAACTCATATGAATTGAAATTTTCCTTAAATTTTGGAGAAATCTTCTTTAACATTTCATCATTTAGATTAGAGTTCAATTTTGCAAATTCCAAATCTCCATTAGAATTTATTTTTGGGTTTTCTAAGAAAGACTTATCGTTTATAAGTTCAAAATATGAATCAGCAAAAGCCTTCTCTCCAGCCTGGTTTATATAAAATTCCCCAAAATCATAAACGTTTGAGGTAAACTGTACAACTCTTGCATCAGAGATTTTAGCCTCAAAATTTGAAGCACTTATAGTAAAAATGAAAATAGCAGTAATTACTGTAGCCACAGTCATGAATACTATCAAAGGCACATGCACACTTCCATTCTTATTTTTTATTAACATTTTCCAGAATATAACCCCACAATATTTCCATTTTTATTTTCAGGAATTCTCACAAGAAGTTGAGGATAAATCCTGTTATTAACCTCAAAATTTTTATTTCTTAAATAATTGTTGTCAAAATTGAATATGAAACACCTGTCTGACAAAATACTGCTTTCCAAAATATAAGAAGCATTTTCATTCACTTCATCCTTCAAATCAGAATTTTTGTTGGATCTTAAAACTAAATCCCTAAAATTTCCTTTGCCAACAGGATAATTCAGTAAATAAAGAAATTTTTGCTCACTTTCCAAATTTCCCATGCCAGTAGTTTTCTCCACAGATTCAATGCTTACAATCTTGTCCATAGCCAAATCTGGAACAACTTTATGCGCTGCTAAAAAAGATGTAAAAACAAGGAAAATTACCATTATAAAAACAATAACAATAAATGCAGCAAACCAACTTAATGTTAAACCAACTTGCGAGTGTTTCGGTTTTAACAAATCACTAGCAGATTTCAAAGTCAAGACACGAGTCCCTTTATTTTTTTTCATTTTCCAACACTAGGAATTTTCCTCCCTTCTTGATTTGATGCTGTTAAAACTTCTAACGTTCCCTTCTTTATATCACCATTTTCATAATAAAGGAAAGGTTGAATATTATTGAAACATACTGGAAATTTGTCTGCTTCAATGCTCTGCGTTATTTCACAGTCTTTTCCATAAGAAAAATCGCCTTGAGTTATGTCCCCTCTTATCTTTTTTCCATCACTAACAAATCCCAAATTAAAATAAAAACTGGTTTCTCCAGAAAAAATCTCTTTCTTAAGTCCGCATTTTTCAAAAATATCAAAATTGCTGTTTAGAACATCATTCTCTAAAAATCCTCCCCTGACTAAACAGTTGGAAATTTTATCATACATGATTTTTGATTCAACATCTCTGGCGTCAATCGGAGAAGAGTAAAAAATAAACACTCCGGCAATTATTCCAATGGCAACTATTGATATTACTAAAAACCACCAAAGGGAGAAATATTTCTCATCGCCAATTTTGTTTTTTATTATATTTTTCATTTTAAATTATTTTTTCTCTTTCAAAGTTATGACTAATTCTTTTCCAGCAAAAAAATGCTCAATTTCATAATCAGAAAAATATTTGAAACCATAACCCCCTTTCCCTCCTAGATTGACAATTACTTCATTGTTGTTGAAAGAGACTATATTGTCCGTGCTTCCTTTAGTTATACCTAAAGCTTTCTCAAAATTTATAGAAATTTGAGTGTAAGGCTTTCCAGAATCAATTGCCAAAGCAATCTGCTTTGCATAGACTTGCTCATAAGCTAAAGCACCCTTTGAAGAAGTATTAACAAAATAAATAATTGCGAGAAAAAACAACAAGTTCACAATAATAAAAATGACTTCAGGCATCACAATCGACTCACCAGATTTATCATTGATTATACCTCTTCTGTGCATTTTTTAAAAAGGAATAGAAATATTATAAACTTAACTAGGGAACGCTTTCCAAAGAATCACAACTTTGGTTCTTAAATCCCTCGCTGTTGTAATCTATCAAGAAATTTCCTGAGAGATAAGGAGACGCGCCAAACCAAGACTCCATCTCTTCACTCGATTGTTCACCAACAAAACCTCCGGCGAATCCTCCGCCAATACATCCTAAAACTCCTCCTGCAGCTCCCGAAACTGGAGAAGCGACTCCTGCACTGGCTAAACCTCCAATTATTGCGCCCCCAATTGCACCAGCCTTGGCCCCAGCAATACATCCAGCAATAACCCCAGTACTGCTTTGAAACATTCTCAAAGCAGCAGTCTTGTCTGCTTCAATAAATAATACGGCTTTCTCAGTTGTGGTAAACTTATCATTACTTGCGCTATAATTAGCAGGAACAATTCCCCCGCTAGTAAAATTCCAATAAGAAATGTTCTGATTAGGCACATTATTTGTTATCATATATTTTCCGATTCCTTCAATTTCTTTATTCTTTTCTGTAACAGTGTTGTCAAAAGATATTCTGCTACATACAACACAGCGATTATTGTTGAGGGCACCACGTGTAAAAACTTGTATATTTCCTTCCCCCATCATGCTCCAACAATCGGCCTGTTCCTGTGCAACAATTTTATTTATGTCTTCCTGCATTTTTATTTTATCACTGCTCACTCTGATAGTATCAAAGGTCGATCCAAGTTCCTTTTCACAGTCTCCCTTACCAATGAGCTTATCAGTAATACAAACTTTTCTAGTCCCACATTTAAGTGGAGGCAAATCTTTTACACTAATTGTATCTGGAAGTGAACCTCTTTCAACAACAGAAAGATGGCATGTTGATCTATCAATTTGATCGGGGAATGCATTTCTGTATAGAAAAAAAAGTAAAATCGCAAATCCAACTAATAAGATGACTACTCCTATCAATTTGCCAGATACAGGCTCTTCCCCCATTTTTCCAAACTTAAATTTTTTCATCCTGCGTTAAAAAGTTTTTTAGTTAAAAAATAAAGTCCAGCTAAAACTCCCAAAAATACCAAAATCCAGATTATTGTCATGGCCAGATTAGACATCTCCGCGTTTTTGCCAAAGAATATTTTTTTCATTTTACAATTTTGGTTCTCCGTAAAGCTTAGTCGTTTGTGGATTATCATTAGGTACAAGATATTTTATTGAAACCTCTCCTTTTGTCCTGTTGACGACTATTTCCCTAGGTAAATGATTAAAGTTTAAATAATTCCTCTCTTCAAAAATGACATTAATATTAACAGATTTACAAATTCCTTTTTTATCCTTACAGCTTGACGCATCATAATAATCCAACCATGAACTGTCGCAGAGACAAAGGCATGTATCTGACTCACATGAACTCGGTTTTTCATCATTCTTTGAAAGATAAACTAAATTCCATGCTGCCGGACTTTCCACTAAAAAATTTCTTGAGTCATTTTCTGGTAAATTACGAACAACTTGTGAAATTTGGTCCAAGGTAGAAATTGCCTGATTTATTCTTGTAGTAGAATGAAAAGCTGAATACAGTGCAGCGCCCAAAGCAAGCAATAAAGTGATTCCTATAACCGAAACAAATATTTTAATCGTTTCGGGAGTAATCAAGTCTTCATCACTCATATTATTCCTCCAAAAATAAAATCAGGAAAAATTTGTTTTACCCATTTTATTACGTCTGTCTTAAAAACAAAAAATAAAACCGCTGCAACTACCAGCACAACCAAAATAATAGTAATTATTTTATCTATCCCTATTTGTGTTCCCATTAGTTACCAAACCTGAAAAGGTTCTTAACAAAATCCAGTGCACCAGTCCCTTTTCCTTTTAGCACCATTATTATTCCTATTGAGATAAATAAAGCTACAATGGCCAAAATCCACCACCCAATGGCTTGTATTTCCATGCCCTTCTTTTTCATATGCAAGACAGTAGAAAAATCTTAATAAATCTTCTTATCAAGAACAGTTAGTCTAGAATCACCCAAAGAATTTTTTCACGGAATGAGAGAAAGCCAAATACCAAAAAATTAATCCTGAGATGATTAATCCAAAGACCTCTTTGAAGTCTCCTCCAACAAGAGAACTAAGTGAAGACAAAAACCCAAATGCGGAAAGCAATACAACAACAATTCTCGTCCAGGCTTTGCCCTTGACAAGACCTTTGGCCACGAACAAATCAAATATTCCTATCCCTGCAAGAATAATCCCAAATATAATCAAGAAAATATTAAAAGAAGAAAAGTTCGGCCCAAATGTTGAAGACAAGCTTTGCATTAAAGAACTGAATTGCGAACTAGCACTAGGATTAATTAAAATCCAAACCCCTATGACAATAAAAGCCAAAGCTGAAACAAAAGAAAGCACCGCCCCAATATAATAAAGAATGGAAATAATCTTAACGCCTTTAGGAACACTTTCTTTTCGAGATGAAAATTTTACAGCTCTTTTTTTCACCACTTTTTTCATACAACACCAAGGAAAAAAGGATTAATAAATTTAACTGCCAACTATTCCGCTCAAAACAACGCTTGCCAGTATAAACAAGGCCATAGTTGCAAATAAAGCAGTCAAGAAATAAAGCATAATTCCAGACCTCAAATTTCCCGCAAGTTGATTCGACCTTTCAAGGCTGTCCTCGCCGGAATCAACAGTCACCAAGGTTCTTGTAAGAATGAAAATAATTTGTATCAGATAAATCCCTATTGAAATTTGCAAGAAATAAGGAGGGATCATTTCCTTAAAATTAAACAAAGAAAGTATCTGGTCAAGATTAAATCCGGCAGTGGTACCAGCCAAATTTTGTGCAAAGTTCAATTTCCCAAGTATTGTGGTTATCATTGCTGAGAGTCCGACAACAATTCCGGAAAGTAAAGGGGCCAAAAAAGCCATATTGCTTTTCATGTCAGAGGTAATTTCAGCAAGCATATCTTTAAGCCTCAAATTAATTTTCTGTATATTCTTAACATACTCCGAAATGCTCATCAAACTAGAAGCCGCAATCTTAAGCCCTTTCTTGGAAGACTCTACAAGTATTTTCATGCTCGAAGAAATCAATTCCGAAGGATAATAAATTAGCACACCTCTAACTTTGTCGAACAAAGAACTCTCAACGCTCATTCCCATCTGCCTTACATTATAGTTGACTCTTTTGAAAAATTCCTCAGTCCTTAACCCTTTAGAAGATTCGGCGACTTTCCCAAAAGCTAATTCAGGAGGCAGGCCATTCCCGATTCGGTTTCCCAATTGAAATAAAGAATTGTTAAACTCTTCTTCAAGTTCCTTCGTTGCTATTCTTTCCAATATTATCTTACGGGTTTTGTCCCTGTGAGCTATTGAAAAAAACATTGCAATTCCCAACGGAAAGAACATTCCCAAGATTAAAGCACCGACGCCGAATGGGCCCTTTCCATCAGTAAATCCGAAAAAATACTGGCTCCCAAAATCTTCCCCAAGATTTAATCCCAACTGTGAAAATGTATAATCTTTCTGCAATCCCAATGCTGCTGGAACTGGCGTGAACTGGAAAATTAACGGCAATAATCCTAGAATCAAAAACGGCAGACTTAAAATAAACGCATTGACATAATGTTTTTTGCTAGAATACTCTTTATACAAAGGATGTTTCTCAAGCAAAGAAGTTTCTCCATGCCCCCCTGGCCTCAAAAACATAATCTTATCAGTCAAATAAAAAACGAAAAATGGAACTATCAAATTGAATATTATAAAAACATGAATCCAAGTTAAAACTCCTCCAAGCATTGCAGAAGCCAGTGGGAGTAAAGCTAACGCCAAAGTTGGAAGAACAACCCCAAGCATGTAAACATTAGTCAGAGGCGATCGCACAGTGTGTGTAAACTTAAGCATCTTGTCATAAACCCCATCTAAAACAACTTGTAAAGCTTTTTCCAAGGCGGTTACTCTCCTTGAATTGTCTGGTTCAAACAAGCTGCTTTCAATAAGATGAAAGGCTTCTATAAATTCGCTAGAATATCCTCTCCAGTTCTCAAGATAATTGTCTAAGCTGTCTTTTATACTTGAAAACTTACCGACTTCAACGTCATAGAAGACTTTTCTGAAATCCAGAGATAAGGGGGGTTGAAGATTTTCTGAAGCAAAAGCGATAGCTTTTTCCAAGTTAGGAGTATGTCTCATGTAAATCACGATGTAAAGTATTGCTGGAACCATTTGGGAAGACGCTTTAAGTCTCCATCTGTTTGCGAGTCTTGCAGGGTATCCCTTCATAAAATAGAATAAGAATGTTGCAAGTATCATAGTTAACAGAAAAAATAAAAATGGAAAGTTTGCAAAATCCCCTTTGATTAAAACAGTTCCAACTGAAAACAAAATCCCTATTATAAACACGAAGACAAAAGACATGACTGCTAAGTTCAAGGCCTGCCAGGGTTCAACATCAACGTGGGCTGCTTTCAGTTGTGCATTCACTTCTTGGTTATCTTTTTCAGAAATGTTTAGTCTTATGAAGCTTCCCAAAGACCTGCAGAGTTTTTCATATCTTGTTAGTTGGGGAGAGAGCTCATCTTTAAACTTCGTATACTCGCTGCTATAGCCAGAATCAGAAGTCTGTATTTGACTTTCTATTCTTGCCCCATATTTTTTAAGAATGTCTTCAACACTGAATTTTCTGGGAGGCATTTTTCACCAATTTTTATTATTAAACAAACCAAAAACAATTAATAAATCTTTAGAATAAACTTATTCTTTCGAGCCAATTACTTTTCTTAAATTGATCAGGCAGATTCCTCCAACAACTAACGAAAAAATGTAATATATTATTCTTTGCAAGAAAGATATTACTAAAGCAAAAACCAATGGAATCCCTAATGCAGAATAAAGGAGAGCCATGCTTCCTTCGGTGATTCCTATACCGCCAGGCACCGGTGAAAAACTACCTATGAGGCCCCCTATGACAAAAACCACAGCTATTGCAAAAATATTAACTTCTTTTCCAAAAGACAGGAATAAAAAATAAGCCACAAGAAAGTTCAATACCCAGAAAACAATTGAAAGAGACAACCCAATGCCTATTTTTTTCTTGTCTTTAACAATTTTCCTAAATGAATTTGTAAAGCTCTTCACATGATGATTGATAAACTTTTCAAAATCATCAGAAGTTTTAAATCTCTTTCTTATGAAACTAAAAAAATGTAATCTCTTGAAGAATACTCCTATCTTAAAATGGCTTTTCCTCAATATTAAGTAAAAGATTACAACGAGCCCAATGGCAAGAGTAGACAGCAACGAATAAAAAATAATTCTCAAGGTATCAGAGATATTGATGTACACAAAAACAAGGCAGATGGCAATAAACGTTAAAAAAACCAAAGCTAAAATCCTAAAAAAAGCATCGGCTAAAACATAACTGAAAACTTTAGTTTTTGGTTTTTTATATTTTTCAGATATAAAATAAGCTTTAACTGGCTCACCACTAAAACCTGGGTCTGGTGTTAATGTTGCGAAAAACGCTCCTGCAAAAACCGATTGTAAGAAAAACCAAAAATTTCCTTTGATGTACGGCCTGAAAACATATATGAGTTTTAAAGCCCAGACTATGAAAGTTAAAAACATTGCGACAAAGGCCAAAGTCAGCCAAAAAGGGTTCAAATAAGTAAAGATAAGATAAATTTCATAAAGATTGACTTTTCTTAAAAAATAAATCAACACCCCCACTACAATAAAGCTGAATATAAAACCAAACCACCTCTTCATTGAGACTAATAGCGAAGAGAATTTATAAAGTTAGTGAATTTGAACGATTAGATTTGTTTCTTTTTTATCTGAGCATTCAACCATTTTTGCCATTCGGGAAAGACTCTCTCGCTTAAAGGCAGACCAATCTCCTCCCTAATTTTGGAAGAAATCTTATGAAAAGAATCGTTAGCTAAAACAGTGAACCCTGCCTCTAAAATCGCGGGGTTTTTTATTTTTTCAGCAGCATTGACAATTTCTTTTTTAATTTTAGCCCTTAGCAAAATATTGTCATAAACGGCATCCCAATTTCCAGCCCAGCCCTTAACATTTGAAGCGACAGATTTTATTATTTCGCTGTCTCCATTAATCAAATCTTCGCTGGCTTCCAGATCATCTTTCTCGACATTATAGTTAAGCAAGTCAACAAATCCTTTTTCTTCCAAAGGATCTTTCCTCCAATGTTTTCTGACTTCAGAGATTTGAACAAGTCTCCTAAATGAATGCAGGCCATCCGCGCTCTTTATTGGATTTGCAACAGCGATTATATCTGTTGCCTTAAAACTTGTTGCAGGTACTTCAAGATCATTCACGACTCTATCAAAAACACCATAAGGCGAGGCCCCATGTATAGTTCCAGCAACGACGTTCGCCAATGCCCCAACCCTCATGGCTTCGTAAAGAGCCTTAGCTTCAAGACTTCTGACTTCCCCAATTATCAGGCAAGAATCCCCAAGTCTTAGGCTAGTTCTTATTCCGTCATCTGCAGAAACCTCTGAAGTCTCCTTTAACAAGGACGATCTGACCTTCATTCTCAAAATGTCATATCCTAGTTTTCTCAAAGAATCAAAAGGCAGTTCTAAGGAATCCTCAATAACGATCACTCTGTACTTTGGAATGATTTCTAGCATTAAGCTCCCCAGCAAAGAAGTTTTTCCTGAACTTCTCGTCCCTGCAATCAGCATTGTCCTTGCTCCATCAATCAAAAAACTCAAAAGCCCTGCAGAAAATGGATTCAGCATTTTGGTTTGAACAAACAGTGGCAAAGTCCAAGGCTCATCTCTATGTCTTCTTATTGAATAGGCCAGTCCATCAGGAGAGAGAGGCCTCTGAATAATCGCAATTCTCGCTCTTATTTTTCCAATTTCAAGTTGAGTGTCCAAAATAGGATTAGCTTCATCTAAAGGTCTTCCAGAGATAACTCTAAATTTCGCAGCCCATGAATCAGCATCTTCCTGGCTTGGAAGAATATTAGTCACACATTCATCATATTTTTGATGTCTCACAAAAATTGGCGTCTGAGGGGTAGGGGCATTAAGAGAAATATCCTGAAGATTTTTATCCTGAAGCAGAACTTCAACAACACCAAAGCCTATGGTGTGTCGAACTAAAATAGTTGCCAGCTTATTAAGGTCCCCATAACTTAATTTTATTCTCTGATTTTGTGCTAAGTCCTGCAACAAGTCTTTAGAAATGTTGAAAAAAACCTGCCTTGTTCTTTCAGTATCGGTAAATTCTTCCGCTTTTGGCTGATGTTCTATAAGAACTCTCCTTGCAAGATTCAAAAGAAGGTTATGCTCTTCCGGAAGTGCATTTTCAGGTGGAACCAAATGATAAATAAGTTTAGCATCATCCTTTCTCCTTAAGATTGTTACAATAGATTCCTCAAAATTCTCAGGATTAATTTTATACTGGTCCACTATTTCAGCATCATCGGGAAGGTCAGAAACCAATCTTGTAAAAGTAAAGTTGGGAATGACGTCTGGCTTGAAAACTTTATGGTAAATTTCTCTGCTTCCATTCTTGTAATTCTCAAAATAGGGAAAAAGAAATTGTATCAGTCTTGAATTCTCAAGCAGCTGGAATATCTTTTCTAAAAAATGGATATAGTTCGCCTGATCTAACTTGTAAAACGAATCGACTCTTTCGAGTAAAACTCTTGCAGAGATAAGATCTTTCTTCAATTCAAAATAAGCATAAACTGGATCTTTCTTGAGCAAAAACAAAAACGCAAAAAGTCTGTTGTATCTTTCAGAAAAAAACTGAGGAACGTTCGTAACTAATTTGTCCTGTGAAAGGATTCTCTCTTGTTTTATCAAAAAGACATAAAGCTGAGCAGTCTCCAGAAGGAAATTGACCTCTCTCGCATCATAATTGTAGTTTTTTTGCTGCACCAAAACAACTCTTGAAACATTTGGGTTTCTTATTAAAGAGTCAACAACCCTTTCCATGACTTCTGGACTTTCAGCGACATCTGGAACAAAAGGTGCCCCAAGATAATTAATGTAAAGAACGTCTTCACCTCCTTGTCTTTTCACCTCAGTGGAGTATAATTGCGACTCTTTTGGTATCATTGCCAGAAGAGTATTTGAAAGTTTAAATTATTTTGTGTCGGCATAAAAAACATTTTAAACTCATGAATACTGACTATACAATGCCTGAAGACTATAATTTCCAATACTACACTGACATAAATCTGAAGCTAAGGGACCTTGAAGAAAAGAACAGGATATTGAAAGACAGGCTTCTCCTGATTGGGGAGAATCTTGTTGAAACAAAAGAGAACTTCACCCAGGATTTGCTGACTTTAAAAAAAGATTTTGAGGAGATTAAATCGACATTGAACAGATTAAAGAATTTTATTGAAACAGCTTCATCAGAATTTTCTAAATTTGCAAGAAAAGAAGATCTGGAAATCCTCTCAAAACAGGCAAGAATGTTTCAACCATTAGATTTACTAAGAAAATCAGACTTAGAAAAATTAAAAAAGAACTAAGTACTGATTAAATCAACAAAAAAGGCAAAAAAGAAAAATGGGAGTTTTAGATTACGTGATGCAGATGAAAAATTCTGGAAATAGCGACTCTGAGATAATTAGATTTCTTCAAAATCAGGGAGTTCCTCCAAAAGAGATTCAAGACGCATTAAACCAGGCGCAAATAAAAAATGCAGTTTATGGAGAAGACATGCAGCAGTCAATAATGGATTATTCTCAGTCTCCTGAAGCTTATCCTATGCCAAATCAGGACACATATATTCCTCAGCCAAACAATCTCCCACAAAATCAGACAGCACAGCCAGTTTATCAGCCACAACAATACCCCCAACAACCTCCACAGCAATATCAAACATACCAACAACAAGACAATACATACTATCCCCAAGAGACACAAGAGTATTATCCTCAAGAGCAAGAATATACCTCGTCCGGAACAGACACTTCAACACTTATAGAAGTCGCAGAGCAGGTGTTCTCTGACAAAATAAAAAAGATTGAAAAGCCGTTAGATTCACTAAATGAGTTCAGAGCCCTGTCAGAAACAAAATTAAAAATAATGGAAGAAAAACTGCAGAGGATAGAATCGATAATAGACAGTCTTCAGATCTCGATACTCGACAAAATCGGCTCATATGGAAGCAACCTTAATTCTATAAAGAAAGAGATGGAAATGATGCAGTCATCTTTCACCAAGATGGTAAATCCTTCAGCGGATAGAAATATCAGAAGATAAAAAATAAATTTTTCTAAAAACTAATGATTATAGTGTCTGAACATTACTGGAGCATAAGGTTTCATAGGATCCTTTTTATTGCTAGAACCAACAACCACTCCGATTATAACTAAGAATATTATCAGCCCGAGTATGACATCCCAATTCTGCTGCCACCAAGCAGATCCAATATTCCATCCTAAAGACGTTGATGTATTGATCAATACAACGATGATTATCACTGCCCCAATAGCCAAAAGCGTCCAACCGATTCCTGGCTTTGAAGGATCAATGAATAATCCAGCAAGAATAATTATGACTAGTATTATAGCTAATCCCACTCCCACTCTAGGAAAGACTTCTGAGAAAAATCTCGGCACAAAATCAAACTGCAACGACATTAAGCCGACAGCCAAAGCAAGAATAGAATTGATCGCTTTATTGTCCTGGAAAAGTTTCATCTGATTTAATATACCGAAGACAAGTGCAAAAATCATCAAGAAAGGAATAAGATAACTAAAGATTCCGAACTGTTCCCATTGAAGAAGCAAGTTCCCGATTGTTCCACCATAAAACCCACTCCATGCCAAATAGCCCACCTCTATCATGCTGTTACTAAACAAAATTATTTTAAATATGTTTCTATGTTTGGATTTTTGAAAAAATCCGATTGGTTTTCTTCATATGAAATGTAAATAAAATGAATAAACAAAATAATCACCACAACCCAGCCCTAAAAAACTTTCCATGAACATTCAGAATTACTTTCCTTTTCCGCCTTTACCACTCATAAGAACAACTGCAAGCGCCGCAGCTATCAAGACTACAAGAATGATATTGCTCCAGACATCAGTGCTCCAGCTTTGCTTGAACAAGGCATTAATAACATCGTCCCAAATTCCAGTAATCAAGAACATAGCAATAAGAACAGCAAGGATAACAACTATTCCCGCACCAATTTTTATGCCCTTACCTTCGAATTTAGCTTCACCGCCAGTTATAAATCCCCATAGCAAAAGAACAACAAATACTATGACCAGTCCGACAGATAAGAACAAGACTAGATGCGTAACTATATATTTTGGGAAAATAGCTCCGACAAAAATTAGTCCAATAACAAGAGCAGTGAATGCATTAACCTGCTTTTTGTCGCTTCCGAAAATTTTTGTCTTCTCGAGTATGGCGAAAGCTATGAAGAATATCAACAAAAACGGATATATAAAATTCGTAAGAACAGGACTTTGTAAAATATTGTCTGCCATTATGTTTAAAAAATGTAAGCTCACTATTTATATCTTTTCGAATATACTAAGCTTTTAGCAAATACCTCTCTTTTGTTAAAGCATCTCTTCAGGAACTTCATCTATTTCAGATTCTATTGGGTTTGGAAGAGCGGTTTTGCTTATAATGAAAACATCACTTATAGCTTTGACAAAATGGTGAGGAATTATGACTCCTCTAGCCCCGCCTATCAAAGAAGTAACAGATCCGCCAACTCTTATTCTCCAACCATCGATCTTGTTTTCAAGAAGATTGGCTTCTTCAACCTCTCCAAAGTATTCACCTGAATCCGTAAACACCTTAAGTCCTATAACTTCACTTATTTTTCTTAATCGCATACAAAATTCACTATTTATTTATTTAAATACTTTTCCGTAATGCATTATAAGATATTCAATAACAAAATTTATAAAAAACTAAAAACTAGCTTTATCATGATGAATGTAAAAGAAATCAGTTTTATGGTGTTGGCATCAATTGTTTTAGCATTTACGATTACACTATTGACGTCGCTGAATTCTTTTTTTACATTTCTTCTCATAGTTTTTGTGATAATTTTGATAAATGTGCTGGTGAAAAAAATCACTGCTTTTATCCTTGACTCAAGAATAGACATAAAGCTCTGGGAAATAAGCAGATATGGTTTTAAGCCTTCTCAAATGTTCAGAAAACCAATTCCAGCAGGAATCATATTTCCCTTGCTTATAGTGTTCATAACCGTAGGAAAGGTCTATTGGCTTGCTTCGCTGGTCTTTGAAGTAAAGGCGAATGTCTCAAGGACAGCGAAAAGATGGGGGACCTACGCTTTCTCCGAAATGACTGAAGGCCATATAGGGATAATCGCCGGAGCAGGGATTTTAGCCACTTTATTCTTCGCACTGGTGGGGTACCTTCTCGGCTTTGAAAGCTTTGCAAAAATAAGCATATTCTACGCGTTCTTCAATATGCTCCCAATCTCAGAACTTGACGGGAACAAGATATTCTTCGGAAGCATTGTCTTCTGGAGTTTCCTAGCAATTTTGACCCTTATAGGATTAGGGTACGCCTTCTTGCTGATATAACATGACAAACCAAAAATTTTTCGAGAGAAAAAGCGTTGTAGCAACATTCGGAATTCTGGCACTCTTAGGAGGATTTTATTTCTTAAATGAAAGTTATCTCACAGGAAAGGTCACAGGAAATTACGTTTCAAGTGGCTCTGGACTTTTTGACTTTTTCCCGATACTGGGATTTCTGCTTATTCTTTGTTCAGCAGTCCTGATAATTTACTCTATAGTCAGAAAAGAGTAATAGAAAAGAATAACCTATTTATAGTTCAATAATTTTTTTGGGAAATGCTGACAAAATTTCTCGTAGGAATAGAGCCAAGGGAATACCAAAAAGCAATATATCAAACCTGTTCTGAAAAAAATTGTCTCGTTGTTCTCCCGACAGGAATAGGCAAGACACTTATAGCGTTGATGCTGGCAGTAGAAAGGCTTCAGAAGTTTCCAGAAGACAAAGTTGTTTTTTTAGCGCCGACAAAACCATTAGCAGAACAGCATCTGAATTATTTTAAAAAACACCTTACAGAACTTTTTGCCGAGCTGCAACTTTTCACAGGATCGGTGGCTCCAATGCTAAGAAGGAAAATCTGGGAAACCACAAACATAATTTTCTCAACTCCCCAATGCATTGCAAACGATTTAAGGAATGAATTATACAATCTGAACGATGTCTGTCTCCTTGTGGAAGATGAAGCCCACAGGTGTATAAAAAATTATGATTACAATTATATTGCAAAAAAATACACAGAAAGTTCAAAACATCCAAGGATAATTGGGCTGACTGCTTCACCAGGGTCAGAAATTTCAAAGATAAAAGACATATGTAGAAATCTCTCCATTGAAGCTGTAGAATTAAGAACAAGAGAAAGTGAAGATGTAAAAAATTATCTTCAAGAGTTGGAGTTCGAAAAAGTCTTGATAGATTTCCCTGTAGAGCTTCAGGAACTAAGACATGTTTTAAGAAAAATCTATGATGGATACATAGAAGAATTAAGAAGCAGAAAAGTTCTGTTTGGGCCAGCAACAAAAACAGGCCTGATTGAATTGCAGAAAAAGATTTTTGCAACGATATCTCGAGGCAATAGCAATTTCCAGTATTTGTTGGGGGCAAGTGCATGTGCTCAAGCAATCAAGTTACAGCATGCTTTAGAATTATTAGAAACCCAGACTCTTCCAAGCCTGAATAAATATCTAAAAGCGTTATTTGAGCAGGCTGCAAAAAAACAAAGCAAGGGAGTGGTAAAACTTGTTTCAAAACAGGAGTTTAATTTTGTCTATTCAAAAGTAAACGAACTTTTGGCAAAGGATTTTGAACATCCAAAAATGAAAATATTGAGGGATATTATAACAAATGAACAAAAATCAAATGAAAACTTCAAGATGATTGTTTTTGCGCAGTTCAGAGAAACCGCTTTGGAAATAACAAAAGGATTGAATAAAATTTCTGGAGTAAGAGCCAAGGTTTTTCTCGGACAGACAAAAAAAGCAGGTTCTGGATTAAGCCAAAAAGACCAGAAAAAAATAATTTCCGAATTTGAGCGGGGGGAAGCGAATGTTCTTTGTGCAACCTCAATTGGCGAAGAGGGATTGGATATTCCTGAAGTCAATGGGGTTATTTTTTATGAACCAGTGCCATCTGCAATAAGAGCAATCCAAAGAGCCGGAAGAACTGCCCGTTTAATGAAAGGAAAACTCATAATCCTCATAACAAAAGGTACAAGAGATGAGGCATTTTACTATGTCTCAAGGTCAAGGGAGAGAAAAATGCGAACAGCAATAAGCAGCATAAAAGAAACTTTAGGGTTGAATAATAAAACAGAAAAACAACAAAAACTATGATAGTTACAATTTCTGGAAAGCAAGGAGCAGGAAAAACAAGTGTTGGTAAAGGATTGGCAAAGAAACTCAGTTACAGATTTATTTCTATAGGGGATTTGAGGGGCGAAATAGCAACGGAAAAAGGGCTTACGATAGATGAATTGAACAAGATTGGTGAAAAAGAAGATTGGGTGCACAAAGAGGCAGACAAAAAAACTATTGAGATTGGAAAGGCTAGGGATAATTTTATAATTGAAGGGTGGATAGCCTATTACTTTATTCCAAATTCAAAAAAGATTTTTCTCGATGTTAGTGAAAATGTGGGGGCAGAGAGAATTTTCAAAGACCAAAGGAAAGATGAGAAACATTGTAAAACGTTGGAGGAAATGAGAAAGTTGTTGGATCATAGGATGAACGAGACAGATTCACAATTCAAAAAATATTATAAAATTAATTTTTTAGACAAGTCTCAATATGACTTGATGATTGACACAACCAATCTTTCAATAGAGGAAGTAGTAAACAAAATTTTAAAATTCTTAAAATGACATCAAAATTCCTGGATATCTTCTCAAAAAGACCAGAAAAAATAATAAAAGAACCGATAAAAGTCACGGCAGATTACAGAGAGAAAAACTCCCTAGTCATATCAGAACTTATTTCTTTAGGGGCAGATGTTGAGGTCAAGGAATTGAAAGTCGCGGACTATATAGTTAACAACGTCGCTATAGAAAGAAAAACAGTCTCAGATTTTGTTTCTTCAATGATCAATAAAAGACTTGTAAAACAGCTAGAAGAACTGGAGCAGTATGCAAGTAAACTTCTTATCATAGAGGGAATAGATGAAAAAGATCTGTACAATGATGAAGCAGAGGGAGTTAATGGAAATGCGATAAGGGGTTTTTTGCTTTCTATAGTTTTAAGACACAAAGTCCCAATAATTTTTTCAAAGAATTCGGAGGATACTGCAAAATTTATTTTTCTGTTGGCGAAAAAGAAAGAAACAGAGATATCTTTGAACGCCAAGAAAAAATCATTCAATAAAAAAGAGCAGATGCAATTTATTCTTGAAGGTTTTCCAGGAATAGGCCCAAAAACCGCAAAAAAAATTCTTAATGAATACAAAACTTTGCACGCCGTTTTTAGCGCGCCTTTAGAAGAACTTCAGGAACTAATAGGAAAAAAAGCAGAGATATTCAAGATTCTCGATGAGAAGTATTAGAGATCTATGTCCCCTCTATAAAATCCATGTCTGCAATAGTGACATCTAAAAACACCATTACTATAATAAATTTTGGACGGAAATTTCTCAGTAGATCTGTTTGAAACGCAACCATTGTTCGCACACGCAACAATTCCCTCTAAAACGCCTGGAATCTCAACATTTCTTTTTTCAACAATCTTCCCACCACTAATAATGTTCACAGTAGCATTTGGTGCAACTAGCGCTATTAAGTTTATCTCATAAGAAGAAAGTTTCCTACCTTCTATTTTTAAAAACCCTTTTTTTCCTCCATCTAATTTCTGGCTATCATATCTATTCCCCAAAGAAACCCTTCCATCATGCTCTTCTAATTTTAAAAGTCGGGCAACTTTCCAAGTTACACTCGGATCCAAATGATCTATTGCTAATCCATCATCAATTCTTCTTATGCTTTGTTTCTCGTTCGCCATTTTCTATTAAATTATTTTAAAATTTATACCACGATTAAATCAAGGAGGCTCATTCTAGTAGGTGGGCCATTTCCTGCTTGAGGAATGTAGTGAGCATACTCTGTATCATCAATATCTCGAGCGACTTCATTAAATATTGGCATAGGATGAAGGATCTTAAATCCCGGTTTAGGGGTTTTAATTATATTACGTTTAAGGTTATACCTTGATGTAACATCCTCATACATCTGATCTCCTTCAGGCCCCTTTGGAAACCTTTCTCTTTGCACCCTAGTCATATACAAAAAATCAACATCTCCACTATTAATAATTAATTCTAAATCTTCTAAATCATGTTCACTAAAAAATGCGCCTTTAGTTTTGAGTCTTTTTAATAAGTCTTTGGGCATTTTTAATTGCTCAGGTGAAATAAATTTTATGTTACATCCTTCATACTTAAGACCTAAAGCTTCAGCCAAACTATGAACGGGTCTGCCATACATAAGATCTCCTGCAATAGCAATTTTCAAACCATCAATACTCCCTCTGTGCTCCCTAATTGTGAATAAATCAAGAAAAGTTTGAGTAGGATGAAAATTTTTGCCATCCCCACAATTAATAAAAGGTGCCTTGATGAGATCTGCCGCCAACTGAGCAACACCATCATTATCATGTCTCATTACAACAACATCGGGGTTGTAAGAATCAATTACCTTAAAGGTATGTTCTAAAGTTTCACCCTTAGAAAAAGAACTTTTACCAACATCAAAATCAACAACACTGCCTCCAAGTCTTAACATTGCCATTTGCGTGCTCATTACAGTCCTAGTGCTATCTTCAACAAAAATTGGAACCATTATTCGCCCAGCCAACCTTTGAGAATAATTACCCATCCTAGCCTTAATTTCTGCAGCATTATCTAAAACATAATCAATTTCTTGTTTAGAAAAATCTTCAATAGAAATAACATCTCTTCCAACAAAATCATCTCTGCTAACCATTAAAATAAATCAAGATTCCCCCACCTTATAACAACCTATATACTGCAATATATATTTTAGAATTCAACAATTGTATAAAAGATAAAATGCGTTATTATTTTTTATTTCAGGTCATACTCCTCTAAAACACTATACACTGGACCTTCTGGGCGTAAGTCGGATTTCATTAGTCTGAAGCGACTCACTTTGAATTTCATCTTAGGAATTTCAATTTTTTTTAGTTTTTCTAAAAACTCTTTTTTGTTTTTTATGTTCTTGACTCTTGCAACAGTCAAATGCCCCATAAATCTTTCTTCTGGCTTGAATATATCCCCTAAAACACTGTCAACAACTTTCTGCAAAACTTCTGCTCCCTTGATATGAAGCCAGACTATTCTTATGTAAGAAGGAGAAAAAACACCTACTGCGTCAAGTTCTAAATCAAAGCTTGCAGTATTTATTATCTTAAGTTTTTCCTTTACGAGTTTAATTTTCTCTTCATCAATCTCTCCAAGAAACTTAAGAGTTAAATGAAGATTTTCAGGCTCTACCTTTTTGCCAAAAAAATCTGGAAGTTGGCCCTGGGTTCTTTGCACTTCCTTCTTGACATTTTCAGGCAGGTCTATGGCAATAAAGCTCCTTATCATAAAAACTCTGCTAAAATCTTAGCCCCAAGTTTAATTGTCTTTTCATCGTGATTTTTGTCTTTCTCCGCGTCAATCTCAACAATGTCAACAGCTTTTAGGCCTTTGACTCTGTTCAACCTCTGGATTAGATAAATAAGCTGCCTGCTTGTTAGACCTCCCGGCTCATTGAAGGAAGTTGACGGTGCAAAGGCGGAATCAACAACGCTAACATCTATTGAAAGATATAATACTTTCCTGTTTGAAAATTCCATTATAGTATCACAAATATTCTCAATATCCAAAGTAATCTTATTTGTGTCTATCATCCTTATCCTTTGCCCCTTCAAAAAATTAATTTCCTCTATTCTTGAATTTCTAACCCCGACAAGAAGTATGTTTTCTTCAGGAAAACCAGCATCAATAACTTTCCTAAGCCATTGTTTGTTGTTTGGAAAATTATTTGGATTTTCGCAGTTAGGGTTGGAATCAAAAACTATAAGGCACGGCTCATCGCCCTCTTCTCTGCAATAATTTAAGAAAGCTTTTACCAAAGAATAGCTTATGGAATGGTCCCCACCTAAAAAAACAGTTCTTGGCTTGGCCTCAAAAGTCTCAAAAGCATTTTCATAAATTAATTTGTTTGTAAGCTCTAGATTTTTGTTGTCAAGGTGTATCTCTTCCAAATCCAGCAAGTTTTTGTCTATCAGCTTACCCTGTTCGTTACTTCCTATTTCATCAAGTTTTTCTATTATCTCATTTCCTGCGCCTTTGCAACCCTTATTCCCGTTGACTCCTGGAACTTTAACAACAAACATTATACACATAAGAAAGCCTATTTTAAAAAATTACCTGGCAGAAGCAAAAAGCATTTAAAACGTGCTTTCCTTTAAATAATAGGGTTTGAAAGGAGGAGAGAAAAAATGCACAAACTAACCGGTTGGATCTTTTTGGTTATTGGTATCTTGATGTTGCTTCCTTTAATAGGAATCGGCCTAGGAAATATAGGGACTTGGTTGATAACATTAGGATTCCTTGTAATAGGTATAATCAAGATAACTGCAAAATAAGGCAGTAATTTTTTATTTTTCTTTTTTTATTTATAACTGTTAGAATTAATTGTCTATTCCTGCCCTAACATCTTTTTCCGCAACAGCCTTACATGCTGCAGATTTAAAGATTCTTCCAAAGAATGTGCACTTTGAAGTAGAACTTTTACATACTCCATTCAAACAGCCATAAGGGCAATTGAAGTTCCCACCATTTAGAGTATTATTCTCAGAACAGGAATATTCATGCAAAGTGTTTCCAGTCCCATTTCCAGCCACACAGAAATCAGCATATTTCAAACTCTGGCTTCCGCTCGTTATTGTTGCTGTTCCCTTTGCATATGGATACCATCCTCCGTCTGAATCTGAGCAAGAAAGTGTTTGATTATTAGAAAAGCCGTACCAAGATGTACACAAACTAAAGGCATCATTGAAGTTATCACTTGTCAAACTCTCTGCGCTAATTAGTTGATTGCAAGTTCTAAACCCTAGATGAGAATCAACATAAGATTTTAGATAAGTTTGGATATTTCCTGCTTCAATAGCATATAAATATGACACCCAATTTCTAGGATAAACAACAAGGCTACTTTTATTAGTAACGATTACGGAAGTAGTATTTAACATTATTTGTCTCGTGACATTTCTACTATCAACTATCAAAGAAGGAATGTTTTTATTACTCAAATAGGTTTGGACATCTCCTAACCATATAACATCTAAAAAAGAGGAACCCGGATAAGATATGTAAGTCAAATAGAAAGGATTCCAACTGAAAGTATTATTGGAGCTCACACAAGCTCCATTACTGCAAACGCCACCACTAGAAGCACAATTGTAAACTCCCGTTCCTAAAACTCCACTGTTACAAGCATACTCATAAACCCATCCCGCATATGTTCCATTCAGGACACAATAATCATTGTAAGTTTGCCCTTGATAAGTTGCTGTTCCTTGAATATTGTAATCGTAACCGCCGTCGCTGTCAGTACAAGTTACAGTAGTTGTGTTTCCAGAAACATTAATATAAACTGTTTTCAAGTTATTCACTGGATTAATATCGCTTTCGTTATGTATCCCTTTTCCATTATAACTTCTCTTTAACTCCCAAGTACCTGCTTTGTTGAATGTATAATTTTCATAATAATTTTTGATTTCTCCAGCCAAGATTAATGTGCCCGGGCTTCCACCCCAACCTCCTCCAGCACAACCACTAGGATCACCTAGAAGACATGTTGAAGCAGATCCCCCAGTGATATACCCATTAACATTTCCAAGATTTTTGACTGTTTTAGCAATCATGATTAATTGCCCAACTTCAGGAGTGTTGTCTGAAAATGTAATTGAGGTTGTTGCTAAATCAAAAATTCCTGACGAATTTCCACAGCCCTCATCAATTTGTGCATTACAATTATTGTCTATTCCATCACTACAAACTTCAGCTTTCCCAGGGTTTATATTAGCATTGTTATCCGCACAATCACCAGTAGCGCTTATTAATTCACTGCTCGTGTAATAATTCAAAGGCCTTAAGCATTGGACTAAATAAGCACCATTACCGTATCTGTCTTTATCAAGATCACTATACCATATTTGTCCTGGTCTTTCTAAAGCGTTATTATCATTGCAATCTAGAAAAGAACCACAATTTGAAAAAAAAGTATCCGCATCATTATCTATGCATCCAGTAGTTTGTTGACAAACACCATTACTACAAACATAGTTAGCTCCAAGATTAGCGCAAGAGTAAGTCACATAAGCAAAGCCGGACGTATTTTGATTACAATAATATTCTACAACATAATTACCTGAACAAGTATCATTAAAAAAATAATTCGTAAAATTAGAATCCTGCCCATAAACAGTTCCTTTCAGAATATAATTCAACCCACCATCAGAATCAGTGCAAGACGGTGTTGATGCTGTTGAACCAACAAAACTTCCATCATCTACAACTTTAACGGGCTGTCCAGTTATCTTGCCGAAAATATCAGAGAACCAGGACGCAGAAACAACAGATAATGATAAAACAATAATTAGAATCCCTAAAACCAAAAATAAATTACTCCCCCTCTTCATAATAGGTCAACAGATCATATCTTTATAAATATTCTCAAACCAAACTTCTAGAATTATCAGCACCGCAGTCATACAAAGAATTGGAACATCTTATGCTGTCATAGCTGCATCCAGCAGGAATTGAGGGCATGCATTCAGAGCCACAAGAATTTTTAGTACCTTTTACAGTACAATCACTTGACCCAGAACTAATATCGCCATAAGCATTATTGCTACAAGAATAATCTACAATACAGGTTTTCATACAGCATGAATTCAAAACGCTACTAAAAGCGTCCCCTGTAGGTTTAATACGCAGAAAAACATTGAAGATAAGGAAAAGAGCAAACATAATAAGTATAGTAATTACCAAAACCCACCAAAATAATTTGTTATTCTTCTTTTTCATAATAGGCCTACGTTAGCGATGTTTATAAATTTTATTCAGGCACCAACGCAAAAAAACTATACACCTTCAAGGCTTCTTTAGCAAGTTTCTTGACATCCTCAAGTTTAACCTCTTTGATGTTCTTCTCAAACTCATAAAACTCTTCAGCATTTCCGTCAGCCTCATGATAAAGAAGATTGGCCATCTGGGACATGGACTCTTCCATAGCAATATTATAATTGCCAATTAACTGATCTTTTATGCTTTGCAGTTCTTTTTCCTCCAAACCCTCTCCAACTTTTTTAAACTCTTCAACAATCAACTCTCTGACTTTCTCAACATTTTCTTTTTGTGTTCCAACATAAATCTTGTTATATGAAAAATATTTGCTCGATGTGGCTTCTCCAGAAACCGAATAAGCAAGATTTCTTTTTTCTCTTATTTCAGAAAATAGCCTTGAAGACATGCCTTCAGCAAGAACAGCACTTAAAACTCTTGCTGCATAACTTTTTTTATCGTAAGCTAAAGGAGTGTGATAAGCAAAAACGACATTTGCCTGATCAAGACCTTTTCTTTTTTCAGTTTCAGAATTATTTTTTGTCTTTACTTTATATTCTGGAACTTTCCCAATTTTCTTTTCAAAATTCTTTTCGGCAAAATTAACAAGCTTTTCAAAGTCAGTGTCTCCGACAACACATAGAATCATATTATTGGGGGTATAAATTTCCTTGAACCTCTTTACCATTTTTTCTCGGTTTATTGAATTCATAGTTTCATGAGTTCCGATTAAATCGATTCCCAAAGGAGCATCATAAAGAAAATTTTGTATTCTGTCATCAACGTGTATTCGGGGATTGTCTTTTCTCATTTTTATTTCTTCAAATATAACTTTTCTTTCTTTGTCCATTTCCTTTTCATCAAACAATGGATTTTTTACCATATCAGATAAAACATCCAATGCAACATTTATCTTATTAGAAGGCATTTTGCACCAATAGGCAGTAAGCGTTTCAGAAGTAAAACCATTTAGCACTCCCCCGTTTTTTTCAATCTCCATAGGAATCTTTTGAGCGTTTCTTGTCGGGGTCCCTTTGTACAGCATATGCTCAATAAAATGAGATACCCCTTTTTCTTTGACATCTTCATTGATTCCCCCACATTTTACTGCAAAGGCAACGCTGACAACTGGAAGGTCTCTTTTTTCAAACAATACAGTCATTCCGTTTTTCAAAACTTTTCTGAAGAATTTTGGTTTCATGCAGCAAAGAAGGAAATTCAGTTTTTAAACTCTTTTCTCAAGCACAATATATCTTTCAGAGCCCAGCTCAAAGTCGTCCAAAACATTAAATTCCTGTTTTATAAAATCAAATATCCAACTCCTGTTAACTTTGAACTTCTTTTTAGCTGCCATGCTTCTTGTCGCAAAACTCACCACAACTTTATCAACTAAAGGAGCAATTTCTCTCAAAAGTTTTTTAGAATAATCCCTTTCAAATTCTTCCAAAGCATCTAACACTTTGAACAAAAAAACAATTTTTTCCCCTTTTTGTATTGAAATTGTTTTTTTTATTTTCTCCAGCTCAAACAAGCTCCCATGAATTGCCACAGCATTAAGCTTTTCTTTCTTAAAATAATGATTCATCAAATCAACTAGCTGCCCAACAGCCTCAATTGCGATATATTTTATCTTCTTATCAAAATATTTATAGCTAAATCCATTTATTCCTGCACCAAGGTCAAAAATAGTTCCATTAAAATTTTCTAAAATTCTTTTGTATAGCTCTTGATAATAAGAAAGTCTTTCCCTTGTTGAAAGATGCTTCCTTAAAATCCATTCAGCATCTTTATCCTTCAAAGACAGAAGTTTCTTGCTTACAAAGGCCCCGTAAATTTTATGCAATAGCTCACGAGTCAATCTAACCTTCTCTTCCTCACTTACCTGCCTTCTCTCAAACATAGAATAAGCCCTTTCAACATCTTTAAGAGGAAGTTCAGAAAACTCCCTTTTCTTCATTATTTCTTTGATTATCTCTTTATTGACCATATTGACAAAATTTTTAATCATTGATTATTTATAAATTATGTATAAATAACATGGCGTCAACAAACCAGTCTCCTTTTTACAAGCAAGCAGAGTTAAAATTTCTGAATGCGCAGACAAATGAAGAAAAACTAAAATGGCTTGAAGAAATGATAAGAGAATGCCCAAAACATAAATCAAGTGAAAAGATGCTTGCCAATCTTAAAACTAGATATATAAAGTTAAAAGAAAAAATACAAACTTTAAAAAAAAGTTCTAAGAGTTCAAAAAAGCCAGGCATAAAAAAAGAGGAAATACAGGCAGCAATTATTGGATTTACAAATTCTGGAAAATCCTCATTAGTCTCTCTCTTGACCAACGCTAGTCCAAGAATATCAAGCGTGGACTTCACAACAAGGGAGCCGGTTGTTGGAATGATGTCTTATCAAGGTATACAAATACAATTAGTGGAAATCCCAGCGATAGAGTCAGAATTTTATGATAAGAGTGTTACTCACGTCGCAGATTCAATTTTAATTTTGATAGATAATTTATCTCAACTTCAAAAAATACAAGAGCTAACCTCAAACCTCCCAGGAAAAAAAATAATTGTTTTCAATAAAATTGATTTATTAAGTGAACAAGAGAAAAGGAAAATTTCGGCAAACTTGCAAAGCAAAAAATACAATTTTGTTCTGATTTCAACAGAGACTAAAGAAGGAATAAATGAATTAAAGGAAAAATTGTTTTTGAGTTTTGACAGAATAAGAGTTTTCACTAAAGAGCCTGGGAAAGAAAAATCAAACAATCCTATAGTACTTAAACCAGGTTCAACAATAAAAGACATAGCAGAAAAAATATTCAAAGGGTTCTCGCAAAAAATAAAGGAAACAAAAATATGGGGCCCAAGTTCTAAATTCCCCGGCCAAAAAGTTTCCTTATCCCACGAACTGAAAGATTTAGATGTTGTTGAGTTTAAGACTAGATAAAATAATATATATTTCTAAGAAGAATAATTGATTTAAAACTAAAAATATAGATTAAGATATGAGAGTAAACAAATTGTCAAGCAAAGAAAAAAGAATAATAACTGTTTTAGACGGTGAAACCGGAAATAAGATGGGTTTAGAATCGCTAGCATTAGTATTAGGAATCCAAACTCCAGAAGACGTAACAAATTTTAGGCAAAATGAAATTGGTAATCTAGTCAGAATGGGTTATGTAAAAGCAGGAACTATTTATAGAGGAGCTGTTCCAACAGAAGAAATTTATTTGGGAAAGCCTGGAGAAAAGGCAAAAAATATACTTCAGGGAAATTATGGATTGGTCAGAAAAATCAGAGCTTGGACGTCAAGAGTATTCTAGTTTTCACACCCACTTCTTTCTTATAGGTTCAATTATCTTCCAAAGGTAATCAACTACAGCATTCTTCAGGTCAAGGGGATGCAATTTCCCATGACTGTAAACCTTCTCCAATTCTTCATAGTTGTCAAACTCCAAATTTCCACCAAACTTTTCAGGTCTTTTAATCTCAAAATTTTCAAACCTTGGAAAAATTATCAATTTTGAAATTTGTAGTAGGGGATTATCTTTGATTTCTTTTTCAGGACAATATGCATCTTTTATTGTTTTTTTTATTTCTTCTAAAGAATCAGTTATGCTAATTCCTGAACCAGGGATGCTCTTGGACATTTTTTGCCCAGGCCCTTTTAAAGAAGTTATTAATGGAGTGTGTAAGGCAACGAATTCGTAATTCAAAGTCTTTGCCATATCTTTTCCGATCATATGAACTTTTCTCTGTTCCATTCCTCCCAAAGCGACGTCTACTTTCAAATGTTTTATATCAACAACCTGCATTAAAGGATACCACAATTGGGAAATTGTCGCATTCTCGACATCCCTTGCAATTTCCTGCATGCTTCTTAAGCCTCGGTTTATGGTAGAATTCTGTGCAAGTTTCATTACGTCCAACTGATAATCTTTATTGAACTGAAAATCACTTCCCAAAACAATTTCGGCTTTGACACCAATTGCCTTCAAAGTTTTTCTCCAATTGTCTACTTCTTTTTTTATCTCAGACTCTTGGCCTTTCCTGTTGAGCAAGGCATGAATATCTGCCAATAGTATCACAACATCAAACCCTGCCTTCTGCAAGTCCATCAGTTTTGTTATCGTGACAAAATGCCCCAGATGTAAAGGCCCGTTAGGTTCATAGCCACAATATACTCTTGGGGTTTTCTTCTTCTTCAAAACTTCTTTTAAAGAATCTAAGCTGACAATTTCTTCAGTGTTTTTCTTTATTAGCTCAATCTTTTCTTCACTATTCATCGCCATAAAAAAAATAACTCTTTTTAGTTATTAAAACTTTCCACCCAAACAATTATAAATTTTCATTGCCAAAGCAAATTATGCTTAGACTTATTTTTAACCCAAAAAAAGCAGAGAGACATCCCATGGAAGTTTTTTTCTTGGCAATAGTTTACTCCTCATTTTCAATTCTGTTTGCATTATGGATATTTCCAAGCTATGCTTCCATAGCAATGATATTCCTCACGGTGTTCTCTTGTCTTTATCTTATTCAGAGAGCAATAAACATAGAAGAAAAGAAAGAGGCTAACAAGCCAGAAAAATCTTTATTGAAAGAGCACTCCAAACTTATTTCTTTATTGTTCTTTTTATTTTTAGGCTTCACAGTTTCATTCACATTATGGAGTTTCTTACTGCCGGTTGAAAAAGCTTCCAGCCTTTTTTCATTCCAAGAGACAACAGTCCAAGGAATAAGGGCAGCAATAGTTGGATCATTCTCATCCTCTTCAACATTTATGGCGATTCTTTTCAACAATCTGAAAGTCCTTCTTATTTCTCTGATATTCGCAGTGTTTTATGGGGCGGGTGCAATGTATGTTTTGGTTTGGAATGCCAGCGTCATGGGTTTTGTGATAGGTAATCTCGCAAGAAACACACTAGGAATATCGGCCTTGCCCATTTCTTTTGCTAAATATTTCATCCACGGTATTCCGGAAATGCTAGCATACTTAGTGACTGCACTCGCAGGGGGTTTGATATACTCTGCAATTTGGCGAGGCAATCTAAAGACGGAAGAAAAGAAGAAAAAACTAATGATAGACGTGCTCATACTTGTGGCCGCATCAATCTTTATACTTATAATCGCCGGACTTATTGAAATTTATATCTCACCATATATTTAAAATTTATAAAAGATTATGAAAAAAACAGTAATAGGATTTATATTTAAAGGTAAATACCTCGGAAAGGACGAAGAAACTTTTCTGAAAATTGCAAAAGATAAAAACGTTGAAGTAGTTTTCTTCGATTTAACTAAAGATTTAGACATAAAAGAACTTAAAGATAGATTAAAAAAATGTGACATAGTATACAATAATAGTGCTGAAGATTTTTCTATAGAATTTGAAAAGACAATCGAAGGACTTGGCAAAAAAGTTATAGATTCAACAAAATCCCATTATAAAACAGAAGATAAGTGGTTTTTTTATTTAAAGTGTGTTGAACACAAAATCCCCACGCCAGAAACTATCCTCCTCTCAGAAAACATAAAAATTGCAGAAGGAGAATTGAGCCGATTCAGAAGATGGCCAGTAATATTAAAAAGAGTTGAAGGAACTTGTGGGGAATTTGTAGAGAAAGCCGAAAACATAAAAGAATCCACAAGAATAATAAAAAAATGGAAAAAAGAAAATTCATACATCCCTATAATAGCCCAGGAGTTTATAAAATCGCCGAGCTATAGGGTTACCACGATAGGCAAAAAAATTGTGCAAACAGCATTGAAGCAAAGTAAAGGATGGAAAGCTACAGGAGTCTATGCCAAAAATATTGGAAAATTTGATCTAGATAAGAATCTAGTAGACATAGTAAAAAAGATAAACAATTTTTCCGGGATAAAAATTTGCGGTATTGACTTTCTTAAAAAAAATGGTGAATGGCTCGCACTTGAGATAAACTCTGCTCCTGGTTTTGATTTTTTTGAGTCAGAAAGAAAAAAATTACTCGGCGAGGTTCTGGATTTTCTTAAAAAAGAGGCAAAGCACTAATCATTATATATTTTCTCTACCTTTTTTATTTCATCAAGATTTATTTTTGCAACTATCAACCCCTCTCTGCCGACTATTTTCTTAAGTATTTTATGCGGACCCGCTATAGCTGAATATGAAACCTGAAACTTAGAGTCTACAACAGGATTGCATAACGCAACAAAATAAATATTTTCAAACGCTCTTGCCATTATAAGAGACTCTAAAAGTTTTTCCTCCATGGCTTTAGGATTTTCTTTGTGGGCTCTGGATTCATACTCCCATTGTGACGGGCAAAAGACTATCTCTGCTCCAGCTTGTTTGAGTTTCCTAAACATCTGCGGGAATGCCAAATCCCAGCATATGACTATGCCTATTTTCGCGAACTCTGTCTTGAAAATTTTCACTCTTGAGCCTGGATCAACCTTGTCTCCATAAAGATGTATCTTTTTGTAATCGCCTTTTATGTTTCCTTCCCGATCTATCAAAATCGCAGTATTGTATTTTTTCTTTCTTATCTCCAAATCTTCGGTTATTATGCACCATATCGAATTTTTTTTGCATTCTTCCTTTATCTCTCTTATCAAAGTGTCATTAAAATAAAGAGTCTCGTTCTTATGCACGCATGACTCTGGAAAACAGACTATATCTGCCCTCAATTTTTTTGCCTTCCTTATGTAACTCTTTATTTTTTCAACATTATTTCTTCTGGAGATATCGAAGTATTTTATTTGCGCGATGGCGATCTTGGGATATTTGTGGTTTTTCATTTTGCTAGTCTACCTGTATAAACACGGTTTATAAAAGTTACTAATCTTTTTAAAGGATTATAAGCCTAATATTGATAAATGCTATTTGAATTGTTTTTGGCCCTAATTGCGGGCCTTATAGCGGGAACGATAACTGGCTTACTCCCAGGAATACACATAAACCTTGTTGGAGCAATCCTTGTTTCTTTATCCATAGGCATCCTTGCCCCTATAAACCCCATCTTTCTGGTCGTATTTGTTGTAACAATGTCTATCACCCACACTTTCACAGACTTCATTCCGTCAGTGTTTCTTGGTTGCCCAGATACCGACACGGCCCTTTCAGTTTTACCAGGCCACGAAATGCTGAAAGAAGGAAAAGGTTATGAAGCGATAATGCTCGCAATTTATGGAGGATTGATTGCTGTTTTCCTCTTAGTGTTGACTTCCATCCCATTAGTCTTGTTTGTAGAAAGAGGATATAACCTGATAAAAAATTTCATCCCATATGTGTTGATATTCGTGGTTTTGTTTATGGTTTTGTCAGAAAGGAAAAAAGTCTCCGCACTCTGGGTAATACTTCTCACAGGAGTTTTAGGTTACATGGCCTTAAATCTGGACACGAAAGAATCTTTGCTTCCATTATTGTCAGGATTGTTCGGAGCATCTTCATTGATAATCTCTATAAAGACGAAAGTAAAAATTCCAAAACAAAAAATCTCCTTAGCAAAGCCAAAATTCTTAAAGCCAATCTTGGCAGCAATGATTGCCTCTCCTCTTTGTGGATTTCTTCCTGGCTTGGGAAGCAGTCAGGCGGCAACCGTGGGAAATACAATAATCGGTTCCGACAAAAAAGGATTCTTGACTCTTATAGGGGCAACAAATACTTTGGTTATGGGGTTTTCTTTCATCTCCCTCTACACAATCCACAAAGTGAGAACAGGTTCGGCGGCAACAATAAACAATCTTATTGGAGCTTTGGATAAAGATATCTTAATTCTTATTATAGCAACTTGTTTGATAGTGGGCATAATCTCTTTCTTCTGGACATCTTTCTTGGCAAAAAGATTTATAAAAATATTTGAAAAAATAAATTATTCTAAACTCCAATATTTAGTTTTAGGATTTGTAACATTAGTTGTGATTCTATTTTCAGGATTCCTAGGATTCATTATTTTCGCAGTTGCAACCTTAACTGGATTCTATTGCATCTCCTTGGGCGTAAGAAGGACGAACATGATGGCCTGTTTATTGATCCCAACAATAATCCTATATTTATTTTAGGACTACTTCAACCAATCAGCCATTGTCTTTTGTTTTTCAAGTTCTTTTCCAAAAATGCTATCAATGTAACTTTTTATGAGCTCCAAGTTTTGTTTTATATACGGAGAAAGTTCATATTTCTTTGCCAATTCAAGAGCAGGATCAAGATATTTCTTTATTCCCCCCTCGTTGACTGTAAATATTAATTTTCCCCCGCACATTCTGCAATTTCCCTTCAATGGCGGCCTCCTGTAAATTTCATTGCACGACACGCATCTAAAACTCTGCATTGAAAAATTCCTAAGATTACCTTTAAGGTCTTTTATGAAATGTCTTTCTATGATTAGTCTAGCAGTATCAGAAGTGTCCACAGCCCTTATTTTTTCCACGAGATTCATTTGATGCTCGACCTTATCTTTCATAGTGGCCAAAGTTTTATAACTAGAACACAAAACCCCATCATTAAAATTAGAGGTGTTATGAGTGAAAAATAAATGAGTGAATGGGTCTCCTTCTCCTCTTAAGATATCTCTTATCATCTTAATCTTTATTTTAGAAGAATGCTCTTTTCTCTCTGCAGCCTCATAAAGTTCCAAAGGGTATTCTTCCACTATCTCCAAGTCCAATATCTGTTCATCAACCTCACCAGCATCCATTTTTGCATTCAAAACTAAAGGAGCATCTTGTGTTCCGCCTCTGTGGTCAGGCAGAAATTTCCTTGAAAAATTTAAAAGAACATCAGAAAGAAGCATTATTGCTGCTTCATCTCCATCACAATCCCTTCTTATGGCGGCATGCATAAATGGGCTTGCCATGAGCCCTAAAGTGTTAGAAAAACCAATAAATCGGCATATAACTCCTGCGCAATTATGGGGAGCCATACAAACACCGATCTGCCCAACTAAGTCTTCTTTTTTATGGATGTTATGGAAACTTTTCAAATTATAAAATCGCTCTAGCTCTTCATCAATAAAGTCACATATTCTCATGAAAACATCATCAGCTCTCTCATCTAATGAATCCTGACAGCTCGGCAACAAAATATCATGAGGTTTTAATTCCAAAATTTGATCCTCACTCTCAAGAGAGTTGCCAAAAATATCCTCAGCATAACCCAACTCCTTAAGTTTTTCTACACTCACAGAAACTTCTTTAGGTTTAAACGCAACCAGTGGCAATTCAGTTATGTCATATCTGATAGTGCCGTCCTTATTCACCTGAAGATCATACTTGGCCCTAAGAAATCCTTTAGCCAAGTTTTCAACGCTTTTATCGCTAGAACTCAAACCTCTTATTCCTTTAATTAATACAGGAATCTCGTCCTTAGAAAGTTTAATTTTTTGAATCGCAGCAGCATAGTAATGATTTATATCCAAATCTTGGGTTGAATACGGGACTCCCTTTTTTTCAGAACCACTTACGTGGCTAGAAAAACTCTTTTCTTTTGTTTCATAGAAAAAAAACTGCTTAACGCATTTACTTCCACAGATGTCACATGAAGGATAAATCCCCTCTTTCTGACAGGCTTGACAGTAAAATAAAGGAAAGGAACTTCTTACTTTTCCAGCATTACAGGCCTCAGACACACTTCTCAATCTTCCCCCTTCGCTACCTACAGGAAACAAAACATTTGGACTTCCCGTCAATTTTCTGAGCTTCGCTTTTTCAGGTCTTCCCATCCTTGTGCCTATAAATTCTCCAGCCTTGTCTTTTATTCTAGCTTTTGAAACAGAATTAATCGCATCGAAGGGAGATTTTTCAAAATCATAAATTTCAAGATTCACTTCTTCCTTCAAAGTGTTTTTATTAACTAAAATTTCTGCACCAATCCCAAGATTAAAAAGCAAAGCCTTGCTGGTTTCTTTTTCAATTACCACATTTTCCGTTGTGACTTCATGCTCAACACCCAAAATCTCCAGAGCTCTCTTACCCACAGCAAACTTTTCCTGGTCTTTCTTTGTAAATGGAAAAATTATTTTTTCCTCAAACTTAGCGAATTTAAGCCATTCTATTAGGTCTTTAAATTCGTCCTTAGATATCTGTGTCCAGTAAAAAATAAATTTTGGATGTAATGGAATTCCATAAGTCTCACTGATTTTTACAGCCTCATCAAAAGAGACGTTTAAATGATTTATGTTTTTTTCAAATTCTGGATTCGCCTTCCTTAAGTCCAGCTTCCACCATTCTTCTACATAACCTGGAGTAATTAGCTCCGCATTCCTATTAGCTAAATCTCCAAAAGGAAAAAGTATATCTCCAAGGTATATTATTTCTTCAACGTCAGGATAAATCCTTTTTGCATCTTCTTTGGTATTCACTTTTTTTACGCTGCCACTAAACAGCTTTACAATTGGACCGTCAATTCCATCACAGCTTGTTACTGCACACCCCTTTGTTGGTTTTTCAATCTTTAATTGTGTGCCTATCGCGATAAATCCCTCAGTTATTCCCATCGTCGCGGGATGTATCGAAGTCGCACTGAATCCATTAGTCCTACAACGCCCGTATCTGAATCTAAACCCTCCGCTTCTGCCGGGATGCCCGAATACCGGTCTACCTGCAACTAAATCTTTTATGTAAGTTGGAGAATCGTCCGACTTTCCCTTTTCTCTTTTGTCATGAATTTTAAGATACTCTTCCAAAAAATCCCAGGCAGTTAGTTTAAACCCTTTAGCACGTAAAGCGGTGACGTACCTTTTTATTTTCGGGGCTTTCTGAGCGATACCTTCGCCGATAACAAGACAGAATCCGCTTCTCAAAAAATTTGTGCCGATTCTGTCCAGATTTTTATAATTCGAAACTTCAATTTTTTCAGATTGCTCTCCATTAACCTGAATCGGAATTTTTTTGGCTAAAAACATCATTTCTTCTTCTGTAGGCATGTACTGAAGATTGGTAATTCTTTCATGATAGTCTGTGAGTTCTGTCACTGTTCTTTTTATTTCGTCTTCAGTCGGATCATATTTTTCAAAACCAAAAATTTCTCTAAGATGATCTATGATAACAAGAGAAAAGGCCTCGCCGGTTCCACCCGCACTTCTTACAGGCCCAGAGAAATAAGCAGACAAATAATCTTTTCCATCTCTTGTCTTAACAATTTTAATTTCTGTCAGCCCTTCAATCGGGGAAGAAACTACACCAAGAGTAATATAAGCAAAACCGATTCTTGCGCCGGCATCTATAGATTCCAAAATGCTGGAAAATTTGCAAAATTTCTGTTTGGCCACTTCTTCAGCGATTTGTAAGCAAACAGCGGGATCCAGCTTGCCGTATTCTTTTTCTAAATCCAAAATTCTTTTAGCTATGCCGCTTCCTTCCATTTGGGGGTAAATTGTTGATATAAGCCCAACTACTTTTTCAGCCATTGACATAGCCAGAGGGATTTCAACTTTGTCGACAGGATCCAAGCCTTTGGCTCTTGCAGCCTCGGCAACTTCATAAACTTTCTTGACCTCTCTCTCGATATGCTTGAAATACTGTTGTGTGTTCATTCTCAATTGTTTCCAATATAAAATTTATTTGCAAGATAATTTCTTAAAACTTTACCACTAGGAAAGTAAATCTTTTCGGGAAGATTATTCAAGTCAAACCATTTCCATTCAGTTATTTCATCTGGCTCCATGACTTTAGGGTCTCCTTCAAATTCTTCCACCAAAAGTCCTGCAGTTATAAAATGCGCTGTTTCGGTCGTATCATTATTAAAACAAATTACCTTAAGTTTTGTTACATTTATCCCAGTTTCTTCTTTCACCTCTCTAATCCCACACTCTTCAAATTTTTCATGAAAATCCAATTTACCTCCGGGCATAGTCCATGTTCCACTACCATGCAAAGCAGAATCGGCTTTTGTTGGATCTTCGTGTCTCTTTCCAAGTAAGATTTTTCCATTTCTTAAAAGTATTACTCCGACTCCAGCCCCAATTTTTTTCTTAACCTCTTTCTTTGCCCACTCCCCAACTTTCTCCCCCTTTAAAATTTTATCCAACATAACCAACTCTTCATAAATTCCTTCTATTAAATCATAATTTTCGGCTTCGCCTAAATCAACCCAAGCATAATCAACAGATTCTTCATTCAATACAACTTCCCCATTATCCCAATTAGTGTATAGGCTAACAATCAAGCACGGATCTTCACCTTTCAAAAAAGTCATGCTTGTTAAATATTTTATATTAGAAACATCCAAGCCAACTTCTTCTTGAACTTCTCGTCTAAGAACTTTCTCAAAAATATTGTACCAATGATCTTTTGTGTCTTTAGGCAAATCAATATAATCACTAACTTCCAAATTTCCACCAGGAACAGTCCATTTTCCAGGAAAAGCTTTTTTCGTCAAAGGTCTTTTAGTAATTAGGTACTTTCCATCTTTTATTATAATTCCAGTCACCATTATGTAATGTTTGTTATCCATTTTTATTCAAAATCCAAAATTTTTACAGCCCTCGTCTTCAAATTTACTAAAGGGACTTTACAATGATCCGGAAGATTTCCCATTTTTTCCTGGTATGAGGTAAGCGTTTCCCAACAAGAGCAAGAAATTATAAGCACATTGTTGAAATAGGTAACCCCACTTTTGTGTGTATGCCCAGAAACAAAAATGTCTGGGATCTCCCTTATCATATGAGCATCTTTATTTGGAAAATATTGTGTCGAACCGTGGGTTGGGGCCAAATGCCTGTGCTTAAGGAGATACTCCATAATTTTCTCAGGATAGTTCATTGCTTTCATTTTCATGAGTCTCGGTACACTATTGGCATAAAAGGGATAAGAATGCCCGTGATAAGACAAAACTTTAATCCCAGAAAAATCTTTTCTTACCCCTATGCTAGTTAAAGCAGGGTTTTCTGTGAGAATAACATTATCCATTTGGTGCAAAGCCCATGCATGTTTCTCGTCATAAAGAGGTTGAGGTTCCATTATTCTTACTCCCTCGTGATCTCCTGTCGAAACTATTAGAGTTATTCTTTTGGGGATTTTTCCAAGAAGTTCCGCAATCCCCGTATACTGATCTTCCAAATCAACAACAGTCAGATCTCTTTCTTGATTCGGATAAACACCAACTCCAGCAACCAAATCTCCAATAAAGAAAATATATTTTATTTTTGCAACTTCAGGATCGTCGCTGTTTAAGTATTCAATAAACCTCATGAAATTGTTCTTCATGAAATTTTTTCCGCCATAGTGAACATCACTTACAAACAAAGCATATTCTTCGATAAGAGACTTCCTTTTCTCAAGAAGCATCGCCTCAGGAAAAATTATATCATTAACAAAAAGCATCTCCCTACTGCCAGAGCATTTAAATCCTATAACAGAATCCAACGCAATTTCCTCAGCCTTTTTTAAAAGCTCTGCCTTGTCTTTATTTATCAAGACCTTTGTTGTTCCAGTAGAATCTTCAATATCTAAGATGATATTCTGATTTTTGGTAGCCCTTTTATCATAAACCATTCCAATAACAGATATTCCATGTCTGACTCCAGAAATCTTGTCTATCGAAACTAAATTTTCAAGGAGAGGATGGTCCTGCAAAAATCCTTTCATCTCGGAAAATCTTCCTCTAAAATAATTAACAAAATCTCCAGCCCCAAACTTCTTGCCCAAAGCACCGCTCAAAGATAAAATTTTTACCTCGCCTTTGCTGTCATCATCTTCAGAAATTGTTTTCTCTGCAGAAACTGAGACTTCTTTAGAAATTTCTATGCTTAACCCAAGTTTTATTTTCAGCTTCTCCAATTTTTGTTGGTTCTCTTCGGGGAGTGTTAAAAAAAATTCTCCGGCTTTATCTTGGTTTTGGACAAAAAGGTCTTTTGTTATTATTTTTTTCTGGGTGTGAAGTTTTATTCTTTCAATCATCAGCTTAACAGAATCTATATCAGACTCACCACTAAGCATGTTTAAGACTTCCTGATCGACTAAGAATCCTCTCTCTAGACAAAACTTCAATATTTCTTTTGCATCCATTTTGGTTATTTGTAATCCAAAGAGTCTTCCACAATTTCTCTTGCTTTGGAAAGAACATCTTTAGAGATGGCTAATTTAATTTCCCTCATTCTTCCCCCTCTTCCTTTCGAAATAACTTTAACATTAATAATTCCAAGCATATCAAATTCTTGGATTATGTCGCTCATTCGTCTTTGGGTCAAAACCTCTAGCTTATTCTTCAGGCAAACTTCTTGGTATAAATTATAAACATCTCCAGTAAACAAAGGCTCCCCGCTTTTTTTATCAGAAAGCCTCATAATAGAGTAAAGGACAAACTGGAATTGTTTTGGTTCTGTTTTAATGACATCTAATATCTTGTCTTTCTCTATTTTGTCGTTTGCCTCATCAATGTGTTTTAACAAAATTTTTTTGTTTCCTTCTCTTTCCGCCAACTCCCCAGCAATTCTCAATAAGTCTAAGGCTCTTCTCGCATCACCATGTTCTCTCGCCGCAAAAGCCGAGCACTTATCAATGACCCCTGGCTGCAAAACTCCTTCCTTGAATGCTTGCTCGGACCTCCTATTTAGTATATCTTTAAGCTGCAAGGCATTATACGGTGGGAAAACAATTTCTTCTTCAGACAACGAACTCCTTACTCTTGGGTCAAGTTCCTCTAAAAAAGTCAAATTATTACTTATTCCAACAATACACAGCTGAGTCTTAGAGAGTTCTGAATTCAATCTTGTCAGGTTATACAAAAAATCGCTTGAAATTTTTTTCACAGTTTGGTCAATTTCATCCAATATAAGAACTATAAGTTGTTTTTCATGATCTATAAGCTCAATAAACCTATTATAAACAGATTCCGTAGGAAGTCCGGTTGCAGGTACTTCACCCCCAAATTTCTTTATCAATTCCGCCAGAATTCTATACTCTGTGTCAGAAACTTTTTTTAATTTACAGTTAAGATACTCTATCCTTAACTTGAAATCTTCGCTTTTGCTGACTCTTTTCATCAACTCATCCCTGACGTAATAAACAGAGAGAGTTTTACCCGTACCGGTTTTACCATAAAGAAAGAGATTACTCGTTTTCTCTCCACGAAGAACTGGTGCCAAGATGGAAGCGATTTGCTTAACCTGTTGGTCCCTATGAAGAATTTTGTCCGGTTTATAAGAGGCCTGCAATAGAGATTTATCTTTGAAAATGTTGTTTCTTGTAAACGATTCAAAAATTTGATCTAACCCATCTGTCATTTTATTCTTTTCACACCCACACTCTAATTTCCACTGGAGAATATTTATTCAAAAATTTTCTCAACGGAAAAAGAAAAACCCTTCTTATAAAGGATTATGACTACTAAGAAAGAAAAACACCTTAATTTCTGATGGAAACCAACTATTTGTGTTTTAATTAATTCAATAAGTTAGTTGTTTATCATGTTATTTGCCAAAAATTAATTTATTTACGTATTTATTTACATTATAGCCTACTTCAAAGTTTACTTAATTAATATATTGTTAATTTCTTATTTCTACTACCTTTGGATTTTTTATTATCTTATTTAAGTTAGTACTATATTATTATTATTATTATTATTATTATTATTATATAGAAAAATTTTTAAATAAAACAAAAACTAAAAAAATCAAAAAAATCTTTATAAATCTTTTCCAATAGAAACCATGGGGTCTGTCTGTTCACTTTATTTTTATCTAATTTCCTTCGAGATACATAGATTTTAGGTTCTTTTCCTTTTAATCAAGTCCATTATCTATATCTTTCCAAATCTATTTATTGGCACAGAAAAATTTATAAACAAATCTCTTCTATGCTTAGCATGCAAGACAATAAAAATCCATTTAGTGCGCTTTTAGGCAAAATGATTGTCACAAAAGAGGGTAAAAGACTTGGTTTTGTCAAGGACGTTACATTTGAGACTAGATCTGGTGAACTTATAAGCCTGGTCGTCAAGGATGCAACACCTTATACAAGGAACTTAAATCTTGAAAAAACTTCTTCAAATGACTTATTAGTTCCTTATAGTGCTATAATCGCCATAGGTGATTTTGTGATAGTTTCAGAAGAAGACTTAATCTAACCCCCTATCACATCAAGTTAAGTTTAGTCATTCCTAAAGTGTGTAAATCAACCTAAATATTTAAAAATAATATTTTTTATCATCTAATATGAAAATTATAGGATTTAATTTTACGAAAATAAGTGCAGAACGAATTTCTAGTAATTTCAAGAGCATAAACATAAGTACCAAGATAGATATTGTTGACGTCAGCGAAGCCAAGGCAGACCTTTTCAATTCCAAAGAGGCCTTTCTGAGCCTAAAATTCACTTTTGGCCTTAATTATGACCCGGACATAGCTAAACTCTTCTTTGAAGGGAATATGCTTCTTGCCGTTGAACCAAAACTTTCAAAAGAAGTCTTAAGCAAGTGGAAAGACAAAAATGCTCCTGAGGAATTTAATATCTTTGTTCTTAACTCAATTCTAAGGAAATCAACTCTTAGGGCTCTTCAACTGGAAGAAGAACTGGGCATGCCTTTACATCTTCAATTGCCTTCTTTAAAAAAAGAAGAGACTGAAAACTGACCCTATTATTCTTTCAAAAACCTTTATATAAATACCTTCATTTTTCTCTCAATGTACATCTCAAAAGAGAAAAAGCAGAAGATATCTGAGCAAATATTGGCTTTTCTATATTCTATATCTCCTCAACCAACATTTACATACTACATCGCGAGAGAGATAGCACGAGACGAAGAATTCATCAAAAAGCTTCTCAAAGAGTTAAAAGCTAAAAGACTCGTTGTTGAGGTTAATAAGAATCCCCAAGGAAAGAACTACTTAAGAAGATCAAGGTGGAAACTAACTGATGAGGCATATTTATCATACAAAAAAAACCAGCCTTCCAATTTTTGATATTCTCTATTACTATAATCTTTTTATACTCCTTTTATTCTAATCTAAAATGGATGAGATAAGAGAGGCTTTTCAGAAGGTTAAACAAGATGTTTCTACTCTCGCTTATGAGCTGGACTCCTTAAAAAATAGCCTTGCAGACCTAAATTTGAAGCTTTCTGGCTTAAGTGGAGAAGTAAGAGAATTGAAGTCTTTAAACCAAGATTTGATTTCTACCTCCTCTAAGATACTCCAAAATACCTCTTTTTTAACTCCAGCAGATAACTCTGAAAGTAAGACGGTTCCGGCACAAAACCCAGCAGATAACGACTCTTTTAAGGCTTTAAAACCCCAAAATCAAGCTATTTCCACAGGAAATGAGGGGGTTCCAACAGACAGACAGACAAACGAACAGACAGACCAGCAGACACAAAATAGCCCAGTTTTTCCCTTAGAACCTCAAAAAACAACACTTAAGGACGCTTCCAAAATATTAGACTCACTAGATACTTTAAAGAAAGAAATAAGGTTAAAATTTAAGAGGCTTACTGAGAAGGAAATCCTTGTATTTTCGACGCTGTACCAACTTGAGGAAGAGCAAGGGTATGCAGACTATAAGGCTATAGCCGTAAGACTTAACCTTACTGAAAGCTCCATACGGGACTATATTAGCAAGATCATTTCTAAAGGAATTCCCGTCGATAAAACCAAACTTAACAATAAGAACGTCCATTTGAATGTTTCAGAAGGTCTGAAAAAGATTGCTTCATTACAAACAATCTTAAAATTAAGAGAATTATAAATAGTTATTCGGTTAACAAGACATCTATAAGTATATCGCTTTCTTTTTCCCTTTCCTTATTTCATAAATTTTTTACCTTTTTAAGGTCTAAAAAGGTTATTTTCTGACTTCTCGACTATTTGTTGATTTTAAGTTTTATTTTAGGCCTCATTTTCTTGGTTTTAACCATGTTTTTTCAAATTTTTTATCTCTCATTTTCTGACTTTTACAATCTTTTTTATTTTTCTTTCAATTTTTCAGTCTCACTTTCGGTCTTTTTATTCCTTTTCTAGACATTTTTTGTTGTTTTAACTCTCACTTTTCGTTTTTTTAGAGCTTTTTTGTGTGTTCTTCCTCACTTTTTAGGTTTTTTCCTCTTTTTTCTCTATTTTCTTCTTATTCCCAACCCTCACTTTCGACTTTTTTAGCATTTTTTCCCTCATTTCTTCGCTTATATACACCCTCTTTTTTCCATTTTTCTCAGTAATCTCACTTATCAAACTTTCACTTTTTTGTTTTATGCTATTTATCTGCCCTCTTATTGTAGATTTCTCTTTTCCTAACATTGCGGCCAGATCCTCATATCCTAGTTTCATTTCTGAATTCAAAAGTATCCAGAGTATTGCTCTTTCTGTTACTGAAAATTGGTCTAAATTTGGTGTTTGGACACCTGTTTGGTCGCCTGTTTGGACAGCATAAACAGGTGTTTGTTCTTTAAACACCTGTCTGTTTGTTTTAAACAGCCTTGGAGATTTAAGTTCGTTCATCATGGTCAGCACATTTTTCAATCCGTCAATCTCTTCTTTTATCGTCGACAAATCTTCTTTTATGCTGTTTATTTCTTTTTCATGCATATTTTTTTCAGAATCAAGGTGTTTAATCCAACCACTTACAGCAGTAATATCTTTTTTAACACTTTCAAAACCTTTTTTTGTATCTTCTTCTATGTGTTTTATCTCTTTTTTCTCACTTTTTTTAAAGAACCAATCAAACATATTTATTATAAATTTTTCTCCTTTATAAATATTTCTTTTTTTGCGTCGCAAAATTAACGATTGACCTATTTTTTATTCACTTTGTTGCTAACTTTTTGTAGAACACTTCTCTTAGTTTTTTAGTCCTTTTTTACATAAAAAAGGCTGTTTTTCATAATTTTGTGATGTAAATCAACTGTTTTAAACAGTTACAAACACTGTTTAAACAGACAAACACCTAAATAAACACCTGTTTTTTGTAATACTTTCTAATAAATTTTTCCGTCGATAAAGCGCAAAAACACCTGTTTAAGCAACAATTTCTAGCACATTTTTCTGATCCAACATATACTTAGCCGACCTAAGTGCACAACTGCGGCAGGCCTAAAGGGATTGATGTCGAAAAAGGGTGGAAAAATTGGGTTAATCTTTCTTTAAACTTTTTTTATTTTTCTCTTGTAGCTAAACAAATTAATCAATTTTTTGTAGACCTATCAAAAGCCTTATAATCTCACGTTTCTTTAGCAGTTGATCAAAGGAGGGTTGAAATGGCAAAACTAACAGCATGGCTAGTAACTTTGGTCGGTGTTTTACTTATACTACCACTTATTGGTCTTAATATTGGCGCTACACTTTCTGCATGGATAATTGCTTTGGCTTGGCTTATTGTGGGTATAGGCAAGTTGATGAGAAACTATCAGTCAAGAAAGAAATAGTTGCCGATTCAATCTTTAATTTTTCTTTTTATTTAAACTTATTTCAAACTCTTTTTCTTATCTCTCCATATTTTGCATCTTCACTTAGCCGACCTAAGTGCACAACTGCGGCAGGCTCAGAGGGATTGATGCCGAAAAGGGGGTGGGAAAATATGGAAATTTTTATAAAATAGTTATTTTTTCTTTGTTATGGAAGAAGAACTCAGAAAAGAATTACAAAATCTTGCCATAAAAACAAACAACATTCTTCAAGAAGAACTGCTTTCTCACAAACTAACTTATAAACTTGCAACAGCCTATATTTATGACCAAAAAACAGTTGGAGTTCAGGGAGATGAAAGAACATATGGTTATCCTGCTGAAATTACTTTTAATCAATTAAGGAAGAGTGACGGAACTTTGTTTTATGCAAAAAGGAATAAAAAAGAATTTTACGAGTTTTTAGATCGACTAAGCACAAGAATAACAAATGAAGTAACTGGAATTAATAGAATTGTGTGGCCACTAGCTTATCGGGGTTCAGATGGAACAATTTGGACTTTAGAAGACGAATTAAAGGATGAATATTTAAGAGAAATAGTTAACACTCTTTCAAGCATTCAACATCATTCACTTTCCCCTCTTTAGTTCATAAAAATCCTCCAAAACTTCCAAAAATCTCGTTTTCCTCGTTAAAAACACGCACTAAGGGTGTCCTAAATCCACGTGCACAATAACTTTTTAAACCTAAGTGCACAAATATAGTAATAAAGAAGAGGTAAAATGGAATTTGTTTTGATTTTTATGGTTGGAATTATTGTACTGGTACTTTTAGGTGCCTTGCTTCCAATAGCAATAGATTCTAGTTGGAAGGCTGCAATTGAAATTTACAAAACTACAGGCGATATTCCCACATCGCTAACTCTAGCAGCTCTTGCCCTATTTTTAGCAATAGTCTTGATTATAGTTAAAATAAGAACTCCGGAGTGGTTGGGAATTAAGGATGGTTGAAAAAACTTATTTTAACAGAGCACTAGTTTCTTTAGGGGTCAAGTACCCTGAACTAAGAAAAGAGCTAAGAAAAGTCAAAGATAGCAAGAAGAAAGCATCAAAACTGTTCAGATGGGTTCTACTTGGAGATGTAAAAAAAGAGATAAGAGAATACCACTTTTTCCTATACGGTATCTTAGTCAAAACTCTAGCTCTTTTAGAAAGTTTACTCATTGAACTTGACAAACCAAATCCTTACCTTTCTAACATGGTGCTTAGAGCCCACTATGAAAACTTAGCAGCAATTCATTATTTTGCAAGGCATCCTGAAAAAAGAATGAATCTAACATTTGGTGAAAGATACTCGGAAAAAGGCAAGGCCCAGATAGAAGCAGTCCATGTGAACGACATGATTAAAGAACTACATAAGAACACTCCTCCTGGATGGGATGTACTCAAAGACATAGATAACATGTCTAACATAATACATCCAAATAAAAGAAGCCATCAGTTAAATATTACCTCTAAAACCGAAAGTATCTTGGAATTTAGCTCTTACTGTGTCATGAGCGAGGAACAAGTAAAAGACCATTTAAAAGCCAATAATACTTTAGTTACCTCTATTCTTAATGGAATCTCGGACATTGACAACATGTTTATCAGAGACTTAAAAATAACTAAACAAATATCTCTTCTTAAAAAATGACCCCCAACAATACAAAACCCCTTGCAGCAATTTACATAAGAGTATCAACAGAAGAACAGGCAAAGCAGGGAATTTCGCTGTCTGCTCAGGAAGAGGCTTTGAAGAACTACGCATCTGCTCTTGGCTATGAAGTATTAAAAATTTACAAGGACGAGGGAAAATCTGCAAAAGACATAAAGGGTAGACCCGAAATGATGGCTATTCTTGAAGATGCCCAAGCACACAAATTTCAGGCAATTTTTGTTTACAAGCTTGACAGATTTTCAAGATCTCTAAGAGATTTAATAGAAACAATTGCAAAATTAAAAGAATGGAATATAGATTTTGTCTCCCTTCAGGATAAAATCGAGACAACAAGTGCCTCAGGAAAGCTTATGTTCCATATAATTTCGGCTTTCGCAGAATTTGAGAGAAATGTTACTGGAGAAAGGACAAAGTTCAGCATGGATAAAAAAGCGCGTGATGGGAACCCAATAACAAGAGCCCCTTATGGTTACAAAATTGTTGAAAAGAAACTAATTCCTTCAGAAAACTCTTATCTTGTCAATGAGATATTTCAGGATTTTTTAAATCAAAAAATAAGTTTGACCCAGCTGGCAAAAAAATATGGTTTTTCAGTAAATGGCCTGAAGAAAATTCTTACTAATCAGGCTTATTTGGGAAAAGTGAAATTTGACAATCAAACTCATCCCGGAGCGCATCAACCTTTAATTTCCTCAACATTGTTCAATCACGTTCAGAATAAATTTGAAACTTTGGGGATAAATAAAATAAAAGACTGATCATCTATAAGACTTCTGTCTTTTACTTCTGGCCTTACTGTCTCCAGGTTTATAAGCTTCTTTTCTTCTTACATCTGCAACAAGCAAACTTCTATCATAATCTATGAATGCCTTTCTTAATTCAGCAGATTTTGAAAATTCCACAAGAGCTCTTGACAATGCAATCTTTGATGCTTCTATCTGTCCTTTTTCTCCTCCACCCCTTGCGAATATCTCGACGTCAAAGTTTAAATCTCCGACCATGGCCTGGTATATTCTTAATGGCTCTTCAATTTTAAGTTTGTCAAAAATATGCAAGTTTTTGTAATCTTTTTTATTTATTGTAATTCTTCCAGTACCATCAATCAAAACTGCTCTTGCAACAGCCATTTTTCTTTTTCCTGATTTGACTATTTGTTTCATTTTGCAATCTCCTTAACTTCTATGAATTTTCTTTTTGTTTCTTCTCCAAGAGATATTTTTTTTGCACTTTCAAATTCTTTGGGAATTCCTGAATAACATTTTATTCTTTTGAATGCTTGTCTGCCTCTTCCTAAACTTGCTCTTGGCAGCATTCCTCTTATAGCCCTTTTTACAATCAGATGTGAAAGTCTTGAATGTTTTGGCCCAGTTTGCCCACTTCCAATTTTCTCTCTTTTCTCTCTCCATCTTTCTTCAATATTTTTTCTGTTTCCAGTAATTATTACCTGTTCACAATTCAAAACCACAATTTCTTCTCCCTTCAGTGCTTCTTTCGCAACAAATGCTCCAAGCCTTCCAAGAACTGCATTTTTTCCGTCGATTATTTTCATTTTAATATTTTTACTCCTTTTGCTTCAGGATTGCTTTTAATTTCCTCTTCAATACTTAAGACTTGACAGCCCGCACTTAATAACTTTTCTCTGGCTTTTTGCGAGAATGAAAATGCAGCAACTTTTATTTTTTTGTTTATTTCTCCATTAGAAAGAATTTTGCCTGGAACGACTAAAACTTCTCCGGCTTTGGCTTCTGATTCTAATTTATCAAGATTTACCTCTATCCTTTGCCTTCTTGGGTAAGATAAAATTGTTGCTATTTCAGCCCACTTTTCATTTTTTGCAGTGGTTCTTACAGTTTTTACTAGTATGGAATTTGTCTTTCTTTGCAATTGCTTGTTTATTTTTGTTTTCGATTTCATGTTCAATTTGCTAACAGAAGTAAGTTTTGCCTACTATCGCGTTAGCTCGCAGGTTGTAAAAATTGGAGAAGAAATGGGTTTATAAATTATTTGGTTAAGGTTATGTAACCTTTCCTTCTATTGATCTAACATATTTATGAATCATTGTGCTTCCTATATAAGTATTACTCCTGAAATTTCCAGAATCTATCACAACTAATTTTTGTATTCCCGAGACCAATGTTTTTTGCAATGAAATTCTAGCTAAATAGGTTGGAAATCTGCGGTCTCTAATACATATTTCTCCCTCTCTCACTTCCAAATAGAAATTCTTACTTTCTTTAGAAATTTTTTCCATATTGGGTCTCAAGTCCTCAAGGTTAAAGTCCCAATTCTCCTCACTTTTTACAATAAATTCATAATAAGCCCCGTTCCTCTTTTTCTCAGTAATTCTAAATCTCATCAACATTTATTTTTTAGTATCTTTATAAGAATTATTGTCATGTAATGCAGGAGAGAGGATTCGAACCTCTGAAGGCACTAAGCCATAAGATTTTGAGTCTTACGCGTTTGACCACTTCGCTACTCCTGCAAATTTGATATAAAAAACGCGTCTCTTATGTATAAAAACCTTTAGAATTAAGCTTTTGAAACAGATTTGGATAATTCTTCCACATCATCTCTCAAGACTTCAATGGCCCTCTTAAAAATTTCTTCAGGAGTTATTTGTCCAAAGCTTTCAATGCTCAAGACAACTTCTCCGCTAGGGGTTATTTTCACATACTCTTTATCTTTTTTGTTTGCCACTTCTGCACAATATTCCACTCTTTCCCAAACAGATGGGTCATAAACAATTGCTTCACCTTTTTTCGCAACTTGTTCTGGCAATTCATCAAGAAATTCTTTTGGAATATTTTTGTCAATCTTGACGTCCATCGCTTCTCTGTAAGTTATAAATCCTGGGGAAAATTTTGCATGTGTGCTTCCTTTACCCATTCTTGCTATTGCAGTTAATTCAATCTCTTGTCCTTTGCTCAAAGAGGTTATTGGGATTTTATCATAAACAGGCTTTACTTCTCCATGGAATTCTCCGCTATAAACTGCTCCCTCTTTTTTCACGTCAAGCTTAAGACTGGCTTCTTTTTTTGAGGAAGCTTTTTTTGAATCTAATGGAATAAGCCCGAGTCTGTGGGCTATTGTTTCATCGTACAAAGCAGAATCGTTTTTGTGTATTTCCACTTCATCAATTGCCAAAATAGGTATCTGATAAACATATCTTCTTATTGCGTTGCTCAGACCCGTGTCTAATTTTGTCTTAAAAATTATCTTGTTTTCCTTTTTTTCTATTATTTCCATCATAAAAATTGATAAAAGAGCTTTTTAAACTCTCCTACCTCTTCTGCCTCCTTTTTTCTTTGGTCCGCCTCTAGGCATTCTTGTAGTATCGAGGATGTTCAAAATTTTAAATCCTTCTCTTGAAAGGCTTTTTATTAATGCGTTGGCTCCTGGACCTGGTGCAGGGCTGTTTGTTTTTGCCCTTATTCTTATGTAAAGGGATTTTATTCCGAGGTCTCTTATATTTTCAGAAACTCTTTTTGCAATAAACATAGCTATTGTGGGGTTAGCCTTTAATCTGTCGTGTTTCGTTATCATTCCACCAGTGACTTTTGTTATGGTTTTTCCAGACATATCAGTTACATGAACGATTGTGTTGTTGAAAGAAGTGTAAATATTCACAACACCTTCTATCTCCTGGCTTTTCTTTTTCGCTTTTTCCTTGTCTATGTTTTTTGCTTCAGCATCAAGTTCGGTTTCTTCCTGTTTTATCTCTACAGCTTCTTGTTCCATTATTCTCCCACCTCAGTTTTTTCTGCTACTTTAATTTTATTACTTTTTCTTACGGCTATTTTGTTTTCAAGATCTACTGGAATAATATATGATGGGCTGTCAACTACCCTTCCATCGACTAATATTTTTCTATGAGTTATTAACTGCCTTGCAGATTTCATCGTTGGTGCAATTTTCTTTTTGGCCACGATTGTTTGAAGTCTTTTGTTTAGATAATCTTTTTTGTCCAAAGAAAGTGCCTCACCTATTGAGCTTACCTTGAACCCTAGCTTTTGAAGTTTTTCGAACAATACTTTCTGGTCTTCGGAAGATGACTTGATAAGTTTCTTGGCTTTCTCTCTTATATCTTTCACTCTTGCCTCGGCCTTCCATATCTCAGTCTTATTTTTTAATCCAAATTCTTCTTTTATTTTTCCTTCTTCTTCAATCCTTACTTTATCGAATGGTCTTTTTGGCCTTGAATATGTTTTGTGTTTCCTTTTCATTTGAATAGTCTCCTGTTATTTTGAATGAATGAAAATATTTGATTTGTTTTCATATTTTCTTTCCTTCAGGTTTATTTTTCTTTTTAATTCCAGAACCTTTCTTCCTGTTTGATCTGAAGTGACCTTTGGTTCTTTGTCCTCTTACTGGAAGTTTGCTTGTATGTCTTGCTCCCTTGTAGCTTTTGATCTGTTTAAGTCTCTTAATATCAAAGTCTCTTCTTAGTTCGAAATCACTTCCGACAAGATGTTTATTCTCTCCAGTTTCAAAATCTTTTTGTCTATTGAACATTTGTTTCGGCAAATCTGGGTTTTTTACAAATTCAGAAATCTTTTTTATCTCTTCATCACTCAAAGATCCAACCTTCCTGTTTTTTTCAATCCCTAATTTTTTGCAAATAGCATTGGACAGGCTCCACGATATTCCCTTTATTTTTGTCAATCCAACATACATCTTCATCTTTCCTTCTATGTCTTTTGACAGAAGTCTCACTACTCTTCCTTCATCTCTCGGGGTGTTTATTTTTGCTTCCATCTTATATTACAAATAAATTATATCTTTCGGGTGTTGTCAGCTCTTTAAAAATCCTTTTCTCTATAGCTTTTTTAGGGTCAGGGAGATTTGGTATTCTTTTCTTTAAATCTTCGAATGACTCGAAAGGTTTTTCTTCCCGTTGTTTTATTATTTCTTGCATGTGTTTTTTTCCTAATCCAGGGATTAGTTCAATCTGGTGAATCCTTTTATTTATTGCCTCTGCCTTATTGAAAAAGTCAACATATTCTTTTTCTTTCGTCGCCACAACTTTGTCTATGAACTCTTGAAGTTGCGCTTTTGCGGCCTCAGTAAGCTTTTCGCGATCCAATCTACCAAAAATATAATAAATCTTTGGTCTTTTCCCTTCACCGATATAGACTTCTTCCCCAATTTCCAGAGAAATCCCTCTTCTAGGCACTAACTCTAAAAGAGTCAAGTGATTTTTTCCTATAGCCTGTGCTATCGGCATCATTTTTCTCTCTAATGGATAACCATTCGGTAAAAATTCCAGTATTATTGCATATTCTTCTTTCATTTAAATTAATCCTTTCGCTTTTATTTTGGTGATTGAAAATCTTTGATGTTGTTCCATTTGCTGTCATTTAATCTCCTTTACAATTTCTAATATTTTTTTGCTTTCTTCTTCATCCAAGCTTACTCCAACAAAAATTTTGTTAACCTCTTCAGCATTCTCTGGCAAAACATCGATTATTTTGCTTATACTTTTTTCATCAAGCTTTATTATATCTGCTTTTTTTAGTTTCTCCCTCATTTCTTTTCCATCTTTTGGTAAAAGCTTATTGAACTTTCTTATGAATGCTACCGTTTCCTTTCCTTCATCTTTCGCTTCTTTTAAGTATTCTATTGCCTCTACCATACTTACTGCTTCAGTATTTTTTATCATGCTTTCTCCTTAGCTTTTATTTTTTTTAAATGTATGGCTTCTATCAAAAATTTCTTTTCCTTTGCCTGGTCATTTATGCTAATCATGTATGTTCTTCCCCTTCTTCCTTCAACGACTCCTGTCCTGCCCTGAAGTCTTTTTGGGAAGTTTGATGGAACTGACATTTCCTTTATGACTGAGACAAAATCTCCAGGATTTAGCTCCTGAAAGTACCTACTAAAGCTTAGTTTTCCTTTTTGTGAAACAGGTTTTTTTCTCATCAATTAGTCAGAAAAAGTTCCTTTAAAAAACTATTGATTTACTCTCTCCAGAACTCTTCTATCTTGTATTACTGGGGTCACAAAGATCGCCTTTGTCTCTCGCGTCTTCCATGTTTTGGAGTATTGCCTTAAACATTTTTTCACCCCAAACGCCAACACCGCATCTGTGACAGAAATCAATCACACTCTCAGATGAAATTTCAGCACCACAATAGATACACTTTTTCATTTTGTTTTCCAACTTCTTTTTATTAGTCTTTCAAAGTAAAATCCTGTTTATAAAGATTTGTGTTCACTGGCTGCCGATATTTTTATTTATTATTCGTAACGTAAAGCATCAACAACATTGACTTTTGATGCCCTTATCGCCGGAAAAGTCCCGGAAACAGCACCAATCAAAAAACCAAAAGTCAAGCATCCAAATATGAGATAAAATGGTGTGGCAACTTGCAGCAAATTTGTGTTTAACACATTAATTGCAATATACTCTATTCCTTTGCTGACAATAAATCCTAGAGAAATTCCCATGGCCGCTCCAGCTAATCCAAGCAACCCAGATTCAATCAAGAAAATATAAAATATATCTTTATTTCTTGCCCCAATGGATTTCATAACTCCAATTTCTCTAGTTCTTTCAAGAACAGAGGTATACATTGTATTTGCGATTCCAACTGCACCAACAAGTAAAGATATTGCAGCAACTCCAGCCAAGAAAGCAGTTATTATTCCCAGTATGCTTTGAAAACTTGACAATAATTCTTCTGGCGTCAAGACTTGGAAGTCTTGTGTTTTTTCGGTTACATCTCTTGTCTGTCTAAGCCTTTTTTCTACTCTCGAGGCAACATCCGTCACATTTTCCCCAGTGTTGACCTGCACAACAATCCAATCAACTCTTTCTGTGATGTTAAAAAATCCCCTGAATGTGTTTATGTCCATTAAAACCATTGAGTCGTCGTCTGGATTCCCAATCTTTTCCAAAATTCCTTTGACTCTGAAACTTTGGCCGTTTATAGTCATCCTATCTCCAGTTACAACTTCTCTGCCCCATAAATTGCCCGTCTTATGTAAATTTCCCAGTAGCACACTTTTTTCATCGCCTCTTATAAAATTTCCTTCATTCAGCTTGTAAGTCCCTGTTTCAATAAAAAGATCATTTTTGGTGTACATTCCTATAACGCTTTGGTATCTTATCGTCGTCCCGACTTCAATCTTCGCGTTTCCAAAAATCGATTCGGAAACATCTTTTACTCCGCTGACCTTTTTTATATTATCCGCATCTTTCTCAGTGAGTATTGTTCCTCCGACGCTGCCAGGCGGACCTAAAAAACCAGTTCCTGGTTGGACAAAAAACTTATCTGCCCCCAAACTTTTAAACTGCTCTTCTACTGCATTCTGCAATCCCAATGATAAACTTACAAGCATAAAAATTGTTGCAACAGAAATAAAAATTCCGGTGAGGGTCAGCCAGGTTCTAAGTTTTCTCTTCCTCAAGTTCCTCAATGCCAGAATAAAAAAATCTTTTATCATTTTAATTCCTTAGAGCGTCAACGACATTTAACTTTGAAGCTTGAACTGCAGGTAAGAGCCCAGATAATACTCCAACCAAAAACGAGAAAGATATAGCCCCCATTAGCAAAGGAATTGATACACTCACTTTTAGTAATGTTGTTCCTAAAGCTTGATTTGCAATCAAGGAAATTCCCAAAGCTCCCCCTAGCCCAATAAGTGCCCCGATAATTCCTCCCACTAATCCAAGCAAACCCGCTTCTATAACGAAAACCATCAAGACATCTTTATTCCTTGCACCGACGGCCTTCATCACCCCAATCTGTTTCCTTCTTTCAATTACGCTAGTGTACATTGTGTTTGCGATTCCAATTCCTCCAACAAGCAAAGAGATCATTGCAATACCAACGACGACTACATTCACAATATTCAATATTGTGGTGACAGAGCTCAGTGATTCAATAGGCGTTTGTACGCTAAAACTTTCTTCACCAATTTTCTCATTTCTATCTTTTCTTAGCCTGTTTTCAATATCTGCAGCAACACTTTCTATCTCTTCTTGGTCTGTTACTTCTGCAATGATAATATCATATTCGTTCTTTATGTTAAGCAAGTCCTCTAAGTCTTTAGTGGTTGTTAGAGCCACTCCATTAAGCTGTAGACTGCTGCTTTTCTCAAGAATTCCGACAATCTCAAAGTCTTTTCCGTTCAATTGTATTGTCTTTCCAACCTGAATCTTTCTGCCAAATTTCTCGCCGCTTTCAAAATTATTTCCCAAAACAACTTTTCCATTATCATCTGGCCTTAAAAGTCTACCCTCCTTTGCTTTGACATTAATGCTGTCATAAACCATTTTTGATCCTTCTTGGGTGTTTGGGATGTCTGATATGTAAGTAAATTCAGAAACTTTGTTGTACTCCAGATTTATGACCCGTATGAGTCTTGTAACTGCTTTATCAACGCCCCTTGTTTCTTTTATAATTCTTAAATCTCTATCGTTTAATTTTTCAACAACTGTACTACCTGGAGGTCCGAATGATGTTCCCTTGTTTTGTATTGTCAACTTGTCTACAGACAAAGCTCCAAATTGTCCCGTCACCGCAGTCTTTAATCCTTGGCCCATAGTAATCAGAGAAACAACAGCCGCTATTCCTATAAAAACGCCGAGCATAGTGAGCCAGCTTCTTAATCCTCTATGCCTTACACTTCCCAGGGCAAGAGTAAAATAATCCTTTATCATCTGAAGTTAATGCCAGAATAATTTCGGCAGTTCATCCTCCTTTTTTCTTTTTTTCTTCACTTACTTTTTTCCAAGAATTCTTTACCTTTCTTTCGACAGATTCTATGACTCCGTCCCTTAAAGAATAAATTGTTTTTGCATACTCTCTTGCTAAGTTTGGATCATGCGTTACAATTATTATTGTTCGGTTTTTTTCATTAAGTTTTTTAAGAAATTCCATAACTTTTTTACCCGTCTTACTATCCAGATTTCCCGTTGGTTCGTCCGCCAAAATTATTTCTGGATCATTGGCCATTGAACGGGCAATTGCAACTCTTTGCTGTTGCCCTCCTGAAAGTTGATTCGGATAATGCCCTTCCCTGTCCGTCAACTCTACGAGTTTCAAAAGTTCTTCAGCTTTTCTTTCTCTTTCATTTTTGCTTATTCCCTGGAAGAGCATTGGCAGCATTATATTCTCTTTTGCCGTCAAATTAGGGATAAGGTTAAACTGCTGAAAAATAAATCCTATTTTTTTTCCACGGAGCTGGGCAAGTTCTGATTCTGTCATCTCTTCAATATTCTCGTTAGAAAGAAAAATATCCCCTTTAGTCGCTCGGTCAAGACTTCCAGTAAGATTCATCGCTGTGCTTTTTCCAGATCCGCTTGGACCCATAATCGCGACAAAATCTCCCTTCTCAATGACTAAATTAACAGAATCCAAGGCTTTGACTATCGCCTCCCCCATTTCGTAATATTTTGCAACATTTTTCAGTTCTATCAATTTGTCCGGCGTCATAATAATATTTTCCACCCATTTTATTTAAAGTTATCTATAGTAAACTTTAAAAACCAACATCCAGGTTTATTATTATGATAGTTCCAGTCAGATGCTTTTCATGCGGTAAACCCATAGGACATTTATGGGAAGAATTCAAGAAAAGAGTTAGCGAAAACAGCGAGTCTGCCCAAAAAGTTTTCGAAGAACTCGGAATTGAAAGATACTGCTGCAGGTCAATGTTTCTAGGACAAGCAGATTATATTGAGTTGATCGGTAAATTCAAGAAAAGTTAATTAACATTCGCATTCATCTTCTTCATGAGTCATTGAACTAAGGTCTAATTCTCCCTCAAATTTCCATCTGTTTTTGTGTCCGCATTTATCACAAGTTATTGTTATGAAATCATTTTTTATTCTCATACTAGGTTCTTTGTAAGGAGTTAAACATTCTTTGCAGAACAACTTTCTTTTTTCTCCAAGCTTAATGTTATAAGACATTGCTAATCTTTTTATTTTCTTGACCTCTTTGGATTTCTTTTCATGAATGTGGTGAAAGAATTCTTCTATCTCTTTTTCAGCTTCTTTTTTTGTTATTTTCTTCTTCATTAATTTATAAATTGAATTGGTTTTATATTACTTACGAATTTTTTAAGAAAAAAATGAGAGACAGCACCGAAGCTTCGCAGCTTTTCGGCCACTAACACCAACGGCGTAGAAAGCTTAACTTCTGGGTTCGGAAAGAGACCAGGTGTTTCCAATCTACTATGGCCGTCTCCAAAACTTTATGATTTGTTGCATTTATAAAGCTTTTTATACCGATAATATCTGGTTTTCATAAGCGGAGTTGCCAGAGCGGTCAAATGGGCTGGATTTAGGCTCCAGTGGCTTAGTGCCTGCACAGGTTCAAATCCTGTACTCCGCATATATTATTACTTTTTATACGGCATCCTGATATCGGCTTCGTAGTCAAAAAGGCTAGTTTGGTCCCGCGTTTCTCTGCTTGCCCCTTTCCACCATAAAACTCCATCCACAAGTGCCATGTCAACTTGCCCATCTCTAACGAATCTTCCATCTTTTGAAAATAATCTCCTTGCCTCTTCCTCTATTCTCAAATAGTCTGTTTTTCCCGGAGTTTTTCTAACTTTTTGACTTCCCACATTTCTTGCAATTGAGGTTACAAAATGATCGGGTACATCTACTCCTAAATCTTTTAGGGCCTTCATTATCCATACGTCTAACGCAAGCAATTTTTTCCCACCCAAGCAGATATGCCAAAAAGAAAACGTTTTTCTTCCCATCCACTTAACTTCCTGAACAATTTCTTCCCTAAAATCTCCATCGCTGTCTCTAACCTCATAATGCCAATCTTTATCATAATTTAATTTTCCAAAATATTCAATAAACTCTCTAAATCTGTCCGAATATGCAAATCTCCACCCAACTTCTTTGGAACATCTATTAACTAAGCTAACATCAGTTGTAACTTCTATTCTGGAGATTTTTTCGTGGGAATTTGGATCATCAGGATAAGAGAACTTTCTCAGCCTGTAAATAAAATCTCTTGCCATCTCCCAAGGAGTTGCTTGACTCCCAATACACCAAATACCTGCTTCCAATGCACCTTCTTTTGTTAAAGGTTCAACAAAGTGGTGGTTAAGAACTTTACTTCCCTTCTCAAAATCCTCTTTATTTATATAGGTCTTTAAGGAAATCATAAACCTACATAAAGAACACATTATTAAACTTATATTTACCAAAATATTCATATTTCAGCCCGCGTAGTTCAGCCTGGATAGAACGTCAGGTTCCTAACCTGGATGTCGTAGGTTCAAATCCTACCGTGGGCATAATTATTTAAAATAAATTTTTATTCTCATAGGATGAAAAAGCTTTCGCCTGAAGAATTTAAGGAAATTTATTCAAAAGTCCCCAGGCTTTGTGTTGATCTAATCATAAAAGACCAAGAAGGAGTTTTACTAACTAAAAGATCAATACCTCCTTACCTTGGAAACTGGCACCTTCCTGGAGGCACAGTCTTGTTTGGGGAAAGCATACAAGAATCAATCCAAAGAGTTTCAATAAGAGAACTAGGGATTGGTTTGAACGTTAAAAATTTATTGGGTTTCATGGAATTTGACGATTGGAAAAATGGTGGCCAACACGCGATTTCATTGGTTTTTCTCTGTGAATTAAAACCTGGAAAAATCGTTCTTAATGATGAGGCAACAGAATTCATTTTCACAAAGAATGAGATAAAAAACATAATCCCTACTCAGCTAGATTTTATCAAGAAACATAATCTTCTTTGACTTACAGAAAACCTTTAAAACTTGTTTTTCACTGCTATAATCAAGCGCTGGTGGTCTAACGGTATGACATTTGCCTTCCAAGCAAATTGCCCGGGTTCGACTCCCGGCCGGCGCATTGTGAAAATTCGAGAGAATTTTTACGTCCGGCCTTGGATTGGATGCCGCATCCTATCGGCGCATTTAATAAGGTTATTTATTATAATAAAAAATGGAACAACACGACCAGCACACAGAAAAAGCAGAAGAAAAAAAACCTGAACACGCTCCAGAGCAAAAACATGAAGGTAAAAACTGGCATGATAAACATTATAAGACTCTTCTTATAATTCCAGCAGTCTTACTCTTAGTTGCGTTGGTCTATCTCTTTATATTCTACTCAAATCATCATGACATTTTCAACAAAGATATCTCTTTAACTGGTGGAACTTCTGCAACTGTTTACACAAAACTAGACATAGACAAAGTAAAGACAGATCTTTCTTCAAAGCTAGATGATATATCCACTAGAGAAATTTTTGATTTGGTGACAAACGAGCAGAAAGCAATAGTTATTCAAACAAAAACAGATGCAGACACAACTAAAAAAGTTCTTGAGGAATATCTTGGTTACAAGTTAGATGCCAGCAACAGCAGTTTCGAATACACCGGCGCGACATTGAGTAAAACGTTTTACAATCAGCTTTTGTTTGCATTGCTTCTAGCTTTTGTATTCATGGCTATCGTTGTATTTATTTTGTTTAGAACATTAGTCCCCTCTTTTGCAGTCATATTTTCAGCTTTTGCAGATATTGTCATGACTTTATTCGCAATAGACTTATTCGGAATGAAAATGTCCAGTGCAGGTATCGTTGCAGTTTTAATGCTTATTGGTTATTCTGTAGACACAGATATTCTCTTGACAAATAGAGTCTTAAAGAGGCATGAGGATACTTTGAACCACAGGCTTCTTGGCGCGTTTAAAACTGGTATGACGATGACGCTTACAGCCATTGCTTCTTTAGGCATAGCCTTGTTCATAGTAAGGTCTCTCTCACCAGTGCTTGCTCAAATTTTAACTGTGCTTTTAATTGGATTATTCTTTGATATGCTCAATACTTGGATAACAAATGTTTCAATACTCAAATGGTATGCCCATTCTAAGGAGGGCAAGGAAGCAAAATGATAAAACTCACCTGGAAAATCTGGCTGTTGATAGTAGTCATATTACTCTCTCTTCTTTCGATATTTGGAATCCCTAATTTTCAAAAAGGTGTTGTAATTACCAGTGTTGAGGCAAATTCCACAGCATTTGATAGTGGGCTTAGAAAAGGACAGATTATAACGGAGATAGATGGAAGCAAGATAAGTAACGTCGCTGATTTTGGTCTGGCTCTCGAAGGAAAGTTTGACACAAATCAGTCACGAAAAATTATAATAAAAACAGACAAAATTGAAGCAGTATTATTTTCGAACATTCCCCCACAAATAACGGTGTCAGAAATACCCCAAACCAACATCAAAACAGGATTAGATTTATCTGGAGGTGCCAGAGCTTTGGTTCAGGCGAAAGATAAACAACTTTCATCCAGCGAAGTCAGTGACTTAGCAGATGTGATAAACAACAGAATTAACGTATACGGAATAGAGGATGTCAACGTTGTTCCTATTTCAGACTTGTCAGGAAACAATTTTATACTTGTAGAAATTGCTGGCGCCACTCCGAAAGATCTAGAAAATTTAATATCCCAGCAAGGAAAGTTTGAAGCGAAGATAGCAAACGAAACAATTTTTATTGGTGGCCAGAATGGTGTAACTTCTGTTTGCAAAAATGATGCGAGATGTGCTGGAATTGAAAACTGTGCCCCCTCTCAATCAGGCTACACCTGTACATTCAGGTTTACAGTTTATCTAAGTCAAGAAGCTGCCCAGAAACACGCAGATGTTACAAAAAACCTCGGAGTTAATGTGACTCCTCAGGGAAATTATCTCACCAAGCCTCTTGATCTTTATTTGGACGATAAAATTGTTGAAACTCTTTTAATAAGCGATTCTCTTAAGGGTAGAGTGACAACGGAAATAGCTATATCTGGCTCAGGTTCGGGTACAACTAGTGAAGAGGCTTATAACACTGCCCAGCAACAAATGCATAACCTACAGACAATACTGATAACAGGCAGTCTGCCTTACAAGTTAGAGATAGTAAAGCTCGATACTGTCTCACCAAATTTAGGAAAAGATTTTACAAGGGCAATATTCATTGCAGGTATTGCTTCTTTCTTAGCAGTTTCCATTATAATCTTCTTTAGATACAAAAAAATAAAGACCTCGCTGGCGTTATTGCTGACAAGTTTTTCAGAAATAATAATAATCCTTGGAATTGCGGCTTTAATAAAATGGAACATTGACCTTCCCGGAATTGCAGGAATACTTGCAACTATCGGTACTGGAGTTGACCAGCAAATTGTTGTTATAGATGAAGCTAAACACGGAAAGATTCTTAGTCTGAAAGAAAAAATGAAGAGAGCATTTGCGATTATTCTTGGTTCTTATTTCACTGTCTTTGTTTCGATGCTGCCTCTATTGTGGGCTGGAGCAGGTTTATTGAAAGGGTTTGCCGTCACAACTTTGATTGGAATCACTGCCGGAGTTTTGATTACGAGACCAGCATTTACTGATTTAATAAGAAAAATCGAAGAGTGAATAATATATATTCCTGCTACATAATACTTTAAATAGTTTTTTTGTTGGCTTCTAAAATGTCAAGGATTCTAGTCACAGGCGGTAGCGGATTTATCGGAAGTAATTTTATTAATTATCTGCTTAGAGATACAGAATTTAAAAAAAGAAATCAAGTCATGAATTTAGATAAATTAACCTATGCGGGACAGGGAAGAAATTTAGAGCGCATGCATATTAAGCCCGGCACTGGCAAGCAATCAAGATATAAATTTAACCAAGTGGATATTTGTTCACCAGAAGTGTTTGGAATTTTTGAAGATTACAGGCCACAAGTAGTTTTTAATTTTGCAGCAGAAACTCATGTTGACAGATGTATTGGTGATTCTTCTTCTTTTGTTGAAACAAATGTCAGAGGTACGCGTAATCTATTGGAGGCTTCTTTGAAAAATAATGTTAGTCTTTTTTTACAAGTTTCAACAGATGAAGTGTACGGAAGTTTGGATGAATTTAGCCCGTCTTCAAAAGAAGGTGACGTACTAAATCCTAGAAGTCCTTACTCTGCAACAAAGGCAGCAGCTGAACATCTTGCAAGATCTTATTTTTATACTCATGGTCTTCCAGTAATTGTGACAAGAAGTGCAAACAACTACGGTCCTTTTCAATTTCCTGAAAAATTTTTACCTTTGTTTATAACGCACCTTATTGACGGAAAGAAAGTTCCCTTGATGTGGTCCCCAGAAAATCCTGGATTGAATGTTAGAGATTGGTTGGATGTAAAGGATAACTGCCGAGCTATATGGCACCTATCTCAAAAAGGAAAACCTGGAGAAATTTATAATATCGCGGGAAGAAATGAGAGAACAAATACGGATGTTACTAAAGCACTTCTAGATATATTTGAAGTTGGTGAGGAAATGGTGCAAAGAGTAGATCACAGAAAGGGCCATGATTTTAGATATTCTATAGACGATTCAAAGCTTAGAGGATTGGGTTTTGAACACGCTTCTTTAGATTTTGAAAATGGATTAAGAAATTTAGTTAAGTGGTACAGAGAAAATGAAGGTTGGTGGAGGCCTTTGAAAAATGGGTAAAACAACTGTTTTCGGTGCAGGTTTTTTGGGCACAAGAATTTCTAATAGTTTAGGCTATGAGCTGGTTGGTAAGGGAACAGTTGATCCAACAAATCTTAAAGATTTGTCTTCTTTTTTAGATGAAACAAAACCTTCAGTTGTGATAAATGCAGTAGGTAAAACCGGTAAACCTAACATTGATTGGTGTGAAAAACATCAAGAAGAAACTCTACAATCAAATGTGGTTGCTGCAATAAACTTATCCACAGAATGTGCGCTAAGAAGAATTTATTTTGTTCATCTTAGCAGTGGATGTATGTACCAAGGGGATAATGGTGGCAAAGGTTTCACTGAAGATGATGAGCCAAATTTTTATGGCCCACAATTTTATGCTAAAACTAAAATTCTTGCAGAAAGGGCATTAAAAGAGCTCCCAGGATTAATTCTTAGATTAAGGATGCCTATTGATGATTCTCCCCACGAAAGAAATCTTATCGACAAACTTAAAAAATATCCCAATCTTATTGACATTCCAAATTCCATGACTACAGTCCCTCACGCAATTGCCGTCTTAAAAGAAATGATTGATGGAAGATTGCAAGGAGTTTACAATTTCGTCAATCCTGGAAAAATCACTGCTTCCGAGATTATGGGAATGTATCAAGAAATCGTTGATTCCTCACATTCGTTTGGATTATTATCTTTGGAAGGTCTTAATCAAATTACTGTGGCTGGAAGGTCAAATTGTTATCTTAACACGGACAAACTTTCTTCGGAAGGAAGAATTCTTCCATCAATTCATGAAGCTGTAAAAGATTGCCTCATAAAATATAAGGAGAACCTAAAATGAAAGGAATGATACTGGCAGGAGGAAAAGCAACAAGGCTGCAACCCGCAACAAACGTAGTAAGCAAACAATCACTTCATGTGTATGACAAGCCGATGATTTATTATCCTTTGTCAACCCTTATGCTAGCGGGAATTAGAGATATCTTAGTTATCTCAACCCCCAGAGATTTGCCGAGATTTCAAGAGCTATTAGGTGATGGTTCTAATTTTGGGGTTAACTTCAGTTATAAGCAACAGGGCTCGCCAAGAGGTCTTGCAGACGCGTTTATCGTTGGAAAAGATTTTATTCAAGATGATAATTGCTGCCTTATACTGGGAGATAACATAATTCATGGCCATGGTTTGCCGGAATTTTTAAAATATGGTTCAGCAAGAGATAAAGGCGGAACGATTTTTGCGCATCATGTAAACGATCCTCAAAGATCTGGTGTTGTTGAGTTAGATGAAAATGGAAAAATTCTTTCAATAGAAGAAAAGCCGGAAAAGCCAAAATCAGATTTGGCAATAATTGGTTTGTATTTCTTTGATAATGATGTTGTGAGAATAGCCGAGTCCCTAACTCCGTCGAAAAGAGGAGAGTTGGAAATAACTGACATTCAGAGAGAATATCTAAGGAGAGGAAGTTTAGAAGTTCAAGTTTTAGGAAGAGGTTTTACTTGGTTGGATACTGGAACATTTGAATCGTTAGCTGATGCTAATAACTATGTGAGAACAATTCAAAAAAGCCAAGGGCTCATAATTTTCTGCCCAGAAGAAATAGCTTATAATAATGGCTGGATAACTCCTGAAAAATTAGTTGAAATAGCTGGCCAATATAAAAATTCAGATTACGGGGGCTATCTTCGTTCTCTTGTCAAATCAGAAAAATAATTCTATCTCAAATAGATATCTTTAATTAAAGAGATTTTTAAATGCAATGATATTATTAAGAAGATGGGTAAGCTCAACTCTGCCATAAAAAATCAAAGATTAGAGATTCAAACAATCTTGAAGAAGGTGATTAAAAGAGATTTTTCTGGTAATGCCGGCTTGGCAATTAAAAATAGTTTGTACCAACTCTTTTCTTCTTTTGTTGCCCAAATAGGGGCATTATTATTTACTATTATCATTGCAAGAATCTTATTGCCTGAGCTTTTTGGCCTGTACAGTCTTGCATTATCAACAATAATTCTCTTCGCAAGTTTTTCAGATATGGCAACTGGAACTGCTCTTATTAAATTTGTTTCGTCAGCGTTAGGGAGGAAGCAGCCATCGAAAGCAAACACTTACTACCATTATTTTCTTAAAGTCAGAATCTGGTTGACTATTCTTGTATCGTTAGTTCTTCTAGTCTCCGCACAATTCATCGCAAAAGATTATTACAACAAACCTTTATTTTTGGCATTGATCGCAGGATGTCTTTACATATTTTTTAACAGCCTTGTCTTTTTTGCTGACTCTTTGTTTAAGTCGACAAATAATTTTAGATTTGTATTCTACAAAGAAATATTTTTTCAAGTAGTTAAATTAATCATTGTTCCATTGGCAGTTCTTTTGACCTTGAAAAGCGTTCATTCACAAGAGATTAATGTCTTTGTTATGATCCTAGCCCTTTCGTTAAGCCAGTTGTTAGCGTTGATTTTTTTTATTTTCAACTCAAAAAAGATAGCTTTCTTAAGTTATCCCAAGAAAGAGATAAGCAGTGAGGAAAAGAGAAAAATAAACAAATTTATGCTTCCACTTTCAGCTACGGCTCTTTCAGGAATATTTTTCGGATATATTGACATTGTTATGCTGGGCAGATTTGTTTCAGTTGAATTTATTGGGTTTTATCGTGCAGCGTTTAGCCTTGTTGGAGCCATAATTCCTTTGATTGCCTTTTCAACAGTTTTATTCCCAATCCTCGGTAGATTAAAAGGAAAGCAGCTTGAAGATGGTTTTAAGAAAGCTTTAAGGATAACCGTATTAACCTCCATCTTCATGATTTTGTTTATTATTATTGCATCTCCATTGATTATCAAGTTAATTTTCGGCAAAGAATATTTGACTGCTGTTCCCATACTCCAAGTTTTGTCTCTAGTTATATTCTCTACACCTTTGATAGACCTTTATACGACTTACATGACTATAAAAGGCAACACAAAACTTATAGCTAATTTTTTAATAGCCTCAACAATAATAAATATCATTCTTAATTATTTGTTCATAACATGGTTTTTGAACTATAGTGAGTTCATGGCTGTTATTGGAGCAGCAATAGCAACAATATTGAGCAGATATCTTTTGTTACTCGGATTGATCATATTTAGAAAACGCCAGTCTATTTTAAAAGCTTAAGAGACAGAGGTGTCCCTCTTTCAATTTTTATTTTTGCCGTTTTCCCGAGTGTCTGATTATAATAAAATGGAGGTAAACCCTGTCCCGGTCTTGCAATCTTAATATTGTTCTTGGTTATTCTTTCCCCATTTTTAATATCCTTTGATGCCCAGATTGAGGGTCTAGCCGTCTTTGTCTGTTTTTCATTATTCCCCCCAGAGCCATACATGGAGTTACCAAGACTTTCTTTATAGTGTTCGAACTTCATCAAAGAGTTAGTGGGAAAATTATCTTTTTCAGCTTCCCTAATTTTGTTAACTAAACTTCTGAACTCTTCGGGTTCTAAAGAAAAAGATGAGTCTGCTCCCTTATCTTTTCTGTTGAAAGTGATATGCTTTTCTATTATTCTTGCTCCCATAAGCACGGCCATGATTGGCGCGTCAACAGTAAGTGTGTGGTCAGAAAATCCAACCATGCAGTTAAATCTTTTCTTAAGATCATTGATTTTTACCAAATTCAATTCTTCATACTTTGTAGGATAAGCGCTTATGCAATGTAGCAGAGCAATGCTTTTGCAGCCATTTTCCCTCAACGTTTTGTATGCTCTTTCAACTTCTTCCAAACTAGCCATCCCCACAGACATAACAATCGGTTTTCCTGTTTTCGCCACTTTCTCTAACAAAGGAATATTAATCACATCAAAAGAGGAAATCTTGTATGCTGGCACATTTTGTTTTTCCAAAAAGTCAACAGCACTTTCATCAAATGGTGTTGAAAATAGTTCTACCCCATAAGATTGAGCTATCTTCGCCAATTCATTGTGCCATTCCCATGGGGTGTAAGCCTGTTCGTATAGTTCATAATAAGATTTTCCTTTCCAATCAGGATTATCGATGTCTACAACAAAATATTTTTTATTTTTATCAACCATGTTTTTTGAATTTAAAGTGATTGTACTTGGTGTGTAAGTTTGTAGCTTTACACAATCCGCTCCTGCTTCACATGCTGCTTTGACTATCTTTTTTGCTTTCTCAAAACTTTGGAGATGGTTTGCAGACACTTCGGCTATGACAAAGACTTTGTTGTCACTAATAACTTTTTGACCAAATTTTATTTCATTATTTCCGCACTTTTTTATTCTATATTCCATCTTCCTATTTTTCTTGTACCACTTATGCCTTTCAAATAAACTGCTTACTAATTCGCGGTCATCTTCTTTGTTGATTCTTGAAAAAGTTTTGAAAAATTCGTCCAAACTTTTTCTTTCTTTTTCTTCCGTTTCTTCAGAAAACGCAGATGGGACTAAATAATACCCTAAGACATTTTTATGCAAAAATAGTTCAGCTTCTTTTTTTACCCTGTCGTGATGGTATTCATGGGTTATTATTGCTATTTTTTTTATTTTTAGAGGTTTTATGATGCAAATTTTACAAAACAGCAATTGACCTATAGTGTCTAAAGAATTTTCTTCTAATAAAATATTTTTTTCATTTACTCCTTGGCTGATTGCATACTCTTTCATAACCTCTGCAATCGACTTTCCATAACCTAATCCAAAATCTTTGTGCCCTCCGGACATTATCAGTTTTTCTACTTTCTTATTGGTTAACAAATCAATTCCTAAATCAACCCTTTCTTTTGTCTGCTCTGATAGCTTTAGCTTGCTGTTTTCTTTTTTTAGTTCATGCCCCAAGACAATTGCAACGTCATATTTTTCCATTTTCTAATCTGTACTCAAGTATCCCCCCATTTTCTCCATAGAATCTATACCCCGCTCTTTCAAAAGCCTTTACAGAAGGAAGATTCTCGGGCCTAATTTCTGCTCTTATGATGGGAACACCCGTTTCTGAAAAATACTTTTTTGATCCTTCTGCAATTATTTTTGGGCCATAACCTTTTCCTTGTTCTTCTGGTTTGACTGTGACACTCACCCTTGCCACATTTAGTTTTTCTAAATCAAACCTAACCTGACCAATTTTTTTATCATTGTCTAGAGCAATGTATATAGTTCTGTCAGAGTTGTTCAAGGACCCTTCAAACCATTGCACATGATCTTCATAAAGTATTTCTTTTTGGTCTAAAGAATTTTGCCTAGCTGCAAGAGAGTTTCTCCATTCATACAAGTCCCTGCAATCATCTTTATTTGCCCTTCTTAGTTTCATTATCGTATAATTTTCTGTTTAATTCCTTCTTCCTTATTTTTGCTCCGCTGTTCTATTTCTGATTTGTTATTTAATACAACAAGTTTAGGATTTTGTTCTAGAAATTTAACTATTTCTTTCACTGGTGTGTGTTCATTAATCTTTAATTTATCATAAATTATTTTCAGCAATTTGAAGTCGTCTTCCGTGTCCAAACATAGCCTCATCTCAGGACGATTAAGCCAGCTCTTTGCTACCAGATATCCCAATTTAAACTTATCTGGATGACCATAAATAAAACTAGTCACATGTTCTCTTTCAGGTTTTTTCTTTGCAAATTTATTTGCCTTTTCCAAAACCCCAAAACTAAGCACCTCGACATCAAATCCTCTAGGATAACTTCTTCTTACAGAATTGCTTAAATAATCTACCCTTGACTTTTGAAAGTCAGCTAGCGCAGTGTTAATAATTTCTGGTGAAATCAAAGGGCAATCGCCAGTAACTCTTATGATTGTACTAAAATTGTATTTCCTTGCGGCTTCGTAAAACCTTTCCAAGACATCTTCTTCAGAGCCTCTAAAAAAATTTATATTTCTGCTCTTACAAAACTTTTCTATAACATCATTTTCCTTTTTGATTGAGGTCGCTATAATTACCTCATCAACATTTGCTAATTTACATCTTTCAAAAACCCATTCCAAAACTGGTTTTCCGCCCAAATCCTTCATAACCTTATTGGGCAGTCTTGTAGAACCAATCCTAGCTTGAATGATAATTCCTGTCTTCTCTGTCATTGTCCCGATACACTAAAAAGGTTTATAAATTTCTCTACACTGCAGTTTTACTGAGGAAAATACCAAAATGATTGCAATAATAGATTATGGTTTGGGAAATTTAAGGTCAATATCCAACGCACTTACTTCTTTGAACATAGCGCATGAAATAACAAATAATCCTTCTAAAATAGAAAAAGCGGACAAATTAATCCTCCCTGGAGTGGGAGCCTTCAAGACTGGGATGAAAAATCTTAGGGACCTTGGAGTTATTGACATCCTGAATAAAGAAGTATTAACCAAAAAAAAGCCAGTTCTTGGAATTTGCCTTGGGATGCAGCTCATGTGTCAAAAAAGCTATGAGGGTGGGGTTTGTGATGGTTTGGGCTGGATAGATGCAGAAGTAGTAAAATTTAATTTTCCGGGCAACAACTTAAGAATACCTCATGTTGGGTGGAACGACACCAAATGCGATTCTTCTTGTCCAATATTGAGCAGTGCTGGAGAAAAACAAACTTTTTATTTTGTTCACAGCTATTACCCAAATATATCTGACCCTTCAATAATAAAAGGGGTCTGCAATTACGGCCACGATTTTTGTGCGATACTCCAAAAAGATAATATTTTTGCAACTCAATTCCATCCAGAAAAAAGCCAATATGAGGGCCTTGAAATACTACGAAAATTTAATGAGGTCTAGAATGCTAAAAAAACGTCTCATCCCTTGTTTGTTTCTTAAAAATGGTCATCTGGTGAGAAGTGAGAAATTTTCCTATCATCAACTCTTGGGCGATCCTTTGCATCAGGTAGAGCGTATTAACTCTTGGTCAGCCGACGAACTTATTTACATAGACATAAGCGACGTGAAAGAATATGACTTGAGGAGAAGTGATATGAAAGTGAAAAGAATGTCAGATATCTATGAAATTATATCTGAAGTGTCTAAGACTTGTTTTATTCCCTTGTCTTTTGGAGGGAACATAAAAACACTAGATGAAATAAGAGAAATTTTGAAGCGTGGAGCAGACAAGGTCGTTGTTAATACTATCGCAATTGAAAACCCAAATTTCATAACAGAAGGCGCTGCAAAATTTGGCAGTCAGTGTATCATTGTTGGAATTGATGTAAAAAAGGAAAATGGAGAGTACAAGGTTTATAGCCATCACGGAAAAACTTTGACCGATAAAAATTTAGTGTCTTGGGCAAAAGAAGTTGAGCATTTGGGTGCTGGCGAGATATTTCTTAACTCTATAGACCGGGATGGGACTGGGATGGGATACGACACTTATCTAATAAAATCTGTTGCCGATGCAGTAAAGATTCCAGTAATCGCTTGCGGAGGAGTTGGAGTTTTCGAACATTTTATTGAAGGTTTTGTTGATGGCAATGCCAGCGCAGTCGCTGCAGGAAATATTTTTAATTACACTGAAAACAGCGTTATAAGAGCAAAAAAAACTTTAAAAAAAGCAGGGATAGAAATAAGGGACATTGTTAAGAATCCTACTAAATCTTTAAATAACCCGAAATTTTAGAAAATTTATGGAAAATCGGCCTCCAAAAATGAGATATTGCACAAGATGTGTTTATCCCGCCTCTTCGGCTGTGCCTTTAGCCTTTGACGAAAGCGGAATGTGCAGTGGTTGCAGGGCGTCTATGCAAAAAGTTGAAATTGACTGGGACAAGAGAAAAGAATTGTTGATAAAAATCGTGGAACAATATCGTTCAAAGGACAAGAGCAACTACGACTGTATAATCCCTGTTAGTGGAGGAAAAGATAGTTATTTCCAAACTTATTTTGTTACCAAAGTTCTTGGATTAAAGCCCTTGCTTGTTACCTATCATGGCAACAACTATCTCGAAGTTGGAGAAAGAAACTTGAAACATATTCGAGAAGCATTTAATGTAGATTCAATAGTTTTCGGTCCAAGTGTGGAAGTTCTTAAAAAATTAAATAAAAAGTGTTTTAAGATGATGGGAGACATGAATTGGCATAATCATTGCGGTATTTTTTCTTATCCAGTCCAAATTGCTGTAAAAATGAAAATTCCTTTAATAATCTGGGGTGAGCATGGTTACACTGATCTAGGAGGAATGTATTCTATGGATGATCTTGTTGAAATGACTAGAAAGTATAGGACAGAACACGCCTGCAGAGGTTATGATTGGTACGATATGATCGACGGAGAAATGGGTATAACTGAACAAGATGTTTTATGGGCAAAATACCCCACTGATGAAGAGATAGAAGAGGTAGATGTTAGAGGAATTTATCTTGGTTTCTTTACAAAATGGGATGCAAACGAGCATGTTAAAAAAATGATTTCTGAATATGGCTGGGAAACTTCTGATGAACCTTTTGACCGAACATACAGAAAATTTTCCAATCTTGATGATATGCATGAAAATGGAGTTCATGATTACTTAAAGTACATTAAATTTGGATATGGGCGTGGGACAGACCATGCTTGCAAAGACGTTCGGTCAGGATATATGGCCAGAGAGCAGGCAATAGAGATGGTAAAAAAATATGACCATGTTAAACCACGTGATTTACAAAGATGGCTCGCCTACGTTGGAATGACGGAAAAAGAATTTGATGAAATTGCTGATACATTTAGAGACCCTAAAGTATGGTGGAAAAATGAGAAGGGTGAATGGGTTAAAGACAATATTTGGGATGAAGCAAAATAAGCTGATACTTTTAAAAGTTTAGGCTTCTTTGTATCTTATGCGAATCAAACAGATTTTTGTGGCATCTATAGTACTTTTTTTGATCTTTGCTTTTTTGTTATTTAATTTTTTGGAAAATAAAAAAATTGATTCTAATGCAAATAATTCAGAAATAAAAAATGGATCTTTATCTGTAAAAAATGAAACTACCACAATTATCTCTGGATTTGTAAGACCGTTTGCTATAGCCATCGGTCAACAAGGAGCTATTTATGTTTCAGATTTTGGGGGGCACAACATATTGATTTATGATAAAAACTACAAGTTAATAAAAGATATAACTCCAGGGTTGGATGTACTTAATAGCCCGCACTCTTTGGACATTGATTCAGATGGAAACTGGTATGTGGCAGATTTTTTAAACAAAAAAATCCAAAAATTTTCAGATGACGGAAAATTTATTAAAACCTTAATTAGTTTACCTACCATTGATGGTCCAGCGACGGCTTATTTTGATAATCAAGGAAATCTTTTGGTCTCTGACTACAACTCAAATTCTTTATTGAAATTTTCAGATGACGGAAAATTCCTTGGATGGATAGGTGCTAAATCTGATGGAACAATTACTGATGGTTGGGAAAACAATTGGAGTGAGAGAGTTGTTTCAAATGAGCCGGGAGGATTTGATAGATTGCACGCGGCCAAAACCTCAAGTGATGGGACAATTTATGTAGCAGATACTTGGAATAATAGGATTCAAAAATTTTCAGATGACGGAAAATTCCTTGGATGGATAGGTGCTAAATCTGATGGAA
>ERZ1292629.16-Hain-H43-01um-R1-16-length-182904-cov-9_pt1 | contig 182904 bp, 176 predicted proteins | sample MGYA00564399_ERZ1292629 | MGnify/ENA primary metagenome ERZ1292629 (study PRJEB36523, sample SAMEA6512636) | groundwater metagenome | collected 2019-01-08 | study: AquaDiva: Metagenomics assemblies of 32 groundwater samples | reverse complement strand
CTTTTCACTCCTTACCACAAGTCATCCGAGACTATTGCACGGGTCACCGGTTCGGACCTCCCCCCATCTTTCGACAAGGTTCATCCTGATCATGGCAAGCTCACCTGGCTTCGGGTCTTATCTATACTACATTAATTTTTCGCGCTATTAACACTCGGTTTCCCTGAGGCTCCACTGTTCTAACAGCTTAGCCTGCAGCATAGATAAACTCGTTGGCTCATTCTTCAATAGGCACGCCATGACGGAAATAAATTTCCGCTCTGACTCCTTGTAAGTATATGGTTTCAGGTCTATTTCACTCCCCTTATCGGGGTTCTTTTCACCTTTCCCTCACGGTACTAGTTCACTATCGATCTAAAAAAGTATTTAGCCTTACCAGTTAGTTCTGGTGGATTCGCTCAAGCTATTCGTGTCTTGAGCTACTCAAGAATGACAATCAAGAAGACATGTTATTTTCGATTACTGGGCTATCACCATCTATGGCACTCCTTTCCAGAAGTTTAATCTAACAACACATTTTGTAACTTCTCTAGATAAATCTACATTGTCACCTTACAACCCCGGCAAATCACACAACTTACGATTTGATTTAATCATACACTGTGTGATATGCCGGTTTGGGCTATTTCCTTTTCGCTCGCCGCTACTCAGAAAATAAATATTTTTCTCTTTTCCTCCAGGTACTGAAATGTTTTACTTCCCTGGGTATGCTCCTTCATGTCAAGCATGAAGGTACTTACGGTTTACGTAAGTGGGTTTCCCCATTCAGAAACTTCCGGATCACAGGTTGCTAGGCACCTCCCCGAAAAATATCGCTGCCATGCCACGTCTTTCATCGCCTTTTTTAGTCTAGGCATCCACCATATACTCTTAATTTCCTATTAGGAAATCTGAAAACCATCTTCATCCGCCAACTGGCGAAATCGGACGGCGCACACATTCTCGGGAACCGCTTCCTCTAATGTGTGTACACTTTTTTTGTTGTTGCGTTCTGTTTCCGATTCTAATGAAAAGACCCTGACAAAAATTGTTAGGATAACAGTGAATCGGAACAGCATTCAGTTTTCAAATATCATATCGATGTCTAGTATTAAAAAAACCGCCTTAAAGCGGTCAAAGGAAAACCAGTAGAGGTTTAACTTCTCCGCAGATTTTGATGATTTTTCTTTATTAACATCGTGGGTGTATTTTATACTAACGGTATATATAAGTCAAGGGTTTTAGCCGATTTGGCTAAATATGTAGAATACATACAAAAAACCCTCTAAATAGAGGGTTTTTTGTATGTTTGTAGCCTAGATAAACTAGCTTACATTGACATGTTATTTGTGAACTTATCAACTGCACGAGATGCAGCATCCTTTCCACCAAGACCAAACGCAAGACCTCCTGCGATAGCAAGTGCCCCTACGAGACCTGTGAATAGAATTTGCATAAATGAACTCGCAATACCAAGCTCTGAAAGAGCGATGATAAATGCAAAAATCCAGATCGCATAGCGAGCAACTGAACCTAGCATATTTGCTGAGCGCACATTAGCTGCTTGAGCCGAAGCTTTTACTAGCTTTCTCATTGTGTCAGATATAACTGTAGCAATGATCAAGACGAGTGCTGCGATGATGACCTTTGGTAAGTAGAATAGTACTGCTTCACGTAGGAAATCATTGACCTGTGTAAGACCCAGGATTTCAAGTGATGCCATCAAAAAGACTACGATGATGAACCACTTTACTACTCCACCGATAAAACCACCGACATTAAGCTTGAGTCCTGCACGATTCATAAGGTCGCTTGCCCCTGCACTCTCAAAAAGCTTGTCGAGCTTTAGAGCATTCAAAACCTGAGCGATTGCCTTACCGATTACAGAACCGACAACCCAACCAATTATAAATAGAATTATTGCACCCAATAGACTAGGTACGAAATTAATGAACCCTGCCCATAGGCCCATAAGAGATCCATTAAAGGCTTCTCCCCAACTTTGTATAAACATCATAATATGATACTTTCTAATAAATAATAATAGGGTACTTACAAAGCTTCGACCTTTAAAGTACTAGGTATATTATAGCAAATTTAACTACTTTTTAGAAATATATGTGGATAACTGGCCGTTATCTACTATCTTTAAATGTGGCAAATCTATGATGTCGCAAACGAGCTTGTCGTACATATCTAGGCGATATTTGAACTCTTCTGTGTCAAAAACTACATAATCAAGCTCTTTTCCTATCTCGGCTTCTAGGCCTTTCATTATCTGGCCTAGAGCATTCTTCTTCAATCTATCCCCCACTATGAGCAAATCCGCCCTACTTTTCTCATCACCGATAAATACCCCAGAAACTACCATGAATTTTATCTTCCCTATTTGTTTAAATCTATTGGCTAAATCTTCTTGAAGTAAAAGGCTAGGATCTACCAGTAGCTCCCTAACAGCTTTCAAGTATTGAAAGGAAGGGTTTATAGCCCAGACTGAGACTTTCTTTCGGGCCCCTCTGGTACCTTCCTTTACTACTGTCTTTGATTTAATGAAACCCATATTTGAAAGTGCATTTATTTCCTTGCGGGTGTTTGGGCGGGTTACCCGAGAGCGAGTAGCTATGCTTTCAACGTCAAAAGTATTGCTACTATTTAGTAAGAAAAGGCGCATTATTTTGACTCGGGCATGACCCCCCAATAGCTTGGCTAGTGTTTCCATAGCCCCCAGTATACGCCAACAGAAAACACCCTGCAAGCCCGATATACACCCTGGAACTATTCTAAATAAATGCCATTGGAGGTAAAAATAAAACGCTCCGGTTAGTTTTCACATAACACGGAGCGTAACAAAATAAACGATACTCTGGCTCTTAATTTAAATATTTATCAATTCCTATCTGTTTGGCCAATACATCTGCATTACCTCGGCCGATACCTTCAGTTACCTGATGGTTCATATCAAACTTAAAGCAAGCAGCCCCGAGAACTTCTTTCGAATATATAGCTACTTCCGGAAGCTGGGTATTGTATATGGTGCTGACACCACTATTGTATAGAGCATGGAGAATTTTCTTCCCCAGTTCAATACCGTCGTCGTTTTGAGCACCTGAACCAAGCTCATCGAGAAACACTACCGTAGCGTTAGATGATGTCTTGGAAATGCTTTCCAAAACATTCATACTTTTGGTCAAGAAGTTCTGTAGCTGTGAACCTTCTCCTCTGGTGTTGAAAACCAGTCCCAATTTTTTCTTTGTATTAAGGCGTACACCTTTACCAAAGACCGGTAAACCGGATTGAGCAAGGAATATAATGTAGAGAAGTTCATTGATCACTGCAGTTTTACCGCCGCCGTTTTGTCCGGTTAGGCCGATGATTTGACCATTGAGTGGTGGAAGAGAATTTATCGGGATTAGGTCTTCCGCTTTGACTATCTTATTGTTTGGGGATTTTCGGCCGATCAGGTGGATCGGATAGATAGTATCAAATCCAACCATGTTTTCGTTGTCAGGTAGAATCTCAGGAAATTCAACCGGGATGCTCCAGGTATTAGAGCAATCCAGTACCAGTTCAAGCATAGCAGCCATATGGCGGAGTTCTATTATTAGGCCACTGATATATTGCCGGTAGTTATTTACCTTTTCGTATTTTTCAATGATATGTGGTAAGCTCTTGGCCTCTTGCACTGAATAAAATTTGTACATATCATCTGTACGGTTTGATTTGATGCTAACCGACTTACTACATATGTCCGGGCATGTTTTGTAAATAAAACCGATGGCCGCATTAGTAAAATCATAAGCATACATTTGTGATAATGCATCTGCTGATAATTTTTCACTCTTGGCTTCAATTTTGCTCACATACTTCTTTGAATATCCGTGGAAATCCCAGGTGTAGGCTGGAATGTCGTACTTAAAGTACGTATGCCCGTCTGCGCTTGTATGAACTTTGAAAATCTGGATTTCCAAACCGGATTTACCATACTTATAGTAAACCTCGATTAAAATCTTCACATCAGCACTGTTGTTAGGTAAGACAAGGCGGTATTCACGGGGAATTTTTATAGCTTTTGCAGCTTTTATATCTACACCCCTAAGTTGTGTCTGTTGTGCTATTGCCTTTTTTCTGGCGTCGCTTGGTCCTGAGACCAGCAAACGATATAGGCCACTAGCGACATCGTCTTTAATTTGTTCAGGGACACCCTCTACAATCATTGGCTGTAGTGCTGCTTTGCGGAGCCTACGGTTGTGAATCAGTATAAATATACCCACCGGGAAAAATATTACCGACAATGTAACCAGAACTCCATACCAGAACTTTTCATCTTTCCATGTATATGACTTGGGATCAAGGATTAGCTTGAACCGGTTAGACCACTTAAAGCTAAAGTGTCTGTAACCAAATCCTTCTTCGGGCCCATCTTTAGCATGAGAAAAATTAACAACTTCACCGTTATTTGAAAACTTCATTTCCACGGTCATGCGTCCGTGAAGTTTACTTGCCTTTTCAACTTCCTGGCCCATTACATTACCGAATTCCCGTTCAGCTTTTATGAACTCTGCAGTTGAATTTTCCAGAAAGGAAAGTAGTTTGGCCATTTCTCCGTGGAGTGGGCTCGTGCTATTGGCTTCCTGTAGATAGGTTTTCAATTTAAGAACATCACCCATAAATGAAGACATTTCTTTTTCCGGGTTGAATTCATCCAGGAATCTCTGCCCATCGTCCGGGATTGATCCATCTACGCCCTTTCTCACAAAGTCTCTGAGATTTTTGTTTGCAGCGAGAAGCTGCATAACATTTTGCCGGTTAAGAATTTCATTTCGGTCTGAGGCACCCATGCTTTTTGAGAGCTGGTTATGCTCAAGGCCAAGTTTCGAGAGAAGTTCGTCCATCCAGAAATCACTTTCATTTACGAAGGTGATGCTGGGTGATTTTCTGTCCCATAAATTAATCGTGGGAAATTTTAAGTTGGTCATACAGCGCAAATTTATATTTATTTTCCAATATTGGCCCCTAGAAACTAATCTAGCGCCCAGAGGGCCAATATTGGAATGAGCGTAAGAGTATGTCAAAGATCTGAGGTTATTGACCAAAATATTAGAATAAAATAGACAGTTTGTCAAATAACGAAAATCACCCTTTGCAGGGTGATTTTCGGATAGAGAATTTATAATTTTATACTTATTTGAGGGTGACTTTACCACCAACTTCTTCAATCTTCTTCTTGAGTTCATCAGCTTCGGCTTTCTTCATACCCACCTTTAATACTGAAGGTGCACCATCTACTAGATCTTTTGCTTCTTTAAGACCAAGAGTTAGAACTTCTTTGACTATCTTCATAACTGCAATCTTCTGCTCGCCACCTGATGTAAGTTCAACAGTGAAAGAATCTTTCACTTCGGCTGCTTCAGCTGGACCTGCTGCAGGACCTGCAGATGCGGCCGCTTGCGCTGAAACACCAAACTTTTCTTCTAATACTTTGACTAATTCATGCAAATCAATAACTGACATCTCTTCAATCTTTGCAACGATATCTTTGAATTTTGCAGGGACTGCTACTTTTGCAGCAGGAGCATCTGCTTTTGTTGTTTCTTCCATAATAATTTATGCGTAGCAAATTATTTTATTAATAATTTGCGTAGCTTTTATAACTTTAATAATTACGCTTGCTTCCCTACCTACCGGTAGGCAGGTCGGCAATAGCGTTTACTACACTCGCGAACCGCTGTATTGGTGAGTTGATAAGGTTGACGAACATTGCACGTAGAGTCTGTAGTGGAGGTATAGTTGCGATGGACATCATTTCTGATGCATTCAAATACTTACCTTCAAATACTCCCCCGACTATCTCGACACTCTCTTTGTGGCTCTTTGCAAAGTTATGAACTTCACGAGCCGGCGCTAGCATATCTGTTCCGAATGCTATTGCGAGCTGTCCAGGCATTTCAGGCATTTCACCTGTAAATTTACCTACACCAAGAGCACGCTTGAGTAATGTCTTCTTCGCGACTCTGTAGCCTACTCCTTCTTTCTGTAAACCTCTTCGTAATGAGTTTACGCCGGCTACTGTCAACTTATCAAATTTCACAAAGACAATCGAATTCGCTCCTTTTAGTGACTCTTCTAGGCCAGCCACAAGCTCTTTCTTTTTGTCTAATGTAATTGCCATATTGTTTCTCTCTTAAATTAAAAATCGACCTGTTAAGGCCGTTAAAATCAACTCTTTTAGGAGTGACCTCGGCGGGGCTTATGGGTGCCCGCTTTCTACGGCTACTTGTCTAGATTAGCAAATAATATAAATTTGTCAATAAAAAAACCGCACCTGGAATCGATTGGTGCGGGATTCACGAAAGGGGTCTCCCTTGGGCAGACCTTATGGCTATGTTAGTAAGACAACTATTATCTTATCTAAAGTATATGGAATCTATCTATTAGTGTCAATAGTAGTTTTATTTAAATGAGTCAATAACAACAAGCGATATCAATCCAACCAATATCACTCCACAAAATCCCAATATTACCTTGAACAGATGCTTGTTGAACATATGCTCATTATAGCATATGTTTTATTTGGGTTTCTCTTTAACAAAACTTAGTAGGACTACAGTCAACAAACTACATTAAAGAAAAGATTGATTCAAAATAACTCTTGCTCAATAGGTATAATATAAATATAAAAATACATATAAGAATTATTAGCATGAAAAAAAGGGGGTTCTTGTTCTTAAAATAAAAACGATCTACTAAAATAATTACGAAAACTAATGGGAAGTAGAAAACTACTCCATAACCTAATACTACAAAACCAGCAATCTTATCATATAGAAAAATAAAGGAATTAATCACCAGAAGAAGTATAGTTAGATAGAACATCTTTTTTGTTATTTTTATATTTTTCATATTAGCCTATATTATCTAATAATTTGTTCAGTATATCAAGCAATAGTTGCGCATCAGTCTTTGAGAGCTTCTGAGGTCTTGGATGCTTGGGATCTGGTCTAGATAATCTCTTTTCTAACACAGATTTAAACTTATCGGCCTTTAATTTTGCTTTATCTACCTTTCCCTTCTGTACTGACTTGATTATATTTTCAATTCGTTTACTAAAAGCAGTCTTTTTAGCTTGAGGTATATCCAAGGAGTCTACAGTGGCTTTCATTATTTGTAGATATGAAATAGGGTCAAATGTATCACTAGGAGAAATAGCAAAGTCACTAATACCATCCCCTGTCACGTCTAATTTGAGTTCTGGTACTCCAGTGTTTTGATTTATATTTACTTCAGCTTGGGTTTGTGTAGTCACAGGTATGTCTATAAAAGACGAGGTGGTTGTCTGTCCGTCAGGAGCCACTATTCGAGAATCAAAAGTAAAGGTTCCGACATCTGTACCTTGTAATACTGCTTTTTGAAAGTTACCTTGGCTAAGATTTACATACTTACCCTCTCCAAATTCAAAGTAGGTACTTCCTGGAATATCTTCTTTAAGATTACACTCACCTGTTGAATCGTCACAGACATTGCCTGTGAAATTCCCCTGATTGTCATATATACCAATAGAGACTGGGGAGTGGACACTTAGATGCAAACGATTGCCTACTTGTAGTGGTTCTATATCTTTTATATTGGAAGATGTTGGTTGATTTTGCTCAATTATATTTTTGATAAAGTCCAATAACTGCGGATGTTCTAAGATATTTTTATGGTCTAATTTTGAGTTACTTAAGTCAAGCCAATACTTTGTACCTTGACCATATAGAGCGCTTTGTATAACTACTGTTTTATCACCTTGGGTGAAAATTGGTTGGACATCATTATTGAAATATGCCATACCTGCTATCGTATCCTTGCCCCAACCAGCAATATTTATAACATTCATGGATAATGGGAAAGTCATATTGTCTATGGAATCATGCAGACTTTCAGCTTGAGATAATAAGAGATTATTTCCTTTTGTTGGTGAAATTAAATCTGTTTCACTAGGTTGAATCCTGCCTTCTTGGCCTAAAATAAAATCATGTTCTTTTTGGTAACTATTAATGCTTGATCCATAAGAATTTCTAAATAATTGTGGAGATGTAGGGCCAAATATGCCTGTAGGTAAAGAATTTACTTGTTCAAAATACTTTCTTGAAGGTAGGAGCCCATAAGCAGAAGGCATGTTACTTGCAAGTTTACGAGCTTGAATTTCTGTCATTAGTTTAAGAGGTAATGTTTGTTTATAACCATGCAGGATTGCAGACATACCATCGGGAGTACCGAGCTGTGGTGAGGCCACCATGATGAGCTTGTCTATATGATCTACCAAATCCCCTTGTCCTGCTAGCTTCATGTCTTCGAGTTTTTTTATCAGTGCTTTTGCTAATAATCCACCGTTACTATGGGTAACTACCGTGACATTACCTGTCTTTGACGTACTAATTAGATACTGCAAATCACTAATTAGAGTAATAGTTTGATTGTTATTATATTTAGTACCATTTTGTACTAAATCATCGATTCCTTGTCGCCAGTCGTATGCGTATGATTTCCAATTAGTAATCTTATTAGTAGAAATAAGATCATCTAATTTATTAATTAAACTTTTATATATATCTTGTTGAAATAATACAGGAATGACATTAGTTGTTCCTATTATTTCCTTTGTATAAATACTTGGATTTATACTTGTTCCAGTTGAATCTAAATATAATTCCGAAATTTCAGTCTTTGTATTTGGCTCCCAAAGCTGATCCTCTGTGGTAACACCGGCAACAGTTTTTTCTTTATACAACCTGCTCGCTTCAAGTCCAGGTAAAAAAAGAACATTCGAGCAACACTCTGCGGTGGCATCACTAAACTTAAACGCTGGGGTGCCGTGTTGAATATAGTTACCCGTCCAATAATCAAAGGTACCTACCAAAGAAGAGCTATCCCCATATAAAGTAAAGGCTGTTGCAGGGGAAGGCCCGCCAGCAACAGTGACTCCATCATAAATTATAAACATAGTGACAGATTTGTTGGCAAATGCAACAACTTCAAAGTTACAGTTAGTACCATCGTCTACCCCCATTCCAAGTGAAGAAGCAATAGAAGAACCCATATGATACACACCTAGAGAAAGAGAAGTGCAAGAGATACCAGATGGATCAGGAATTTGAAAAGAGTAATGATTGCCAATAGTTAAATCCCCAGTAAACCAGTCAGGAACGACACCAGAATTAATATATGGAGCTATTGAACTTGTAACTGGGGAGTTAATAAGAAGTAGCCCAGAATAAGAGTTATTCGAACCACCAGGTATTGAAGTAAATGGAGTACTAGTATCAGTGCGAGAAATCAAAGTACTCGCAGAAGCAGAGTGAGATAGGAGTAGTAGAAATAAGACAAGAAGTGAGAAATAAAATTTAAAACATGCTTTTTTACTCATCTTCGTAAAGTATACGCCCACAATATATAAAAATAAATAACACTTATCACAAAACTGTGGATAACTACTTAAATTCTGATACTAGTCAGTGCTCGTAATTCTAGCATATGCTAGAATTACGAGCACTGACTTTTGAGAAAATTTTACACTAGTTTGAAATGCTGTTTCAACTTATTATCATTCAATAAATCCTCTACCACTAATATATCAACATAATTTTTCACTTTATAATAATCAGAAATAAAAAGTAACTCGTCTGTGCATGGGTATGGATGTATCCAGACGCTTTTTTGAAGTTGAACAAAACCAATTTGCTTTAACTTAAACCTTAAAGACTCCCTAGCTTTTCTATATCGTATTGGTAAATCAAACATAACAACTCTCCACTTACCATCCCATTTTGACGGTTTCTTTATAGACAAAATATCAATAGAAAATGATTTGAGCCTAGTCTCCCCTTTTGTTGTAATGAGTAATGTTGTAACACCATTCCTATCTGATACATATTCCACTATTTTTTGCCTTTTTAGATTACTTATCGCATTATCTATTTGTCTTTTTTTATATCTTCTATTTTTGTTTATCTTCCCAAAAAGTTGAACTGCATTACCCATAGCAACTCCACCCATAGCTATAAAAGGAAGAGCCCCTAGAGCAACAGCAATTAATACTACCTGGGTAATAGTTGCTTTTGTAGATCCAGATTCTAAAAATTCTTTAAAGATTGCCAAGTCTTTCTTATTTATCATATGCTCGTAATTCTAGCATATGCTAGAATTACGAGCAATTCATTAGTGCACATGTTTGAGCCCCAATCTTTCCTCTAAATCATAAAATCCCCTTTCGGGGATTTTATGTTACTCAACAGTAAGAGTGCTGACGTTCTGGGCGACTTTGCAGTCGACGGTGAACGTAGTTGGAATTTTAGGAATATTCAGAGTGATAACTTGAAAATTATATGGGGCCAACGTGTACTTATTCTCCCCTATTGTTATAACTTCAGAGTTGTTTGAACGATTGTCGAGTAGTAGCCGTGAACCATTCGCTATCATAAGTGATGTCGGATGTGATTGGCAATTGCTATCGAACTGCAAGATATTGCCATCATAATATTTCATAAATGTCTCTGTATATGATGCATCTACTACAGTGTCGGACATCATCGTAGGGCGACTTACTCGGCGAGGTTGCCCCTCTATTGTTGATATTGATTGAGTAGGGACTTCTAGTGGAGCTTCTGCTTTCTTGTTTTTGACGGCGAAAACAAAGGCAATGATAAGGGCCAGGGCTAGAATGCCTGCGCCAATTAGGGTATTTTTGTTCTTTTTCATAATGAGCCCATATTAGCACTTTTCGGAACTTTGGCAAGAGATGAGGGAGTGAATACAAACTGCTCGTAATTCCAGCATATGCTGGAATTACGAGCAGTTTAAAGTTAGGCTGGCAAGTATTGCGAGCCTATTTCTGGAGGGTAACTGTCGCTACATTTTGCTGTTTATCACAGTCTAGGAGCCATGTAGCTGGCAACTTGTCGCTAGAGAGATTGATAAGTCTAAATCCATATGCTTTGATAGAATACGTAGTCCCGAGTTTGAATGTGCGAGCTATTGGTGCGCGATTGTCTATCATGATGGTCGTATTATTCTTGAAAGTCATAGCACGGGGATGAGCAGGGCAACCGCTGCCGACACCAAGCTGAATACGCTTGTCTTTGTACACTTGAAGTGCTTTTGTATAGCTTATCGAAACTGTGCCTGTCGGAGGTGTAGAACCGATATCTTCGGTAGAATCGATTTGTGTTTCTACTGTAGGAGAGTTCACATCGACGTCAACTTCAGCTTGCCTGTTGTATATCCATATACCGATAACTACGACTAAAATAGCGACTAGGATTATCAAAAGGGGGCTTTTCTTTGCAACATTATTTTCCATAAAAATTAATACATCATCTATTAACTTATAATTATATATTGTAGCACTATTAGATGTGATATTTACTACTACCATGATGACGACCTCGGGCGTATTTTATTGCAAAGTTTATAGTCAGACAACAAAAAATCCCCTTTCGGGGATTTTTTGTGACAGTTTAAAGTTCTGACAAACCACCTAGAACTCTACCTAGACTTACTAACCTAAGTAATCAAATGATTACTGACGGATTGAGTAAGAAGCAGTTGGGAAGTTGTAGACGTTGGTTGCTGCCTGAGCAGTACCACCACCTATTGGATCATCCCATGTAGTTGTTCCTGGAGTTACACTTGAAGATACTGAGATCAAAGTGTTTGCAGCTACAGTAGCAGCGATTGTCATGTAGAGACTGAAGGTCTTTGACCCACCAGCCGCTATTGAGAATCCACTTGGTGAAGTACCAAATGTCATGACACAAGCTCCGATACTTGCAGCAGCAGCTACGTTACAACCAGAAGATACAGATGAACCAGAGACAGTAGTATTACCATCTGCGATTCTTGTACCAGTTGTAGTTATAGCACTGAGACCTGTACTTGCAACGTTAAAGGCAAGGTTATTTACCTTTATCTGGCCTGCAGCATCAGCGTAAATTGTAACTTCGCCTACCTTGTTTTCAGCACCAATGATAAGACCTGTCTTTTGAACAGAATCTACAGCAAATGATGGAACAGAGGCATAAACGAAGTGACTTACTGTCGCAGCACCAGAACCTGATCCTGCGCCTCCAGCTGTTGGAGTAATACTCTGAACTGCTGAACCATCGTTATAAGTAACAGTAGAAGCAATAAGGTTTACAGTAACTGGAGAGTTAGCTGTACAACCATTTGCTGTACCAGTACATACGAGACCAACAGTAACAGGTACATTAACACCATCAGTTGTAGCAGGGACAGTAACTCCTACGTTGTAGACAGTTGCTGTTGTGCCGCTAATAGATCCTTGTGTCTTACCATTCATTGTTATAGTTGTAACTGTGTTTGCAGGGAATGTAAATGTAACATCCTTGATCACAGCGCCAGCTACACTGTTACTAACTTTGAAGTTGTAAGTAGCGATTGGGAAATTACTACTTGTAACAATATTTCGTGATGATAATGACAAACCTGTGTCTACTTTAACGCCACCCGCTGCAATAGTTGCAACGTTTGATGTTGTCTGTGAACCAGCAACAGTTGAAGATGTAGTTGTAAGGTTTGAAGTACCACCACGGTATGTAACTGCCATTGAAGGAGTTACTGTTAGAGTAGCAGCACCGGAACCGAAGTCCGCATACACCTCAAATACTGCAGCTGTACCCTGAGCAACCGCTAGGTTGGAAGAGTAACTGTTTGAAGTCGTGATAACTGGGTTACCAATTGGAGTACCAATAACATTACCAGCAACTTTAACCGTTAGGTTTGTGAGTTGACTTGCAGGTTGCATTGTGTTTCCAGCGCCCGCAGGAAGTGTTACAGAAACATTACTTACTGTAAGACCTTCAGCAGAACCAGCAGAAAGTGAGAATGAACCAATCTTTACACCAGCTGTGTTTGGAGCCTTTGTTGAAGTAGAGAATCCAGCTGTTGCACCGAATGTTACGTTGTTACCAATTGTAAGCGTCTGGCCTCCAGCAGCAGCAGTCGAAGTCAATTGACTTGAACTTAGACCTTGCGCATTGCTTGAGCCAACTGATAGATCAAACTTGGTTGTTCCTGAAGTAAGTGCTGTTCCCGCAGGAGAGTTACTTACTACATCACCACGAAGTTCAACGACAGCAGGTGTACCTACGTACACTGTAAGGTTTGAACCAAGGTTAGTGAATGGAAGAGATACTGCTGTTGTAGCAGTAGCGTTTGAACCAACTTGACCGCCATTTACATACAATCCTACATTTTGAAGAGTAGTACCAGCTGAAAGTGCTGTGAATGTAGGCATAAATGCTAGACTGTTTACCTTTACATCTTCACCGTACGCTGTAAATTTCCAAGCCGCAAGCTTTGTAGTAGTAGCACCACCTACAAGAGTAGTTGTGTTACTAAATGCTGGGTCTTGAGTGATAGTAAGAGTACCGTTGTTGATAGTAACCAAACCACCATTTACATTGTTAAGTGTACCTGCTAAGTATGTTGGAGCAATAGAAACTACACCACCACCTTGAACCTGACCGTCTTTGATTGAAAGATCAGCAGCTTTTTCAAGTGATATGTAGAAGTTTCTGAATGCACCACCTATTACATCACCACGGACCTCAAAGAAATGAGCGCCAGTAGTTAGTGACAATGGTGTAGCTAGATCAAATACAAACTGCATGTTTGCATTAATCATAGCTGTTCCTGTATTTACTCCGTCAACATACAATGCAACGTTTGCAAGTGCATTTGCAGGAGCAGAACCAATTTGTTTAACAGTCATACCGTGTAACTTTGAAGCATGTAAACCAATGTTGATACTGTTTGACCAGAGAGTCTGGTTCATTGAGCCAGCATTGATTGATGTTGCTACAGGTGATGGTGTTGCTGTTGCTAGATTTGCTGTTCCAAGAAGACCTGTGCCACTAGCGATGAACATTTCATTACCCTTTATACTTACAACAGTGGCTACGCCACCAGTTGTGAATGATGTAAGAGTAACAGAAACACTGTAATCAGCGACAGCAACATCAGCCTTTATAGAAATAGTTTTTGAACCATTCACCATAAGGTTAACATTGTTCATTGTAAGTGAACCTGTATTGTTGAATGAGTATCCGTCTGTAACGCGAGTTGCGCCATCATATAGATAAACATTTGAAAGTGTACTTGAGTTAGATACACCACCACGAGTAAGTGTTATAGATGAAACTGTACCACTTCCTGAGAATGTGATGTGTGCTAAATCAGCACCAGCTTGACCTACAATTATTGTACCTGCTGCAGGATTGTCCATTGAGAGCATAGCTGTCACTGGACCAGTCTGAGTAGGACCTGGATTTCCATTAGGAGCAACTGTACAGTTGCTTGCTAATGTCATTCCATTTGGACAAAGGCTTCCTGCTGGAGCGCCGTTTGCACCTGCTGCATTAAGAGCAGCCATTGTCTTCTTGCCAGCGATTCCATCAGCAGCTCCTGATGCAGGATGTGCTACTTGGAAAGCTTTGATTGCAGCTGTTGTCTTCTTGCCGTAAAGGCCGTCTTCAACGAGCGCTGGTACTGTACCAGTTGCATTCAAAGTTTGCTGTAACCACATAACGTCCGCTTTAGGCGAACCTTTCATGATTTTAGTTGCTGTAGAAGGCATCCATGCTGCAGATGCAGAAACTGCACCGACAAACAAGAGAACTGCTACGAACAAACCAGCGATTATTTTTGAATTAATTTTTAACATAATTTTTAAATCATATGCACGATTAGATCAGTTTCGACTCACCCGTCTGTAAATAAATACAAAGGGTGAAACCAATATTGGGTGCATATCTTTTTATTTATTAATGACCTCTATCGTTTGCCTCTATCAGCAAACATGCCATGAATAAATTTGCTTTCGAATAATTAGCCTCGCCTCTATCAGCGTGAATAACTATTTGAAAAATAACTAACTAAGTGAATACTTGCTCACCTCTTGCGAAGTGGACAAGCTATCTGCCTTGTCGACAGGGCCGATGCACACTTCTAATATTCTCCTCTATCAAAAGAAAAACTAAAAGTGGATGCGACCGATTGAAATCCAATTACTAATTTATGAATTACTAGTTACGAATGAAAATACATAGATAAAAAGCAAAACATAATATAGGGCTATTACTTTCTTGGTATTAGACTGTAATAGTATTAAATTTTCAATGATCGCTCCCGAAAATGTATTGATAAATCAACACATAAGGGATAATGCAATACTAGCACATTTGGTGTATATACACCAGTACTAGCACGCAATAACATTATATACTAAAGGTATATAAATAGGCAACAAATAAGGCCTAAAATGTGGATAAGTGGGGCTTCAGGGGCGGAGTGAGATTTGAAAGAAAAAATGTCTGGCCTGCCAGGCGTGAGCCGGACAGGAGATCCGAGGACTTTTTTCTTTCAAATCTCATGTAGCCTTTAATTACAGAGCCTGATAGCGACTCCAACGCTTTGCGCCAGTTTTCTTGATTTGACCTTTGGAAACAAGTAGGTTGAGTTCGCGTTGAATTGTCTTTTCAGAACAGTCAGTAAAAGCAGTTGAAATGTCTTTTATGGATAGACCTGCCTCGCCGGTAGGTAGGTCCTTCTTGTCTTTTATAAGCGCTAATATTTTGTCTTTTCTTTCTTGTTTATTAATAGGATTATATTTATTTACATTAACTCCTTTTGTTAAAGACAAAGATGAATTCACTTTATTAAAAGACATGCTATAACTTGTCCTTTTGTCCTTTATAAGGCTATTGGACTGCAAACGGACATCCGTCTCGCCAGCGGGTAGATCAAACATTTTGTCATCTAGGGTGAAGGCAAAATGATTGTCTTTTGATTTGTTATCTTCGAGTTTTGTAATTAATAATCCGAGCTCACTTTTTAATATTTGAGTGTTCATCTCCGAGATAAAACCAATAGTGCAGGATATCTCTATGAGCGATAAAACCTCGTTGATGTGGGATAGGGTCAGAGATATGTGATTGTGCTTATCCACAGGCGAGAGATTGGGTAGTTTATACATATCGGACAGGAGCTCTACCCCTAACAAGCGGATCTTAATTTTAAGAGCCTCGTCGGTATCCATACAATCTGTAACCATATAGAGTGCCGTAACTAGCTTTTCTGTCTTTTTATTGACATACCCATAAAGAGGCTTATTTACCAAAGAATTAACCTGTGGACCATTTGTCTGTCCATATGAATCTTGATCCTTTTTTGATGTGTCTTTTTGATAATTCATGTGTCTTTTCCGTCAGGGACGGATTAGTTTTATATTTGAATTTGTCCATTATACACCCATATAAATGTTATGCAAATGTTTATGATATAATGTAGGAATATTATGGCAAAAAAAGATATTGACGATGAAGAGGAAGACGAACCCATAGCCAGAAGGAGTAAGGGGAAGAAAAATAAACGAACTAAAGTTGAGCTAAAGGATGAGACTAGACATAGTGTCTGGGGTATTGCCCTACTCGTGCTAGGACTCTTTATATTGTTATCCACATTTAAACTTGCCGGAGTGGCAGGTAATTTTTTCTTTAGCGTATTTAGCGCATTCTTTGGATTTGGATATTATCTTATACCAATACTTCTCGTCATACTTGGAATATCATTTATGCGAAGAGGCAAACCTCAAGTAGCAAAACTTCACGCCATTACATCTATTTGTGTATTACTCTCAACGCTCGCAATCATGGACATAGCAAGCAATGGTGCCGGTACATCGACGAGTATAGTTTTGGGTGGATATTTAGGAAGTATAGTCGCGTGGCCATTTGTAAAACTTTTTGGAATTTATGCTGGCATACTATTACTCGGAACACTTTTAATAATATCTCTGATCATACTGCTCGATGAGAGACCAAATCTTATGACAATCTGGAAGAGAATTCTTCGTTTCTTTGGGCAAGATATAAAAATGCCAAAATTCAATTCGGAAAATCTAGACTCCGATCTAGATCTGAACGAACCTCTACCACTACCAGAATCTGCAGAGGATGTGAATGAAAGTGAAGAATCTCTAGCTTATGATGAGAACCCGATCGAAGAGGAAGAGGAAATATTTAAAACCAAGAAGAAATTCCACACGGCCTATGTCCCTCCCCCACTTGTACTTCTGGAGAAAGATAAGGGTAAACCAAATGTCGGAGATTTGAAAGGTAATATGAATATTATTCAGCGGACACTTTTAAATTTCGGAATATCAGTCGAGATGGATGAAGTAACTATCGGTCCGACTGTCACTCGTTATGCACTGAAACCTGCCCAAGGAGTAAAGCTATCGCGTATAGTTGGACTTCAAAATGATTTGTCGCTAGCACTCGCTGCCCACCCAATACGCATAGAAGCACCTATCCCAGGTAAATCCCTAGTCGGAATAGAGATACCAAATAAAGTAAAATCGACAGTCGGACTGGCAACACTCCTCTCGGATGATAAATTCCAAAATTCTCCAAAGCCTCTGACTATCGCGCTCGGAAGAGGACTCTCTGGTAAAGCAATATTTGGTAACTTGGCAAAGATGCCCCACGTACTCGTAGCTGGTACGACAGGTTCTGGTAAATCTGTAACAATACACTCGATCATAACATCACTTCTATATCGAAACGGGCCGGAAGATTTGAGACTCATAATGGTGGACCCGAAGCGCGTAGAACTTACTCTTTATAATAAAATCCCCCACTTACTGACTCCGGTCATCACTGATCCAAAGAAAACTATCCTCTCGCTAAAATGGGCGGCAAAAGAAATGGACCGTAGATATGATATACTTGAAACAGAATCGGTTCGTGACATAGAGTCTTATCATGCGAACGTTTATAATAAGACCAAAAAAGATGGGGAGGCAGAGCGTATGCCTTATATAGTCATTATTATTGATGAATTGGCAGATATTATGCACGCTTATCCAAGAGAACTTGAGAGCGCAATCGTGCGTCTAGCCCAGATGTCTCGTGCTGTCGGTATACATCTTATCCTCTCAACTCAGCGACCTTCTGTAAATGTCATCACTGGACTCATTAAAGCAAATGTTCCGACTCGAATCGCCCTTCAAGTTTCTTCACAGATAGATTCAAGAACAATACTGGACGCTGGTGGAGCCGAGAAGCTCCTAGGCGCGGGAGACATGCTCTACGCCTCAGGCGAGATGTCCCAGCCCGAGAGACTCCAGAGTGCCTTTATCTCTGAGGACGAAGTCAAAAAGGTGGTAGAATATCTGAAGAAGGCTTATATAGATGAACTGCCTGATACTATCGAACTCTCGGGCTCAATTGAAAAGAATGGTGGTGGATTATTCTCTGATAGTTTGGAAGGTAGTGAGGATGACGATCTTTATGAGGATGCAAGGCTCACTGTCATTGAAGCTGGTAAGGCTTCAACATCTTACTTGCAAAGAAAACTCGGAGTCGGATATGCAAGAGCGGCTAAGCTCATAGACATGCTAGAGGAGCGAGGAGTTATCGGTGCGGGTAATGGGGCAAAGCCTCGTGATGTATTGGAAGCTCGACCAACTGGGATGTCAGGAGGTATGGATAATTCAAAAGATTTAAATAATTTATAAAATGCGATTCAATAAGAATAAAAATATAAAATGGTGGGTTAGGGTGATATCTTGTGGTGTCCTGTTTGTTTTTATTGGAACTTTTGCTTATATGAAAATGGGATTCCTCATCAAGGGGGTACAGATTAGTGCTAGCATCAATAAAAATAGTAATTCCCCACTTGTAAAAGTTACTGGTAACGCCAAAAATGCTATTTACCTGTCTTTAAATGGTAGAGAAATATTTATCGATAAGGATGGAACATATAGCGAACACGTAGCTCTTCTTCCTGGACTCTCTGTGCTGACTTTGGATGCAAAGGATAAATTTGGAAATACGAGAGAGAAAACCCTCGAAGTAATATATGAAGAATCTACTGGGGCAGTCGCAGTTGGGGGTAAAATTATCAATACTAATTAGTTATCAACAGGTATTTCTTGACTGTGAACGAGCGTTCACTTATAATTATAGGATATGCAAAAAAAAGCAAAAAAAGAACCAAAGGAAATAGGTGGAGCTATAGAAGATACAATCAAATCAATTCAGACTAAGTTCGGCGAAGGCTCGATAATGAAATTGGGCGACTCTCCGAAAGTCGACATAGATGTCATCCCTACTGGATCTATCGGCCTTGATATGGCGCTCGGTATTGGTGGTGTGCCACGTGGACGTATGATAGAAATATTTGGACCAGAATCATCTGGTAAGACTACGCTTGCTCTACATATCGTAGCTGAAGCTCAGAAGAAAGGTGGAGTATGCGCATATATAGATGCCGAGCATGCTATGGACCCAGAGTATACAAAGAAGCTCGGGGTAAATATCAAAGACCTCCTAATATCCCAGCCAGATAATGGTGAGCAGGCACTCGAAATTACTGAGAGTCTTATTCGCTCTGGAAAAATTGATGTGATAGTCATAGATTCAGTGGCCGCACTTACTCCCCGCGATGAGATAGAGGGAGACATGGGTCAATCACATGTGGGCAAGCAAGCTCGCCTGATGTCACAAGCACTCCGCAAACTAACTGCCATAGTCGCTCGATCAAAGACTGTAGTCATATTCATAAATCAGATTCGTATGCAAATCGGTATTATGTTCGGCAATCCAGAGACGACTCCAGGGGGAAAGGCGCTGAAATTCTATACATCTATCCGTTTAGATATCCGCCGTATCGCTCAGATTAAAAAGGGTGAGGAAGTGGTGGGTTCACGCACTCGTGTGAAAGTCGTGAAGAACAAAGTCGCAGCGCCATTTAAACAAACAGAATTTGATATTCTCTACGGAGAAGGTATTTCGCGCGAAGGTGAAATCATGGCACTCGGTGAGAAGCTCGGAATTATATCAAAAACAAGTGGTGCAATATTCTCGTATCTGGGTAGCAAGAAGGCTCAAGAGAAGGGAGCAGTGGAAGAAATAAAGCTCGGCCGAGGATATGATGCGGCAAGGACATATCTCCGTGATAACAAAAAGCTCTCTGATGAAATTCTAAAAGAAGTGCGTGGGCGCTTTGATGAAATTCAAGTTACTAGTGCGGGGGAATAGAAAAAGGTGCATCGTAAGATGCACCTTTTTTATTTTCATCAAAAAATATTTAATTATCTCTACCTCGTCTTAAAGGCGGACCATATATTTCTATGGCGATTGCTATAACACCGGCGAGTGTACTTAGTATCCACCAACCCCAGCCTGGACTTATAAGGTTTATTAGCACTTTACATAGCAATATGTAGCTCAATAATTTAATTATAATGAGGGGCTCAACTAATTGTGGACTCATGTAATCGGCCATTGTTTCTTCAAATTTTTTACACATAAGCACCAGGAGCATGCTACAGGCAAGTAATCCCCATACTTCAGTGATAGTGAGACTCTTACTGAAATAGAGAATGTATATCCCTAATATTGGTAATGTACTAAGTGTAAAAAAAATGTTTGCAGCAGTTCTATGTGGATGGTTCATACAAATACTTTTAAGGTTTGAATGAAACTAGTTTTTTATAATTCTAACGTTTTTATATGATTTGTCAATGGGTTGAAAAGGTATAGAAAATGAGCTAGAATAGCGCATGCTTGAATACAGCGAAATAAGAGAAAGGAAAATAATAATATATGAGAATGAGCCGTGTGAAGTCATGGAGGCTCATGTTGCACGGACACAACAGAGAAAACCCCAAAATCAGGTCAAGCTCAAGAGCCTACTTTCCGGCCGTACTTGGAATACAGTTTTCCATGCATCCGATAAAGCTGATGAAGCGGAAATAAATAAAAAAGATGTGAAGTTTCTTTATACGAACAAAGGCGAGTTCTGGTTCGCAGATCCAGAGAATCCAAAAGATAGATTTCAGTTACCAGAGAAAATAATCGGTGAAACATCAAAATATTTAAAACCCGATGAGATAGTAACTGCCATGGTATGGGACAATGATGGAGAAGACCAGATAATAAATATAAAACTACCAGTAAAGATGGAGTTTATCGTCAAAGAAGCTCCCCCATCTATAAAGGGCAATACTGCCAACGGCGGAGGGAAAATTGTCATACTAGAGAATGGTATAAAAATCAGTGCCCCATTCTTCATAGAAGCTGGAGATAAAATCCGAGTCAATACTGAGACTGGTGAATATGTCGAGAGGGTTTCGTAAATAACCTTGAACTTAAAAAGGCTCCAGTAGAGACTGGGGCCTTTTTATTTGTTTTGAAATTCTGTTTGTTTTGTGAGTAATTCAATACCATTTGGGAAAGTACTCAGAGTAACATTTTTCCACATTTCATAATATGGAATATAGCTGTTGCGCTTTATCGTCTCCTCGGTATGAGGAACAGTTTTCAGCTTGCCATTCTTAAAAAAGTTCATGAGATCAAGTACTGGAAACTGTAGAAATGGATTCTGTTTTTCTATATCAGAATCAAACATTTCTTCAATCAGGAAGAACTTGCTTTTGCGCTTAGTGAATATCTCTGAGCTGTAGTTTAAAACCGGCTCAAGGAATACTGTATTTCCAGCAAGAACTTCATGGAGAGCTTCACAATTGCCGTCATGTTTATCCGCAAATGAATGTAATTGTGCCTCACGACAGTCTTTGTTTAGAGCATGCAATAAGATTTCTCTGTAGCAATATTCATCTACCATTTTAGGGTAGTAGTTTGATATTTTATCGATTGCTCTTATTTCTTCTTTTTTCAATACTTCTTTTTCATAGTCTCCCATTTTAAGTTTAAGCTGTAGAGATACATCCCCCCGCTTTGCTATAAGTTCAGGATCATCGTGATACCGACTTATAAGCCGTGCCAAATGAGGGTCAAATCCTTCGTAGCACTTTTGCGCTAACGGTATAAGAGTCTCTATTATGGCTTCAACTCGCCTTGTATGGACCAAAAGGTTGGTCCGGTAATACATGACTTTGAACCTATGGTTCAGGTCATAGTAGCGGATGAGACCCTTGAGGTCAGCATCCCTATCTTTCCAGAGAAGCTTTTTAGGTCTCATAAAATGAAGTTTTTCTTTTATACTACCCTAAATTATGATTGAGTCAAGAACTACTTATCCATACTTTTTAGAACCTCAAGATAAAGATCCTCGACAATTTTTTGTTGAGCCTTACCTGTAGTTACGTAGTGGTCTAGTCCTGGGGCAGCGTTTACCTCTAGAACCCAATATTTATTAGGTTTTTCCTTTATGTTTCCTACTATCATCAAGTCTACCCCGCAAAGCCGAAGACCCATATCACTAGTCAGTTTTACTGCGAGCTTTTTAAATAGTGGGTGTATCGCGTTTGTTACATCTACCGAATCTCCCCCTGTAGAAAGATTTGCATTATCGAGGAGGTAGACAAGCTTTCCTTTTGGTAATACAGATTTCAAGCTCAGCTTTTGCCTTTTTAACTTTTCTTTAATTCTTGAGTCTTTTGTATCAATTTTTATATCGCGATTTATATTATTAAAATATTTTTTCTTTTTGTTTAGTAACTTCTCTATGGAAAGTTTCCCGTCGCCCATGACAGAGAGCGGTATACGCTCGTAGGCAGAAATTATTTTCTTATCTAGAACAACAATTCTATAATCTTTACCCACAAGGTATTTCTGCACAAGAGCAACTTTATCACCTTTAAATACGAACCGCATTGCTCTATAGAATTCTTGCTTATTTGAAACGAGGGCAACGCCCACGCCTTGGCTACCGCTATTGGGCTTGACCACTATTGGAAATCCCAATTTTTTCGCATATTTATAACCTGTATCAATATTTCTTTTAGACCCTATAGCGCGAGCCCAAGTCTTAGAGAAAAACGTTTTTCCTTCTACTACCGGATACCCCATGCGCTTCATAAAAAAGTTGGCATAGTCTTTGTCGCGAGCGACATCTGACGAGCCGATACTATTCATATCTACAGTGTTATATCTGGTGTAGCTCTTCTTGCCACTCTTGAATGTAATCTGCCCGACAACTCCCCACTCGGGTTCCATAAGCACAGTTGCGCCTATCTTCGGTGCGACTTTCTGTAAAATATTACCAAGTAATGATGTCTGGCTTTTCTTTTTCATATGAACTAAAATCTCCCCATAAAGGGAGATTTTAAAAAACTATTCAACTGTAATTCCTGCAGAACGAGCTGAACCCTCGATGATTTTCATAGCGCCTTCGATATCTTTTGCGTTTAAGTCTGGCATTTTCTTTATAGCTATCTCTTTTACCTGAGCCTTTGTGATCTTGCCTGCCTTTGCGGTATTTGGCTTGCCTGAACCCTTTTCTATGCCTGCAGCTTTGAATATAAGGCCAGCAACTGGAGGAGTCTTGACTTTGATATCGTAAGTGCGATCCTCATAAACTGAGATTACACATCCGACTATCTCACCTGCCATAGACTGCGTCATGGCATTGAACTTCTGACAGAACTCTGCAATGTTGACTCCAGCTTGACCGAGCGCAGGACCGAGTGGTGGCGCAGGGGTTGCTTTTGCAGCTGGGATTTGTAATTTTACTTTTTTTGTTATTTTTTTAGTTGCCATATATTTTTATTAATTATAATTTTTTAATTTGCAAGAAGTCTAATTCTACTGGTGTTTCACGACCGAACATCGAGACCAGAACTTTGACTTTACCACGCTCAACATCTACGTCACTAACTTTGCCTTCTAGATCTTTGAATGGACCGTCGGCTATGCGGACTATCTCACCTGCCTCGACATCAATCTGATGCTTACCAGCAGCGCCACTTGCTTTATCCATTCTTCCAAACAAATCATCCACTTCTTGTTTGTTTAGTGGGACAGGATTAACTCCTGCTCCAACGAATCCAGTCACACGAGGAGTATTGCGAACTACATACCAAGAATTGTCATCAACTATCATATCTACAAGTACGTAGCCAGGGTAAACTTTCTCTTCTACTTCAACGCGTTTACCACCTTTGATTTTTATTTTATTTTCAGTTGGTACCACGACGCTAAAAATTTTATCATTCATGCCGAGCGAATCAATGCGCTGTTTTAAATTGCGCATAACAGCATTCTCATACCCTGCGTATGTATGTATCGCGTACCAATTTCTCTCACCTTTTAATTCTTGTTTTGCCATATTTTATAAATATATTGCTTGCCTACCGGCAGGCAGGTTATTTTGTAAGTACCCATTCAAGACCTTTTGAGAATACCTTGTCTAATGCACCTAGATAATAGGCCACAAATAAAGAAACTATTAAGACGGCCAATGTGAAAAACATGGTTTGTTTGCGGGTTGGCCAAGTTACATTCTTCATCTCAGCTCTTACCTCTTTAAAATATTCAATAGTTTTGTTCATATATAATCTGATTTATCTCCTCTTATTAAAAACCACCCCGAAGGGCTTATGCAAATATAGTACGCTTTTAGAGCCATAAAGTCAAATATCAAAAACGCCCCTAAAACAGGGGCATTTTTGATATAAACTAGTTATCTTATCTCGTATGTAATAGTGACGTTTGAGATTATCTTGTTCTCGCCTTTGGGTAGTGTCGGCGCTGGAGCAGAGCCAGCGGAAGAATCCATCATCTCTGCCTTGGCATACATCATCGGATACCCACCACCATTTTCTGAGAAGCTAGTAATTTTTCCTAAACGAACATGGAGATCACGGGCGAGAACTTTGGCTTTCTCTCGAGCATCATTGATGGCTATACTTCTGGCCTGATCATTGAGAACATCTTGATTATCTATTGAAAAGGTTGGGCCACTAATATCGGTATTTCCAAGATTTGCTAATCCTGTACGAACTTCATTTGAGTTATCAACTTCACGAACTTTTATTGTAATGGACTGGGTAGCAGTGTAACCAGTGATCTTTGTATTTTGTGGGCAAGGATAGGTAAAGCAATTCATTGGATTGTATGAATATTTTGGATTTATGCCTCCATATTCTGATTTTATATCTTTGTCCTCAATTTTTTGAGTTTTTAAATATTCGAGAGTTTTGGTAATTTGCGCATTCAAAAGATTCTGTGCTTCTTTTGCTGTTGCTCCTTCTCTATTTAGATTAACTGATATTATCGCTATGTCTGATATTGCTATGACTTCCCCTTTACCACTTACTGTAATAACATTCTGCTGACTTCCGTTTCGGCTAATGTGATCACCTTTTTTAACCTCATTAATAAATTTGGCAAGTACTAGTAATGACAGTAGCGCCATAAAAATAACTGTTATTTTTATAAACCTCTTATTGTTTAATATTGTTTCCATATCTAGATTATATCATTTTTATTACTCTTTATTAAGAGCCTCAATCGGGTTGAGGCGGGCTGCATTACGAGCTGGAAAAACCCCAAAAACCACACCTATAATCATAGATATAGAAACTGATAAAATTATCCCCCAGAGAGGTATGATAAGTTTCCAGGCGAAGCCTAAACTCTGGGCAATTTTCGACACTATAAAAGAAAAGAATGCTCCGCCTATTATACCCAAAACTCCACCCAAGACAGTAAGCATTACAGCTTCAATTAGGAACTCATAGAGTATATCGCGATTTCGTGCACCTAGTGCTTTCTTTAAGCCTACCTCGGCTATGCGCTCAGTCACTACCACATACATAATATTCATCACTCCGACTCCCCCTACAACCAGTGATATACAAGCAATAGCGATGAGCAAGAGCGTAACAGCTTGAAGTATTGAATCAAACGTACTCAAACTTTCCGCTTGAGTTTGAACTTTGAAGTCATCACGGACTGGATCTGTTATAGAGTGATTGTGTCTTAGAAGGTCACCAATATCTAATGATGTCGCATCAGCCTTCTTATTGTCCTCAAGCTCTACTACGGAATATAGTAGGTAGTCGATACCAAGTATTTTCTTCTGTAAGGTAGATAGAGGTATGAATACTTGTTCATCATCATTTGAGAACCCAAAGCTACCTCGACGATCATAAACTCCAATAACTTCAAAATTATAATTACCAACTCTTACAATTTTACCAATTGGGTCATTTTCTCCGAATAAATCGACTGATATATCGTGACCTAGTATTGCTACTTGCGAAAGGGATTTGTCTTCTTCATTGGAGTACCCTCTCCCATTTGAGATAACACCTTTATCAATATCAAACCTCGAGCTATCTGCACCAAATATAAATACATTTTTTGATACACTCTCATAAGTCACAACCTGCTGGCCCAGTGTAGCTCCATAAGCATTCTTGACATTTGAAAGAGTTTTAATATCTTTTATATCTTTTTCTTTTAATGTTGTTATGGGGACAGCATTTACCGCAGAGTTATTGGGATCTTTTGATTCACCCCCCGCACGAGCTTTTGTAGAGGAAGGTACGGATGTTTGAACAATGACAGTATTGGAACCAAAAGCATCAATCTGGGAATTAATATAACTTTTAAAACCTTCTCCAGTCGATAAGACGAGTATGACTGTGCCTATACCTATCATGATACCAAGTGTGGTTAATAGCGTCCGAGATGGACTTGCCATAATACCTTTTAATGCTTGTTTAAAATATTTACTCATATCGTAGGGCTACAATCGGGTCAAGTTTGGCAGCTTTAAGTGCCGGATATAAGCCAAAAACTATCCCGGTGATTATAGAGACTAAAGTGGCGAGTACTACTGCAGTTGGAGAAATAATGAATGCCCAATCGTATCCTGCAAATCTTACGCCTATAGTTATAAGATACGAAAGTAATATACCAAACAATATTCCTATAATGCCACCTGTAAAAGTAAGTAGGATGGCCTCAAATAAAAACTGATTGCGTATCTGCTTCCTAGTTGCTCCTATTGATTTACGTAAGCCAATCTCGCGAGTACGCTCTGATACTGTAACTAGCATAATATTCATAATACCAATCCCTCCGACAATAAGTGATATAGAGGCCATTAGACCCAAGAACATCCGGAGGGCATCGGTGATACTAGTGAGAACCTTTATTGCGTCTACTAAATCGCGCACAGAAAAATCATCATTTTCTGAATTAGTTATCCGATGTTCTTCGCGCAGAACTCTTCTAACATCTTCCATGGCAATTTTTATGTTTTGTGAGTCGTCAACTTTCATACGCACAAACTGGATATAGTTAATCCCTAGTAATTGCCTCTGGCCAATAGAGAAAGGTATGAAAACTTGATCATCTTGATTTTGAAATGCCACGGTGCCGAGCTTTTTTTGTACACCAATAACTCGAAAAGGTATACTGCCTATATCATTATTAGGGGATTTTATTTTCACTATTGAGCCCATATCGCCACCGTTAGGAAAAAGCGCCAAAGCCACATCATAGCCGAGGACTATGACATTGGCTGATGCTCGGCCTTCTTCATCAGAGAAGAAAGAACCGTGGTCCATCTCTACATTTTGAACTCTTGGATAACTACTATCTGTTGCAGTAAAACTAGTGTCAACACTCTCCTTGCCAGATGTAATTGTTACATTTCCGCGCACAAAAGAAGCTATTTCAACTACATTGGGAACTTTCTTTTTATCTTTTATAGCCTCAAGATCAGACTCGACTAGGGTTTTTACTTGGACACCAAAAACCGCTGCCGGTGGACCGTTGTCATTGCTTTTGCCTGGTAGAACACCTATTATATTAGTTCCTAATTTTGTGATCTGACCAAGAACAAGAGTTTGAGCCCCAGCCCCGAGTGAAATTATTATTATCACACCCGATACTCCTATGACTATACCTAAAACTGTCAAAAAAGATCTACCTTTCCTAGTAAGTAAATCTTTAACTGTAGACCGTAGGCTTGCGAATAGTTTACTCATATATATTAATCTATTGATGCCTTGGAGTGTATTCGCTCTCCACTTGGGACTTTTTTATCAGAAACTATCTCACCATCTTTTATGGTGACAATACGCTCTGCATGAAGAGCCACATTCATATCATGCGTCACTAGTATCACAGTGCGACCTTCTTTATTTAATGTCTCCAGAATATTCATAACCGTTGCCCCGCTTTTGGAATCAAGGTTACCAGTAGGCTCATCTGCAAATATAACTTTTGGATTACACACTAGTGCGCGAGCTATAGCGACACGTTGTTTTTGTCCACCAGATATTTGATTACTCATAAAATCCATACGGTCAGTAAGTCCTACGGATTCTAGAGCAACCTTTGCCCGATGAACACTATTTTTCTGTGAACTGCTGTAGAGTAAAGGCAACATAACATTATCAAGGACGGTAGTACGTGGAAGTAGATTAAAAGACTGGAAGACAAATCCAATTTTTTCGTTACGAATATGGGCTAACTCATCGTCAGTAAAATCTTTAGTATCTTCGTCGTTAAAATTATACGAACCCTCTGTTGGTCTGTCCAAGAAGCCTATGATATGCATGAGAGTAGATTTACCAGAACCAGACGGACCCATAATCGCAAGAAATTCCCCTTCGTCTATAGAGAGGTCAACTCCACGCAAAACTTTTGTAACTACGTCACCATTCACGTAATTTTTAATAATATTTTTGAGTTCGATCAACATTATGATGTCTTTATTAGAACTACAAATTCGTCTCCGATTTTTAGTCCTTTTGTAACTTCAATCATACCGCCGTCACCTTCTAACCCAGTTGAAATTTCTACCTCCTTAAATGTCTTGGTTTTTGAATTTGTTATAACTCGAATAGTCTTTTTACCTGCCTTGTCGGTAATTATTGAGCGGGCTGGAACTGCAATTATATGCGGTTTATCTTTCACATTTATAGTCATATTTGCGGTCATGCCCGGTCTTATATCCTTGAATTGTTCAATACTTGAGGTTACTTTATAACTAACTACCCCAGATACAAGAGTCGAAGAGGGATTAATTTTAGTTATAGAACCTTTAAAGGTTTTATCAATTCCAAATGCGTCGAAATTAATATCGACTGGCATCCCAATGCTAACATTTGCTACATTGGCTTCGTTAATATTTGCTTCAAGATAAACATTTGATATATCTTGTAGGATTATAACCTCCTTTAAAGCCGAGGCCAACTCTCCTATTTTGACATCAATACTAGTGACTGTACCATCTGCCGGTGCACGTATTATTGTATCTTCATATTTGGACTGTGCAGCTTGAACCTGACCTTCTGCTGTCGTAATATCTGCACGGGCAAGATCTACATCTGCAGGGCGCGCTTGGGCTTTTTTGATAGCGAGTTCGGCTTCACGTGCTTTGATGGCAAGGTCAGCTTGAGAAAGTGCTGCTTGGTAGGCGTTGTAATTGATTAAATAATCTGGTGCTTTTTTATTTGGAATTTTTATAACCCAGTTAGTAACACTATTAGATATAGAGGGAAACTTGATATATAAACCAGAGTTGCCTATCGGCTGAGATGTAGTTGTGGTCACAACTCCAACCCCAGATGTCAGACCTGATACCAAGAAACTAGAGCCACTTCCTGTATAATATATTGTGATTTTTATATCTCCTTCAACATCCCCATTATAACTACCACTAATAGTCGGTGCTATATAATCACTAACACCACCTTCAGGTAGAGCCTCTGGAGTAGAATTTAAAAGATTATGGTAAGCATTTTTAACTAGTGTTGCTTGGGTTAATCTTGTTTGATCTAAATTTACTTGCGCAAGAGATATATCTTCACTTGATGCCCCTTCTAAAGTCTTTTTAAGACGGGCCTGGGCTGCTGCCAAGGCACCACGTGCCTGAGTTAGGCTTGCGAGCTGTGCTCCTTGATCAATATTCGCCAGTATTTGTCCAGTGGAAACTTTGTCTCCCACTGATACTCTAAGGGACCGCACAGTGCCACTTGAATTAAAGGACAAATTCAAATCGGTTTTTGAGGTTGCTTGACCTGTGGCAAGGATAGTTTGTTTTAAATCTGTGTACTTTGCAGTATCACTAACAACATTTTTTGAATTATCATTTGTCCTAAAGATGAAATAAGAAGAAACGGCAAGGATTAGCACAAGGAGAACCCAAGTACGTTTTTTTCTTATAATTCTCTTAAAAAATGATAAATTCTTTTTCTCCATAAAACAATTATTTTACGTTCACTAACTCTACATCAAATACTAGATCCGCATTTGCTGGAATACCGGAACCGCCTGGAGGGTTGGCCCCGTAAGCTTGAGCGCTTGGTATTATAAGTCTTCGAGTACCGCCGACTTTCATACCTGGTATGCCGTCCGTCCAGCCTTTTATTACACCAGAGAGTGGAAATGTTATAGGCTCTGATCCAAAATCTTTTGAACTCTGAAAAACTGCCCCAGTCGATGCTACTGCGCCAGTATAATGCACACTGACCGTGGCACCTGCTTTGACTTCTGTGCCCGTACCAGTAACCAGATCAATTTTTTGTAGTGTAGCCACATTTGCGACTGGAGTGAAATCGGATAATAATCTTTTGTTTTGTTCCATGGGTTTTTGAGAAGTATCTTTTTTAACTTCTTGGTTGTTATTTGTATTTTCGTTTACTTCTGTACTTTTATATGAATCTTCTTCTATATTAGTACTAGCTGTCTTTCTCATGAGAGAATAGACCACTAACCCGATAATACCTGCGACAATAATAAAAGAAACTATAACGCTTGTGTTCCCTTTTTGATTTTTCATATTTAGGAAAAATTAACTGATATGAGTACAGTATAACATTTACTGATAATATTTTGAAATCTGAGATTTTATTTGCGTGATTCTATGATAGTTGTTGCTACATTTTGTGGCACGATATCATAGCGTAGGAACTCCATAGTAAATCCTGCACGGCCTTCAGTCATAGAGCGAAGGGTGGTCATGTAGCCGAACATTTCAGAGAGAGGGACGATCGCTTTGACCGCTTGGTTCATACCGCGAGCTTCCATTCCTTCAATAAGTCCGCGCTTAGATGATAGACTACCAGTGACATCACCCATGAATTTATCAGGAGTTACTACTTCAACACTCATCATCGGTTCAAGAATTACCGGCTTGGCCATCTTACATGCATCTTGCACTGCCATAGAAGCAGCAATTTTGAAGGCCATTTCGTTTGAGTCTACATCGTGATATGAACCATCCCAAAGCTCAACCGAGACATTGACCAATTTAAATCCAGCCAGCACTCCACGATCGAGTCCTTCTTTAAATCCTTTCTCACACGCTGGAATATACTCTTGGGGAATAGCACCACCTTTGATAGTATTGACGAACTCAAAATCTTTTTCGCGTTTAGTATTCTTTGGTACATCTTCTGGGTCAACAGACATGTCCATTGGTTTAATTTTGATTTTGACGTGACCGTAGTTACCTCTGCCTCCAGACTGCTTGATGTATTTACCTTCTACAGAAGCCACGCCTGTAATAGTCTCGCGGTAAGCAACTTGTGGTTTACCAACATTTGTCTCGACAGTGAATTCACGTTTCATTCGATCAACAATAATTTCAAGATGGAGTTCTCCCATACCAGCGATAATAGTCTCGTTTGTTTCTGCATCTGTTGATACTTTAAAAGTCGGATCTTCTTGGGCTAGACGAGAAAGAGCCATGCCCATTTTTTCTTGGTCAGCTTTAGTTTTGGGTTCTACGCGAAGTGAAATAACTGGTTCTGGGAATACGATACGGTAGAGCTCTATCGGCTTTTCTTCGTCGCAAAGTGTATCTGAAGTTATAGTATCTTTGAGTCCAACTGCGGCAGCGATCTCTCCTGCATAAACTTTCTTTACCTCTTCGCGATCGTTGGCATGCATACGAAGGATACGTCCAATACGCTCTTTATTACGAGTGCGAGGATTGTAAACATAGGATCCAGCAGTAAGTGTCCCAGAGTAGACTCGGAAGAAAATAATTTGTCCAACAAATGGATCTGTAGCTACTTTAAAAGCAAGCGCAGAGAATGGCGCATCGTCAGATGCGGGTCTTGTCATAACCTCTTCAGTTTCAGGATTGATACCACCAATTGCTGGAATATCAAGAGGACTTGGTAAATAATCTACGACTGCATCGAGCACGAGCTGAACACCTTTATTCTTGAGTGCTGATCCTGCAAAAACTGGAAAGATTTCATTAGCAATTACTCCTTTTCGCATGAGTGACTTTAGAGTATCTAAATCAGGAATTTTACCTTCGAGGTAATCGTTCATGACTACATCATCTTGCTCGACAACTTTCTCAACAAGCTCAGCGTGGTATTTCTCAGCGTCAGCTTTTAGATTATCAGGAATTTCTTTCTCGATAACTTTGTTCCCCATTTCTCCTTCAAAGTAATATGCCTTCATCTTTAGCAAATCAATAACTCCTTCGTGATTTTCTTCAAGACCAATTGGTATCTGCATGCGAATTGCCTTTTTTGTAAGACGTTCGTGTATCGTTTTATAAGAATGCTCAAAAGAAGCACCTATGCGATCAAGTTTGTTTATGAAGCAAATGCGAGGAACCTTGGCTTCATCGGCATAGCGCCAGTTCGTTTCTGATTGAGGCTCCACCCCAGCTACTCCATCAAATACAACGACTGCGCCATCAAGTACGCGAAGTGAACGCTTCACTTCAACAGTGAAGTCGATGTGACCAGGAGTATCAATAATGTTGAAGCGATGCTTTTTAGTCTTGTCAGTTAAGGCATATGTTGGAGTCCAAAAACAAGTCACGGCAGCAGATGTAATAGTAATCCCGCGCTCACGCTCTTGCTCCATCCAGTCTGTCGTCGTCTCCCCATCATGAACCTCGCCTATCTTGTGTGATACACCGGTATAGAAAAGCACACGCTCGGTAGTCGTAGTCTTACCTGCGTCGATGTGTGCAATAATTCCAATATTCCTAACTTTCTCTAGAGGATAATCTCGTTCCATATATTTAAATTACCAAGCGAAGTGGGCAAAGGCTTTGTTTGCTTCGGCCATCTTGTGAGTATCATCGCGCTTCTTGACTGCAGAGCCTTCGTTTTTTGAAGCGAGGATTAATTCTTCAGCTAATTTTTCGTGAATAGGTGCACCTTTCTTGCCACGAGCAGCCAGTATTATCCATCTCATAGCAAGTGCTGTGCGTCGCTCTGGTCTGACTTCACGAGGAACTTGATAGTTGGCACCACCGATACGACGTGAGCGGACTTCTACTTGTGGACCAGCATTTTTGATGGCTGTGTCGAATACTTCCAGAGGATTTGGGTTCCCTGTTTTTTCTTTAATAATATCAAATGCTTTATACACACTCTTGCGAGCAGTCTCTTTTTTACCATGAAGCATGATATTGTTTATAAATTTCGCTAGCTTTTGAGAATTATATATAATATCTGCCTCAACTATATTTCTATTTTTTATTTTTCTTCGCATAAATTATTTATTTCTTAACTTCTTTAGGAGTTTTAGCACCATAGAGACTTCTAGATTGGCGACGCTTGTCTACACCTGTAGCATCTAGGCGTCCACGAACAATGTGATAGCGAACTCCAATCAAGTCTTTGACGCGACCACCGCGAATCATGACAACTGAGTGTTCTTGGAGATTGTGTCCTTCACCTGGGATATAAGCTGTGACTTCCATTCCATTCGTGAGACGAACACGAGCAATTTTACGTAGAGCAGAGTTCGGCTTCTTTGGAGTAGTGGTCGAAACTTTTGTACAAACTCCGCGCTTAAATGGAGCAGGATAAAACACTGGTTTATTCTTGATTGAATTAAAACCACGTGCAAGGGCTACAGCCTTTGACTTTCTTTTTGTAATTTTACGGCTCTTACGAACCAATTGATTGATTGTGGGCATAATTTAAAACATCCGCCAGAGGCGGACCAGCCTTTGGCTGGAAAGTCATATTGACTAGTCAGAATACTTTACTATATAAGGGTTAAAAATGCAAGAGTCTAATTATAAGCCAGTAATCAGAGAAAAAGCCATATAAATAATAGGTGAAACTAGACCCCATAGGAAAATAATGAATATGAGTAAGAAGAATATACCCCATCTTTCTAAGAAATTTTCAATAAAACGTAGACTGTTCGGCAAGAATGAGAATAGTATCTTTGACCCATCAAGTGGAGGAATTGGAATAAGATTGAACAGAGCAAGTATTAGATTAGTAACCACGATAATAGTCGTAATTTTATAGAAAGGATGGAGGAGCTCTGTACCTAGAATATATGGTGGTAGTCCAAAGTTAGGAGCAAATCTTATAAGCAAACCAAAAATAACAGCAATCACTATATTTGCAAAAATCCCAGCAAAAGCCACAATGAATGTCCCCTTCTTTACATTACGTAAATTAGCAGGATTATATGGTACAGGTCTAGCCCAGCCTATAACAAAGCCAGCCTGAGATAATATTAAGAGAAGTGGTAATATCACAGAGCCAAATGGGTCTAGATGTTTTAGAGGATTAAGAGTTAGACGTCCAGAAAGACGAGCAGTGTTGTCCCCGAGTAAATAAGCACTATAGCCGTGAGCAAACTCATGAATTACAACAGACATTATAAGTATGGCCACATAAAATATTCCATCGATAGCTTGCATATGTATGTCCTATATGATAGCATAGGGGTCACATATGGCAAAAGTTTGCGCTATAACTAAAAAGGGTTCATTGGTTGCGGGTGGTTACTCGAACGTAGTTCGTGCTACCAAATTTAACCCTACAGGCATGGTACGCAAATACGCCAATCTTCAAAAGAAACGTGTCTATGTCCCTGAACTCAAGAAATACTATCCTCTAACTCTATCGACAAGCGCTATAAAGACCATAAATAAACACGGCGCATATGCAGTCCTCAAAAAAGCTGGAATCATAAAATAAAACCCCGATTGAATCGGGGTTTTATTTTAGTAAGAAAGTTTTGTTCCATCTGTCTTAAATATAATCGTCCCTTTCTCATATGTACCTAAATATGGAATATGAAATGACTGAAGTCTACCTAGTATATCTTGGTGGGGGTGACCATAACTATTATTTTTACCCGCAGAGATAATGGCTACATCTGGATCTACAGCTTCTAGCCAAAATTCACTCGAGGATGTATGGGACCCGTGATGGCCAAGTTTTAGAACTTGGGAATGGAGAGTTTCTGGATTTTCATTTTGGGTGATTAGGAGTTCAGTATATTTCGTGGCATCGCCCATCAGCATAAAAGATTCACTGCCATATACTAGCTTCCCTACTATAGATCCATCGTTCGGTGACCAAGTACTAACATCTCGATCAGGGAATAAAACTTCAAAATAAATATTATGCTCTTTGTCTAGCAATATTTTCATTCCGCGTAAAGCTATCCCTTTCTCGATCTTTTGATTTGCGACTTCATCCTCAAAACTTTTATATATTAACGTATTTTTCTTTGTGCCTGCCTCAAGGACTCGCAGAACTTTAAAATTCTCGAGCACATCGATAAATCCACCTATGTGATCTTTATCTGGGTTAGTAACCACAATCATATCGATAGATCTATCTCCAAATGGCATAACTTGTGCAAGCTTCTGTAATATTATTGACCCGGAGCCGGCATCTATGAGCATTTGTTTGCCATTTGGTGCCTCTATGTATATAGCATCACCTTGGCCAATATCGAGAAATGCAACTTTTAATACATTACCCCTGTGATCTTGACTGTATAGGAGATAACATATACCGAAAGCTGAAATTACTATAATAGTAAATAGAATGTGTGGTAAATATCTACGGAGATTTTTCATGGTATAATATATATATTAACACTTACTAGAATAAAATCGTATGGAAAAATTTACAGAAAAAGCTTTCAATATTGGGGAGTTAAAAGGGATATCCTCTAAAAATATTGAGGAGCATTTAAAGCTGTATAAGGGCTACGTAACAAATACAAATTTGATTCTAGAAAAAATAGAAGGGTATAATAAAGACCTTGAAGCCAATACTTATGTTATCGCCGAACTTCAGCGACGATTTAGTTTTGAATTCAATGGTATGCGTAACCATGAGTACTATTTTGCACAATTTGAAGGTGGCTATGTCCCCTCTAGTGATAGTCCACTAAAAGAAAAAATTACACAAACATGGGGTACCCTAGATGCGTGGTTTGCCCAATTCAAATCTCTCGCTATGACGCGCGGTGTTGGTTGGGCTATACTTTTCTATGATCCACTCTCTGATAAACTTCTTCACGCTTGGGTGGAAGAGCAGCAATTAGGACACTTAATAGGTCTTACCCCAGTACTATGCCTTGATATGTGGGAGCATGCGTATGTCTATGATTATCCTACAAGTGAAAAGAAAAAATATGTTGAAGCATTTTTTGAGAATTTGAATTGGGGGGTAGTAGAAGAGAATTTTAGAAAAGTGCAATAAAAAAGCCAGCCCGAGAGACCGTCACGGACTGGCTACAAAACTAATTGATTTTACAGCATCCCTACTAGTAGGGAGAGTTAGAACTCTTTAAAACGTGGTTTTGGGTTTTATTTTATAACCCTTTTTAACCTCCTTCAGCTAAAACGATACTCTAAATAAAATATATGTCAAGACCTCTTTTTAGACACCCACCAAATTATGAGTGCATACAACGCAAGAGTCAGAACTAATGGAAATGACTTTATGTTAATACTTGCAAACGGAAGTGAGGCGAAAAAGTGGATGACGGATAGGATATATGAAAGTAGGAGGTCTGAAATATAAGCAAACGGGAGTGAAATGATTGGGTTAATAAAACCAAGGACTCCTGCAAGGAAACTCATAAACATAGTAAGTGGAATGAGCGGCAAAATGAGAATATTTGCCGGAAGAGAAACTAGTGAAAACACTCCTGTGCTATAAAGAAGAAGGGGTAGGACAGATACCGTTGCTGCAATTGTAGTCGCCACAAGCTCGCGCAGTTTAAATCCCATCGGCAAGAACCAGACCCACTTTATAACTTTAGGTGTAACGAGTAGCACCCCACTTGTAGCTATGAATGAAAGTTGGAACGAAATATCAGAGAGCAATCGCGGATCGTAGGCTATCATCAATAGCCCAGCGATGACAAGCGCGCGTATAGCATCATATTTCCTACCTGTTAGTCTAGCAAAGAGTAAGATAACTGCCATGATTCCAGCCCGAATTGCTGTAGCAGATGCTCCAGCCATAATTACAAATAAAATAACAACAACGATTCCTGCAAGAATCGACAATACTTGGGCAAATATGACTCCTAGTAATTTCATTACCCCTTCGGCAACTATAGTTACATTGTATCCAGAGAGGGCAATAATATGAATTGTCCCGGTAGAGATAAACTCATCGCGAGTCTTACTGTCAAACCCTCCACGGGCTCCAAGAATCAATCCGTCAGCCAAGTCACTCTCTGGTGGAGCTATTACACGATCGATGTTTTTCATAAACGACTCTCGGAACTTGAAAAGTAGCGACTTTATGGAGTTGCCATTACCGTGGGACACGACTTCAATATCAGCATCCTGGATAATAAAATATATATCTTGATTGGCCAGATATCTTATATAATTAAATTCTTTACCCGACGATGTTTCAAAATTCTCTGGCGTAGAAAGAACCCCGTGAGCCTTTACCATATCACCATAAGAAACGTCACTAGTCCTCGGAACTACAGCTAAAATATTTGCTTCTTGGTTTTTAGGTCTGATAGTAAGCCTTATATTATTTAAACGTATATCTGGTGGATTCACCACGACCCCCTGTACACTTACTTCTCTACCTATCGCACTATCATAGGCTGGTGGCAAAGGCCGCGAAAAAGAAAACCGCACCAGTGCAATACATATAAGAATAATTATTATAAAAATTTCTCTCTTAGTAATTTTCATAAAGTGAAAGAAAAATTATGTTTTAGAAAGACTTGCTCAGGCGGGTAACCGAGCAGAGAAAATTTTCACCAGAAAATTATTCGTGCTTTATAAAATATAATTTTTCTGTAACGAAGAACATTCTGTAGCAATAGTATCTGCGCGTTCGTTATGAACATGGCCATCGTGACCTTTGACTTTCTGCCAAGAAAGTTTGCCATCAAACGTCCGCACGAGCGCGATTAACTCTTGCCATAAATCTTTATTCAAAACTTGCTTCTTATTGGCAGTCCGCCAGCCATTTTTCTCCCAATTGTGTATCCAAGTCGTCACACCTCCGAGGACATATGTAGAATCAGCGTGAATTATAACGTCGCCATTTTTATGGTTTTCGATTATATATTTGATTGCAGAAATTACCGACATGAGCTCCATACGGTTGTTGGTCGTATTTTTCTCATATCCCCCAAGCTCTTTTATGGTCTTGGTACCAGAGGTAACTACCATCCCCCACCCCCCTCGGCCAGGGTTCCCAAGTGACGACCCATCTGTATATATTTCTATTATCTTAGACATGGTTATATTTTAGCAACAAATGAAGAGCATGAACAAGTTTTACTTGTTCGATGTCTTAGAGCAGTTGGTACATTATGGTTTATCATAATATATCAACAATTCGAAGTCTAAGCTCGGTGCGTCCACCGAAGGTGCTTTTATCGAATGTGGCAGTTAAGTTTATCCTCTCACCAGCAGAAAGTGAGCGACCAAAGCTTGTCCTGTCTTTGAAAAATGTAATAGCTTTGACTGGTCGGCCTTTACTATTTGTAAACATAAGTTCAAGATGATTTTTCTCTTTGCCAAATTCTTTGATTGTTGTTACCGCAACGTCTTCGAACATAAATGTTGGTTTCGGGTTCCCTGTACCATATGGTGCTAACTTTTCTATGATATTATAATTCTCCATAGTCACATCATCAAGAGTAATAGACGCATCAATGTTTATTTCTTGATTGCTTTCTTTTTTGTCGACAATTCCATCAAAAACGCTAAGTAATCTCTCTTCTAAAAAGTGAACTTCTGTATGAGAAACTGAAAATCCTCCAGCGCTTATATGCCCACCCCATTCAATTAAGCTATTTTCAGGCATATTACTCATAAGACTAACTAAATTTACTTCACCCCAACCTCTGCAGGACCCTCGAATAACATCACTACCCTCCGATCCCCAGACGAATGCTGGTCTTTTATATTCTTCAGCAATTTTCGAAGCTACAAGTCCAAGTACGCCAACTCTCCAAGCTGGATTGCCAATAACTATTAGAGATTTTTCTTCCCTTTTGCTTAAAGTTTTTTTCACATCTTTCATAATATGCGCTACCACGAGCTTCCTCTCGTCATTTATCTTTGCCAAATGATCAGCAAGTGTCCGTGCTTCAGTTACGTCAGTTGTCGCAAGTACTTCAAATGCTCGCATAGGGTCGCCCATACGAGATGCAGCATTGAGCCTTGGTGCTAGGGTGAAAGTAATATCCTCTTCTGTAAGTCGAGATGTATCTACTCCAGCTTTTTTGAAAAGTTCAGCGAGTCCAGGGCGTTTACCTTTTTGCAAAACTTTGAGTCCATAGTAAGCAAGTACTCGGTTCTCACCTGTGAGTGGTACTTGGTCAGCAAGTGTAGCTAAGCCTGCCATATCGAGTAACCATTTCTCCCATCCCTCATTTATCTTCCAGTATTCTCCATACTTTTTTACAAGTGCTTGTATTAGTTTAAACGCGAGTCCGGCCCCACAGAGATTTTTATCCGGGTATTCGCATCCATCTTGCTTTGGATTGATAATTGCAAAGGCTCGAGGTGTGTCTTCTTGGGGTAAGTGGTGATCAGTAATGATAACATCTATACCTGAGGCCTGTGCCTGCGCTACTTCGTCCACAGCCGTAATACCTAAATCAAAAGTGATTAGAAGTTTTACCTCGTCCTTTATAAATTGTAGAATTGCATCTGCGTGAAGTCCATAACCCTCATCGTGACGATGTGGAATATATACTAGAAAGTTCTCATATTCAATTCTCTTTAAAAAATCGTGCATTATAACCGCGGCTGGAATACCATCGCAGTCATAATCACTATATATTACAATTTTTTCTTTTGCTTCTATCGCTTCAAAAATCCGCACAACTGCACGTTCCATATCTTTCAATAAATATGGGTCATGAAGATGTTCATATAGAGGATTCAAAAATCTCTCCTGGTTTTCAGCTAAAATCCCTCTGTTTTTTAGTAATAGTTCAAGCAATTCAGTATGATTTGGCATTTTATGATTGTAACACGAATACTACTCGTCTTACAGTTTTGTAATTTCTGATTGTTTTACTCTCACTTTTTCGGTCATTGCTTTTGTACTCACATAGGCAAGAGTATCGATATCGGGATCTGATAACTCGATCATATCTAAATCGGGGCGGTCAAAAACTTTAGCCCCATTTATTTTTGAATCTTCTAACAAGGTTTTTTTAAGTATCGTGTATTCCTCATCATTAATAACAAAATCAACATCCCCTACTTGAGCCCTATACTGATCTGGTCTGCGAATATAAAGATAAGTATATATTGTTTCAGGTATATCATCTTTAGTAGGAATAATTATTGGATTATGTAAACGAAAGTATTTTTGGTTTAAATTGTCAGTTGATTCCGTTAGTTCCTCACGAAGTTTTATGAGAAATTTATATTCATCATCGTAATGACAGAATACTCCCATATTTCCTGCTACTGGAAGATAATTACCAAAAGCCTTTTTACATAGCTCAAAACATGCAAAATGAGTATGTTTTACAGCCTCAATCAGTTGCTCTTTTGTTTCTATTGGACTAAATCTATATAGTTTCATTTTGTTGCTATTTAGTATATATAGATCCAAATCTGCCTTCGGATAATATTTTTACCACTTCTTCAGGACTAAAGATTCTTCCGTTCATACAAACATATATTCCCTCTTTTAGGTCTTGAGACTTTGCCACAGCATACCCGAGATTAAATCCAGCGTCGGTTGGAACGAAACCCTCAAGCGGAATCATAGAGCAAGCAAATATAATAACCTTGTTGTGGTCCTTGATGTTGGCCTGAAGATACCTTGCACTATCAGGTAAGGTATAAGTTCCGTGTGTAATTATTATCCGTTTTGCTTTACTGTTACTTACGGTTTTACAAATATTTTCTCTATCTTCATTGGTCAAATTTCTACTATCCTTCATGCATATTTCTGAAAATTCGCATTCTTCATAGAGTTTTAGAATTTTAATAAATTTAGGAATTCCTGAGTGTTCATTCGGGACAGCTGTATCTATTGTACCATCATAATATGAGTCGATAGTGCCTCCTGTTAATATAAAATGTAACTTGTTTTCTTCGTTCATACTTATCATTATATCATTCTATTTTAATACTTTAATTCCTGGTAGTGTGCCTTTCACGAGAAAATCGAGGGTTGCGCCGCCGCCGGTCGAAACAAAGCCTAGCTTGTCCTCTAGTTTTAGTTTGGATATTAGTACCACTGTATCTCCCCCACCGATAATACTTTGACTTTTTGATTTAGAAATAATTTTTAAAACTTTCTCGGTTGCACCACCAAAACCATTCTCGTATTTACCGAGTGGCCCATTCCAGAGTATGAATTTGGATTTTGTTATTAAATCTCTGAGCAATTCTACTGTTTGTGGTCCTACATCGACGATATTTTCATCCGGAAGAACGCCGTCAGGTTTAGTAAAACGAACTTTCGAACCTTTTGCTACTTCAAGATCCAGTGGCAAAAGCAAATTTTTATGTTTAAGTAGTGACGGAATTTCATAGTTTTTATCTTCAACTAGCGAGGTGCCAACTTCATACCCCTTGGCTTTAAAGAAATCGTTGGAGAGCGCACCGGAGATAAGGACTTTGTCTGCATCTCGCAGGAATTTCTTGATAAGTGGCATTTTGGTGTCAAACTTGGCTCCACCTAGTATGAAAAGAAATGGATGTGATGGATTAAATGCTACCGAAAGACTCTTAATTTCCTCCTCTAGTTGAAATCCGGCATAACCATCCAGATACTTAGTAATACCAATAATAGAAGCGTGAGGCCTGTGTGATACGGAGAAAGCGTCGTTGACATATACATCACCATAGCGTGATAGCGCTCGAGCAAAGGAAGGAGAATTATTCTTCTCTCCTGTTTCGCGACGAAGGTTCTCGAGCAATATTATATCTTTCTTCTTGGCTTTTTTGAGTATATTTTCTGTCTCATCTGAAAATATAGGGGTTGTAACAAAGTTGATTTTTGGAAGGTATTTTTTGAGTCTGGCGGCTACCAACTTTAGACTCTCCTTCCCATCTTCGCCTATGTGAGTAATCAATATCACTATGGCACCTTTTTTATTTAAATACTCTATTGTTGGAAGTGCTTTTCTAATACGGAAGTCTTCTAGGAGCTTTCCGTCTTTAGTCGGCAAATTAAAATCTACACGTACGAGCACACGCTTACCTGACAAATTCTCAATGTCTTTTATTGATTTCATTTTATTTTACTCGCGATTTTGACAATAGCTCCAAAATTCTGCGGATCAAGGCTGGCTTTCCCTGGAAGTAGACCATCCGCGCCAGCCTTTAGAAACGACTCTGCGTTGTCTTTATTTGCAGATCCACCATAAAGAATCCGCACAGAAAGGGCTGTACTTGAACCAAACATATCGGTGAGAGTTTTACGAATGTATATCTTCATCTCTTCAAAATCATGAGGAGTAGCATCATAACGATTGGCTGTGGACGATAGAGCCCAGACTGGCTCATATGCAATCACAATATTTTTAATTTGGTTTTTAGGAACTCCACCAAGGCATGAAAGGAGTTGTTCTTTTACAACTTGCAAGTAGGAGCCATCGTGACTACGAGCCCATTCCCCGACACATAGTATAGGAGTGAGTTTCGCTTTCAGTATTGCAAGTAATTTTTTATTTGCAATACTATCCGTCTCACCAAGAGATCTGCGCTCTGAGTGCCCGACAATAACATATCTCACTCCGAGGTCACGTAGCATAGACGTCGATATCTCACCTGTATATGCCCCACTTTGTTCATAGAACACATCTTGGGCCCCTAGTGCAATTTTTTTATTCTTGAATTTACGAGCTATAGATAAGAATAGGGACGGTGGACATATAACGATGTCAGTACCTTTTACATCTTTTACGGCTTGGCTGACGCCCTTAAAAAGAACTTCCGCATCTTTAAACGATTGCGGATTCATTTTCCAGTTACCAACAATGAGCTTCCTCGACATAAGCCTATTATACCATAGACCTTGTATTATTGGGTTTCTTTCCAACTTGAGATATTATAAGACCCAGACGGACCACTTGAGAAATTTGCATTCGCAAGCCCACTATCATAGGTAATTGTGACATTATTACCTAATTTTATTAGATAGCCATTGAGTGACTTGGCAGCACCATTATTATTTATATCAATGGTTCCATTCGCAGCATATAAGATAACAGCACCGACGTTATTACCTACCTTTATAGCACTTGCTGACGTAGATGTAGAGAGTACCATCATATAACTGCCTGATGTACCAGAACCTTGGAAATTAGCGTTATTACTAGCATCGACAGTACCATCAACAATTATGACCCCCTCAGAGCTTCCATAGCCTGATACAAGTTTGACAAGTCCGTTATTATTCACATCAAGATTGCCTTGCACCCAAAGAGTTCCACTGACAATGAGGGTACCATTATTATCAACAACCAAATCACCAGTAATCTTTTTGGGGCCTAGGGTAGCAGTAGAGCCAGAAACAGTATAGGTACCTGTATACGTCCCTCCAGCAACAGCAGCGTCTTTCCAGTCTTGAATATTTTGATCAGATATAGGCATAGTAACTTCAACTGGATCAGCAAGGGTAGTATTGCAAGCCTTATTGTTGCCAGTACCTGTCTGGCAGTAATTTGTACCTCTGATGGTAGAATTATTTGTTGTATGAGAATAGGCATTACCGACAGAGCCTGTACCTATGGTGATACCACTTATAAGTCCAGTGATCCCTCCAATGTACAGACTAAAGAAACCATCGAGAGTGGAAGGGCTATTGTTATTCCATGTGCCACTATACTGACCTATCTTGCTTGCACCATTTGCATAGCCATTATCATTTGCACCAATCTTATAATAATTTGAAGTAGAAGTAGCTGCATCTAATACTATCCAGTAGGTAGTACCAGCGTCGAGTTGTGGGTTTGTAGAAAATACTACATCTACCCAGCCATAGTTTGTAGATACGAGTGAGGCAGAAAGTGTACCAGAAGTTTTAACTGTTGTAGATGGACTTCCGCTTGAGTTATTCACTACTCTCACAGTTAAGTTTGACGGACTACCAACTTTTTTTATATAAAGCTGAACTTTGTTTGCAACTTCATCTGTACTCACTTGAAAACTCTGAGCGAAATCTTGTGTGCCATTTGCATTACCAAAAGATACATCATAAGCCGGTGTTCCGGACCCATTGGATTGATCTGGTGTAAGAGTTCCGGAATTCGCCGAAGTCGCGCTACCAGTGATTGAACCAGAGCCTGTTATTGGCCCGTTCGAGTAGACACTTCCAATAACACTTGAATTATTACCCATACTATACCCACCCTTGCCAGCTTGGACTCCGTAACTAAATGATACACCCACACCGGTCGTCACAGTGACATCTACTTTCCTTTCATTAGAACTTTTATCACCGAGTGAGACAATTTGTTTTTGGCTACTTGAAATATCGGTGATAGTGGTGGTGGTACTTGAAGTCCCTAATACTATTATCTCACTGGCGCTGATTTGCTTATTGTTTCTTATTCTATATAATGCATCTTCTACTCCAGATTCCGCTAGAAAATATGCGTTTTTAGAGTTAAATGTTGTGCCTGCTATTTTAAACTCGCGAACAGATGGTGCGATAATGCCAACGAGAATAGTCAGACTAATAAATACAAAGAATAAGACGACAATCATCATTGCCGCACCGCTATTTGTTCTTGGAAAATTAGTATTTATTTTCATATATTAATATGCTCCTCGGAGGATTATGGTATCGTAAAAATTTGCAGACAGACTTGTCTTACTTCTTGTGTCTTGTAATGTCAATTCAATTTTAACAGCTTCTCCGTTGGTTGTGACGATACGTCTAAAGATTAACGCTGTCGCAGAGACATTTTGGCCTAGAAGATTACCAATCAAAGTTCCATCTTGATATAAATTAAGTGCTCCACTAGTAACACTAAACTTTATAACCATAGCAGTTCCACCTGAAGTAGTACTATTTAATTGCAGGACTCCGGGACTCGATGCAAGTGTGCTATTAACTACATCAATATTTTTGGCCTGACGGATTTCTCTTGAAACTCGCTCTATTACTGCTGATCCAGACTCTAATAGATCACGATTAGTGCGTGTGTTATTATAAGACCCTAAGACAACAATAAATGAATTAATAACTGTGATTGATAAAAGAGTGAATACAGCCAAATAGACTATTATCTCGGCAATACTATATCCACTTTTGTATTTTTTATTCATTTAATTAAAAATGTCGCTTATATAAAAACTTAAATCCCTAGTAGACGTCGTTTGATCTGAGCGTGGCCATGTGACAGTAATAGTGACTTTTTTGGTACGCACATCTGTCGTGCCCGAAGAAGCTATATCATCATTGCCATCGCGACTGACTGCTCCAAATTGGATTGTACGAGTAAAGAGTGAATCTATGGATCCTGGATTGGTAGCGGTAAGACCCCATGTATTTGTGCCAGTATTATAAGCTATATAATAGTCACTGCCGAGCGTGAGACCTGAGATGTTGGTCCAAGCAGCATCGCGAATAGATTTTACTGCTTCAGCACCTTCCTCTAAAATAAAGCTGGCTTGAGTTTGTTGTAATGCCTCTCTTGAGAGTTGAATACCTTGGGTTGAAGCAGATACCAAGGCGAAAATTGACGCAGAAATAATTAAGCTTGCAATTAAAACTTCTACTAGACTAAATCCAGCCTGTTTATTTATTGGAAGTCCTATGTTTTTTTGTTTAGAAAAGATTTGCATCTAATTTGAACTTATAACACCAGTTTGACTAATAGTGACGGTTTTTTGACGAGTAGCATCAGATGTCAGGCGTATTATAATTGTACCATATTTTGTTGTATCCCCTGTGAGTCTTGTAAATGTCACATCACTACCTCCGCCATTTAAATTTATCCCACCGCTTACAGGGATAGTGACACTCGAATCAAGATTTGTAACAATATTACCAGCATCAGATGAATTATAAGTAGTTCCAACAAAGTATACAACTTTATCTGTCTGGAAATGGACTCCGTATGAATTAGAATTTAACGACGAAATAGTATCACTTTTTGCTTTATTTAGCACTGAAATAACGTCTTGAGTCATATTATCTAGTGTTCGCTCATCTCTAAATTTTGATAGATTTAGTATTACGACTACGGATATTAGAGCAATAATACTAATTGCTATAACTATTTCTATTAAACTTACTCCTCCATTTTTTTGTATATACATAACTTTATTTAATATTACTCATAACCGAATACATAGGTGTGATCATCGATACAGCAAAGAACCCGACTGCGCCACCAATAAAGACCATGAGTATAGGCTCAACAATAACGGAGAGATCTTTGGTTTTATTATCAACCTCTGATTCATAAAAATTGGCAATATCTAGCAACATCTTGGATAAATTCCCAGTCTCTTCGCCGACTTCTATCATCTCACCCATCATCATAGGATAGAGATGCGTCGCTCCTTTGAATGAGGCAGATAGCACTCCGCCTTTCTCTATAGATATAATTGATTCGTGAACTAATCTCTTGTAATACATATTCTGTAAGACATCCTCAGTTATGGAAAGTGCCCTAGACATATCAACCCCTGAGGTAAGTAGCGATGAGAGCGTACGAGCTGTTCTGGCAGTATTTACTTCTCGGGTAAGGTTACCTATAACTGGAATTCTTAAAATAATGTAATCAAAATATTTTTTCGTCACTTTTGATTTTGCAAAAAGTACAAATGACCCAACAATTAGAAAAGTCACTGTTAAAAACAGTAGTGTATGCTGACTAATAGTGTCAGAGAGCCAAATTATAAATTTAGTAGAGCTTGGTAAATCACCACCTAGATCTTTAAAAGTTTTAGTGAGAGTCGGAACAACATAAATCATCATGAGCACACCAATGAGGAAAATAGCGCACAATATTATACTCGGATACATTAGTGCACCTTTGATTTTTTTCTTTAAATCATAAGATTTCTTTAGATTTATACCAACTTCTGAAAGTGCCTTTGGTAGGCCACCTGACTCTTCTCCAGAGCGAACCATTGAAACAAAAAGTGGTGAAAAAATCTTTGGGAATTTCTTCATAGCGTCTGAGAGAGTATTACCACTATTTACGTCTTCAACTAAGCTCGTTAGAGTTTTTTTAAAGGTGACATTTTTGGTTTGCTTTTCGAAAATTGAAAGTGCTCGAGTTAGTGATAGACCTGCAGATAACATCCCGCTTAAATTATTTGTAAAAGTTATCTTTGTTGATAGTGAAACCCCACTGAACAAATTAAACTGTAGAAATTTTCCAATGGATTTTTCTTTGGACTCCTCAATTGAAAGAGGTACATTACCCTCTTCCCTTATTTCACGTGCAAGTGCAAATTTATCAGGTGCTTCTTTTACTCCTTCGATAACACCACCTGCTTTATTTTGTGCTTTGTATTTAAATTTCATCTTATTACTCTGAGACTACACGGAGAACTTCTTCTGTTGAAGTTCGCCCTTGGACCGCAAGGAAAATACCGTCTTCGAGCATTGTCATCATTCCTTCTACTTTAGCCCTTTTTTCAATTTCATCAGCGGAGGCACCTTTTAAAATGAGCTCTTTGATAGTCTGGGTGATTTTCATAACTTCATGTATTCCCAAGCGACCCTTGTATCCACTTTCGGACTCTTCGCTTGGTTTAGGTTTATAGAGAGGAATAGTCTCCCACGTCGCATCTGTAGGTACAACTTTCTCTTTTTTAAGAATTTCAAGCATACGATTCATATCTATAACTTTCTCTAGAGATTTTTTCTCGGCGTCACTTAGGAAATACTTCTCTTTACTAGTATCAAGAACTCGAACTAAGCGCTGGGCAATAACATTACGAACCGTGGAAACTATAAGGAAAGGTTCGACTCCCATGTCGATCATACGAGGGATAGCACCTGCAGCCGAATTCGTATGGATAGTCGATAGAACCAAGTGACCTGTTAGGGAGGCATTGACCGCAAGTGAAGCAGTTTCACCATCACGGATTTCCCCCACCATGATAATATCTGGGTCTTGACGAAGAAGTGTACGCAGACCATTGGCAAAAGTGAGGCCTATTTCCGCTTTAGTTTGAGTCTGATTTATGCGTGCCATTTGATACTCGATTGGATCCTCAACTGTCGAAATATTAACTTCTGGAGTATTAAGTAAATCGAGCATTGTATAGAGAGTTGTAGTTTTACCTGAACCTGTAGGACCAGCACAAAGAAGCATTCCATTGCGCTGTTTCATTCCTTCGTGAATACGCTCAAGCGCTTCACCGTGGAAACCAAGAGTCTCTAGTGAAAATCCTTTTGAGTTCTCACGCAGTATACGTATAACTGTCTTCTCTCCAAAATATGTCGGTAGCGTCGATACACGAAAAGATACATTGCCGTCGTCACTCACAATTTTAAATCGCCCGTCTTGGGGAAGACGTTTCTCATCAAGTTTCAGATTAGATAATACTTTAATACGAGCGACGATTCCTGGAGCTGTGTCTTTGGGTAAGACCATAGCGTCATGTAATATACCGTCGATACGATAGCGCACGACAAGAGAAGCTTCGCCAGGCTCGATATGTATATCAGATGATCCTTGGAGAATAGCGTGGGAAATAAGAGTATCCACAATTTTAACTATTGGTAAATCTTCAGCTAATTCCTTTAATTCTTTCTCGGATTTTTCTTCGCCAGGTTTTCCATCTTCAGATACAGCTTTAATAGAAGCACTTTCTTTTTTGATAATATCTTCAAAGTCAGCTTGCAGACTTTTCTTGTATTGAGTGAGGGCTTCTTTGATAGAATCTGAACTCGTCATGCGGGGAAGAATTTTGAGCCCTACTTTTTTCTTAATAAAGTCGATAACAGAAAGATTGTCCACATCTAGCATCGCCACTTCTAGCCCAGCTTTAGTTTTCTTATATGCAATAATATTATTATTGCGAGCAATTGGCTCTGGAATCATAGAGAGAACACTTGGCTCTATTTTCTCCCCTTTTAAGCTCACAAAAGGAATGCCAAGCGATACTGCTTGCATGCTATTCCAATCTTTCTCAGTCAACTTACCGTCGCTCACAAGTACCCCACCAATAGATTGGTTGGTCTCTTTGGCTTTCTTTTGAGCCATAGCCACATCAGTCTTCGAAACAAGGCCGGAGTTATTTAGGAGATCTATAATTGTTTTCTCATCAACGTGCATACTATATAGTATATCATATCACCCACTCTTAGAGCCTAGATTACTTCTTGTTGATAGCACTTTTCGCAGTATATAATCTCTGGTCGCTCCGGAGAATAGCTAGTCTCAAATTCTACTGTGCATTTTGCCTCATGGATATGCCCTTTCTTTTCACACATACACGACCTATGCCAGAGTTTCATTGGATTTCTTTGGCTTATTCTCTCGTAATGTCTACAATTTGGACATAAGTGTGGCAATGGTAACTTCAAATTTCTATAGAACTCGAGTTCAGCTTTTGTAATTTTGAATGCAGTTGCACACTCATGTGCACAGCTGCCTTTATGTGCACAACTTATCACGTCATCTAGTATTGAGTCCTCAACTTTTTCAATTGTGTCAGTAAGGTCTTCCATATTCTTTGTAATCTTGTAATTCCTATCTACACTTTCCATTAATCTAATGCCACTTGCATTTGCTTCATCTCTAGATATTGGCTTGAGTTCTTGAGCTACTGTTTCATTATAAAGAAATGGCGATATCTCTATCGGGAAAAATTCTCCATAGCCATATACCCTTCCGCCTTGGTCAATATATTTATTATCATTCATATGAGCTTTTATTTTTTGAATTAGGACCTCATAATCCTCTTTAGAATATTGTTTGTTTAAGATACAGTATTGCTTGTTACGTAATCCAATACAACCAAATAAATTTGAACAGTTATGGCAATTATAGCTGTATTCAATATTAAAACCTTCAAAGATAAAACGTGAAAAAAGGACTTTGTTTCCAGGATATGCGCTTGATACTTCGTAGCAATCAGTTGAAGAGAGTCCTGAGTGATCTATGTTATAGCAATTCTTTACTGACGAGTAAACAAGCCATAGATTTTTTGAATCTTCGGCTCCTCCAAAAATCGAGAAGGAGTTTTTGCAATTCTTTGATTCTTCTATATCGTCCCCTGTTACATCAACCGACTTGATAATCTTGGCAAAGCGCCTTGGAAACTTTCTACTAAATTCAGTAAATGTCGCTTTAATTTTTTGTAGTTCTTTCCATGATGATATATTGAACTCTTTTAATTTATTATGATATTCTTCCTTAGAGTATTGTTCGTTAAAAATGCAATACGATCTATTTGATAAATTAACGCACCCAAAGCAGTCATGACAATTGCGGCAGTTAAACATAAAAGTACTTCCATAGCATCCTTCGCAATAGCGACTAAATAACAATCGTGAACATGAAATACAATCAATGGTCTCATAATTCCATTCGCTTTTTGAAACCCAGTAACAATCAACTAAAAATTTAGAATTAAATATAAACGCGGAATAGAGTGAATCTTCATTAAAATCTCCCCCAATAACTAAATAACAATTCTTGTTTCCCTCTGTAATACTACAATAATCACTATTCACTGGATTTATATTAAATAGCCCTATGTCTGGAACTTCTCTCCAGAGATGATTTATTTGTTCGAAAAAATTCCTAGAGAAATCGTAGTCGCGTCCGTAGCTCAATCCATCCCAAGAATCACCCCACCACGCGGAGTGACAATATATCGTTGCTTCTTTGTCTGGTGAAAAGACACTGAGCATATCTTCACCATGTCCTGGAGCTTGGCATTTGCGTCGATATAGAGTTCTTTCGTTACGAAACGCCATACGTCGTATCAAACTACACTCAGAGCAAAATGTCGGTGGAGGAACTTTTATCTTTTCGTAGAAAGAAAAATCCTCTGGTTCGATGACGAAGGAATTTTTGCAATTCTGGCATATTTTATTTTGAGCTTCCATACTATTTCAACTTACCATAACGGTATCCGTCTTCATCGTCATTTCTTTCTTTTATTTTACTATCATGCTCAGATATATAGTCGTCCTTGCTTCGCAGTGTATTATCAACCCAAAATGTATAGTTGGGGTTAATTAAAGAAGTGTTTAGCCTTGCAATCATCGGCGCACTGTACGAGTGCATACTACCTATATGCTTCGTAAGTCTTTCACTGAGCTCTTTTTCTGTGGTGAGCATAAGCATATATTGGCCAACATCTTGGATAACATTGTGCCATGGGTAAATAGATCCGATAACCCAGTAGTCAGCGGATATAGCGAGCTTCTCCTTTATGACAGAGAGCCCTATAGAACGAGCCTCGTCGAGAGTTGGGCAAGTTGTATATATGAATACTATATCTTTGGATTCTTTGTTTATTTTTTCTACTAACATATTTTATTTAGCCTTAGACATGTACTTATAATTAACTAAAATTAAGATGGTAAATACTGCAGCAGTGAGCGCCATCAAAGGAATAGTAATATAACCAAATTCATAGACATATAGGGTCGCACATGAGATTGTAGCCGGTCCCCCTGTCGCACATGCAAGTGACGACGCTCCTCCATTCTCGACATACACATGTAGTATTGATGTCAGAGCACTAAACACTGCGAGGACTAGACTCTGATCAATTATAGCTTTGTCTCGCTTGTACAACTCCATACCAAAAAGTATGACTTGCGGATAAATAAATATTCGATTTATCCAGCAAAGTTCACACGGTGGGAAGCCAACAACATTTGAATAGAATAGACTAAAAAGGGTCGAGCAGAGAGCAACCATGAATCCAAATGTAAAAGTATTTTTCTTAAAGAAAATTAATATTTGATTTGTATGTGATCTAAAAAAAACAAGATTTAAAAGCAAGGCCACAATTATAACTTGCAAACCGATTATGCCAAGTGATAAAAACTGATTCAATGTTTCTATGTATGCTGGCATATTATTGTGGAAGTGTATATCCTATCTGTTGTGCCAAGAATTCAAGAGGTATCTCCCCCGTTGCTTTGGAACCAACTTCGAATTTCCAAACACCATCTTTGACAATAGGGTCAGTCGGACTTTTTATAGATAACCGATGCTCTGGGAATATCCAGGTACGATAATATTTCGAAGCTACTTGCTCACATATAGGTTCTTCTCCATCTTTGCCAGGACTAATTTCACAGATTGTAGGAGTACTCTCTGAAAGTAAAGTTATACCGTCTCTAAATGTCCAAGTTGGATAATTCTCTATTTTATTATCTATACATATTTGAACTTGAGTTTTGTCAGGATTAGAGCACTCAACATATGGTAAATATCGCTTTGAACTTCCAAACAGGGCCTTCTCGGCCAAGCAGTGTGGGCACCAAAAGGCACCATAAAATTTGGCTCCCTGTGTAGTCAAGCTTTTGGCAAAATCATCATATTTACCAATGCTTGTATTCTTATTCATAAAAACCCCTAGCCCAACGACGAACAATATTACCACAACTACCAGTGCTATAAATTTTGATTTCATGTTTATTATTATATCAAAATCCGAGCTTGTCCCAAAGCCATATAAACGGGACTTTGATTGTCCCCACTATCCTACTGAAAAATGACCTAGATGGCGTTTCAGCTTCTAAAGAAGAGGATGCGTTTGCGACTAAGACATTTGAGGTGTTCGGTACAGGGTTAGCTTTAGCAACAACTTTGGGCTTAGTTACCTTCTGGGTATTTTTTAGTTTTGGTTTTATTAAGGAGTCTTTATTTATTACTTCTAACTCCTCTATCTTTTTTTCATCTATCTTCTCTTCTTCTTTGACTAATTTTTGAGTTAAAGATTCCACTTCTGGTATTAATATAGTCGAAGTTCCACCTCCACCAGTTGATATGATGGGTTTTGGAAATGATTGTAGAATATTTGACCAAGTCTTGTGGAGTGCAGCTGGTATAGCATATGCAGTAGCCCAGATACGATTCTCGATTATGCTTGTCGACAACTCCACTCCCCCATCAGCTTGTTGTAACTTAGCAAGGTAATCATCAGCTCGAGCAACCCCTGATGAGAAAGATGGATTACTAGATAGAGCTTGGAGTGCCCAACTCGTTGAAGAAGAATTATAGAATCCCCCGTCAACTTGCTGCGTACTTATTAAATAGTTCTCCCCTTTTAATATTGAAGATTGCACGCCAGCAATATCGGTAAAGTTACTGAGTGCTTGCAACGCAGCACCAGTCATATCAATACTTCCCCACGATCCATCAGGAGATTGATATGATAATATATATTCAATATCTTTCACTATCATTGTATCTGTGGAGATGTAACCTGCCTTTTGAAGTACTATTAAAGCAAAGATGTCGTCATTAAATAGTGTATTGTCTCCAAATTGAGTTCCGTCATACGAAGATACGATTTTATTTATATAATCTACACTTGTCCCAGAGTACGGATTGATACCTAGCGACATTAGAGCCATAGCACGGCGTTCATTATCTGTAATAACAGAGGACATAAGTGGATTCATCTTCATATACTCAGATATCTTCGCTTTCATAATATCTCCTGAAGACCCAAGTGAACCTACCGCTATGGCTACCCAGTCGGTATATAGAGAGTCTATGAAAGATCCATTTATATCCTGGTTGTTTGCAAGAAAGAGTGTCGCTTGGGGTATAGATAAAGTAGAAAGAGTTGGTCCACCACCTCCACCCCCAGAATTTATAACATTTACTGTACGAGTTACTGTGTTTGCTTTATTCCCTAACAAATCACTCACATCAAATAAAATATCATAGCTACCTACTTTAGAAGTATCAACATTACCAGTAATTACTATTTTACTAGTTATATCTCCATCTATATCGTCTGTAGCAGTTGCACCTTTTTCTATATAATCACTGCCTACGTTTATAGATTCTGTCGTATCACCAATCAAGGTAATTATAGGCGCTGTGACATCTAAAGAAACAGTTGGGGTTATAACTAATTCTTTAGTTTCTAGAAATCCGATAGCTTGTCCTTTTACTATCAGTGGGGTTGTATCTATAACTATAAATGAATACGTGCCATCTAAATCAAGATCTAGAGTATCTGGCCCTATAACAATTTTCCCCCCAACAACAGGAGACCAAGCTGGGTTCCAACTAGAGTCAAAACCAAACGACATAACAGTAAACTTAATACTACTGCCGACAGATGGATTAGTATTATCAACTGCAATTTTTAATGGGTTAATGTCGTAATTTATAAGGATGGAATCACCTTCCATGAGTACGTATTTATTGAGAGCTGTTTGACCGAGTTCAAGATTAGCAAACCAACCCCAATAAATACCATTATTATTATCATTATTAACTTTTGTATCAATGGAATTTAAAAACGCATCAGATCCAAACCACGACCAATCGTTAGCCAAGCCTGATTGCAAGACTGCACAGTATGCAGTGACGGCCATAGTGCCTGCATTGTCACTATCACAAGGGGCGACTGTGATATCTTGGTTGTAGAGTGAGCCAGTAGATGTCACTACATCCAAGTGGATTGTTGTATCAGCAGAAGCAACACTGAAAAAAGAAATACTTGCGAAACTTATTAATAGTATGATTAGTTTTTTCATGAATTAAATTCCTTCTTGTTTCCAAGAAATTATATCCCCAGATTTGAGGACATACTTAGAAACACCAAGTGTTGCCTTCTTGTTATTAATATAATAAATCCAATAACGACCAGGGGTGCCTTTTATCCCATTTATCTCATAAATAAAGTTTCCTAGACTTGAATAATTTTTGGAACGAAAGGAAAAATTATTATTTTTATTGTTCTGAAGACCAACCATTGCATCGTATGCAGTATCCTTGTCTTTAATGCTTACTTTATACGTACTACCTAGCACATCTAATGTGACAAGATTTTCTATTTTTATGGCCTTCACCTTGGCAATAGGTTTCTTTACAACGTATTTAGTATTTTTTGCCAACGCAAAATGTGCACAACCAAATGTAAGTGATAGCGCGAGTACTGTTATAAATATGTAGTATTTCTTGTTTTTCATAATAAAATAAAAAAACTCCTGTGTGAGCAGAAGATTTGGGTAGATGTATAAATACATCTATCTCCTGCTCGGGATACGCTAGTGTGTTAAGATCGGACTCGTCTCTTTATAGAGCTTTACCGTTGCGGCACAGTGGAGGAATCTCACCTCACTTCCAAACACAATAGGTTGAATTTTAAAAATACACTAACTACTCAATGCGACTTTTCTAGTAACAGGCACGACAACTTTTGACTCTTTTCTAATCCACGTTTCTATCACCGGTGAAAGCACTATAGCAAATACTACGTTGCCAAGCAAGTGCAGTAGGGTAAAAGGAATCTGACCTACCAAGGCGTTGGAAAGTGTTTGATCGAAAAAGAGTGGCCCGAGGGTAAGCCCAGTCACGACGTCATAAAGTATAGTCGTAAAGATAGCAAAGAGAGCATAATTTCTCCATCCTGTCCTATTTTTGAAGTAATACCCCGCGCCAAGTCCAACAAGTCCATAAGCAACGGCTGTAATAGCGCTCCAGACGCCTAATCCTGAGGTTAAACTATCGTATATGACAATACTCATAGCTCCAAATAAGAAAGCAGATAGTTTGCCATAGACTCGGCCAAAGGGCATAATCGCTGACATTACAGGCTCCACATTTGGAGCTCTAAATGGTATCAGCCGTAAGCCTAGGACTGCTATAAATGCAATTGTATATTTAATCCAATTCCTTTTCATATAATTTAGACTATATCACAGACTCCTGCTACACAAGCAAGCTCTCTTTTGACTTCTGTTTCATCTCTTACTTCATAAGTAACAATCTTAGAGAAATCAAAATCTGGCATTTTTTTAGCAAGTTCTCTGTAAGTCTTCTCGCTTATTGCTTCGTACGGAGCAAGCTGATAGACATGGTTACTTCTAGGTAAAAATGATAGCCCTCCGACAATCTCCCAGTTCTGGTAAAGCCAATGAGCTACTTTTATCCATTCATTTTCTCCGACTGATACAGTCACCGAAGGATTGTGTTCTGTGAAATTAACTTTTACTACTTTCCAGTGTTCAAGCTGATCTATCGCAGATATATCATCTTTACATATTGCATCGTGAGGCGCTTTCATTGGAAATTCCAAAACAAAAGTATTTGCACTGTCATGTGCCTGACCTATTTCTGGATAGTAAGGTACCCCTTGATCTTTCATCATTTTAAATAATGAATCCGTGGCAGAAATACGGACGCGGCGAATATAGTAAGGGGCATGACGTGGATGCATGCCTGATGCACAATCAACTGTCTGAGATACCGTACCAGATGGTTTTACGCAAGTAATACAGGTAGATTCATTTACTCCAAATCTTTTTGCATATATTTTATTCACACGAATTGCTTCATTCTTGAGTTTCTTTAGTACCTCCGGATCACGTGCAAACTTTGAATCCCACTGTCCGGTGACAGATACACCGAGTAATCTTTCTGCTTCACAATTCTCTTGCCATTCTTTTGAAAGATATCCAAACTTTGTAAGAGTCGACTGATAAGTACCGAGAATTGTCGCGATACGGATCTTCTTCATTAGCGTCTCTTCTGTATCTTCGGCTCGCGCAACGACTTCTGAAAGATTACAAAATTGTCTTGACCTGAGCACTATCTCACCGCAAGGATTTGTCCCCATCTCTCCTATATAATCTTTTGAAACTTCTAATCTGCGTTTTGGTAAAGATGTAGTAAGTGCACCACGATTAAATATGCCTCGCTCCCCTGAGCCTGACTCCATAAGGGCAATCCATTCCCTTAGAAATTCAGTCTCTGTAGGCTTTGTATTATAAACTGCCGAGTTGTTGGCAAGCATGCGCTGGCCTTCAGAGTTCCAAAACTGGCCATTCTTTGCATCGCGCATATCTTGATCATCCAAGTCAGATAGTGAGATAAGAGCACTGCGGCGCACTCCTCCTGAGACTACACACTCTCCAATCTTACAGATTATGTCATGTGCATCTATATTGCGTAGGTGTCTACCCTGACGCTTTAGTATACGTTCACGGGTGAATCCTAGTAAGTCCATAAGTGGCTTCGGACCTGAACTTTTACCTCCCATTATTTTTAGTCTCGCACCTGCTGGACGAAGTTGAGAGAAATCAAAATTAATATCATTACCATCAAACCAAGTTTTCATTCCAATAACAAACGCATCCGCCCAACCTTCCTTTGTATCAGGCACGACATACGCCGCTAGCTTTTTACCAGATTGATTTTTAATCTGAGGGAGGGCTTGAATATTTTTACTTTCAACAGAGAACCCTACTCCTGTACCACACATAGAGATATAAATAATCTCTCCGAAATCTTCGAAGCGAGACGGTGCAATGAACGAACAGTTGTATGCGCAAACATTTGTCTTCTCTGCAGCAGGTCCTGCGAACTGGAGTAACCTCATCGATGGCATGGATTCTTGTTTGAGTATTGCTTCGCGGATTTCTTTATACTCAGCTTCCTTCAACTTGTTACCAAGATTCTTTTTCATGAAGTCTATGTATCTATCAATAGTCTCGATCCATGTCTCACGTCTTCCTTCTTCTTCAATCCATTTTGCGTAACTTCTATAGTAAACAAATTCAGAAAGTGGATTCCTAAAATACTTTTTACTCTCATCTGTAAGTTTTTTTACACGATCGGGTACAGTGATACTATGAGAACGCAACCTCGCACGCTCTTCACGATATAAAATATAATGTTTGGAAGTTTTAGTATAGTCAGAAAGCATTAATTCTTGCTCAACTGCATCTTGAATACCTTCAACTGTTGGGATAAAACTCTTATGTCGCTTGGCAATTTTCACTAGCTCCATGAATACCCTATTGGAAACCATCTCTGCTTCCTTAATTGAGCCTTCATTACACGCAAGCATAGCTTTATTAATAGCATTCACGATCTTTTCAATATCAAACGGAGCAATTGCACCATCTCTTTTTTGAACGCTTTTAATAAAATCATTCTTGATAGCGAGTTTCGTCGCTTGGGGTGAAACTTTTTTTACACTAACTTTTTTCTTACTTACGACTCTTTTTTTGGAAGGCATGTTTGTAAATTTTAGTTAATAATGTGGCTCCATTTTGCTCGGGTACACATTATACTCTCATAAGAAGATTTGCCACAAGTGCATAACAGACAAATCCACAACTATGTCTTAAGCTCGCAACTTCGTCAACACCCAAAGCAAAAAATTCTAAAAGGTCGTTCTACTAGAGGGTATTTTGGGACAAAAATTGACAAAAAATTCGATATTAAAAATCACACAAAAATTCGTAAATTTTTGTGTGATTTTTGCCTTATTCTTAATTAGTAATTCGTAACTTTTAATTATTATAGTACTTCTGCTTGGTAGCATCGCTCGCAGTAGACCTTTTCAGGCCGCTCGGGCGCATAACTCGTCTCAAATTCCACCTCACAATGCCCATCCCCATGAAAATGCCCCTTCAGGTCGCACATACAGGACCTATGCCAGAGCTTTGCAGGAGTTCTAAAATCTAATCGCTCGCAGTGTCTACAATTTGGACATAATCGTGGTATTGGTAGATTCCATTTTTTTAAGTAAACTAATTCGTCAGAATTTAACCTAAATGCTTTTGTACACTGATGATCACAAGCAACACTATTATGCATACATTCTATGGCTTCCTTTATAAAGTCGTCAGGAATATCCTCTATAGAGTCAGGTATTCCTTGTACCGCAATAGTTGATTGATTATTCTTTATCTCAGGATCTCTCCATAAGTACCCTCTACTAATAACTTCCTCTTTAGACAATGGAAAATATTCTTGAGCTAAACTTTCATTGTATGCGTGTGCAACACATATTTGAGGGAAGAATTCACCATAACTATATATTCTCTCTTTTTGATCTATATAGGGCATAGTTTTCATATGTTCGATGATTTTCGGTATAAGTATCTCATACTCCTCTTTTGTATATTGTTTATTTAAAATTACATACTGAACATTTCTTAAACTTACAGATCCAAAAATATTTGAGACATTGAGACAGTAATCACAATAACTTGAATCAATTGTCGCATTTCCTACGATAAAGAATGATGAATTTCTTGAACCCCAGGCGGCTCCAACTGCTTCGTATAATAACTCACTTTTACCTGAACCAGCTACGTCATACATATCAGTAGGTCCATCTGTTAACCTCCAACCATACTTAGCGTTCTCAGCTTCAAAAACTTCAAATGATTTTTTAACACTTTTTGAATTTTCAATATAATCACCAGTTGAATCTACTGATTTAAAAATTCTGGCAAAGCGATGTATTGTTTTGTTTTCAATAAGTTCTTTAAACTCAGCCATCAATTGAGTCTTTACTTTAAAAGAACCAATGTTATATTTTTTTATTGCTTCTTGATATACTTCTTTTGTTAGTTGCTCGCCTTTATAGACATACTGTTTATTTCTGAGGTTAGACGACATAAAGCAACTAGAACAATTCGCGCAGTCATATAAATATTGAGAATCAATGCAGTCTCTAGAATCAACCAAGAATTTTGAACCATAATTTCTTGTTCCCTGAACTATCTGATAACAAGATTCACACTCTTTAATATTAGTACAATCAATACATTGTTTTGATATATCTACTCCTCGACTATGATAAATTCCTTCCGATCTCACTACTGAATACGCAAGAAACACATCGGTAGAATTGAAAATATAGTTCGAATATTCTGTATTTCTACCAGGGTTAATCCCATGAACAGCCCTCTTGGGTACTATTTGCAATAAATCCCTATATTGTTCAAAAAAAGGTCTAGAGAAATCATATTCTTTACCATAAGATAAGGGATCCCATGCATCACTCTGGTAACACGATGAGCAATATACAATATACCCAGCAACTGGATTATACATAGTTATTGTACTTTTATTACATAGGCCACATATAGTCTTAAAAAGTGAGCGTTCATTTCTTGAGTTAAGACGTCGAACAAATCGACATTCTGGACAAAAAGTAGGCGCTGGGACCTTCATTTTTTCATAGAATGAAAAATCGTCCGGCTCGATAGTAAAATCTTGTTTACAATTTTGACATATTCTTTTTTCGTTTTTGTCTTCCATTTTTACTTTTTCTACCCCACTTTACTTAACTAAAGTAGCTAAATTACCTCTTGTTGATAACACTGTTCACAATATATAATCTCTGGTCGCTCTGGTGCGTAACTTGTTTCAAACTCACTCGGACATTTACCTTGGTGTCCGTGATTTGATTTATCACACATACATGACCTACTCCAGAGTTTATATGGTAATCGCAAAGATATCCTGCTGATGTAGCGACAGTCGGGGCATTGATCGGGAACTGGAATTTTCATTCTTTGGTAAAGTTCTAGTTCTGCTTGGATTATATTATAATTTTTACTACAGTTTGAACATTTTAAAACTTCTTTTACCATAGACTCGTCGACATCACTAATAAGGTCGGGTATTTCTTTTATAGTTTCTTTTCCATATATACCTTCTAAATCATCTTGCCAAGTGAATCCTTGAGAGAGTGCTTCGTCTTTTGAAAGTGGCATGTGTATCTGCGCAAGAGTTTCATTGTAACAGACTGGGGAGATACTGATCGGAAAGAATGAGCCCCACTCTCCAGTACTTTTCATATGTTCTTTTATTTTAGGCACTAACTCTTCATATTCTTCTTTCGAGTACTGCTTATTCAAAATACAATACGAACCCTTCTTAATCGAAACACATCCAAATAAATTATTACTATTCTGACAACTATCACAATATGAAATATATGTATTGTCGTAACTAAGATGACAGCAAGTAATGTTTGTCGAACGAATAACTCCGTGGCTACTATAAACATATTGGGTGACTGGCAAGCCGACGTGATAGTTATCTATAGAGTCTTTCATATTAGGGCATTGAACTGAATATCTACAATCTTCCACGTCTTCGGCATCAAAGTAATATTTTGTATTCTTAGAATTATAGAGCATATTGCCAGTGCAATTACTAGATTTTTCTATAATATACGCCTTATGAACTGCAAAATTAGTCATCATATCAATAAAGGCCTCCCATAGGAGCTTCCTAGATGATCTAGATGCGAGATCGTATTTCTTGATCTCTTCTTGATATTGCTCTCGAGTATATTGTTTATTGAGAATGCAGAAACTTTTATTCCTTAGGTTGTAGCATAAGAAGCAGTCGTTGCAATTCTTCAGGTCATAAGAATAGGAACAATTGTTTGATTCTTTGACTAACAAGCAGAACTGGCAACTGTTTATCTTCTCACAGTCAACACATTCATAACAAAGTGTCGCCGAATCGGTAATCATAGCGCAGTCCATAATATCTTGTCCCCTATTCCAAATATCAGACGAATGAAGAACATTCTCTGAGGCAAATGTAGCAAAAGATAGATAGCAGTTTTTATTCTCTCCTGAGTGGTTAGTATATTCTGAATTAACACTATTTTTAGTAAGAAGAGCCATGCGAGGAGCCTTTAGTTGTAATTCTCTAAATTGTTCAAAGAATGGTTTACTGAAATCAAACTCTTGTGCGTAATCCTTGGCATCCCAATTATCACTCCAAAAACAAGGTGGGCAATAGACTTTGAAGGGTTTGTCTTTAGAATATATAGTGACTGTACTTTTACTACATAGATCACAATTGCGTCTGTACAACTTTCTTTCATTTCGGAATGCATAGAGATGTTGCTTCCGACACTCAAAGCATTTATTCGTAATCGGTACACCAAGCCGAGAATATAAGTCCTTATCTTCTGGTTCAATAATGAAACTATTTTTGCATTTGACACAAGTCTTTGTTTCCATAAACTAATCCACTTCTTGTTGATAACAAGATTCACAGTAAACTACATCGCCTCTGCCTGGCTTAAATCCAGTTTTAAAATTATTATGGCATTGTGCATCGCTATGTGGGTGTGTAACTTGATTTTTATAAATTCCATCTTTAGATTCTACCCCACCGCACATACATGTACCATCATATAATTCAACTCCGAGTCTTAATTTTAGTCTTTCCATAGTACGACAGGCAGGGCAAAGTATCGGCAGAGGTACTCCTATCTTTTTATAGAAAGCGAATTCGTCAGCAATTATACGAAAGGCTTTTGTACAACCCTGATTGCATTCCCCTCTGTGGGCACATTCAATTATTTCTTTCGTGATAGAATCATCTGCATTGGTAATATCAGTAGGAACGTTTTCTATAAGTAAAGTAGGTTTATAGTCTTTTACATCCGGGTCACGCCATCTATAACCTTTTGCAATGGCTTCTTCTTTTGTTAAAGGAAAATACTCTTGAGCAATTGTTTCATTGTAAGCCCATGGACTCATTTCTGCAGGCAAGAACTCCCCGTACCTGTAAATATTTCCATTCTTATCAGTATAAGGCAGATCATTCATGTGTTTCTTTATTTTTTCAATAAGATCCAGATACTCATCTTTTGTGTATTGCTTGTTTAGTATGCAGTATTCTTTCTTGCGAATCCCAACGCAACCAAATAAGTAGCTTGATCCAAAGCATGCAATAGTATACTCGGCATCATGGGTACTCTCTTGAGTCAGCCATGTAAATTTTAGGTTCTGAACTCCATTGCCACAAGAAATAGACTCATACACGAGTTCTGCCCCGCAGCCCCAGTTAGAATAGTCATAACAGTCCTTTGATCCAGGGGTCTCTTGTATATATTGACAGTAGCGCATATTTTCACTCTCACGAACAAGGAATGAATCTTTTACGTTTTTTGAATTACTAACGTACGATCCAGTGCAGTCAAGATTCTTGATGCCTTGGTGATTCTTGTTGGGAAACTTTTTCCAAAACTTACGTGTCTCTTCTAGGGCTTTTTCTATACCATTTTTAGTATGTAGTTTATACTCTTTTACTTTTTCCTCATAATCTTCTTTTGAAAGTGGCTCATTGAAGAAATGGTAATTTTTATTTCTAAGGTTCACTGATCCGAAACAGTTCATACAACCCTGACAATCCTTACAAAACCACAAATCACTAGAATCTACACACTGCGAACAATAATGTGATCGATAACATGACCCTAACCAGAAGCTCTGATAGCAGCTTTCGCATTTTGATACATGAGAAACATCCACGCATTCCCTAGAATAATTAAGTCCATTTGAATACATGCAGTCTTCAGGAACAGTTGTGTTGAAAACAAGATAACAGTTCTTTGGATCAGTCGCATTGTTAGAGTAATCACTATTAACGCCACGTATAACATTATTTGACTTAAATGGTACTTCGAGCATAAGTTCGTAAAGCTGAGATAAAAATGGTTTTGACCAATCAATATCGCGACCGTAGTCAATTGGATCCCATGCATCTGATATCCAAATATCTCTATCATAAACTTTCACAGGAGAATCGGGTGAGTACATTGAAAATATATCTTTGCCGCTGAAATCACACTTTCTTTTATAGAGCCCACGTTCATTCCGAAAAGCCCAACGCCTCTGCGTACGGCACATTGGGCAAAAAGTCGGTGGTGGAACCTTCATTTTCTCGTAGAACGAAAAGTCATCCGGCTCAATATTAAAGGAGTTTTTGCAGTTCTGACACTGGCGGGCTTCTGTATTCATATATACATATAGTATACTAACCCTATGGAAATTGGAACAATGATAGTTACAGTCCTGGGGCTATGCCTTTTTGAGATTGTTTCTAGCATCGATAATGCAGTAATAAATGCAGAAGTCCTAGGAACGATGGGTAAAAAAGCTCGTCGATGGTTCTTACTATGGGGCTTCTTCATCGCTGTATTTCTCGTACGCGGATTACTACCTTGGGCCATTATATGGGGAGCAACTCCAGGAATAGGCCCTATTGGAGCTCTTACAGCTACATTCTCCAATGACCCTGCGGTTTATAAAGCCATAGAATCTGCTGCTCCAGTTCTACTTATGGGTGGTGGAATTTTCTTAATATTCTTATTCTTCCATTGGTTATTTCTTGAAAAAAAGAACTTTGGGCTCTTTGGAGAAAAATTCTTTCAGAAACACGGGGTGTGGTTCTTTGCTACAGTATCTGTAATACTTGCAGCAATAGTATGGCATGCGATGAAAATAAGCCCTATGCTTGCTTTTGGTGCTGTTATAGGATCTACTGCATTTTTCATTACTCATGGATTTAAAGAGAACGCCGAGAAGGTAGAACGAGAACTTGTTGAAGGTAAAAGTAATATGAGTGATATGTCCAAGATCTTATATCTTGAAATAATAGATGCAACATTCTCTATCGATGGAGTGCTTGGAGCATTTGCATTCACACTTTCTATCCCCCTTATACTTATTGGTAATGGTATAGGTGCATTCGTACTTCGTAAACTTACAATTGGAAATATTGAGAGAATTAAAAAATATATGTACTTGAAAAATGGTGCAATGTATTCAATATTTGCACTTGGTATCATTATGGTCGCCGACGGATTTGGAGTTCATATACCTGCTCTTGTCTCTCCTGTAGTTACATTCCTAATCATTAGTTACTTCTTTTTCAAATCAAAAATGGCAACACCTATGGCCCTTGCGTAATTTTATTTATAGTTGAATTTTACTCCGTGAACTAGCGCATCGATGATAATAGATAGCTTCATAGTAGCTACTCCGACAACCTTATCTGCACCACCATAGTATATATATATTGTGTCATCTTTTATAACCATACCACAAGGGAAAACGACGTTGCTCACAACGCCTATTTTTTCATATAATTCTTCTGGTTCAAATATAGCATCTGTAGCGCGAGCAAGAACTATGCCAGGATCTTTTAGGTCAAGTAACACCACCCCCACACGATAGGTCCCATGGCTTTTCGATACACCATGATAGAGCATTAACCATCCATACTTTGTTTTAATTGGTGGAGCAGTTACTCCAACTTTAGCACTATCCCATAAATTTGAGCGTGGACTCAATATTCGTATGCACTTACTTACAGTATCTTTCTTGAAATCAAGCGACTTTAGATAATCACCACATATGTCGTTGCCGACACGATGAATGATGAAGTAACCTTCTTTAAACTTCTTTGGGAACAGACAAGCATCTTTATCGTCGAAGCCGGCTGGTGTTATTAGAATTGGTTTATCCCAATTCCACCTGTGAGCCATAAAATCTTTCTCAGATATCGAAGATATGGCTACGTGCGGTGGCCCAATACTATCATAAGATGTATAACAAATATAAATATTCTTACCTATCTTGGTCAGTCGTGGATCTTCACACCCAGAGTTACCACCGCCAATTTTTTTTAATTCGAAATCTTCACGAGGCACATAAACTGGGGCATCTAAACGATCAACTACATTAATACCGTCCTTTGTTGTTGCATAGCCGATAGACGAAGTATTATCGTCTGACAGCGCTCGATACAAAATGTGTGTTTGACCGCCGAGATAAATTGCCGCTGGATTAAAAGTTGCCTTGGATTCCCATTTAAACTCTTCTCTAGGAGATATTATAGGGTTAGTAGGTGCACGCTTGAACTTCCAATCATTTGAAGTTAGATCTGCCATGGTGGAAATCAGGTCGGTTAAATTCAAATGTGCAGAGCAAGTGGTAGTATCGGCAGCACCGTAGTAAATAGTTAGTGTATCTTTCTCTATAAGTGCACCAGTTGGAAAGACAACATTCCCTACATAGCCTGACATCTCGTACGACTCTTCTGGTGCTAATATCGGTCCTTTTGTCCTGCCTAAAATTTTTGTTGGATCGCTGATATCAAGCAAGAGTGCTTCTATGCCAAAAATGCGATCGAGCCTCTCTGGGGATTGAAAGTAATTTTGAATATGTGAATATATTAGAAGCCAACCGTATTTCGTAAGTAATGGAGGTGCACCAATTTCTAAGTGGTCGTATGGGTTACGACGGAAATCTACAGCATATTTGTCGATATCTTTAACCCATTCTTCCCAGAAATCCAGATCCCAAAGTTGCTCGATATTATCAAATTGCGCAATGCATACTTTTGCTGGAGGACTATCTGTATGGGCAGAAAATATAACAGTGATCTTACCATTGATACGTTCTTGGAAGAGCGTCATGGCTTTTGCATTAAATGGTGTGACGAAGTGACGTTCGTCGACATTCTTTAAATCTTTTGACACAGCTACGGCAACTTTGATCCCCTCCGGCCCAAATGGATACCTCGATAACGCTGTATAAAATATATAATACTTTCCTTCGAAGTACGTTACTCTAGGATCTTCGCAACCATGTGCCTCCCATTCTTCGGTCGGTGTTATAAATGGTTTACGTTCTTCGAAATGAACGCCGTCCTTACTTTTGCCTATACCAATAGTAGATACTTGCTGTTGGATAGCCATGTGGTCTACTGCCGAAATAGCCCGATATAATCCATAAGTTGTTTTACCTTTCTTTATCGGGCACATATTAAAAGTCGCGAACGCCTCCCAATAGTGATCTCGATTAGGAATGAGTATAGGGTTATGAGTTGATCTTTTAGTAACGTACATATCTATAGAACTCTCTGTAGTTTATTATTTCTAAGTTTTACAAATTTATCTTTCTTTAAACTTTCTAATAATTCATCAAGTTCTATAGAGGCAACGCATGTGACCATATCAGCCCCACCATAATAAACAAAAAATGTACCGTCTTTAATGACTGCTCCGCACGAGTAGATCACACCACTTTTGTATCCTTCATTTTCGTAATAGGCATCTGGCTCTAGGATTGGCTTTTTTGATCGATAAAGTATTTTTGTCGGGTCATTCTTGTCGAGAATCATAGCAAAGAGTTTATAGCGGTTGGGATCATTATCTTCTATAGCATGGTATAGGACTAGCCAGCCCAATTTTGTCTTAATTGGCGATGGGCCTACCCCTCTTATGCCTTTTTCGCGCAACTGCCAGCGAGGGTCTGATTGATTAATACTATATATAAAATTCTTTCCATTGAAATAATTTAAGTTATCTACGAACTCAATCATGACTTCTGGGGATATACTATGTAGGATTGCAAACTTACCATTTATTTTTTCAGGAAAAAGAACCCAGTTTTTATTGATTTCACCTGGAGGTGAAATAGTTACTGGTTTTTCCCAATTCCACTTTTTTTTCTTGAAATCTTCAAGTTTTATCGAGGTCATAGCAATACGTACAGAACCCCAACCATCAAATGCAGTGTAGAGCATGTAGACCGTATCTTCTAGAAGTGTCAGCCTAGGATCTTCGCAACCACCACCCCAGCCACCACCAGAGATATAGTCTATTGGTTCGCCTATTTTTACTACTTGATGAAATCTTTGATATATGGAATGTGTTGGTCGCTCTTCAATATTTAAACCATCATAACTTGAAGCATAACCGATCACAGATGAATCGTCTTCACCTATAGCGCGATATACAATATGAATCTTGCCGTTGGATTCAAACGCACTTGGATTAAATGTCGCTTTAGATTCCCATGGATAGAAACTTGGTTTGATTATCGGATTGTTAATATTGCGCTCGAGCTTTACTGGTAAATTTTTTGAAATTCTTTTTTTAAGAACTACCTTTTTGGGCTTAGATTTTATTTTAACTTTTGATTTTTTAATTACAGTTTTAGTGACACGCTTTTTTAGTGGACTTTTTTTGGGTGTTTTTTTAGTTTTTATTTTTTTAATTATCTTTGCCATAATTTATACCCGTCCATATTTATCCTCATAACGCACAATATCTTCTTCGTCAAATTCACCTACTGATATCTCAAGGATAGAAATACCATCTTTGCCAGCAATGATTCTATGCTTTGCAGAAGTTGGAAGTAGTTTTTCGTCACCAATATTAAAATCGTGCTTGACTCCGTCAATCTCCCAAACTCCACTACCAGATATTACACGCCAGAATTCTGACCTTTTCTCATGGCTCTGTAGACTCAATTCTTCGTTGGGTTTAATAGTTATTATTTTCACCGTCGAAGGAGTATTATCTGTAAATTTGCGAAAATTCCCCCAAGGTCTTTCTTCTTGATAAATGTCAATTTTACCTGCCATATTGAGATTATATCACACCTAGATTGTATATGGGTCAGATATTATTGGGTTTAAAAAGCTTTCCAGGTTGCCAATATGTGCCAAGTGCAGGCAATAAGTAACGATCGACTCCAAATTCCCCTGCTATCTTCCAAGCTAATACTAACCCTATACTTAGTGTAAATAAAATTGGGTTTGTACTTAATGCTCCTGCAAGCATAAAGTTCAGATTCATGAAGAGTCCAAAAAATGCAGCGATACCTGTAAATATCCCAAGTATGAGAGCAGCGCCAACAAGAATCTCACCATATACAACTAAGTGTGACCAAAATGAAGCATGGGGTAAAACTACATTTTCAAGAAATGTTGCATACCAACCTTGCACATCTGGGTGAGCTCCTGTAGTTTTTGCCAGAGCGCCTTTTACAAACCCTGAGATAGAATTACCGGCTCCGTCACCAACCCAGCCTGTGCCAGCAAACTTAGTCCAACCTGCATGAAACCATTCCCACCCTACATATACTCGAGCCAGTAACCAGAACCAAGACATTTTTGTATTGCCAAAGATAAACTTTGCAAAGGGAGCCTCTTCATATTGAATATGATTCATATATAAATAATATTAGGTGTTATTAATATCTTTATTATAACATAAAAAATACTAAACTAGATATTACTCTTTGGCTCTATTTGTGTATACTTCCAAGCTCTATAAGATACAAAGATGAAAAGAAAAGTGAGACCCGTAAAAAGATAAGCATCTATATATTCATTTGGGTTAGAGACAACACTCCATAGATTCTTAAATAAAAATGACGTGTCAGATATAACATCCCAACTATTGAAACGCAAAAATCTACCGAGATACACCCCAAAGGAAGTTAATAAGATAATAAACCCGACAAGTATAGATGTTACTTTACTTGAATATTTAGACTTAATTATCTTCTCGATGTGTGATATAGAGTATATGCCTAAAAGAAGCCCTGCCCAAGCAGAACTAAATAAGAGGAATGTATCGTATAGAAGTATGGCACTCCTTCCACGTCCAAGGTGAATCATATCGGTTACTATATATGGTGCATTCGGTAATAGTAACAGCCATGCTACAAAACCTATTGTGAATGTGATTTTAGTAAGTCTCTTGTTGTTAAAATAGTTTAGTAATAGTGAACTTGCGATGAAAGGCAATATGGCCAAGAATATATTCCATAACAAATAGATAAAATATAAAGAATCGAAGATAGCAACTCGAGCCAGATTTAATATCACAGCCAAAAGTAATAATATTAAAATCTGTTTCGGAATATATAGTGGTCCAAGTTTCATTTTTTATTATTTAGATATTTTGAATACTCTCTGAGCAAATCTGAGGAACTTCTAACTTTGCCTCCTTTACCAATATTAAAAACCATCTTGATTCCTAAATCTCTGCAAATTTTAAATTCAGGTACGTTATTAGCAAATCTATCACCACCGTTAGCAAAAATATTTGGTCTGATTTTTTTAATATCTTCGCAAACACTTATATCTTTCGTACCTTTTTTGTGGCTAGATATTACTACACTGTCGACATCACGAAGCCCACGTATTACTTCTGCGCGATCTTTAGCACTCATAAATCCTTTACCCTTTTTAAGTTTGATCCAATGATCGTTGTTTATAACAACCACTAACCTATCCCCCAATTTCTTTGCTTCATGGAAATATCGCACATGCCCATGATGTATTGGATCGAAACCACCACTAACCATTACAAGCTTGGGCTTTTTTAATTTAGTTTTTTCTTTATTTTTCTTGAGTGAGCTTTTCATGGGGCGCGCCTGCTATATGGCATTATAGCAACTTCTAGACTATTTCAAAATACAGTATGGAGTAAAACTTGACCTTAAAATCCAATCAATAACTTTACCCCTAAAATCGTGCCAACAAATACGAACATGAGTTTGATGAATTTATTACCCTTATACTTCGCATACTTAGAACCAGCATACCCACCTATCAGCGATCCTATAACCGTAGGAATTATCACCTCAGAACTAAAATAGCCTTTGTGTATGAATAGAGCTGCAGTAAATATTTGCCATGGAAATGCCACGGAGTAATAATAACCAAGCGAATCTACAAAATCAAAACCTCTTGTTTTTAGAGTGACAATAGCAAACATAATACCATTCCCTGAGCCAAAAATAGATTCATAGAATCCTAATATTGGCGCAAATAGATATGAAAGTGTCTTTTTAAATTTTGAATATATTTTTTCTTCTCTCAATCCAACATTTTTCCTTAGGAACGTATATACAACTAGAGCAAGGATAAGGGTACCTATAAATAATTCCATGGCTCTTTGGTCCACTTTCAATACCCAAGTGACTCCAATATAAACCCCAAGTAATCCTAGAAGGCTGAAAAGTAAGATAAATTTCCAGTCAATTTTGCGGTCCTTTAAATAATTACGCGAAGCCGGCAACATCCAAAATATAGAAGAAAATTTTTGGGCAGATAATGCAAGTGGAAACGATATCCCCATCCACATCATAACTGGTATAGTGATCACTGAAGCGCCACCACCAGACATGGAGGAGAGTAGGGTTGCTATGAGTGAAGTGATGAAAATTATAATAATGTCAGACATCTCTTATATATCAAGTTGGATTCAAAATGATCAGCTTTTTTATTATATAGTATAGTGCTAACTTGTCTTTTTACTTATAACGTTAATCCAGTTTGTTCTTCCTGAATTAACAATATTTTCTGATACTATTTCTAGTTTAATACTTCGAAAGTAACTCCGCAACTCATCCAGATTATAATAACTAAAAAATCTTTCATAGAAAAAAATGATTGGGGTGCCTACCGGGATTTGAACCCGAACTGAGAGTTCCACAAACTCTAGTGCTAACCATTACACTATAGGCACCATAATATCCGAGCTTCGTCGGATTACCCTGTTATACCAGAAAATGACTTATAAATCTAGGATCTATTAATTTAATACGTATATAAATGTAGGTAGGAGAGGATAAAGATAACGAGTGAATTGAGAGCTGAGAATAAACACCAAGTACACCAATGTCTAATAATAAACGCTTGTAAAGACACGAGATATGCTGAGAATAGTAGAGCGCACATACTGACTCCAAGTAATACCAGAGCAATCGGCGTGGTCCAAATATTGAGAGCAAACAATATGCTATAGGAACTACCAACCAGGGCATAGTAGATCATACCAAGAACTTCTACTGGTATACCAAGAATTTTAGAATAATCGGAGTGTATAACTGTATCGCAGTTTGATTTCATTGGACATATCAATTTCTTTTTTTTCTTTTTTTTAGAAAATAAGTAGAATGATAAACAAAATCCAAACAAACCTAGCAAACTGATAAAATTCACGAGAAAAATATGCATATTATTTACAGGCTGTACTAGTAAGTGAAGTATTTAATATTTCAGTTGTCCCTGTGCTATCTAAACAAAAGAATGAATTTGGGTTACTTACAAGTGGTAGAGAAAGTGCCCAAGCATTTGGGGTTGAATAACAAGAAAGCACTCCACTATTCTTATCTAAGATTCCAGTTATAACACTTGATATATTACTGACTGCATTATTTGCACCTTTAGGGTGTCCGACTGGAGAAAACAGCGAACCAGAAGTGGGGGTTGTACAGCTTCCATTTATATTACTACGTTTTCCAAAACTACCGATGGCATTATGTAGAGTGTCCGCAGCTGGTTTGAAGTCATATATAAGATTTTTTATTTCCATATCCTTGATGGATTTTATGAAATCTGACGTTGTTATTGCTGTCTGAGGAATTTCAATATTGTTTGTAATATCAAAGTCATAGTATGTTGTCTTCCAGTTAAGGCTTACGGTATTACCAGCTATCCCCTTGTCTTCTAAACCAATTACCTTCGAGAGCGGAGCTGAGAGAGTGAATTCGTATTGGTGAATATTACTATCATCTTTCCCTATCCACACTCCTAGATTGTCTATTGTTATAGATCCTGCGAGATCACTCAGGTAGCTACTATCATTGGACGATAAATTTTTAGCAAAAATAACAGCAAAACTATTGAGGAGTTTTTTTAGAGAAGGTCTACTAGAATTTAGCACATAATAGTACGCCTCTACGCCATGAATTTTTTCTGGATCTTTCTCAAGAACACTTGATTCTAAAACAAAATCCTTAAATATTGACGCTGTTTCATCGGTTATATATGACGGTAATATTGTTGATAAAAACTTATTAATATCTACTTTCTCTGCTTTTGATTGAATATTCACCGGTAACAATCCGACCATGGAGTCAGTTTGGGTTTGATCAGTGACGACGACGCTTTCTTTTGGTGCGTTGCTACCTAAGAAGGCTACTAAGTTAGGCATCGTAATGAATACTTTATTATCTATATATTTAATACCGTAAGAAATATCATTTTTAAGAAGTGAACTTCTTATGTTTGCTAGATAATCAAACGTAGGCGTTGATTGGTTATTATTATTTACACTACCTTTTGCACTTAGAGATATAGAATCTCTTTGATGGGACGGGACTGCCTCTCCACTAACTAAACCGTTGGTAATGTCAGCAAATGGTGGAGTAGATAAAGTGACTACTGTCTCTATTTTGTATGATTTCAAACTACTTAATATAGTCGGGGCATTAGCAAGGAGGACTTTGGGGTCTTTTTTTATAAATGGAAAGTTGAAAGATGGTAGCTTTATATAATTATTTGCAAATACAAATATAGCGCCACTAATGAAGCTTATTATTAATACTATTATTAATATCTTTAGTAGTGATTTTTTCTTTCTAGTAAAAAATGACTCCTGAGCATCCACCGACGAAGACAGTATTTGTGGATAAGAATGAAGAATGGCATTTTGAGGTATCACAGAAGGAGTAGATGCTTTATCTTCATTCAGTTTGAAATCTTTTAATTCTATGGCACTGGACACAGTTTTAGGCTTTAACGATGGTAGAAATTCTCCATCAGAATTTTGTGGCTTTGGTTGGCTAAACGAAGGGCTTGGTGGAAGAGTAGGAGGATTCGGTATTTGAGATGGAGGTACTTGTACTAATTTCGGCCTCATAACTCCGAAATTTATATTGGTTTCATTTTTTTCGTCCTTCTTCTTATCGCTTGGTGTGACATTATCTGGTATATAGTAAGATGGGGTTGGATTTTTAGGATTTGCTTCGCTGAAACTTGTACTAAATATCGGTTTTATTGGTCCTGGCTCGTTTTGTAGAGCAGAACCTCCAAGGACCTCGGCTAAATTCATGGCCCCAGGTTCGTCACGCCCTGGTAGTTCTCTGTATAAGTCAGGGCCATCTGATATGACAGGTGCTTTATTTACTGTTGGAGTAGTAGGATTTTCTACTATTTTAGGTGGTGTGAGTTTGCGAAAAGCTTCATCAATATCATCTGCATGCCATCCAGTATTTGTCAGTTTGGATACAATTGTATCTTTTGAAATATTTTTTCGAGTTTGAGTCTGAATATAGGCAATAAGTTCATCATTGATCATTATTATAGTATATCATTTCAAGCTAAAATTCATAGACATACATCTTTTGTGCTAGTTGATATTTGCCTCTTTTCAAGTCTATCTCAGAGGATGGTTGTTTAGCTGTAAATTTAAAAGTAACCGATACTAATCTAGTTCCCTTTTTTAGTTCCTTATCCAACTTTGGTAAAAGATCGTCCATAACGTTTGGATATAGATAGGTGAATATATGCGTAGCGTCAGAAAGGTCGTGATTAAAAAAATCACTATTTATTATATTTATTTTTTTACCTGTTACTTTTCTGTGCCACCACGCCCGCACTCGAGCAAGAATGAGCGGAAATGTGCTATTCTCTATGCCGATGTATTTAGCTTTTGGAACTAGTCGTGATATATAAAAAAGTACACGTCCTTCACCACAACCAAGATCATATAGTATACTATCATCCTTTATATTAAGAGCTTTGAAAATATCTTTGAGTATTGAATTCGGAACTGGCACAAATGGAACTTTGGCACGATACCCAGAAATCATCATTATTATAAAAAGGATAAGAGATACTAAGAATATTATTATAAGTATCCAAACTAAGATATAGAGTAGGAATGTAATCATGCCTAGATATTATACTAGAAATATAACCTTTGTGCCCAGGAGAGGACTCGAACCTCCACGCCATTGCTGGCTTATCCACCTCAAGGATAAATGTCTACCAGTTTCAACACCTGGGCATTATTATTATTCTACTTTAGTTGATGCTTCAGCCGACTCTTCTTTTGAAAGAGTGACACTCTTTAATCTTTTCTTCACTTCCTTCACAGCCTTTGTACGTATATAGTAGAGTTTGCTTCGGCGAGTTTTTGAGTGACGGAGAACTTCTATTTTGTCTATATTGGGAGAATAAAGTGGAAAAATACGTTCAACTCCAACTCCTGATGTGACTTTGCGTACAGTCAAAGTAGCTCCGCTTTCGGTGCCATGTTTACGAGCAAGAACTAGGCCCTCAAAAGCTTGGAGGCGAGTTTTACCTTTTTCTTGAATCTTATTCCATACACGGATAGTATCACCTGCCTTAAAATCGAGAGATTTCCGGCTCGCTTGATCTACTGAAGTAAATTGTTTTTTAGTTAATTCCGCTGTTACCATAGGGCCCACTTTATCATATATAGCTATTTTAAGCAAGAAACCTAAGGTTTTAGGTAGCTTTTTACTGCCTTCTTGAAGTCGTTTGGGAGTGGCGCCTCTATTGTTACTTCTTTACCATCTAATGTGCGAAAAGTTATAGAGTAAGCGTGGAGAGCAAGGCGCTTCATTCCTAAGGCTTTTTCTTTGGCTCCGCCATATAGTGGGTCAGACACTACTGGATGATTTATATAGCGCATATGGACGCGAATCTGATGAGTGCGACCAGTCTTTGGATAAACTTCTACATAAGAGAATTGGTGTTCGACCTCATTCTTTCCCTGCCTACCGGCAGGCAGGTTTTTCTGGTTATCTGTAAATCGTCCAAGTATTACGTACTCAGTTGTAGCTTCACGCAGTGGTGGGCGAGCTCCGCGACCTGCTGTCCACATACGTATATCTCGAGGAGAGCGACCGATAGGTACATTTATAATTCCTTTTTTACCAGTCGCAAGTGAAGCCTTTGGGTCAGGAACATACCCATACACAAAAGCACGATAGATCTTTTTTATTTTATGGCTTTTGAATTGCTCTTTTAGAGAATCAAAAGATTTTTGATTTTTAGCAATGATTAGCACACCAGAAGTTTCTTTATCTAGACGATGTACTATTCCAGGGCGAAGTATTTTTATCTTTTTACCTTCATACTCTACTTCCATAGGCTCACCGACTTTGGCTATGGACTTGTCGTGTTCAATAATAAAATCTGTAACGGTTTTCTCTTTAGTTGTTTTGGCATCAGGGTGCACAGATACTCCAGCCGGCTTGTCTATCACCATTACGTTCTTGTCTTCGTATAATATTGTAATCTTCATGTGCGCGATGCAAGACTCGAACTTGCGACCTTCCCGGTGTAAACGGGTTGCTCTACCAACTGAGCTAATCGCGCGAATATGATCATCCTATCATATTTTCTGTATATTTCAATCCTATATCAGAACCCATAAAAAAATCCGGCCAGTATGAGTGGTCGGATTCAATATATGAATTTCTTCTCTTTTTAGTTTTTTTTCAAAGGCGGAAGATTGCCTTTATTGTTAGGTTTTGCGGGTGCTGTAGGTGTCACTGACGATCCGCCAGTGTTTCCTTGTGCTACTTTTTTATCAGAAACAGGTTGTGTTTTCTTTTTATAATAAATGAGTAGCTTGCATTCCCCGACAACATTCATGCTGTAGCCTTGATTTTTTTGGTCTTCGTCTGGAAATGGCGAGTAACTGCCATCTCCGTTCCGGGAAAACCATACTTCAAAAATTTCATCGTCTATGTCAAACGAAATTTTCAAATAGTCAACCAGGTCTGGATTTTTTTCATCCCTTTGGACATCTACAAAGGTGCCAACCTGGTATGCCGGTATGGTCCTTACTATATTTCTTGATCTTTCAGTGATCACCAATGCTCCACCCCCAATTGATTTTGATTTCTCTAAAGTGGTTTTCTGAATGTTAACCTGTCCGCTAAGGAAGTAGGTCATTGAGTCGAGGTCGATATCGGTCAGTTGACCATCATCAACATGACTCTGGTTTAATACGGTGTAGTCACTGTTTACTGTGCTTGTTGAATCAACCGCAATGCCGGGCTTAGACTTTTGGCCTTTTTTAACAGAAAAGCAACTGGTGGTTGCAGTAATTGTTACTACTGCAAGCAGAAAGTGAATTATTTGTTTCATGGTGCAACGTGTTTAATTTGAGTTTATTTTGCCTCACTATACATTAATGTAGACAAAAGTCAAGAGTCTGGTATACTCTAATCCGGCTTTCTAAAATAAGCTCAAAATGCTATCTTAGATGTGTAAGATGCATGCCCTTGTAGTTCAATGGATAGAACTGCGGACTTCTAAGCCGTCGATGTAGGTTCGATTCCTACCAGGGGCACAATCAAAAAAATGGGTATACTTACCCGTTTTTTGATTGTTGAAACTGAGCAAGTAAACTACTTTGCTTGCGTGTAGGAATCGAAAGATTGGTGATGTTTTGCTTTCAAAACCACCAATCACGCGCCGTTGGCGAGATTACCTTACCAGTGACACAGAATTATACGTGACCACCAAAACTCTTATATACTCGGATCCTTAAACGAAGGAGGATTGGCTTTGAGTTCAGCTTCCTTTTTATTTTTTTGGTTAAAAGATTCAGTTACTTCATTTAGTAGCGTCTCTTTTAATTTGATTGAATTATCTTCAATAGTTGGGGTAACCTGGAAAATTTGTTCGTTCTTTACCTCATAGAGGAGATAAAAACTAAATACAATCAATAGAGTAACGAGAGCGAGGAATATCCATAGAAGCATTGTCCAGTGTTTATGTGGGTCGACAACACTAGACGTTAGTCTTTTCTTACTAGTAAATATATTTTTTATTTTATCTAGGATATTTTTCATTTGAGATATTTAATAAGACGTCAAGATATTAAATGATACTTCTAATTGCCAGATTGGTGCAGATATAATCTGTTTTTTAGTTGGGTCTTTTGTGTCCGAAATTGTTTGTCCTAATTGCTGATCTAAATAAGTCCTAGTAATATCGATTTTATAGGGGGCATTTTCGAGTAGTAGGAGTGTTCTCATAATACTCGAGAATGTTCCTTTGGCTGTTATTCTTACGATTAGTATATTTTTTGTTGTAGAGGTATCAAACTTATCAACCTTAACTTCTGCCCCTGCGCTTGTACCTAAATTTTCTAGATAACTTATAAAAGAATCTATTTCTTTAGAATCGACAAAGTAACTATTAATAGTTGAACGAGTCTCTTCGATATCAGCCATCTTTTTTGTCAGAGCTTGAGCATTTTGCTTTTGGTACATTTTGTTTGCAAGTGTAGTTAGTAATGCCGATGTGTGTTGATTTTTATTCTTCACCATTCTAAAGAAAAATATCAGTGTCCCAAGAGCAAGGAGAGTCGTGACAATGGATAGTATGAGTATTAGGATTGTGCGATTTTTAAACATATTATTTAAGTATTATAGATATAGAGAAATTTATATTAGACTTTTCTAGAAAGTCAGAAATAGGAAGATTGGAAGAAGCTATATTAGGATTACCGTCAAGCGCTGATTTAAAGTTTCGTAGTGTTACACGGTCGGATGCTTGCCCACGGATATTAATACTGCGAGCACCCCCTGTGTCCTCATTATAAAATATTTGCGAAAGAGTTATCCCTTTTGGTAAATTTAGGATTAGATCTTTTAGTATTACTTCACTTGGAGTTACCCCAGATCCTTTAGAAGACAGGAGAGCTAGTTTTGTATTTATATCCTTGATAGATTTATCTAGGTTTTCTGTCGCAATCTCTGGATTAGCAAGATTGAAAGCTTCAAGCCTGTCTGTTGCTATTTTTGACTTCGAAATGGAAAAGAAATATGAGGGTAAGATTAATAATACAGATACTATAAAAGAAAAAGTTAGGAACGACAATATAGCAGTTGAAAACCTCATCCAATAATTGTGACGCAATAATTTTTTCTCTGCCTTAGGAAGCACGTTAATTATAGATTGTGGCTTTTGTATATAGTCAGCCAAAGCAAGTCCGAGCACCGTCGCATAACCAAATGATTCTTCAAGAGATATAGAAGGTACGGACGTCCTCATCTCAGTAATATTCACCCAAGCGTTGGCATTCTCAACTTTTATCATCATGCTTGCTTGAAGATAATTTGACAGGCCAGTAAGATTTGCATCCCCTCCGCAAAGTATGATCCGGTCGAGTTTTTCATGTTTATACCCATCGTCCTCATGAGTCTTCCAATATATATAGTGGCGGTTGAGTTCGTCGCGCAGGACTGAGATACCATTTAAAATGCTTGGAAATATATCATCAGCATTTAGTGTACTCGTCAGTCCGTACGACAATTTCATTTTCTCAGCTTCCTCAAAAGAAATATTGAAATTTTTGGCTATCATATTAGTAATAGCTACACCTCCAATATCAAGAGTTGTCGTAAAGAACACCTTCCCATTATGGGCAATCGATGCTCCAGTACGGGCAGATCCAAAGTCGACAATCATAACTGGACTTGGATCATTAAAAGGTATCACGGCTCTTGCAATAGCTTGGGCTTCAAGCTCAAACGATAGCGGGACGAGTCCAGACTGTTTAAAGACAGAAAGATAGCTTTCCATTGTAGTTGTAGCAATAGCAAGAACTTGGACAAAGACATTCTGATCATTTTCAGTAACTATTTCATAGTCAAAAATTGTATCAATAGCTTTCAGAGGTATGTGCTCTTCGAGTTGTAGTAGTATTGCTTCGTATAAATTACTTGAAGTGGATTTGGGTAGAGCGAGAGTAAATAAATACATTTGTTCTTCTGGGAGTGATATGCGAACAAAGCGCAGGGATTCCTTTTTAACCAAGTCTTTTAGTATGCGAACAAGTTCGGCTTCATTCTCAATTTTTCCTGAAGTTATCACTCCAGGAGGAATTTTTGTATGACCAAATCGGCCCAGACGAAGACCATGAGGCTTTGCTACAAGTTCCCCATATTTAATAGACTGATCAGAAATATCAAGTGCGCATGAATTCATTGCCAAAAATGATGGCGTAGGAAAGTAGCGACTATAAGGTTGCTTCATACGTTTATATTATACGCTAGTTGTACTGGTTATAAAAGCAGATAGTAGAAATTACGAGTCCCTTCGGAATAGCCAACGTATATACTTATAAACCAGTGGAAGAAAGGACATGAAAACAATACCAATTATGATAGGTAAAATATAAGAATCTGGGTTTGGAATTACTTTACCCAAGAAATAGCCTGATAAAGTAAGAAGTAGAACCCAGAGAATACCTCCTATTATATTATAAAAAACGAACGTTCGATAATGCATCTTGCCTACTCCAGCGATGACAGGGGCGAGAGTTCGAATAATTGGGATAAATCTACCAATTATTATTGTAACGACTCCATACCTTTGGTAGAAAGCTTCAGCTTTCTCAACATATTTTTTTCTCAAGAATGGTATATTATCTCGATAGAGAATTTTTCTTCCTACTTTTACTCCCATCCAATAACCTGCGCTATCACCCAAAATAGCAGCAATCATACAAACAATTATTAAGGTATTTATATTGAAGAACCCACCTGATGCTATCAATCCCGCACTAAAAAGCAGAGAATCTCCGGGAAAGAAAACTCCAAAAAGTAACCCTGACTCAGAAAAAATTACCAAAAATATACCAATCAGCCCAAGTGCTTTGATAGTAGGTATGAGTTCAATCATATTATCGTACGTGTGCTCCGGCATTAACTTCAATTTCTGGTACTAGGAATACGGGCTTCCCATCTATACCGTCCACTGCCATCAGCATTCCTTGGCTTTCATATCCTTTTATCATCCTAGGTTCTAAGTTCACTATATATAGTACCTGCTTGCCAATAAGTTTTTCGTACTCGGGATAAAATTCGTGAATACCAGAAATAATCTGTCGTAATTGTGTCTCGCCGAAGTCAACCATACATTTAAGTAGTTTATCTGTCTCGGGTACAGGCTCAATGGCACGGATAGTTCCGATTCGAATATCAAGCTTTTTAAATTCTTCGTAAGTTATGTAATCCATGTATACAATATACGTTAAAAAGTTACTGATTGAAAGTGTCGACTTTTTTCTTATAAAGAAGAGGGATAATTGCGCATAAAGTACAGAGTCCGAGAACGAAAAGTGCAACACGATAGCCAAGCGCTCCTGGTATCTGTGATATCACGAAGAGCCAGATAAGAGGGCCGATAATTGAAGCCGCCTTTTCTGAAAAAGTGTATAGACCAAAAATAGTTCCTTGTTTTTCAACTGAAATCAGTGAAGTAAGATAACTTTTTGATGCCACAAAAACACTTCCTATTGTTGCTCCTAGTATAAGGTATAGGAGGTAAGCGAGATTCACATTGGTGACAAATGCCACTGTAAATATACAAACCGCGTTTGGAATTAAGCAAAATATTAATACTTTTTTTCGATTATATTTATCTGAAAGCCAACCTGCAAGTAGCGCTCCGATAGAAAATCCAAGTGTAACCATCAAGTACATATAGGACTTTGTAGTGTCGTTAACATGTAAAACTTTCTCTAAGAAAATACCAAAGTAAAGTATCGCCGTCATAATAGCATCTGAAAATAAATAAAATGAAAGTAGTAGTGGTAATACTCCAGGGAATTTCTTTGCTTCATTGTATCCATTTTTAAGTGATTGTTTAAAGCTCTGATGTAAAAGTTGTGGTTGAGGTTTTGGATTTTTATCTTTAAGTAATATAAGTGCAGGAATTACACAAAGAGTAAAAAGTAGGAGCATAATAGCAAATGCGTCTAGCCTAGGACTTCCAGAAAATCCTCCCATAGCAAGTACTGGAATCACAATAAGGACTCCAACAACAGAACCTAGTTGTCCCGAAGCTAGACCAAACCCTGAGAGTTTACCGTATAGTTTTTCTCCTACAAGTGACTTGATAAATGACGAGTAAGGGACAAGATTGAGCTGGTAAAAATATGAGTAGAAACAGAGAAAGAATAGGGCAAACCATGGCCCAGATACACCAAGGAAGTAGCCAGATAATATGACGAGAAGTAACGAGGTAATAGTACCGAACACAATCCATTTGAAATTTCTAAAGTGGATACCGAACTTATCCCCTATCCACCCAACATGCGTCGAAGTTAAAAGTAACACTACCGTCGCAATAATAGTCGGTGCGGTATACCAGACTTCCTTAATCCCATGATCAATTACAATCCACTGAGAAAAATAGAGCATGCCAATTACACCAGTAAATGATGTCCCTACATCAACAAGGTACCAACTAATCGTATATTTATTCCAAAGTGCTTTGTTTATAGTCATTTACTAATTATCGCTTCTATTTTTTATTTATTTTTATTTCTAAAATAATCAACTGAAACTACTACAATATAGACTGATTGCAGTATCGTGAAAATAATATCTTTCAAATAGATACTGTATACAAGTAGCCCGACTCCGCCGAAAAAGCTAAAGGTATCGCGAGTCTTTCTATTTTTTACAATCATTCCTAGACAAATTAGTACGAGCCCTATTATTCCAATAATTTTAAAAGTATTCATATATTGTTTATTATATCACCTCTGCCTGATAACACTTTTCGCAATAGACTTTCTCGGGTCGATTGGGAGCATATAATGTCTCGAACTCAACTTCACATTTGCCTTGATGAGTATGGTTTGGTAAGTCACACATACATTGTCGTTTATAAAAATGAAATAGGTTTTTCCATATTAAACGGTCGTGGTATCTACAGTTTGGGCAGTACCTAGGAATAGGAAGATTCAGCTGTTTATAAAATAAGAACTCATCAGGTAGTATTTTATAAGCTGATGTACACTGTGTCTCTACACTCCCTTGATTAGGGCATTCTATAATCTCATTACATATACTATTAGTAATGTCGTGAATACTATCAGCGATTTCATCCCCTTTTATTGTTGCATTATAAGACTTCAGTTCAATATCTTTCCATTTATAACCTAGAGAAATAATTTCGCTTTTTGATAGTGGATGTTCTTCAAATGCCATGGTCTCGTTATAAGCAAATGGCGAAATTTCTGTTGGGAAACATTCACCATATGGATACGGCAATCCTTTCTGGTCTACATAGGGCATAGTATTCATGTGAATTTTTATTTTTTCTATAAGATCGAAATATTCCTCTTTAGTATATTGCTTATTAAAAATGCAATATTGCTTCTTGCTTAGATTTATACATCCAAAACAATCTGAGCAACCCATGCAGTAGTTGCAGTAAAAGATATTTTTACATCCACCCCCACAGCTAAGAGAGAATAAGAGCCGACTGCCTCCTCTACCGCCAAGAGTAAATTCGTAGCATTCTTCTATACGACCTGTAAAAATAAGATCTTGGGAATCTTTAGACGAACCTCCTCCTAGGAATGCATATTTTACATTCTCAGAATCTGCAGCTTGGCCATAGCAATGATAAAGATTCTTTGAATTTTCTAGAAAATCTCCTACTGTGTTTATGCAGTTTTTAATATTGGCATATTTATGAATTGCTTCCTTTGCTATTTGTTTAAATTCATCTTTAGCACGAACTTGTCCGGAATATTTATCTAGATCAAGGCTCTGTATTGCAACTTTATATTCTTCTTTTGTTAACTGTTGACTCCTAAAAACAAAACTTTTATTTCGGATATTGGAAGACATACAGCAATTAACACAATTTGTACAGTCGTACAGGAAATGTGAGTCAATACACTGACTACTTTCAACTAAGAAAGATGAGTTGTAATTTTCACTCGCTTGTACAAGTTCGTAGCCTCGATCATTGGCCTTGATAATCATGCAATCCATACAGTTTTTGTTACGTTTAAGAACATGGTGAGAATACTTTATACGTTCACAACCAATTACATCAAAAGATAAATAAATATCATCACTTGAGTAGCATAAATTCGAATACTCACAACCTGCACCATTTCTCTCATTTTGATCAAGTGTCCTATGTGGCACGGTAAGTTTTAATTCCTTAAATTGCTCAAAGAATGTCCTAGTAAAATCATAATCTTTTCCACAGTCGGTAGCGTCCCAAGTATCGCTCAAGTGGCATTTGATGCACCAGACTGGAAAAGCAACATCGGGGTGATACATTGACACCATTGATTCGTTACAGTTTCCACAGACTCTTTTGTAAAGTGACCGTACATTAATAAAAGTCATTTTACGTACAGATCTACATTCTGGGCACCATGTCGGTGGAGGTACATTTAACTTTTTATAAAAATCAAAATCTTCGGATTCAATCGAAAACTGACTCTTACAATTTTGACATATTCTATTTTCACTTTTATCTTTCATTTTTATCTTTTCTATTCCACTTTAGTTTAGTAAAGTAGCTAATATACCTCTTGTTGGTAACATTTTTCGCAATATAGGAGATACCCTTCCTTAGGGTTAAAAATCGATTGGGTGGATTCCTTGCATTTATTACATAAAGCCAGATAGCTTTTGCCTATGGGTGACATTTTAAGAAAATTTTGAAGTCTTACTGATGGGTGTATCGTCGGAACAGGGAATTCAAACCTTCGTAAGAGGGCAAGCTCTGATTCTACAATCCGAAATGGTCGGCCTGTTGTTTCGCACTTAATGGCAAAACTCATTATGTCGTCTTTGGTTTCTTCTATACTCTCGGGAATTTCATTTAATGTGAGCACCTTTACATCTCCTGCATTCGTCTCAGGATCTTCCAATGCATAGCCACCAAGCTCTGTAATCTCTTCACTACTAAGTGGAAAAGACATCTGGGCTAGAGAAAAATTATATGCTTGAGCAGAGAATTCTAAACCAACTCCGTCACCATATTCCCCTTCCTTCATCATTTCAGATTTGATACTATCCACTATTTGGAAATACTCTTCTGGCTCATATTGCTTATTTAAAATACAGTACGACTTACTTTGTAAACCAAAACACATAAAGCAGTTGTTTAAATTTTTAGAATTAAAAACGAGTTCGCAATCAGTACAAAATTTTGAAGATACTGAAAACTTTACATTGCTTGATTGCGAACCTATATTAGTTGTCCCATAAAGTAAATTGGAGTGCCCTCCAGAATAGAGCATATCCATGGAGTCTTTATGATAGTGAGCTCCATCTGCGTGGCGTATATGCAGAGAATTAGTTGCGGAGGTTACATCATATGCATCATGAGTGTTACTTATTTGTACTCCTTGTACATTCTCAGAATTTGTATTTCGAGAAGCATTAATTGGTAGTGATTTCACGAGTTTCCAAAACTGCTGTTTATATTCTAATAGCTTTTCTTGAGATATTGGATGTAGCGAGTCCATAAATACTTTATACTCTTCTTTGGTAAGTTGTTGGTTCCAGACGCAATATTTAGCATTTCGTTTATTTACACACCCAAAACAATCAACACAATTACGACAATCAAATAAGAATATACTATCGACGCAGTCTTTCGAAAAATAAATAAAAGAAGAGTTATATATATTTTCTACATGGAGTCCGTTGTAAATATATTCTGATTTATGAACATAACTGGAATCCATAATATTTTTACTTGATCCGGCCATGTTTGAGTAAAGTATATCTTCTGAGCCGTAGCAGCCGAATGCATAGTATGCATTCTTTGTATTTCTACCGCCGTTTGAATACTCACTATTTATGCTAGAAGGATCTCGGTTTAAAAACGATGGCATTGGAAATTCTTTCCGTAATTCAAATAGAGTTTGGAGTGGACTTTGTTCTTTACTGTACTCTCTACCGAAAATAAAAGGGTCGAATTCGTCTGATATAAAGTATTTATAATCGTAGACCGGAAATGGGCACTTCTCTGAGAGTATGGAAATCATGGATTCACCGTGTTTGGGTGCATCACAGGTGCGCTTGAAGAATTGATAAATACCCATATGGACTAGACGCCTCATTCGTCTGCATACTGGACAATAGTTTGGCGGAGGTACACGAAGCATCTTTAAGAATTCAATATCCTCTTTTGTAATTGCAAACTCACTTTGACAGTGTGGGTGTTTTCCTTTCCAGATGCATACTCTTGTATGGGGAATGAGCAATTCCAATATAGGGTCGAGTAATGCGTCAAATTGTGGAGTTTTAGAAACTGACATATTTATTTCTGATTCTTTCTATCTAAAAATCTCTGCAGTATTAGCGCGGCGGCGGACGCATCAGCAGGACTAGTTTCATTTCGCGCAACTTTTCTCGCACTATTTTGCTCCTTCCCTTCTCGCCCGCGTGCTTCTACTGTCGTCATAAACTCTTTTTGGAAATAAATCGGTAGATCAAGCTCTGCTTCTAAATTGCGTTTGAACTCCTCTATACTCCCCATGATTTTATTTGGTTTTCCAGATAAATCATAAGACTCACCTAGGACTATCGCGACGACTTCCTCTTTCCCGCATATATTGTGAATTGTATCTACTAGAGCCATATCGTTCTTTATTATCTGGTACGGGAAAGCGAGACTCCCATCTTCATCAGATAGTGCTGTCCCAACTCTTTTAGACCCATAATCTATCCCTAGATACCGCATATCTATAGACTATCATAATTAGTCGCAAAAACTTAAATTAATTACGAGCTTGAAAAAAAGCTTAAAATACAGTAGTGTAGTACACGGAGGCGTGCCTGAGTGGTTGAAAGGAACAGTCTTGAAAACTGTCATCGGGGAAACTCGATCGTGAGTTCGAATCTCACCGCCTCCGCTACGACAAAAATCAGTACCTGCTCGGTATTGATTTTTGGTGTATTAAGGCGAGCAAAGTATTTGAATACTTTGCGTGTGAGGTTCGAAAACCTTTTCCATATGAGTAAAACGAATGGAAAAGGTGTACTGAAACTGTAAGTTTCGAAATTCTCACCGCCTCCGCAATTTTTCGAAATCCAAAGAAACGGACAAATCGGGGTCGGCGCGAAGCGTACTCGCGGTCTCACTCTTCCTTTTAATAAATTTGGTATAATTAAAAAACATGTCAGAAGCTTGGTTGAATTTTATAATAGTCGTTTTTTTGCAACTCCTCTTTTTCATTATCCACGCATGGTATGCGAAAAAACTTTATGATGTGCCACGTATTCTCGGATGGAGTATTCCCGTTGGGATAGTAGTTGGCATACTCTTTGATCTTATCATTGGTAAATTTCTTGGCTTACATTCTTACGCACTTGGTTTCGGTGCACTCTCTCTAATTCTGAATGGAGCACTTTTATATAGCTTCTTTGTAGCTAATGTCCTTCTTATGCAAGGAGCACGATTAGTACACTTTTGTATCTGGGTAATTGTCATAGCAGCATTCTATGAAATCCCGCATCATTTCTTTCGTGTATGGACATGGGAACTTCCGTTTCCGCCAAATATTGAATTCTTGATTGTGCTTTTAGCTGGCTATGTTGGAGGTGCGATTCTTGTAGCCGTAATTTCGCATGTATTTCTCGGACGCCAGTTTTCTTTTATAGATAACTTATTCAAGAAATAGCCTTATTCCCCAACAATCCAATTCCAACTGCGTACCACATTGCCCGCATTAAAAAACCCGCTTTGCACAAGCGGGTTTTCTTTATATAAATTTATTACATTGTTAGGAGGTATTCTCCGCTGGTTATCATCTGCAGAGCTTTTACATAAGCTGGGCCATCGCATTCAATTTTCATCTTTTCCTGATGGTCACTCGGAGAACACTCGGGTACAACATTGATAGGATCAGACACGCATATGATCCGCCCGCAATCCAATTCATTTGTAACTACATGTATTGTTGACACAGTTGTCTTCTCGCCATTGTGGAGGGCTGTAGTCACGGCATTATCTCCTCTGTATTTTGGTTTTCCAGTTTCCTCGTCCAAAATACGAAGGTCAGCAGGATGAACATTAATAATAGGGCAAAAAAGGAGCAATGGATTAGTGATCTCAAGCATGAAGCCAGAGAGTAATATCAAGTCGGGGGAGTAATTCTTGCGTAGAAATTTGTACATATGTGTGAAGTAGTCTTGCCTTATATTGGCTGGCATTTTATTTATGGGACCAGTGTAACCTTTGCCAATACAGAACATTTTTGTATTGATTTCATGGACTGGGATACCATACTTCAAACAAAATCTTTCCCCGTTTGTGTCTTTCTTATTTGTGATAGCACATACCACTTCATATGTCTTATGATAATTGGAGTCATTATCAAAGAGGTACTTTAGTGCGCTAGCACCCCCGGAGAACATAACGGCAACTTTGAGTATTTCCATAAATAACAGTTTTTATTTTTGATTGGTTTTTTATAACTTAACCATATTTAACACTCTAAAGCAAGTTAGATTTATTGTCGAAATTTATAACCTCACTTTATTTGTTAACTATTATACGCCCCCTCTAATGCTTTAATATCAAACTTTTTCATTTTGAGAAACGCTTGAGTGACTTTCGCAATTTGTTCTTTAGTGCCCTTTGCCATCATTTCATTCATGGCACTTGGAACAATTTGCCAAGACAGACCGTATTTATCTTTGAGCCAGCCACATTGTTCATTTTCAGGAAATGCTGATAACTTTCCCCAGTAATAATCTATCTCCTCTTGACTATCACAAGTCACCATAAACGATACAGCTTCATTGAACTTAAATATTGGTCCCGCAGTCATGAGGCGAAGTTCTTGTCCGAATATCTCGAGCGTTGCCATTTCTACTTCCCCTGATGGAGTATCACTAAGAGTTCCATTGCTTCGTACTTTCGCATCGGGGAAAACTGATACATAAAAATCAGTAATCTCTTTTAGATTTTTATCGAACCAAAGGAAAGGTGTTATTTTTTTCATAATTTTTATTGTTAATAATTAATGAGTCGATTATATCACTCCGAGCCAGTTTTTGCCTTGCATCACAAAATCGTATATCATACGTTATATATGAAAGAGGCGGATGCTAACCAAGAACATTTAAAAAGCCTTATATTGTCGGCTAAATCTGGTGACAATCAGGCTTTTGAGGAAGTTTATACCTCTTATTACACCCCAGTATATAGATATATTCTCGGTCGTATAAAAAATAGAGACGAAGCGGAAGATATGACACAGACAGTTTTTATAAAGATATGGACATATATTCCAAATTGGAACACTAGTCATACTTCACCACTATCTTTCTTCTTTACAGTTGCTCGCAATACACTGATAGATCACTACCGAAAAAATTCACATCGAGAAATAGTGTCGGACGAAATAGTATATGGGTCAATGGGTAGCGATACGTCTGCAGATAAGTTGAGCGACTATGGTGAACTAAAGACTACGATGGTAGAAGCTGTGTCCAAGCTCTCAGAAGAACAGCAAGAAATTGTCAGGTTATACTACACGAACGACCTAACATACAAAGAGATATCTGAAATCCTAGGTAAACGAGAAGATGCCATAAGACAGATGCACTCAAGGGCTATTAAAAGATTGCGGGAGATATATAAATATTAATTTATGAGCATGAACGATAAAGATTTCGAAAATATAATAAAAGATTCACTCAAAATATCAGACACTCCTGATCGTACAACTTTGACTACCCTACTCAGTAAGTTAGACACTGAAACAGTTGGAGACTCGGAAATACATCACAACCAAAAAGCGAACCTATTAGACATTATTTCTATTTGGAGATCAAAGCGAATTGTCCTTATTCCTAGCCTTATGCTTCTTATGCTCGTCGGCGTATTTTCATTATCACCAAGGGCAGCGAAATACGACAACGGGATAGCGGAGTTATTGGTCCAAGATGAAGTTATCGAGAGAGAAGCAATAAACTACGATAGCCAATTTGCTCTTCCCACCCTCGACAACAAATCTCTTGAGAGTTTAAATGCAATACAAAATGAAATTTGATATAAAAAAAACAATAATAGTTATTTTAGTAGTAATTAACTTTACTCCTATTTTGGTATTTGCAAAGGAGCCAAATAAAAAGTTGAACGAAAAAGCCAGCAGTCAATCTGGAGCTGACGGTAATTTTTGTGGAAAAATAGAAGACCTCCGAGCTAAGTACGCAGAACAGATAGCAAAGTTGCAAGAAAACTCATCTAGGAGTGACTTTGGTCGAGAAGATGAATTAATAAAAAAGGAAAGTGATCTCAACGCTAAACTCTCATCAAGTCGGGCAGATATAGACAATAAACGCATAAAAAACTGGGATAAAATTTTAAAGAAAGCAAAAAGTGTAAGCGAGCGAGCTGCCGTCGAGAAGTACCAAGGTGTAGTCAGCAACGCTGTATTAGAGCGCAGAGAGAGCATAGATAAAGCAGTAGAAACATATCGCAATGGATTAGTTAGTACCATGAATACCCACTCTAAGACCATAAATGACTCAATACTTGGATTTAAATCAAGTGTAAATGAGGCGCTTTCTAAATCAAAAGCAAGCTGTTTAACCAAAGTAGGTAGTAAGAATGCAAAAGATGACTTTAATAGAATGATAAATGATGCAAAGAGAAAACTGGAGAATACTAGTAAAGGGGTAGAAGCTACTGGCTTAGATAAACTAAAACAAGCACGAGACGAAGCCATTAGACTCGCAGAATCTATTTACAAGCTGAGGATAGAGAAAGCACGAGCGGATCTACTTCTGGTAATAAAGTAATAAACTACTACTATATCAATAGTCTTTTCTATCTGTGATTGGTATAATATAAACTATGGAAGAAGTAACAATAAAGACTATCGAGTGGCAGGGAAAAGAATATAACCATAAAAAAAGGGGTGCGGATTTCCTATGGACTATAGGACTTATCGCATTTGTGGGTGCTGTCATTGCAATATTTATGGGTAACTATGTATTTGCTATATTTATACTCATTTCTGGAGCATGCTTGATAATGTTTACAATTAGAGAACCTGGAGATATAAATTTCTCTATAAAAACAGAAGGGCTCTCTATTGGTAAAGACAATTATCCTTGGAAAAGTCTAAAGAGTTTTGATATAAAAAGTGGCCTGCCTGCGCAGTCAGGTGAATCCTACAGCAAGCTTCTAGTACATACTTCGAGGCATTTCTTGCCTATTTATACTATACCCCTACCTTCTGGTATCAAAAGCGAAGTAAGGGAATCATTGCTTAAATTTATCCCTCAATCTGAAATTGAAGAATCTCGCTCCATGCAATTTGCAGAGAAGCTAGGACTCTAGTATTCTCATTTATTTTTTGTACTCTAGTAGCTTGCCAGCCTCTATCTCTACGGGATCGGCTTTTCTGAAACCTTTCGATATTTTTTTTGTAACAATTTTTATATGTGGCGAGTCGTCGAGCTCGGCTCCGATATCCCAGAGGTCATCTTCTTCTATAATCCATGATGCGCCAAATTTTTTAAGATTAAAGGGTTTGGAGAAACTCTCGAGTGTCTTCTTGCCATCGTGATTTGTAAAATATTCATGGAAGTAAGACATCGCGAGCTCACGAACACTCTCATACACTGGCTCCCGATAACGGAGTACGGCGTGGTTCGTCTTTGATATCGCTCCCCATTTGCCACCTACTTTAAAAAGTGTGACTACGTGGTCAAAATCTTTCTTCGAACTTTTCAGATCAAGGAGGAGCGGCTCTTTCTTGTGAAGCCAAAGTATCGCTGCTGCTAGATATGCACCCTCAAGGCAGTGAGCAGTGCCACGCTCAAGTGTCACCCGAGGAGAAGAACACGTCTCCCCTTTTTTCTCGAAGTTAGGCGGAAGCGCATTAATAAAATCCTGAATCTTGGCTGGGGTATCAAGACGCTTGAAAAGCTTTATTTCTTTTTTGTTTAATCCAAGCATAGGTAAATTATAACACTATACTGGGATCTATTATATAATATGTGATATGGCAAGTATCGTAACACACGCTCTATCTGGTACAGTAGTGGCGCTTTCAATTCCTTCAGCCAGTGTTGAAGATAAGGCATTTCTCATTGCAGGAGCGATTTTGCCTGATTTAATTTTTACTCCGTATATAATAAGTGTTTCTAGAATAGCGAATAAAAAAATAAAAGACCTGACAGAAAAAGATTTTATGTTGTACGGATACTCAACACCGAAGATACGTTTGTTGAAAAAATTATATTTTATTTCTCACGGACTACCTCTTGCACTATTACTATTGGTTATAGGGAATTGGCAACAATCCTTCTTATTTCTTAGCGCAGGATTTGCTTTACATATCTTATATGACCTATTTACACACCAATACGAAGACAATAATTTTGTACCGCGTCCCCTATACCCAATCTCTTCTTTTCTTTTTAGAAGTGGATTTACTAATGGATGGCGGACGACTTGGAAAGAAAGGACGCTATCGTGGGGTATTCATCTTATTATCATTATGTGGCTAGTTTAGATTAAATTCGTGATTTCGGTAAGAGTATTTAATCTTTCAGAAATTTTTTTAAACCCGAATATATATAAGTTATATTATCTTGCTTGCGAATAAGTGGTAAATGATGTAGATTTACAGAGTATTATATGGTCCCGTCGTTCAATGGATAGGACGTAACTTTGCGGAAGTTATGATGCAGGTTCGATTCCTGCCGGGATCACAAGAAGAAGATAAGCCCACTGCTGGGCTTTTTTTCTTCTTGTGATGACCGTAGCGATGTTTTGCAAGTATGCAAAACCGCGAGGGGCGGGCTGCGAAATTTCCGGCTGACGAGACGGAAATATTTGTAGTCACAAGTTATTAGAAAAGGTCTACTGTCCTTGTAAAGGAAGATTACCCTGCCGGGATCACAACACTTTTTAACCTTAATCCAGAAGGCTTTTTATTTTGTACCCAATCAGTGGTCCGAACTGGTATAATAGATTTATGGAAAACCAATCCAAGAGCAGTAATAAAGTAATTGTTTTTATAAAAGAGATTCTTTGGAGTTTTATTTTGAGCTTAATCCTCTCTATGTTGCTTGGAGTATGGGTATTGTTTGATTATGTTAAAAGTATTAATACAACAACTGTTTTTATTACATTAGGCGTATCTCTTTTTTCTTGCATGACGGTTATCTTTTTTATTAGAAGTATTTTAAAGAAAAAAACTAATTTATTAAGTTACGATATTGTTTCTACGAAAGATAATTTGACATTAAACGAGAATCCACAATTCTACCCTAGAATACCCTATGATGAGAAAATATATATAAATTTAACATTGAAATGTATTAAACAAACAGTCCTAGTACAAATTCTAGGCCTTATTTTCTTAATAGTTAATTTTATATTTATAAAAATACTTGTATTATATTGCTTAATAATGATTATTGTCTATATTACATCTTCTATTATCTTAATAAATCAATTCAGAGATACTGTCGATAATAGGTATGGGTCTCTAGCATTTTTTGGTATAAAGCAGTGGGATTTTTATAGCTCAACACTAAAAGGTTTTTCTATTTCATTTATTGTACTTATGTTTATAAGTAATTTTTTCACAGAAAAGATCGATAAATCAACTTTATTTTTAGCACTAATACCATTTTTTATGCTTACTCTTGTTTCAATGCTAACATTAGGATACAAGGGGGTAAGAGTTGCCTTTGTTAGGCAAAAACATCTGATACTAATAAATTCTGGAATTGTATTGTTCTGGATAGTTACAGTTGTTATTCTAAATTTTATAAGGATTTAACTCTCCTATACTTAACTTAAACAAAGAATGCCCCTTTATTAGTTCTGAAGGCCAGAAACTAGGTTCACAATGAAAAAAGTTGAGCTTTGGCTCGGCTTTTTTCATTGCTAAACCAAGAGCGAGTAAACTGTTTTACTCGCGAGCAGGAATCGAAAGATTGGTGTTGTTTTATAAAAACCACCAATCACGCGCCGTAGGCGAGATTACCCTGCCGGGATCACAAATTTTTATTCCCCATCAGCCCATTTTTTGAGTTCGTCGTATTTCACTTCCCCGCAGACTGTTTTTTTAGTTTTCTGATTCAAGAAAAATGGCACACCCCCACAAGGCTCGGGTTCGCAGTCGAGTTTCTCCATCATTTTATTATTCTCTTCATTGTGCCATATTTCTATTTTCCTTATCTTATGCCCTTCTTTGGCTAGTTTATCCACGAGCTTCTCCATACGAATACAGTGTGGGCATTCGGTACCATAAAAGAAAAGTAATTCTTGATCTTGCATGGACTCATTATACTCGTACTTGGTCTAAATAACAAAACCGCCTGAACGGCGGTTTTGTTATTTTCACTTCTATTTTGTAATTTTAGACAAGCGGGCTTTTTTGCGGGATGCATTATTCTTTTTAAATGTTCCCCTCTTGGTCGCTTTATCGATGACACTATAAGCCACAGGAAGTAGCTTCTTGGCCTCATCTTTCTTCTTTTCTTTGACAAGCTTTTCTATATTCTTGATGGCTTCTTTGACGGCCTTCTTATTGCGGTCATTGGCAGACTTCTTTACAAGTGAGCCTCTTAGAGCCTTTTTTGCTGATTTGGTGATTGGCATAAGGGAAATACTACCAGAAATAGCGAGATATTGCAATATTTGTTATCATTTAGCTATGATTGCTCATATTGAAGGGACAATACTACATAAAAATGAGAAATTCGTGGTTGTTGATACTGGTGGTGTCGGATACAAGGTATTCACTACCATTGATACCTCAAATTCAGTCAATGTAGGCGAAAAAGCAACATTTTGGATTTATACCGCAGTTCGCGAGAATTCTATCGACCTGTACGGTTTTGCAAATATGGAAGAAATGTCGTTCTACGAACTTTTGCTAGATGTCTCTGGTATTGGACCGAAGTCAGCGCTGTCTATTATCTCTCTTGCCTCGATTGATACCCTAAAGAAAGCTATCGCCACTGGCGACACTGGCTATTTGAATAAAGTTTCCGGCATCGGAAAGAAAACAGCTGAGAAAATAATAATTGAACTGCGTGATAAATTGCATTCTCATAAGGGCGAGGGCGAAGTATCGGGCTCATTGCGAGGTGAGAGCGATATAGTAGAGGCACTCAAATCCCTCGGCTACTCACAAAGTGAAGCGCGCGATGTACTCAAGCAAATACCATCTTCAATCGAGGGGACCAACGCTCGCATAAAAGAAGCACTCAAAATCCTCGGTGGGAAATAATTATTTTTTAAAGAAATATTTTTTTATTCCTTGGGCAGTAAGGTTGGCCATGATCCCGTAGGCTTTATGGCGCATGATTCTATCTTTAAATCTATAAATATATCCGTATTCTATTAATACAGAGCGAACAGCTTGGGCAAGAGTATTATTTGATCCGAGCGCGATTAGCGATTGATCTGGGACAAGCCCACTTATTTCCTTTTCGTATGTGCTAGGAATATATTTTGTTTTGAGTTGCTTGAAAATACTTCCAGCTAAAGCCACACTCTCTTTTGAATTCGCCAACTGCTCGTCTGGTATATAAATAGCAAACCCTTTGTATTTACCTATCGTCCACTTTTGCTCTCGTGGGTAGTCGTTGAAGTGAATATGAATTACCGCGTCCATTTTATTTTCATTTGCCCATCTGTTTATACCATATAGTATTATGGACATATATTCATTCACAGTAACATGAGGGACTGACTCTTTTTCAATAAAACTCCCATTTTCAACACTATCCACTATCATCTTCTTTGCATTTTCTCTAAATGAAATTATTTCTTGCTGATTAGTTGAAAAATAATCAGCAAAATCTTTTGTGTAGCCAGAACTATCTCGGGTTATATAGACCTTGAATCTTTTATCTTTTTTTAGAATATTATAGAGCTCTGTCCCTAGACGTAGATTCATGTCGGACTCCTTTATGTTGCCATATTGGGCTCCCCAGACACTATCGTCATGCCCGGGAACAAGCAGGATCCTGATAGGCTCACTTGCATGAGTAAAAGACACTGGCACCCAAAGGGTAACGAAAATCAGGATTTTTAATAAGGTTCTGCTCATAGTATGATGATACCATGCCAGAGTTACCAGAAGTAGAAAACTTGCGCCGAGGGTTAGAGAAGTCAATCCTTGGGCAAAAAATTCTAAAAGTGATAGTAAATAAGCCAAAGCTCGTATCGGGCAAGGGTACTATTCGTACTGCCTCTAAAAAGAAACGAGAAGAGTTTATTCGGGGACTTAAGGGTGAGCATTTTGTCTCTGTGGAGCGTAGGGCAAAAAATTTAATTTTTAAGTTGAGCCACAACAAAATAATACTGGCTCACCTAAAAATGACGGGGCAATTTGTATACAAATCCTCAAGTGGGAAAAATAAAATAATCGGAGGCCACCCGATAGAGATATCTGAAAAAACTTTGCCCAACAAACATACTCATATTATTTTCAAATTAGCTAATGGGACACTATATTATAATGACACTCGTATGTTTGGCTACCTCCTCTACTACCCTACTACCAGTGCGTTTGAAAAAGAAAATCACTTCGAGTTGCTCGGCAAGGAACCACTGGATAAAAGTTTTACCGTGAAATATTTTCAAGGCTCACTAAAAAATAGAAGGAGTAGAATAAAAACAGTCCTAATGGGGCAAGAAGTTGTAACCGGTGTAGGTAATATTTATACAGACGAAAGTTTGTTTGAATCAGGTATTGACCCTCGCCGAAATGCATCGACCTTGAAACAGAGTGAAGTTAAAAAGCTCCATGGAAAAATTGTTAGTATTATGAAAAGAGCGATAAAAACTGGAGGGTCGTCGGTGGCCACCTATCGCCTGCTCGACGAATCTATGGGTAACTATGCTAGAGAGCACAAAGTCTACGGCAAGGCTGGCAAAGCGTGCGTCCGATGCAAAAAACCATTAGAAAAAATTCTCATCAACAATCGCGCAACAGTATTCTGCCCTCATTGCCAGAAATAACTACTTACCTAAAATTCTAAATAGGGCGATCCCTGCAGCAACAGATACATTGAGCGACTCTTTCTTCCCGTGCATTGGAATATAGGCAGTGGCGTCGCATTTATCTAATATCTTTTTATCTAGGCCTTCTACTTCAGGGCCAAGTATGATAGCAACTTTATGCATGCTTTTGGTGGATACTTTTCTGTAATCTACTGCTCTCTTGTCTTGCTCAATAGCGATAATTTTAAAACCGTCTTTTTTTAATTTAGAAATAAGAGTGGGTAAACTTTTTTTATATTCCCATGAGACCCAAGTTTCCGCCCCAAGTGCGCTTTTAGCAATATCCTTCTGTACCCTACCAAACCTATCACTAGGGCTCGGCGTCGTCCCCGTCAAATAAATCTTGCTTATCCCCACTGCATCTGCTGTCCTAAACATCGCCCCGACGTTGAGAGCGGATCGGATAGAGGGGAGAATGAGAATAGACTCTATTTTATTATTAATTATTTCTTTCACCGAGAGTTTTCCACCACGATACGAGTTGTTGGATTTTGTTTTTCTTTTCACTTCTTTCTTGCTGTAGTGCATTAATTCGTTCGTTAAAATTAATTAGATTTTTAGCTTTCTTTTCGTTTGTATCGAGTTTTCCGTTCTCTATCATAGACATTACATTGCGTGCCCTACCCTCTGGAGTACCAAGTTTTTGGTCTTCTACTTTTTCGTTTATTAAAACTTCTACTGGAGAAGCTACTGGCGCCTCTTCAGTAGGGAAACGTTTCTCGACACCAGACTGCTTGAGGACCTCTTCCGCTTTTGCTGACCATGGCTGATCTAGGGTTTCTTTTGGTATAGTTCCTCTAATCATATTTATTCTATTTTGAGCTCGTTCATTTATTTTCTCTTTTGAATGCATATTTAACTCGAGCCCTATTGTGTTTCTAGCCTGTTCAGAAGTTGCACCCAAGGATTGTCTTATTTCTTCAATTTGATCATTTTCCTTTTCTTTTCGTTCCTTCAAAGCTTGGGCTTTCTTGGTATTTTCCTCTATAAATTTTACCTCTGCGTATTTATCAAGAGCGGGTTTAACGGCTTGGTATTTCTGCTCGAAATCAGGGTCTAGCCTGTTATTAATCTCTTGTTGTGCTCTTTTTGTGATTTCCTCAGGGGATTCAAATTTCATAATAGCATTATGTCACACGAGTATCAGCGAAGCAAATACTACTAGGTTTTGCATAACAAGGGCCATATTTGAGCACCGAGCGAATAAATGGAAGAATAAGAATTGATTCGGTTTTCATTGTTGTTCGGTTGCTTTTCTACTATTCTCCTCAAGCTGAGCTTTTACATCTTTAGCTTGATCTAGGGCACTTGTCTTCTGCTCTATCATATTTTTGCCGTCTTTATTACCGGTAAACAAATCCGTCCGAACAATGAAAAATATTATAATTGCCACTCCAATCAAAAGCATCAAAAGTCCAATAAATCCACTATTTAAATTTCTTTTGTTTATTCTCATTTTTTATTACCTTATACATATACCACATCATAATTACGACAACTGTAATACCAACAGCTCCAAACCATCTACCTAAGTTTGTAGCAGAATTCAGTGATGATTGTACAAATTGTAAAATTGTAATAATTACCTGAATTGTTGCAAACACAAGTATTACATTGAGATAATTTCGTTCAGATTTTTTATCATTATCTTTTTGACTATTTTCCATAACTTTTATTATACCAGAATGTTATTAAAAGAATTAACAATTAAAAACCACTATCGACGAGTGGTTTTTAATGAGCTAGGTAAAACTTTTCTACCGCTATCATGGATTATAGTACTGAGCTAACGAGTACAGATTTTCTCTATCTATCAAGCGCGTTATAAACCAGTTTTTTTGCTCAAGTTAACCTATCCTTCCGATTCTTTAGGGTCAGCACTTTTTGGGTATGTTCGTTCTTCCTGAAACTTTCCATCTTCTTTCTGGATTTTAACTGACCCGCCATCTTCACCAAGGATTTTTCTGAGAACGCCACCCGTAGTGGCATCTTCCTTTGTTTCAAAAGACTTAACTACCTTATGAGTTTTATCCTGTTCTAGGTCCCAGCGGTCTTTTTTCTCGTTGTACTCGAGAGTAAATTTTGGTAACTTTGCCATAAATTTTAGACTTGTAGTTCTTTAATGAGTTCGACTTTCTCTTCTACTTATTAATTATATCACCTTGACATTTAACGAAAAGTATACTTTGGTGATAAATGTGTGTAGAAACTGTGTATAACTGCCTTAGTTTTCGGTTTTTATTCGTATATAATGTAAATGTAGCAAAATATGATAAATATGAAGACAATAACAAGAAAACAAAAAAATGTATTAGATTTTATAGATAATTATACTCAGGAAAACGGTATATCCCCTACCATCGAAGAAATACGAAAAAGGTTAAAACTAAAAGCAGTTTCTACGATACATGAACATATAAATTCTCTAAAATCAAAAGGGTATCTTTCGAAGTCTAATAATTCGGCTAGGAGCTTAATTTTAAAAAAAGAAATTAGACCAGTAATTGAAATTCCAATACTTGGAAGCATTAAAGCTGGATACCCACTCCCAGCAATAGAAGAAAGAGATGGCTCAGTTTCTGTCATAAATCCACAAATTAGATCGTCAGAAGGATATTACGCACTACGTGTCGTTGGAGATTCTATGATAGATGACGGTATTTTTGATGGTGATATTGTGATAATAAAAAACCAATCTGTTGCTGAAAATGGTCAGACTGTTGTGGCTATTATTGACGATAACGAAGCGACATTAAAAAAACTTTATAGAAAAGGAAAAGGTTTTAACCTTGAACCAAGAAACCCAAATATGCCTACACTATTTAGAACAGATGTTGAGGTGCGAGGTATTGTTGTTCAAGTTATAAGTAATATCACTAATAAGCCAGAAAAGTCAGTTGCGAAAAAGACTAAACATGGGTTTAAAACAATTGATCTGTTTGCAGGTGTAGGTGGAATACGCTTAGGATTTGAGAACGCTGGGTTTAAAACAGTTTTTGCAAATGATTTCGATGAACCTTGCAGGCAAACATATGATTTAAATTTTAAGGACTCAAAACTTGTAGTAGAAGACTTAAATGTACTTGGCATAGATGATTTACCTAAATTTGATTTCCTTTTGGCAGGATTCCCTTGCCAACCGTTTTCAATAGCTGGATATAGAAAAGGTTTTGATGATGAAAAAGGTAGAGGAAATTTATTTAATAAACTGGCAGAGATTTTAGAAGAAAGAAAACCTGAAGGATTTCTTTTAGAAAATGTTAAGAATTTGAAAAGTCATGACGGAGGCAATACTTTTAAAGTTATTGAGGAAAGATTAAAGGAAATGGGGTATTTTGTAAAATCAAAAATTCTAAATAGCATGGAATATGGGAATATCCCACAGAATAGAGAGCGCATTTATATAGTGGGTTTTAAAAATAAGGATTATTCTGAAAAATTTGAATTCCCTCACCCAATCAAACTAACTAAAAAAATCACCGATATATTAGAGAAAAACGTGCCTGAAAAATATTATTACAATGGTAAACCTCTTTTTGAAAAACTTAAGAAAGATATAAAAGAGGAAGGTAAAGTATATCAATGGCGTAGACAATATGTAAGAGAAAACAAAAGTGGGGTTTGCCCAACATTAACAGCAAATATGGGAATGGGTGGGCACAACGTGCCTATTATAAAAGACAAAATAGGCATACGAAAACTTACTCCTTTAGAATGCTTTAGAATTCAAGGATTCCCAAAAGATTATATTTTGCCAAAAATCTCTGACTCAGCTCTATATAAACAAGCAGGAAACTCTGTGAGTGTTCCTGTGGTTGAGGCTGTAGCGAAACAAATGATGAAAGCGATGGAATAATTACCAAACCTTCACATTCTTAGCTTTAGGTTTAATTTTATATTTATCAATAATATCTTTCTTTATACTGAAACGAGGTCTGCGTTTTTCCCCTTGTTGATCTTTCATGGTTTGACCTTTATTCACAGCATTTGAATATATCAATTTATTTGGAATTAAGTAAACGTTAAAAGTTCCATCTAATTTCCCATTATTGAAAAAATCCAGAAAATACAAATCGTCCCATTCAGTTCTTGGTCCAAAAGAAGTTAAATCTTCTTCTATACTAGACGCTTTTATTTGCTCTCTTCTTTGATTTTTTATATTAATTGTATCGAAAGAAACTGTCCCCTCCCCTTTTAATTTTTTTTGGTAACGAACAGAGCTAGAAAAAACACAGAACATTCCTTCAGATATAACCTCAGGAATATTTACTTTTCTTCCATACTTTTCAAGTCCTATATTTAACTTTCTCCAAATATCAAAAAGTTTTTTAAAAATCTTCCCGTCTTTCTTGTCTAAATAAGCAACCTCGATTTCTAATTTTTTCCCACCTAATGATATTTTATGTTTTGCTAGTCTCATAACTCCTTCATTCTACTCTAGTACGAACTCAAACTCAATCCACCGCTAAAAGCTTACTTGGGCTATGATGCCCCCGCCCCACAAGTGGTTGGCGGGCGGGCGTTGATTATTCCTTAATAGATATAAGTTTACTTGGAGATTTGTGTCCATTAATAATTTTAACCTTAGCAACTGGGAGTTTGAAGTGGAGGGCAAGGATCTCTATTACCCTAGTATTGGCGAGGTTGCGTTCGGCGGGCTCACGGACGGAAATGAGGAAGTGGTCCTCGTTTTCTTGTTTGATTGATTCCTTTTTAGCTTTGGCGATAATTTTTACATGGATGTACATACTCATTTATAATAACATTTCATATTGATTTAAAGGCTTAAATATGGTATTTTTGGGTAATCGTCAATATGCCCTCGTAGCTCAGTTGGTAGAGCAGCTCCCTTTTAAGGAGATGGTCGTAGGTTCGATTCCTACCGAGGGCACCAGAATAGAACTAATCGGCTTTTTCAAAGCCTGACCACCTTCTAAATAGTTTATCCACAAGAGATTTTGCTATTTCCGATATCTGGTGTATAATGTACCTAAGTCGTATCGTTTATAGCTTTCCAATCTACACCCAAAGATTATGGGATAAATAAATCGGGAAGAGGTTATACACACAAGTACATTTTATTGCACTGACCAATTATATATTATATAAGTGCATATGTTCTTTCGTTCTAAAGGCTAAAGGCCTAGGAGCCAGTTCTCATCAAGTCAGCAGACTTATTGAGGTTTGACTCCTAGGCCTTTTTATTTGCTTAGTGATGTTAGAATGAATTGCTCGAGCCCAAGAGATAGGTCGGACTCCCCTCTGTGTGATTGGTGGTAGAGCGATACAAGGGCACTCGATTGCTTCTTTAGAGTATCAGTCGAGAAATTCTTTGTCCCTGTTAGTGCCATATTCTTTATCTTCCAAAACAACATTCCAGATATAGCCTCAGGCGCTGAGCCAGACTCTATGGCCTCTCTGTATAAAATCCAAGTAGATACCTTGTCGTGGCGACCATATGCATCGGCAATAGCAAAAGTATTGGTCTTCGGAGTATCTGCAACCTTTTTATCTAGAAAGCGCTTGATGGTAGCGTACTTATCGTATTTCTTCTCCTCACTTGCAAGTAGCTTGTCTTCCAAGAAAACGAATGTATTTGGAGAATTTTGTAATTCGACTAAATTCTCCTTTGAGAAAGAAAAATCGTCTGAAGAAAGAATACCGTCTGCGACGAGAACTTGATTTTCGTTAAACAGATTCTGGCTGAGAGCTAAATCTATTATTCCTTCCTTTGTTATCGTGTTTTGGTCTAGTCTCGTAGACTCACCTACAAGCGAAAGTGAGTGGATATACTCATTCCTTTTTTTAATATCATTGCCGACTATTATATATATCATATCCAAGTACGAACTTTCTTTTTATAATCACAATAGATATCTCCGTATTTTTCCTCAAGGAGACACTCCTCTTTTTTAACAAAAACTAATTTTGTAATCAAAAACGCTACGACTACCAAAATAATAGAGAACAGTGAATTGAGAATAAAAGCAAGACCGAGGGTCATAATAAAAAGTCCAATATGGGTTGGGTTGCGACTGTATTTGTAAGGACCACGAGCAAACTCACGAATAGGGCATATTCCCTTCTCTACTTCTCGGAGTGTACAGTTCGTAGTCGATTGGGCCCAGTAGATAATAATAGATCCGAGTATTATCATTCCTGCTCCGACGTACTGATACATTTGTCCATAGAAAATACCAATTGGAACATAAATATCCAATATTAATCCAAGGACAACTGCCATCCAAAATACAGTATACGAATGCGAAAGAATGAGGTGTACCAATCCATCACGATACGACTTGTCTTTTAGTTCGTCTGTTGTTGATTTTACGTCTTCTGCCATATAATTATCCTACCACCATGTATCCATTTCTGCTACTACTTCAAATCCCCCCAAGTTGGACCAGAGCTCGATGAGACTTCAAGCGGAACTGACTCTAAATTGGCCAAGAATTCACTGGGTATTACGTGCTTCATGGCCGTTTCCACTATCTTCATAGCCTGCTTTACCTTATCCTCCTTTATCTCATATACTAGTTCATCGTGGACTTGGAGGACAAGTCGCACATCGTCTAGTATCCCTGCTTTCTTTAGATCGTCCTCAACTCTTCTCATGCTAATCTTGATGATATCAGCCGTAGCTGTGCCTTGAATAGGTGCGTTGATAGCCATTCGCTCGGCCATAGCCTTGATAAACGGTATAGGTGAGCGAATGCCTGAGAAGTAGCGTTTGCGCCCAAAGAGCGTCTCTGTATAGCCATGGTCCTTGGCGAATTTTTTAATACTATCTAAATAAGCCACGATGCTCGGAAATTGGGCAAAATAATTATCATAGAAAATCTGCGCTTCTTTTCGGTCAGTGCCAATATTCTGGCGCAAGGCGTTGACCCCCATACCGTAGAGCATTCCGAAGTTAATAATCTTGGCGCGACGACGCATGTCATACGTTACATCACTCTCTTTGACGCCGAAAACTTTCATCGCCACCGCAGAGTGAATATCCTTCCCCTCTTTGAATACTTCTATGAAGTATGGATCTTGCGACATCAGCGCTGCAACTCGAAGTTCTATTTGCGAATAATCAAAAGACGCGAGGACATAACCACTCTCTGCGACAAAGCTCTTTCGAATATTTTTACCAAGTTCTGTCTTGATGGGAATATTTTGTAAATTAGGATTCTGAGACGAGAATCGTCCAGTTGAAGAACCTGTTTGGATAAACTTTGCGTGAAGACGGCCATCACTTGATACTTGCTCTGGGATAGTATCGATATACGTCGATAGTAATTTTTGAAGTTCACGGTACTTTAATATCTCATCTATAATTGGATGCTCTCCTTTTAGTTTCTCGAGTTCACTTTCGCGAGTCGAGCGGGCGCCACCAGCAGTCTTTTTCATTTTTGTGCGTGCTCCCTTGTCCCCCATCTCTTGAATTTTTAATTCATCAAAAAGTACTTCTCCTAATTGCTTTGGTGAGTTTATATTGAATTCTCGCCCCGCCATCTTCCAAATACTTTTTTCTATTTTGGTAAGCTCTGTATGATAATCTTTTGACAACTTTTTTAAATACTCTAGGTCCACTTTGATACCCCGCTCTTCCATACCCGCGATGATATGAATGATAGGTAGCTCAATATCCTTGTAGACGTAGGTTAAATTCTCCTTCTCAATGTCCCTCTCTAGTTTGGTGAATGCCTCGTCAAAAGAAGAGCTTCCTTTATAGTGAGTAATATCATCCATATTTGGATCTGTTTTCTCGGAATTGAGAAGCCAGAGAGCAATTTTAGCTTTGGTTAATTTGTCTCTACTTATATTTGGGTCTATAATTTCCTCCCTGACCTCTATCGGGGCCCCGACTTTGGTCGAGGCTTTTTTATTTTCATTACCATCTAAAATATTTACAAATCTTGTCTGAAGACTCTTGAACTCCATATAACGGAAAAATTCTGCTACATCATCTTTGATCACAGTATCGCGCCAAGACATTTTAGGTAACTCGAACTTAATCGGCGCATCACGACGAATAGTAGCGAGAGTTTTTGAGAATAGTGCTTCTTCCTCGCCATCTTTTAATAAATTAAAAATCCGCTCAGTAATACCGAGTTTGCGTACCACTGTGTCGCTTTTCTTCATCGCTTCGTACATTTTTTCTATCGTGCCATATTCTACTATTAGGGTCGTAGCCGTTTTCTCACCTATGCCTTTGATGCCAATAATATTATCTGACGGATCACCGCGAAGCCCTTTATAATCTGGTAAGTATTTCGGTAGAAATCCAAATCGCTCTTTGACTTTATCTTCATCATATAAAATAGTATCGTTGATTCCTTTCTTGAGAGTGTAGACTCGGACTTTTTCGTCATCTACAAGTTGGAGTGTATCCATATCGCCTGATGCGATGATGACGTCGACATCTTTGTGATTGTTTTTCAAATGTTCAGCGATTGTCCCTAGTAAATCATCCGCTTCAAAACCTTCACACTCATACATTGGTATAGAAAAAGCTTTAAAGAAATCTCGCGAGCGAATAATCTGCGCCACTAATGCATCATCAGTCTTTGCTCTACCTGCTTTATAGTTATCATAAGCTTCATGACGAAAAGTTTTCTTGGGTAAGTCAAAGCAGGCTACAATATAGTCTGGTTTGAGCTCGGTGATGATTTTAAAAAGCATTGTTGCTAGGCCATATATCGCCCCAGTCGGTTCCCCTTTGGAACTAGAAAATTCGGGTAAGGCATGATAGGCGCGGTGAATAATCGCGTGAACATCAAGCAAAACAAGTCTTTTTTGAGCATTTTTCCCTTTTGACATAAGTCGATTATAGCATTTTTGGGTATTAAAAAATCGAGACCGTATTAGGTATCTCGATAATCAAACATTTCTTTTTATTATATGGCCTACGAGTACTTCTCATATAACGTGGACATTTTAGACCATACTTCTTGCTGTAAATCCTTGGGTTCTTTCCCGCTTGACTCTATAGGGTCAAGGTAATGAACCTTGATAATCGTAGGATTAATCCCTTCCTTAAATATATATACCAGGAAAGCGGTGACCTTTTTAGGTAAACTTCGTAAGGAAAATTTTCTTTTTTTCTTTTTAAACGAAGTAGGGTCTTGAGGACTTGGCCTTCTCCAGTATTGCATACCGATTATTACTATTGGGATGATTGGTACTTTCATATCGCAGGCCAATTTGAACGCACCAGGTTTAAATGGAAGCATCGGAATATTATCATCACGGTTTCTTGTCCCCTCCGAAAAAATAATAACTTTTGCATTTTTCCCCTCATTTATAAATGTTTGTGCTTCACGAACAGCTGCTGCTCTTTCTTCTGCTTTGTCTTGTTCTCTTGGAATCTTTAAACCAATCCTGTCAAAAAACCAGCGTAGCCACCAAATTTTCCATAAATTCGCGCCTATCATGACGCGCCATTGAGCTGATCCAGCGATTGTAGATGCTAATGAATAGTCGCCCGAACTCCTATGGTTCAAAACTAAAATGGCTTTGCCTTTGTTTAAGGATTTTAAGTTGCCCTTTTTTACAATAAACATACCAGTCATAAACTGCGTGAGGATATTTATAAAGTAAGTGATAGGACAACTTAGTTTTGGGAAGATAGTAATAACTAGTCCCCCAATTAAAAATAACAGAAAGGTCGGTATAAACAAGATCCCAAAAATCAAAGTAAGTATAAATCTCAAGATAAAAGGTTTTTTTATCTCTAATATTACATAAACCGTTCCTATAATAATACTGAGAACCACAAATCCGACAAATACCAGATAGACACCAAATATATCATCTGACCTATGCCCAAGGTTAGCTAAATAAAGGATACCTTTAGTTAGATACCAAGTAAATGTTAAAGGGATGGCGTATACAAAATAGTTAAGCCAAATCCTACTTTTAAATATATTCACTTATTTAGATTTAGGGTGAAAAGATTTTTCTTTTGGGCTAATACTACCACAAAACCACGAAAAATCAAGCTTTGAATTTTATCGTGCGAGTGTGCTCTTTATCGTGAGCAAGTTCGAGGTGGCAAGCGTTACTTGGAATACATTCTGGTACATTGCCCGGCCACTCGATTATTATCAGATTGTTTTTATCTTCAAGCAGTTCCTGCCAGCCAAGATGTAGTAACTCTGAACTTTTATTTAGTCGGTAGGCATCTATATGAATTAACTGTTTGAATTTTTTGTCACTAACTTTGTATTTTTTCATAATCACGAAAGTTGGCGAGATGACTCCCTCTTTGACTCCGAGAATTTTAGCAATTTCTTGAGTTAGAGTCGTCTTGCCACTACCGAGCTCACCTTCAAGGGCAACAACAATAGCCGTACCACTTTTGAGGCTGTAAATTTTTTTTATTAGCTTGTGCGCGACGGCTTGGAGCTCGCCCTTGGTAACAATGATTTCCATAGACATATACTAACACAAAACCCTCCCAGCCTAAGCCGAGAGGGTTTTGCTAAGATATTAATTAATAACTTGTAGTCGTAGTTGTATGATTACCAGTTGGAGAAGTTGTACGCACTACTGACTTACTACCATATTTACGAGTAGCAAGAATGATAGCTAAAATCAGTGCGATGAGTAGCAACCATCCAAGTAAAGTAGTTGGGAATATGCCTGCAAAGAATGCGGCAGCACCCAATCCATTTGTATCTGCTTTTACAACAGGTACAATTTCTCTAGGACTATTTAACACATAGGCAATTGCATTTTCTTGAGCACTATTTGGAGCTGTATATACTAATATCGCAGTTGTGACAATCTGAGCAACGTTTGAGGAGATCGAGTCTACTCGCCCTTGGACATATATCACTCCTTCATCACCTGGCTTTAGATTCTCAAGTGGTACAGTTAGGGTATTTGTGTCTGTGGAGTACGTACCTGCTGAAGAATTAATAACTGTAATTCCACGAGGGACTACGACTTGGACAACTGGATCAGAGAGTAGTAACTTGCTTATATTTTTATAAGTAACAGTATAATCTACAATATCCCCTACTCCGATTGATTGGTAACGATCTTCTATTTTTAGCATTATAGGTGAGCGTGTACCGACAACTGTAGTACCTTGGATAATAACAGGTCTTATTACTTTTTCAGCTAGAGTGCTGAAAATTTCTATTTTTCCACGACTAGTACCTCCACTGCAGTCAGCTACTGATCTGAAATAGTAGATAGTGTCTTCTGTAAGACCGCTTATGATTTCATTAAATGAACCATTAGTAGAACGTGCGTTTGTACGTGACCCAAGGCCAACGGTGGTACCGTACTCAAAGTAAGCATTTGAATTTTGATTATTATTTGTTACCAGACCGTTTAATTGAGCGGAATTCTTTGTTACATTTGTTGCAACTGTAGTGACTGCACATGTATTACTATAGATTGGTGGATATATAACATTGTTTACATTTGCACTTACTGATCGGCTAGCGTTTCCACCATAAGTACCATAAGCATTCATGACATAAGTAGTTGTGTACGTCGGATAGACAATTTGACTATAAGACGCTGGTAGATTACTACCGACACCTGCAATACTTACTGACGTACAATTATTTGTATTCCAAGCAAGTGTGACTGCTTGGCCTGAATTAATATTAACGGAATTTGAGCCATTAGCTGTAAAACTATTTATATAACAATTGTTGTATTGATTGTAGTAATTACATGGAAGTGCTCCACCGTAATTAGTAGCATTTGGGTCTTGGCATGTCTGGTAATTATTATTACCGACGTTTATATAAATAGTCTGTGTTGGATTTCCGTTACTCCCGTATGCATTTAGATTAACATTGCCTGAATATGATGGGTAAATCGTCTGACTACCTGAGAGTTGGTTGCTATAGAGCCCTAGGCCTGAAGCTGTGGCTGATGTACAACCAGTGGTACTCCAAACTATATAGACAGGGCTATTCATCTGTATATAGACATTATTTGAAGAACCGTTTGCGGTGAAACTATTTATGTAGCAATTACTCTGAGTATTTGTAATATTTACAGAGACAGTCTGAGTCGGTACAGCTCCATTTGGACCAAAAGCACTTATTGTGTAAGTTCCTGAAGTTGTCGGATAAATTGTTTGATTGCCAGTTAGAGCGTTGTTGTTGTAATTTGAACCTGTAACTGTGACTGAAGTACAGCCGGTTGTATTCCAAACCAAATTTACAGACTGACCAGTAGAGATATTTGCTGTTTGTGAACCATTGGCAGTGAAGTTTGAAATTGTACAGATGCTTTGCTGAGTTGAACTAACATTGAATGAGAATACTATCGCCCCCCAATCATTGTTTGGTATTGTCCCTAGAGATAATCCTCCACTAAAAGCTTCAGAGCCAGTTTGACCACTAGGAAATGATACAGGACTAGAAGATCCGTTTTGATACCATTTTGCTTGGTTGAACGTCAAAGTCTCAGAAGTTGCAATATTTGCTGTAACTTGGCTAAATGGCAAGTTACCAGCACTTGAAGTTAGATTTCCTGAGAAGGAAAAATTTGTACTCGCACCTGAAGGAGATTTTGTAAGACTAATATTTGTATTATTCGCTGCAACACCGTTTGTATTGTCGTAAAAAATCTTGACATTTATAATTTGCCCACCAGTTGCCGAGACACTGGTCAGGTTCCAACAAGAGCCAGGGTTTATACCTTGGCCAGTACTGTAGTTACCTATATTAATTGCAGGGCAGTCGCCAGGATATTGATTCCATCCTGCTGCTTGCGCCATGTTAACACCCACGAGCATCAATGCTAGTGAGAATACTCCGACTATTATTTTTTTCATAAAATTTTTCATATTAATATTAATTTAATCTTACAATTTTAAACCTTCAACGGTTTCGAAGCGTTCAAGACTTAAAGAAGTAAGGAAGCTGCTGTATTTCAAACAGCTTCTTTACGTTTGTTAACCCACTTAAATCATTTTATCCACCAGGTGGATCCCAGCGGTTACCACCTCCACCAAGGCCCTGAGGGTCAAAGCGGCGGTCAGGCTGATAATTACTCTGCCTGTTATTACTGCCATTAATCCAAAATGACACTTGCGGACGGGGTCTGTAGGGATCGTAATAATTTCCTACTGGTCTACTCCAGTCATTACCGCCTTCATGAATTATTGTTTTTGTCTCTTTTACAAAATAAAAAACAGTATCACGAACCGGTTTCTTTTCCTCTTTTGTTACTAATTCTGGCAATCTTTTTTTTACCGGAGGAGTAGGAAGATACACCGTATCTTTTTTGGGAACAACAGGTGGTGGAAAAACTACCACAGGTGGTGGTGTTACTATAGTAGGCGGTGGAGTATAGGATTTATACTCTTTTGGATCTTCGGCATTACCGCATGCCAATTTGGCATACATACCCTCAACATCTTTATAAGAAAGTACAACCCAGGAACTGGGTAACCCTTTCGAATTTGTATAGATGAGTTGATCCTTTTCTCTACCAGCATTCCTGTAATCACTCCAGTCATAAAACGATTCGGCGTAGTCCTTTGAGTGGTCCATTAACCATTGCATACTCTTTTGATCAGCTGACAGAACTTTTGTTCTAACAGATGAATCTTTGGAGGTTTGCAGGATCATGTTACCTAACCTCGCATACTCTGGCCACAATTGGCGCCAGATGAACGGGTCCTTCCCGTAAAGTATGAGGTTTTTAAATTGAGCCATGGTCCTTTTTTGATCATAGGTCACACACGGACTAATTTGTCCTTTTATTGGTTGAAAACCCAAAAGGGTCATCGCAACCAAAAAGATTTTAATGTTCATGCTTTTGAGTTTAGTCGTTTAGAAAATTGATGTTTCTGTATATATTCCTCAAATTCAGAGAAAAACATGCAAAAACATCAATTAACTTGAGAAAACCCGTTTGCTGGTATGATAGCATATATACGAGCAATTGTCAAGTATCTATTTAGTGATTTTGTACGATATAATAAGGCTATAATGACGATTCAATTTGATGAGGAAAAGGAGGAGAAGGAGCTAGGAGACTTGAGGAAGCAGGAGGAGGAGGATCTAGTGCAGGCACTGGCTGAATCTAAATATGGGGTCCCCCCTATAAACTTGGCGGGACTGCCTATTGATAACGACGCTCTTCGATCAATATCTGAAAAGGAGGCAATTGAAGAAGAAATCGCGCCTTTTAAGGTCCTTGGTAAAGATATTCACGTGGCAGTCAGATCCCCACAAGAAGATAAGCTCGCCAACTTAACTGATTATTTTACTAAACACGGGTTTATTCCTCATTTTTATATGGCGTCGCTTGCTAGTTTGAATAAGGCTTGGGAAAGATATAAAGAAATATCTTATGCATCAGAATCAAAAGCTGGAAGTATAGCAATATCTGAAGAATCTCTTAAGAAAATAATGGTGGGTATCAATAATATAGAAGATATTAAGAAAGCTATAACGGAAACAGAAAAAGATAAAGCTCATACCACATCTCACATACTAGAAATTGCACTAGCTGGTGCGATAGCCATCAACGCATCCGATTTACACTTTGAACCTGAAGAAAAAACTGTAAGATTGCGTTTTCGTCTTGATGGAGTACTTCATACAGTTATGGAGATCGACCCTGCAATACACAAATTTATAAATTCTCGTATTAAACTTTTGGCTGGACTGAAAATAACTAACTCATCTATAGCTCAAGACGGTCGCTTTAGTATATATCTCGATCAAGATGAAATCAGTCTGCGTGTTTCTCTGATTCCAGGTGCTTATGGTGAATCAATAGTTATGCGTATTCTCAACCCTAAATCTATCCGAGTTAAACTCGAAGACATGGGAATAGAGCCAAAATTATTTGAAGTATTTATGCGTGAGATTAAAAAACCGAACGGGATGATACTTCTGACTGGTCCAACTGGGTCAGGTAAGACGACTACCCTCTATTCATTTCTCCAGAAAATTTATTCAACAGAAATAAAGATAATAACTATCGAAGACCCTATTGAATATCACTTGCCAGGTATAACTCAGACTCAGACTGATAGCGAAAAAGGTTACACATTCCTCGACGGCCTACGTTCTGCACTTCGTCAAGACCCAGATGTGATAATGGTTGGAGAAATACGAGATGGCGAAACAGCAAAAATTGCCGTTGAATCAGCTTTGACTGGACACTTGGTCTTCTCTACTTTACATACCAATAATGCTGCGGGAGTGATCCCACGTCTGATAGATCTAGATGTAAATCCTAAAATATTAGTATCAGCCCTCTCATTATCTATTGCTCAGCGTTTAGTAAGAAAACTATGTGTAAGTTGTAAAAAAGAGAAAGTCATAGGAGAAGAAGAGATGAGAATTATAAAAAAAGTAAGTGATAACGCAAAAGCCCACGACAAAGACTTTAGTGGTTATGGGGTAGATATGAATTCTCCATTTAAAATATATGAGCCAGTCGGATGTCTAGAGTGCAACAATACTGGATACAAAGGGCGTATGGGAGTATTTGAAGCTATTCATAATAATAAGGAGATAGAAGCAATAATACCAAAAAATCCTAGCGAAAGAGAGATAAAAGAAGTCGCAAGCCATCAAGGAACTCTTGATATGGCGGAAGATGGAGTAGTTAAAATTTTAAAAGGTATTACTTCTTACGACGAAGTCGCAAGTGTTGTAGATTTCTACGCTGAGTAGAAATAAAAAAACATAAATCTCTAAACAATCCTTTATAAACATGCGTAAATAAAGTAACGTAAGGTTGCAGGATAGACCCAGTAAATATAAATAGAAACCAGGGCGTCCTACGCGCATACATAGAGCACGGGGCCGATTGCTTAGAGATTTATGCCTTTTTCATTAAAATCACACTAAGATGATATAATTAACTTGTATTAAATTTCTGGAGAAAGTATAGCATGATTACAAATTAATGTCAAGCACTAAACAGACAACAAAAGACGAAGGATTTTTAGACCAAACTCTTAGACCTAACCTCTGGAGTGAGTATATTGGGCAGGAAAACATCAAAGCTAACCTTAAAATCCTATTAACAGCAGCCGAAGAGAGATCCCACCCGGCAGAACATATACTCTTCTACGGCCCCCCAGGTCTAGGCAAGACCACCCTCGCTCATCTAATCGCTAAAGAGACAGGTAGGCAGATAAAAATCACTTCTGGCCCTGCTATAGAGAAGGTTGGGGACCTTGCTTCTATTCTGACTAATCTTGCTCCGGGGGATATAATTTTTATAGATGAAATTCATCGACTAAATAAAATGGTTGAGGAAGTTTTATACCCAGCCATGGAGTCCGGAGTGCTCGATATCATCATCGGCAAGGGTCCGTCAGCTCGAACTATCCAACTTGAGCTCCCACCATTTACATTAATCGCAGCAACTACACGCATTGCACTACTATCCTCCCCTCTTCGTTCTAGGTTCTCTGGGGGAGTATTCCGACTCGAATTTTACAATCACGACCAAATTAAAAAAATCTTAAAAAGATCTTCTCAAATACTTGGAGTAGAGTTATCAGATGACGCCATGGACGAGATAGCAATGAGAGCGCGCTTCACTCCTCGTACAGCAAATTACTTCTTGAAAAGATGTAGAGACTACGCACAAGTTCATAAAGTCCCGCTATCAAAAGAAGCTGTAAAAAAAGCATTAGCGCTTCTTGAAATAGACGAACTCGGTCTTTCCTCTTCTGATAGGCAAATACTTAAAATCATTATTGAAAAATTTGGTGGTGGCCCAGTGGGGCTAAAGACAATTGCTGCTGCGACATCTGAAGAAGAAGCTACAATAGAAGAAGTGATGGAACCATACCTCATACAACTTGGTTTACTTGAACGTACTAACCGCGGAAGAGCTGTAACCAAAATGGGGTACGAACATCTTGGATTTGATTATAAAGATAAATAATTATGAGAGTACTAGCTATTGATCCAGGATATGAGAGGCTTGGTATCGCCATAATAGAAAGAGCAATCAACCGAAAAGATACTCTAGTGTATTCTGATTGTTTTAAAACAAAATCCTCATCATCTTTTTATGCGCGTCTAAGTGGTATAGGTCTCGAACTTGAAAATTTAATAAAGAAGTATAAGCCAGAAGTTTTGGCAATAGAAAAGTTGTACCTGACTACTAACCAGAAGACCGTTATGAATGTAGCTGAAGTACGTGGTGCTATTATATACATAGCTACAACCAATAACTTAAAAATATTCGAATACACTCCTCCACAAGTAAAAGTTGCTGTCACTGGCTATGGCAAAGCATCAAAGGATATGGTTATAAAAATGGTTTCTAAGCTTATAAAAATAGATAAAAAGACAAATTCTGACGACGAATTAGATGCTATAGCTATAGGGCTTACATGTCTGGCATGTGAGAAATTTAAGGTATAAAGTTTTCCACAGGTTGGGTATTGTTAATGAAATAATATTTTGTTACAAATAATGCATTACAATATCTTGTTAAAATAACTATGAGTTACAACGACGATGAAGAGTTCAAAATGGGTGACTTTGAAGAGGAAGACGACGGTCTAGATGTGGACCATCCACTCGACGCACCACTCGACGGTGCAGAAGCCCATGACGACGAACCCCTAGATGAAGGATTGGCTGACTTGGATGGTTCATCTTATTAAATAAAAACTCCCGTGCGGGAGTTTTTATTTTACTTAACTTTTATAAATTTATGTTTACCGATCTTATACACATGCCCAGGTTTTGAGTCATCTTTTGAGGTAGCTTTTTTATCTTCTGTCATATCAGTGACAGCTCCTGCATCAGCTAACCGGCTAGCTTCAGAGATCGACGCTGCAGCACCACTTATAAATATCGTCTTTATTAATTTGCCTTGATTTTCAACTTCCTTAATCACATCAGGGATTCCACCTTTTTGGAATGTTTTATTAAAACCCTCTTCGGCCAACAATGCTTTTTTCTCGCCGTGAAAAATAGAAACGATTTTTTTAGCAAGTTTCATTTTTAAATCTTTTGGGTTCCTTCCTTCAGCCATCTCTTTTGCAATATTTTCAAGCTCTAACATTGGTACATAAGTACAGAGCTCGAACGCAGGGATGATGAGCCCATCACTCCAACTCATAATTTTCCCATACATTTCTTCTGAACTGTCCGAGAGAGCAACTATATTGCCTTCTGTCTTTCCCATTTTCTTACCATTACTATCTTCTAGGAGTTTAACCGCTACTACAAACTTTTCTTTATTCTTGAGCGTCTTCATTAAGTCACGCCCACAGAGCATATTGAAAGTCTGGTCATTTCCTCCTATTTCCCCATCTACGTTCATAGCAACAGAATCGTAACCTTGCATTAGTGGATATAAAAATTCGTGAATGAAGATTGGCTTCCCTTCTTCCATTCTTTTTTGAAACATATCACGCTCAAGCATTTGGCTTACCGTCATATTAGATGCAATGGAAAGCCCCTCAGTAAAACTTAGTTTCCCTAGCCATTTAGAATTGAATTTAAACTCGGCAGGATTTTTACCGGTAAACGATATTAGGTGAGATGCTTGTTTTTTGTAAGTTTTTAGATTTGAGAGTACCTCTTTACGAGTTAGTTGCTTGCGAGTAGCAGATTTATCAGTTGGATCCCCAATTGTAGCCGTGAAATCTCCCATTAAAAGTATGATTTTGTGTCCCTGTTTCTGGAACTGGGCAAGTTTAAGGAGGGGAATAGCATGCCCTAAATGTAGTGTGGGGCCCGTTGGGTCAATTCCTAAATATATTGTAAGTTTCTCTCCAGAATTTAGTTTTGAGGCTAAAAACTCCTTTGATGGATATATTGATGAGATACCCCTCGTGAGTAGTTCTTCTTGTAGATTATCTGCCATTTATATATTTTATCACATAAATGGCTCCTTGTCCGTATCCTTTTATAACTATGATATGATAGTGGTGTATGGATAATATAAGAAAATACTCAAACAAATACAGAAAACATTTAAAAAAATACTCAATAAAAAGCATATTTTTATTTATCTTAGGTATAGGTGTAATACTAGCTGGTATTGTTTTGATCTGGGTCAGCACACTCAAGCTACCAGATTTTAAATCTTTTAACGACCGAAAAGTTCAAAGCTCGACAAAAATATACGATCGCACTGGCAAAATACTTCTTTACGACGTCCACCAAGATATAAAACGCACAATCATACCCTACGAAAGCATGGGCGTAGATTTAAAGAACGCCACAGTAGCCATAGAAGATTCTGAATTTTACCAACATAATGGTATTCGTATTAGTTCTATAATAAGGGGTACGATTTGGGCAAAGTTAACTGGAAAGAAAGTCCAGGGCGGTTCAACAATAACCCAACAGCTTATAAAAAATACTTTATTAAACCCGGATAGGACTTTGACCAGAAAAATAAAGGAGTGGATCCTAGCAATGAAGCTCGAAAAAATCATGAGTAAGGAAGATATACTAGCTCTTTATCTAAATGAAGCTCCTTATGGAGGGAATATCTACGGGGTTGAGGAGGCCTCTAAAGCTTTTTTTGGTAAAGAACCAAAAGAGGTTACTCTTGCCGAGTCAGCATATTTAGCAGCCATTCCTAACGCACCGACAAGGTATTCGCCGTATGGTAAGAACAAGCAATCTTTAGATAGTAGGAAAAATTTAGTTTTGAAAAGGATGCTTGACCTTGGATTTATAACTGACAAAAATTACAATGAAGCGTTAAAAGAAAATGTGCAATTCCTACCGTCACAACCAATGCATATAGCTGCACCTCACTTTGTGTTTTTTATAAAGGATTATTTAGAAAATAAATACGGACAAGATGCACTAGATTCTGGCGGTTTGAAGGTCATAACTACTTTGGATTTTGATTTGGAGTTGAAAGCAGAAGCTATTGCTCTGGCCCATTCAAAAGAAAATGAGAGTAAGTGGAACGGTAAAAATGCTGCAGTTGTAGTAATTGACCCTAGGAACGGCCAAATATTATCGATGGTTGGATCAAGAGATTATTTTGATAAGACTATCGATGGGAATTTTAATGTTGCGACGGCATCTCGCCAGCCAGGATCTTCTTTCAAGCCAATAGTATATGCCGAAGCATTTAAAAAAGGATACACAGAAAACACTACCCTTTTTGATGCGAAAACCGAATTCAATTCATCTTGTAGCCCGACAGGTAAACCACTTCCTGGACACAAAAATGCAACATGTTATATGCCAGACAATTATGATAATAGCTTTCGTGGCCCTATGACACTCAAAAACGCACTTGCTCAATCTATAAACGTGGTAGCCGTTAAACTCCTTTACTTAGTTGGTGTACCAGAGGCACTTAAAATGGCTCACGACTTAGGTATTACAACATTAAATGATCCCACTCGTTACGGGCTATCTCTTGTTATTGGAGGTGGAGAGACAACACTCCTTGATATGACTTCAGTTTATAGTGTATTTGCAAGTGACGGGGTAAGACATCCATACCAAGCTATATTATCTATAGAAGACGGGAGTGGGAACGTGCTTGAAAAATATGAGGATAAATCTTATCAGGTTTTGGATTCAAACATTACTCGAATATTATCAGATATACTTTCCGATAATTCGGCCCGCTCTCCAACTTTTGGAGAAAATTCTAGTTTAGTTATCCCAGGTAGAGAGACTGCAGTTAAAACGGGTACTACAAATAACAATAGAGACGCCTGGACTATAGGGTACACTCCATCAGCTACTGTGGGTGTATGGGTTGGTAATAACGATAATACTCCAATGAAAAAAGGAGGTGTTGCTCTTGCTGGACCAATCTGGAATGAAGTTATGAGAGAAGCACTAAAGAACCTTCCTATTGAATCTTTTGGTGTACCAGACCCAATAAGTCCTTCTTTATCGCCTATTATAAGAGGGTTCTGGCAAGGTGGGGACACGTTTATAATAGATACTGTATCAGGTGGGCTTGCCACAGATTACACACCAACAAGCACCAAAAAGGAGCAGTCAATCACAAACATACACTCTATACTATATTGGATAGATAAAGATAACCCACTTCAACCAAAATCAGATAGCTCAGGGAAAGATTTGCAATACATAAACTGGGAGTATGGAGTAGAGAGATGGTGGCAAAATAATAAATCTAATTACAAGATAGTAACCGCGAGCGATAAACCTACTTATTATGATAATGTACACACTACAATTACTAAACTAGATTTAGAAATATCTGGTATAAGTGAAAACCCTTATAGGAAAGATCAGCCGGTATTAATATTAATCAACCCAAAAAACGGCGCCCTAATAAAGAAGGCTGATATATTTATAAATAATAATTACATCACATCTCTAAAATCAAGTCCCTTTACAACATCAGTTATTCCAAACGAAGTTAATGGTTTAAAAAAAATTAATACTATCCGTATTATAGGATATGATTTCGATGGAAATAGTTCCCAAGTAGAGGCAATTTTTGAAGTTAATTAAATACCAACTATCGTATATCACTAAATCTATGACGAGGTAGGAATTCCTTGAGATCGTTTAATATACCTTCTTTGTGAATTAATACTTCGTTACGAAGAATTGGTGACTCATTTATATATACAATAGGGCCTTTAATCTTAATTGATTGGGGTTTTATAGGTGATTCAATGTGTTTAGTTATGACCCCTGTGATAACTTCAAGTGTCGCCTCCTCTTTAAATAAAATCTTTTTAAATCTCTCTAGAAAACTATCGATGTGGTTGTAATCCATATCATTTATTCATTGGCATTATTAAATACCTAAAAGATGTGTCACCTACTGGCTCTATGATCATCGGCTTGTTATTCCCATTTAATTTTAAATTTAAACTATCAGATGTTACTGACTGAAAACAGTCTAATATATACTTATAATTAAAATTAACTGAGACATCTTCCCCTGAAAGAGCCCCCCCGACAGAGGTTGTGTTTTCACCTACATCTACGTTTCTAGCCTCAATCTCGAAAGATTTTTCTTGTGGTTTTATTATGACCGTTATTTGGTTAAATTTATCAGAAAACACATTTGAAATCTTTAGAGAGGATATTAAGTCTTGTTTTAGAATAACGGCTTCAGTACTAGACTCTTTTGGTATTATCTGTTTGTAGTCGGGGAACGACCCATCTACCACTCTAGATGTTAAGTATATGCTAGATGTTGTAAAAGATATTTGGTTTTTTTGGAGTGTAATTTTTACATCTTCGGTAGTATTTTCAAAAACTCTGATTATTTCTGTAGTATTTTTGAAGGGTATTAATATGCCTGGAAAGGATAGTTTTTGTTTTATTTTTATTTTCTTTTCGGCTAAACGAAAAGAATCTGTGGCAACAAAAATTAATAAATCATTCTCTGGATATATATAAACACTCCCTATTTCTGGTTTTATCTCAGAAGTCGAAGAACTGTAGTAGACTGATTTTATTCCCTCTATTAATTTTTGAGTTGGTATTGTTATACTATCGCCAGTTATCACTGGTATTGTTGGAAAATCCTCATAAGGAACACTTTTTATTAAAATAGTATTTTGTTTCGTTTTAACAGATAAATTATTATTTATAGTCTCAAAATATACTGTGCCTTCTCCAGATAGTTGAGAGAAAAGAGACGATAATACATCCCCTTTTATAGCAATAACACCTTCTTTGTCTATTTTAGAAGGTACACTAATCTCTATACCGATGTTTAAGTTTGTGGCACGTAGTTTAAGAATTTTATTATTCGCAACCCACAGAATTGAACTAAGAACTGGTAATGTAAGATTTTTTCCTGTTAATCTTTCAACTGTGATCAGGGCGTTTTTTATTTTATCTATTGAGCATTCTATTTTCATTGTATTGTTTATATTTATCTATTAATATTTATTATTACTATTATGGGTGTGATTATGTGGATTACTTTTTTATATATGTTTTATATATGTTTTTTACAGCGGTTATGTTTTTATAAAAATGATTTATTGGGGACTATTTAGATTTAAGTAGGATTTTGTGAAGTTGTCCACTCTCTATTTTTTTATAAACACATCTTATACACAGGCTACTTAAACATAATTCTTATCTTCTCTATCTCTTGTAATAACGACGGGTCTGTTTTTAGGTCACTCCTTATTTTTAAGTGAGAGTGAATAACAGTTGTGTGGTCACGGCCACCTAACTTTTGACCTATTAATGGGTAAGAGATGTTAAAGTCCTCGCGCAGGATGTACATTGCAACTTGTCGAGCTCTAACTATTTCTTTTCTACGAGTTTTCTCGTAAATTATTTCCTCTGAAATGCCATAGTGTGTGGCGATAATACGCACAATATCCTTTATTGCTACTGTTTTTTTGGGTTTAATGTTGTTTTTTATTAGGGTTTTTACCTCAGCTAAGGTTAGAGATTTGTTCTTTAATTGAGATTGGCATATAACTGTGTTTAAACTACCCTCAAGCTCACGAATATTACCCTCTAGGGATTCAGCCAGGTATGAAATAACATCATCTGTAACGACACAGTTTGTTGATTCAAATTTGGCCTTTATAATTGCAACCCGTGACTCATAATCAGGCTCAATGATTTGAACAGTCATACCAGAAGCGAATCTGGATTGTAGTCTATCCTCTAGCCCTTGTATGAAATTAGGGTGTTTGTCTGAAGAGAAGATTATTTGTTTATTGCTCTCATATAAAGTATTAAATAAGTGGAATAACTCCTCTTGAGTTTTATCCTTACCAGAGATAAATTGGATATCATCCATAATAATCACGTCGTATTTTCTATACTTTTCTTTAAATGAATTTGGATTTTTGTTTTGTATTGAGTTAATATAATCAATAGCAAATCTCTCTAGACTAACGTAGTATATCTTTTTTGATGGGTGCTTTGTTTTTATAATATTACCAATTGCTTGGATAATATGAGTCTTACCAAGTCCAGTACCACCATAAATGAAAAATGGATTATAATTCTGCCCCGGGTTAGTAATAATGGCTTGGGCAACAGCGTAAGCTAGCTCGTTGAACGGCCCCACTACAAAAGAGTTAAAGTTGTATTTAGGATTTAAGTTGTCGTCCTTGTTTATATATAGATCATTGAGGGGTAGCTCTTTATTTGTGTTGGTAGTTTGTCTTATAAAATCTTGCTCACTGGATTTAGATACTTGCTCGTGTTTCGCTATTATATACTCAATATTTCTAACACCTTCTTCATGTGTTATAAGTGTTTTTAATATTAGTTTGTGAAATTTATTATATAACCAATCTTTAACAAATTCGTTTGGCACACCAATAAAAAGCGTCCCCTCATCCTCTTTTACTATTGATGTGTTTTTAAACCACGTAGTAAAATTTGCTTTTGAAATATTAAGTTCAATCTCAGAAAGACAGTTATTCCAAAGCTCTTTTGTATTCATAGTGCGTATTATACTCTGTTTTATAAATCGACAGTAATTGGTTATCTGGATTAACCTGTTAATAATGTGTGGATATGTTTTTACCCACGAGGACATTGCATTATAGCGCATTATAGTATATATTTTCTCTATGTCTCAAACATACCAACCAAACAGAAGGAAAAGAGCTAAAACCCATGGATTCCTTGCTCGTTCAAAAAAGGCTTCTGGCCGTAAAGTCACACAAGCTCGTCGCCGAAAGGGTCGTGCCAAAGTGTCTATTAAAAAGTAGTAAAAAGAAGCCATGCTTCCTAAGAATAGGCGAATAGACAAAGAACTCTTCCAAAGCATCATGAAAACTGGGAAGACAGCGTCTAATTCGCTTTTTCTCTTTCGCTATATATCCCAAAAACAACCCAAATACGCTTTTGTGGCGCCTAAAACCATTGCCAAAGAGGCCAGTTCTAGAAATAAGCTTAGAAGACAAGGCTATAATAGTCTAAGAGTATTACCCCTGCCTCAATGTGCTGGTATATTTTTCTTTAAAAAACAGGCTAAATTAGCCCAATTAAGGGAAATTAAAGAGGGCGTTACGGATATTATAGATAAAATCCACCCTAAATAATGACTAAAATTATAATTTGGCTCGTAAATACCTATCAAAAAACACCTCTTCGGTCGCATTCTTCCTGTGTTTTTCTTCCAACCTGCTCGGAGTACACAAAAGATGCCGTCTTAAAATACGGTACGATAAAGGGAATTTATCTAGGTTTTATAAGGATTTGCCGTTGCCATCCGTTCCAAAAAAATCACTACGATCCGCTCAAGTAAGTAATATTTTGGGTTTAGACCCTTTTGATATACAATAGACCAATGCAAGCAATTTGGAATACTGTCTTCTACCAACCAATCTATAACGGGCTAGTTTTTATAATAAATAACATAACCTTTGGCGATGTTGGGTTTGCTATAATACTGCTCACTATTTTAGTCAAACTTGTCCTTTTCCCTCTCACAAAGAAATCTATAAAAAGTCAGATATTGATGAAGCGCATTGAACCTGATCTAAAGCGTATTAAAAAAGAGTTTCCAAATAAAGAAGAGCAAGCTAAGCAAACGTTTCAATTATATAAAAAGTATGGAGTCAATCCCTTCTCAGGATGTCTAGTGGTGCTTCTTCAGCTACCATTTATTTTTGCACTGTACTATGTTTTTTATAAAGGTTTAGATATATCAACTGGTCCACTATATTCGTTTATGCAAATTCCTGTAGCCCCCCACACAAATTTCCTCGGGCTCATAGATGTTCATAGTAAAAGTATAGCCCTCGCTATACTAGCCGGAGTATCTCAATTTATCCAAGGGTATTTAGCATCTCCTTTAAAACCAAAAACTGAAATAGTTAAAGAGGTAGATAAAAATGAACCAAAGACATTCCAAGAACAAATGTCTGAAAGTATGCAGATGAATATAAAATACATATTGCCAATATTCATAGCTTTCATAGCCTACACAATCTCTGCTGGGGTTGCGTTGTATTGGATTACAAGTAATATATTCACTATCGTACAAGAGTGGTACATCAGGAGGAAATTATCTAAAGATTCAATATAACCCTTATTATGCAAGATAAAATAAAGAAAATTATAGAAGATATATTCAAACACACAAACTGCACTATTTCGAGTTGCGAATTTAAGGAGGAAGGTGGGATGCTATGGTTTGCGGTAGAGACTCCAGATTCAAGGGCTATGATAGGTCGTGACGGAGAGACATTGAAATCACTCAATCATCTAATTCAAAAGATAGCGGAGAAAGATTCTTTGCCAGAAGAAGTAACTAAGGTTTTTATCGACGTGAATGGCTATCAAAGAAAACGTTTTGATAGTCTGAAAACTATTGCTCATATGATGGCGGAACGTGCGAGGTATTTTAAAAGTAATATTGAAGTTGATCCTATGCCAGCGTACGAGCGTCGAATTATTCATATGTTTCTAGAAGGAGCTACGGATATAAAGACAGAATCCGAAGGGTACGGCCCAACTCGTCGGGTAGTTATAAAATACATCAATCAGTAATTTATTTTAAGTCTAGGCTCCAGAGGGTGGAGTCTTTTTTATTTATGAAAAATAGTGTGTCCTCTTTTTTACTTAGAAATAGATTTGTGGCATCAACAGCAGTTTCATTTACCGAGTCTAATATCTCTGTCGTACTTTGTGTCTCTGTATTTATTTTTACAAAATGATCGTCGAAAGATATCCTTCCTTGGTACCAAGTATCCGGGTAATCTTTACCACTAATTTCATTTGGTACTGCGCAATAAATATTAATTTTATCCAGACTCCATATGCATTTCTCTGGTAACCCATAAGTGAAAATATCTAGGGTTGTATGCTTGTCTATATTCATTACTTGGAGCATTGGGCCCGATGAAGTAGAAGAATTGTATAGAACGGCTGATCCATCAGGGTTAGCTAGAGTTGTAAGGCCTAATACTCCCCCAAGTACTTTTGACATTGAACCTGTACCTATATTTAACATGAAAAGGCTACCCCCTACAGAAGAGGAAGGTTTTGTTGTTAGAAATATTTTCTGTGGGGATGCCCACTGCGATAGCCACTCAGAAAATGGAGAATTGAAAACTTTTGATATTTTATCCTCACCAAATGCTCTAGTGTACCCAATCACACTTCCCGGGACCTTAGTTAAATAAAAGAATTTAGTTCCATCTGGTGACAAGCTTACACTAGTAATATTTGTTGGCAAAAATTCTCCCTTTGCCCCACCAAGAGTAGCCATAAAACTATTAATAGTTTTATTATCTTCCGCTAAGTACCTGTAAATAACAGAAGTAGCTTTACTGTCCCAAGTAGCTTCGTAGATACTTGGAATAGTTGAGTTCGAAATTTTACTCTCAACTTTGTTGTCCAAATACATCTGGTATATGTGACCAGTCACTCGCTCTACATAACGTAGAGATGGAACTATTTCAAATTTTGGCGCCACAGGCTTCTTCACTACTATTTTAGCCTTAGTTTTTGGTGAAGGTTCTACTACTTGTTCAGGTTCCGCCACTACCGTTTCTGGTATTAGCCTTTCTTCCTCAAAGTATGTTGCCCCCGCTACTGCGAAGTCTGTTATTTTATGGAGTTTTAAAACCTGCGGTAACCCTCCATCTTCGACTACTTCCCCATTACCCCCTATGGTATCGCTGGTGTTTTGATCACCGTTTGTATTTGAAGAAGAGTCAGCCCCTTGGTTGTTACCAAAAGGATTAAATTGATTATATCCAGTACTATCTGTACTACCATTATTAGTTCCTGATTTACTTGTGTAGTAATAATAGCCAAGAACCCCTCCACCGATAAGGATAAATACAGTTATGAAAATGATTATTGTTTTTCTTGGCATATTATTGTTATAAGTTAAACTTCGAGGGTAGTATCTATCTCATATTTAGGTGCAGGGCAACTAGGGTACTTGCATGTTTTTGAGCTACTATTTGTTTGGAAGTGCCATGATTCCCCGATAAGTCTTTGAAGACCAGCTTTGTCCATAATTTTTTCTATACTCCCCTCGCTTCTTGTAGCTCCATAGTTGAATACTTCTGTATTATCAAAGTAGAATTTGAAGTCAACAGCAGTACCAGTGCCATGGTTACTTGTTGCTGGGTAGGCGTATAGGTTTCCTAAATCAGCTTGTGTGACAGTGTTTGTCCCACCTGTCTTTGGGTTAATACACATAACTCGTATTTGGTCTTTGGCTGATCGATATGCAGAATATACCCTAAAATTATATTTTCGGTTCGGTATCTCATTTTTACTAATTAATTCCTTAACTGCTGGTTCGATTTTCTTTAGAGCTGCAATGACTTGAGGCGATCCTCTCGGTATTACATTGTTACAGTCTTTACACCGAGCTTCAACAAGGGGAATACCAGTTAATGCAGTTGTGCTATTTGGGTCTAGAACTCCTGGGGGATTACCGGTGTATGAGTTTCCATTGTTAGTTGAAGTGCACAACTTTTGACAACTAGCCACATCGGTACATAATTTCTGGGAACTAGCGCCGATGTTTGTATTCGTATTTGTACTAGGATTTGTGTAAGTACTCCCAGGGTATGTATCTGTAGTGGTAGTCACAACCTTAATACTACCATTTGTTTTTATGTAAGGATAAAGTGCAAACAAGTCGTCGTTATACATTAATATACAACCCGCTGAAGTTCCCTGACTATTTTTCCTGTTCGAGTGTATTGCGATTCCTCTATAATTAAGGTTGAACTTTGCTCCACCCATACTGTAACCAAGGCCATCTTTACCTTTACGAGTACTTCTTATTACAGTATTTTGGTTTTTCGCTCTATCTTTATTAATAATTGTCCACGTTCTTATAGGGGTTTTCATGTCACCACTGTATTCTTTTCCTTGTTCAGAAAATTTCCAGTCCATGGTTGATTTTTGGTTGCCTGGACCATGCCCTATACCCATAGTAGCGTATTTAGAACCATCACTCAAAGTGAAAACAAACTTTTCGACTTTATTTTTGTGTATTATATCTATTTGGGTTATTCTCTGATTTGGATTTTTTTTCAAAAAATCAACCAATGCTGGTATTTCTCCAGTCGGTTTTGGATTATCTATCGTGCCAAACATACAAAAACCATTTGAAGGTGATCCAGAGGCACACTTAATACCAGGTAGTTTTCCACTTTTAACTTGCTCGTCAGTAATTACTTCATCTATATCACCTCCTTCGGGTACGTCAACAGTGTCCATAATTGATACGTTTACCGTGGCCAATGTCAGCCCCCCTTTCCCCGTCAGAGCAGGGCTAATGGTATTCAACAGTGCATATGCGCCTAGTGCTATCAAAAGCCCTAAAATTGCCTTCACTATCTGTCCTTTGGCTTCTGTCTTACCAAATACTGATTCAGTCCCCATATACTGCACTCCGCCGATAACTATCATTACCACTGCTAACGCGCCACATATGCCGATAGCTATTTGGAAGATGATGTTAAAATAACTACCAATATCGTTTATTGGAACTTTATCTACCCCACCTATTGGAGCGAGTAGTGTGTATGAATTGTTATCAACCGGAGTATCTTTTTTAGGATCAAAAGTAGTAGCTTGGTCCTGATTGTTTGTATCCTTTATCGGTGGATTAGTATTTTGGTTCCCAGTCTGGTCCCCGTTATTAGTAACCGGTGGGCTTGTCACCACAGTTGCTTTCTTTGTCGTAAAGTTAGCAGTCTTTGTATATTTTGTTACAGTCCCTGCTTTTGCTGTTACAGTAACTGTATACTTTATGTTTGGAGTTAAATTAGCTATTTCTGCAAATCCAAATGTTTTTTTACCAGTTGCGCCCACTCTCCCATCTTTGGGGTTAAAAGTTGGGTCAAGTACTTGGGTATAAGCTCCACCTCCCATACCAACCACGTTACCAGTGATAACTCCTGAGATGCCATCAACTGAGGTATCAATCTTCGTATCGTAACTAACTGAAACTTGGATTGTTTTATCAGTAGTTACTGCAGTGACTGAAAGGATTGGATTTATGGCAGTATTTGCTGGTTCCGGCACGGTTATCTCACTAGACTGTACGTTCTTATTTATATCTACAGTATCGTTAGTACCATCATATTTTGTTTGGAACTTATTTACTACTTGAATAACCAAAAAATATTTACCATCAACAATATTATCAAACTGCCCCTCCGCCAATCTATTATTTGATTTATATCCTGAATTCGCTTCCTCAGAATTTGATATATAAAGGGGTTCGGACACAGACCCTTTCTGGGTTACAAACTCGTATGTCCCGTTTTTGACTGGGGATTTAGCGACTCGCACGATCAGCGAATACGTGACTGATTTGTATGTTCCATTTACTGCCTTGTTTGCTACTTTAAAACTTAAGATTTTATTATTGAGAGTATATTCACCACTTAGATCTGAAGTGATTTGAGAAAAATTAATACTTCCCTTAACTATCGCGCTAGTAGTGAGTGGTAGAATTGAAGTCAAGAGGAGTATTACTATTAAAATGTATCCGTATAATTTTTTCATACTATAAGTTTATCTTTATCTGTCCGCTCGCCTTTTGGAAAAAGGCGTTTAAATTTTCTAATACTAAGCTAATAGTTGCATACCCCCCTTTGGATGATGGGCGTACAGTAAGCTCGGTTTTTCTGGAAGGAGTTTCTATCCCTTCCCCGTTTATTTGCCACTTATAACTAAAGTCGTTCTCGTTTCCTTTTAGTGACAAAAAGTAAGGCACAGCTACTAAAGTAAATTCGTCTTCACTTATAAATGTCTCATTTATAAGTGCTTTGTTGTACAATACTCCTTCGGTTGGAGATTTCTTATAAAAAATAATTTTTGGATTTACTATCGGGATATTTAAATTTTTGGTTGCATTATAACTCCCGTTCACAGTTGAAGCAGTGACTGATATGTTCTCTCTGGTGTTTAATTCATCGTTTACAAAGATGTAAGAATCTTTATTGTACCCAGAAGCATTTAATACTGCGTTGTCGTTATTTTTCCAACTATACGTAGCATTGGTTCTACCACTTGTGCTTGTAGTTGGGAGAGCGACTACTTTGATCATTCCACCGCTAGATACGAATGATTTACCTTTGTAAAATGGTGGAGTATAAGAGTCAATCCCTTCCCATAGTATATCTATCTCGGAGGGGTTAATAGAGATTCTTTTTGTAACTTTATCAGTAGAGTTGGGTGGAGTTATGCTTACGTCCAAGGTTATAGTTATATTTGGTCCAAGCGCCTTAAATGAATAACTAGTACGGCCTATTCCAGATAGAACTGTACGTCCGCCACTTTGCCAGACGATAGTAGCCTTATTCAAGTCAGTTGCAAAGCTAGTTAAGTTGATAGTGACGTCTTGATATGGCTCTGGGTTCTCTGGTATTGTCTCTACTTCAATATCACCACTTTGTAGCCCTATTTCCGATGCTGCACTTCCTATTCCTGGTGTAAATAATACACTTAGCGAAAAAAGCAGACCGAATAAGATTTTTCCTCGAGATAGTATCACCTCTATATTATATGATAACTAGGGGAAGATTGCCAATTTTTACTAAGGTTTTACTGCTTCTGTTGCCGCCAAGTCGTCCTTTGCTTTCTTGATAGCAAGGATTTGTGATGGATCGGAGGTTATAATCTGGTCCTCAGTATATGATGCGATAGTCTTCACTGCTACGTGTTTGAGCCCAGCAAAGAATATCCCCTCTCCGACATTTGCTTCAAGAAGTAGGTATTTTTCTTCGTCTGTTAAATTAAAAGTTTTCTGTAGTACGTCGACAGTCGAAGGTGACTGTTTTAACAATAGTTGAATCGACGAGTTGGTGACAATTGGCACTCCATAAGGGCTTTTCATGAAGTCCCCTACGTCTTGGGTGATAGTGGCAAGCCCGAGGTAGTATTTACGTCCTCTCTTTGCAATAGAGTATAGGAATGAGGCAGTATCTTCTGATTTCATCATCCACCACGCCTCGTCTACTACGAGTAATCTTTTCTTTATATTTTTTCTAATCGCATTCCATATATAATGAGTCACGATATACATGGCTACAGGTTTGAGCTCGTCTTCCATGTCTCGCACTGAGAAGACGACGAATTTACGATTGATGTCTACATTTGATGCTTGGTTGAGGAATGAAGCCCAAGAGCCGTGAGTAAATTTCGCCAAACGTTGAATGAGAGATCCACTTCCTTCCATGCCAGCCAACACCATTTCAAAGTCTGTGAGAAGTGGCGGTTCAATATTTGCAAAGTTAGAATCAGCAGTGATGTCTTTAAGAGCATAGGTTTCAGTGATGGCGCGGTCGATAATAGAATCTTCTTCTGGAGTGAGACCTCCGAGCATTATCCGGAATAGCCCCACCAAGTTTATAGTGTTTGCCCGAAGCACGTCAGCTGGAGTCTCGTCAGAGCTCGGTATAGGCAGGTCAAAAGGATTGATATGGTGGTCAGAAGAAAGTGCGATATTAAAGTATCTACCACCAACAGCTTCAGATAAATATTCGTACTCGCGTTCTGGGTCGATGACTATTACTTCGGTATCAAACATGAGCGTGCGTATAATTTCGAGCTTGGTGGCATAAGATTTACCAGCGCCCGACGTTGCAAAAGTGATGGAGTTGTAGTTTGGTAGAGAGAATCTATCAAATATTATAAGGCTAGAATTGTGACGATTTACCCCGTATAAAATACCCTTATCAGAGGTCAGGTCAAAAGATACGAATGGAAATAAGCTAGAGAGTGGCTCAGTATTGAGCTTTTGATGTATCCCAAGCAAATCTGTGCCGAGAGGAATAATACTTTTAAACCCCTCGTCTTGCTGGAACAATGCAGGTTTTAAATATATAAGCTTTGATTCAAGTAATGACTTGATCTCACTTTCAGTTTTGAATAAATCGTTCTCGTTGTCTGCATAGATAGTGATGTATAAGCCGACATCAAACATTTTCTCTTGGGCTTGCATCAAGTTATCACGCAGGCTTTCCAAGTCACGATAGGCAGTATCAAGCATTGGGTCACGAACAAGGCCTTTTGATTCGCGGATAGATATCTGACTTTGAACCTCGGCTACTTTCTTTTGGAAAGATCGTAATATATCCGAAGTGTCGATAGGGTGAATAAATATAGAAACGTCAAAAACTTTATCAAGATTAATAATCGGCGAAAACCAGTTATCGGTCAGATATCTTGGGTATGAAATAACAAAAAATGTACGAGCAATTTTGTCTCCGAGATTGATACCCTTCGGGGTAATTTCAAGAGCCGAAGGCGCGATGATGTCTTGGAGTTCAAGAGTTGCCGCTCTATATATTTCAGAAGGGATAACAGGCATCACAAGAGTACTCTTTGCTCGAGATACATTACTACCACCAAAAATTTTAGAGAAAATCCCCATATTATAATTTCATACCCTGACTAATATCTCCAGGATTAAATGTCTTGTAGAAAAGCTCGACTATCTCTTCGGTTTTCAACTGAGTGCTACGTATACCAAGTCCGCCAAGTCCAGATATGATGACTCCGACTCTCTGGTCGAGTTGGCTACGCTTCTCTTCAAAACTTGCCATATCTAAAGCCTTTTTAGTATTTTCAATTTGTTTCTTTTGGCCACCGCCTATCAATCTGTCGACAATACCTTCACTTGACTTCATAATTGTCGGGCTATATGGTACCACGATGAAGAATGTCTTGGTCATTATATTTACTTGGTCAGTGAAAGCTCTTATAAAATCTATGTATTCCTTCGTCTGTATTTTCAAAAGTTTTTCAGTCTGCTCTTTCTCTCTAGCTTCTAGAGTCAGAAGATAAGGTCTTATGTCTAGCCTTCTTGATTGGACGACTATCTGGGTAGAAAAATCTAAACCATTCAAGAATGATTGAAATTGATTGATAATTGCACTCTGCTCGTCAGCAGATTTTAGAGATAGATTGATAGATGAAGCGATTAAGATTGCTCGAAACCCGCCATCTTTGAGTATTATGACGCCATTACGAATCTCTTTAATTGGTACGAAATCCTGAGCAGCACGAGCATTGATTGCCATAAAAGCATTATATCATATATTAATTTCTAACTATTAGTATCTTTTTCTTGTATATCTAAACTCCACGAAAGATCTTTTAGGGAGTTGGACGACAAGATAGGCACGACAGAGGTAGGCTGCAGAGCATTAGCAGACTCTTCTTGTTCAGAGCCTGGCTTTACTAATCGTTGTTTCCATATGTATAGCTTGCTCGATACTAGATAGTTTATCGCTGCTTGGAGATAGTATATAAAAGGCTTCGTATTGATTTTGTAGAAAGTTAATAGAAGAGTGAGCCCAGCAACAGGTAAAATTATAAAAATTCCAATCCAAAGAGGTAGTGTTCTGTAAATCACAAATATCATTCCTCCCCCACCAACCATATATACGAATTGTCGAAAAGTGAAAGGACCAAAAAGTTTGTCCTCAATATCGATAAATTGTGGAACTTTAAATTGCACATTTATATTGTATCACAAAATGCTATATGGCTTCGTGGTAAGGGTCGTGCTTTGGTGCTGGAGGAGCAACAGGAGCTGGGCTACTTGGTGCTGGAGCAGGAGCCGGAGGTTGCTGGGCTGGCTGAGCAGAGTTTACTTTTGGTAATGAATGATCGCTGAGGATAGGTTTACTAACGACAGAGTGACTCAGCTTACTACCAATAATACTCTTGGCCAAGTCTTCTTTGTCTGATTTTTCTTCACTTACCATCTCTATTCCTGCGTTCTGATATATATCTGATTCTCCTTTAGGAAGTTCGATTGGCACTTCTGCTATATTTATACTTGGGACAGATATTTCAACTCTTGGCGCTTCAGGAGTTTTCACTTGTGCGTATGGAGGTATAGGTACTTCATCTTCTGGTTTTACTTCTCCGATTTTACCGTCGTTCCAGTGTGATTTTAATATTTCTCGGATATTTTTCAGCACACCTTCATTCACGTCATTTACAAGCTCTGTGGTTTTATCTGCAGGCAGGCCTAGTTTTTCTTTTAACTCAGTTTCGTACTTGTCTGGGTGAATGATACCAAGCAACACCTTATTCGTAGCTTCTTCAAGACTTCCCATCTGCTCCATAGAAAGTTTTTGTTTACTTGCGATAGTGTATAGGGTCTGCTGGTAGTGAGATTCGCTAATAGCTTTTTGGACTTCTTTCGGCAGCTTAAGGAAACGCTCGTCTAATTTTTCCAATCCCTCGTATTTCTCTGCTACTAGAGATCCAACATGATTTTGATATGCTTGATCAAGGGATGGTAGTATTGGTTCTAATATAGAATCGTTTACCTCTGTTATTATTCTCTCTACCACATCACTCTCTATCCCGAGCTCGTTATATAGAGTTTCCGCGAATTCTTCTAAGTTTATGATACCAATCAGTAGTAAAGTAGTTTCTGTTCCCAGCGTCTGTATTTGAGCTTCGTTTAAAGTGTATTTAGTGTTGATAATCCTGAGACTGTCCATCCACTTCATACTAGAAAATACCGCCTGTAAATCTGGTGAAAGTTTTGAGTAATATAGAGCTATTTGTTGTTGTAATTGTGTTTGATCCATGAGATTAATTTTTTACCATTAATGTCCTCCCCCACCTACTTTTGCTTTTGCATCACTGTGACCCTTGCCGTCGGTTTTTACACTAATTTTAATACTACTTAATGCTGTGTCTAAAGTGTGACTCAAGTCTTTCAAGAAGTCCTTTTGCGAGAATCCATGATCTACTCCTGTGAACTTTTTCAAACCTGTCCTTAGGGCGCCAGATGTATGAGCTGACATAGCGAGCGCAAATACAGGAGCGATTCCTAGGAATGCTGAGGCAATGCCAAGTGCAGTAAGGCCACCACTCTTCATATTTCTTATGTCGTACGTTCCACCCGCTGCGAATGCAAGCGCGTTACCCACGTGATCTTTATCTGGTTTGTTGTATATCTTCTCATGATGATTGGCATCCTTTACTGCTCTTTTTGTTGGGTCAGCATTAGTAGGATCGTAGAATTTCGATATATCTTTACCCAAGGTAGTTGCTGCTGTAGACAGTGCTGCAGTATTGATTGCTCCGTTTGTATTTACAATACCTGAAAGCATAGAAATCTGTGAGTTATCTAATTTATCAGATTCCTTACCAAACAAAGCTTTTGATACCTCGTTGTTGTTAATAGTTGTCTTAGCTTTAGCTTGTTCTGGAGCAGAAAGATCTGAGTATTTTGCACCCTTCTGTATTTTATCCGCTTGTTCGTCGAGTAATTGTGATGCATGACCCTTGTCAGCTTTTCTATCTTTAATACCAAGTAGTCTATCTCTTAGTTTATTAGATCCCTCCCTTTTGATTTCTCTTCTGGTAGCTACATCATATACTCCTGTGCCAACTCCCTTACCGCCACCCTTAACACTAAAATTCGCCATACGTGCGCTCATAGCCTTGCCCCAAGTAGCTGGTTTAACCATACTGAAATTCTTTAGTGCAGCAGTTCTAGTAGCCTGGCTCGATTGCATCATTTTCATTGGGTTCGTTATCAGACCCCTACCAAGGGCTGCTCCACCCGCAGCTGCCAATCCACCACCAGCAACTGCAAGGCCTCCCGCTACAACGGCACCTTTTGTAATTGCTGCTCCAATTTTCCCAGACAAATCTTTTGCAATACCTTTTGCTCGGAGTAGGAGAATCATTATAAAAATGAAAGGCACAATGATTGCTATTATAAATGCTGCCCCGCTGTCTCCGTTGAGCTTCAAGAATTCTTTTCCACCCAAGAATTTAATGATTAGATACATAAAGAACATAAAGATTGGTGCTAGGAATGCCAATTTTAAAGTTTCCGGCCACCACTTCTTCCAACCAATCATTTCTATGTCTTGCATGGCAGGTACGGTATATGAGAAGAATGCGAATGGCACGAATATCATCGCAAACCAAAGGCCTATAACTCGGGCTAAGAATATAAGGCCAACAGAAAGAAAAACAATTATACCCACTACATTCACCGCGGATGCAAGTAAAGTCACTAATATAAATGTTCCAACACTTATACCTCGTGAAAACTGATTCGAATTATCCGTAGTTCCTCTATCTGTAGATCCGACCCTTGAAGCTTTTATTATAAGCTTCTGAGGATCAACCATATTAACAATTTGTGCCGAAAGCTGAATCTCCCCTTGTGCACCCCTCTCTTCTTTAAACTCCTTTGTACTTTCATCTACGCTGCCTGACGTTACAGAGTTATAGAAAACGCGCGCCAGAATATTCGATGTATCTATAATTACTTGCGTGGCGAAAAGACTGAAATTTATAAGAAGTCCAATAATGACAACGTTTATGATCATCTCTTTTGTTTTAAATCCATGAAGAGATAATATTGTCGAGAATGCAATATAGAGGAGGACAAATATGAAGAACATATTTACAAAGTCACGCACTACTCCCCACCCCTCTACTACGAATCCTGATCGGTACGAGCTATCACTTATGGAGTAAAAGAAGGTAAAGTCAAAGAACTGCCCAGCTAACCCAAAAATAAATGAAGTTGGCTTGAAAGTAATTGTGTATAGAATTTGGGCAAAACAACCCCCAATATTAACTTTAAAAACAGCTCTAGTACACCAAGGTAAGTACCCTGAGTCTGAGTTTGTTGTCCCAAGTTCCTCCATTATAGTATCATCTTCTTCGTTATCAGAAGTTGTGCGAATTTCTCTGTCGTATATTGGAAAGGCAAGACTTTTTTCAATATCTTTATCTCCAGCATAGCCGAAAAAACTTATATAATAAGGTGTATTTTTGACTAAATTTGGTACAGTTACGGTAGCCAAGCCCTCATTTCTATTATCTTTTAACCAGTTACTACCACAACCGTCTCTACCACCAGCAACTCTAGAATCTTTTGGTATTGTGAAAAGGGTATCATTAATTGCTCCACAGTCTTTACCAGCACCTAACCCAACTTGGAAGTTTATGAACTCCAAAGACTCTTTCGACATAGTAGTTCCCTTTTTATTTGTGACCACTGCTATTATGCCAAAGTTATCTGTCTTACTTAGTTGTGTAATATCAAAACCAAAAGAGATTGATGTTTTAGTTCTCTTCATTTTTACTAATGTTATAGACAAGTCAGCTTCCGCGACTGATTTTTTTATTTCTATATTATTCTTTTTATCAATCCCAAGCGTAAAAGGCGCGAATAGGTTCACGGCTATGAGAACTATTAAGATGGAAGGGATGAGTTTTCTTATCATGTAGTTACCAAATGTTGAGCTCGTCTTCTAAACTATTGAATTGTTTAGGAGCATAGAACTCAGGTTTGATATTTAAGTTTCCATAATATGGATTATTCTTTGTCGCACTAGGGCCTGCGTATTTTGGATTCACCTTTTGTGCAGTACATTGCAGAGTTAAAGTATCAGCATGATCTATTAGATCCTGATTTCTTCTTACATCGTCGTTAATCATCGCGACTTCACCTGCAGTTTTGAGCTCTGGAGCTATTAGATAATATTGACGAAGCAGTTCTGCAAGCTGGTCTTTTTCTGCGTTAGTGTATTCCAATTCTTCTTCAACAGGGCAGATTTTCGGCTCATCGATAGGAGCTCTAATTGGAGGCAGCGGTGATATATCGTTGTTAGTAATTGGCGCAGGAGTATATCCACCACTGGCAGTATCATTTCCAGGAGTCGGAAGAGGTGTTAGTGGTGGGGTTATAGGGTTTACACCGCCTGTTATCGGGTTGTTGCCTGTATTTACATCCACTACTTCATTTGTCCCGTTATTGACAGTTCCACTGGTGTCTTCGGTAGTACCCCCACCCTGTTCTGTATTTGTATTGTTAACAGTATCCACCGCTTTCTTTTTTGACGAGCCAAGCAATGGTGCAAATAGTCTACTAATGGCTGTATCTTTTGTGCCAAAAATTTTGTCACTATTTTTAAACAAGAAGTATAGAGCAGCTACAAGCACAACGATCGCGATTATCGTTATGATTAGAGCTTTACTTTTTTTAGGATTATTTTCCATAAATTTCTTATTATTGGGATACTTTTATTAATGAATTATCTACAGGGGCGTAGTCTTTGATTACTTCTTCCCTACTTTTAATAATTGGCAGTGGCCTGTCGCTAACTGAAGACATAATCTTGCCGTTGTAATCCGTGTAAGTTACCTTTTCTTTTAATAGACATGCTGAGCTAAGAGTGGGGCCACCTTGCTTTCTCACCTTCTCATTTCTTCTTTTCTGGGCGGCAGCTATTATCTCATTTACTTTGATTTGAATTGCTTTTAGCTTGTCGAGATTTGGAGTTGCTTCGGCTAACAAATCTCTCGAGTCGGATTTGGCCGCCTCAATCTCTTCTATATAGTCAGGTATATTCTTTGTCAGATTCAAGCCCTCTTGTGACATCTGCAAGTATTTACTGTTCCCGCTCCAGTAGTTTTGCATAGGACCAGATAGGCCGTAAGTTGCATCTATTGATGCCTCAAAGTCATCTAAGGTTGCCAAAAGTTTTACGGGGTCGAGCCCAGTATTCTCTGGAGAAATCATTCTCAAAATAGAATCTCGATCTTTTCCAATAGTGTTGGCTATAAATATTGGGTCGAGTGGTCTTTTACCCTTTAACATATCGTCTCTTATTTTTTCGTTCTTTAGTCTAATTCTCTCATTCTCTGCCTCTATGACAGCCCTCTCTTTTTCGTTTTGTCTTCTTTCCTTTATCTCTTTAAACTTCTTTCTCGTTTCGTTCATTCTCGCCGTAGGACTAATAATAATGGCCAATCTCTTAATGAATGATAGTTTCTTTTTAGCAGGAACTTCTGGTACCGGCTTAGGATATTCGTAAGCACCCTCTGGAGCATATTCAAATTGTTGTCCTCCCACATCTCCCACGTCTCCTATACCTGTTAGGGTCTCCAGATACGCGTCTATCGCTTCTTTGGAGTTCTCTCTCCAATTTGGATTCGGGCCCGGGATACAATAATCAAGCTCGCCAAGAGCAGGCAGTACGTCGGCAATGACTGATCTATAGATACCCATTGCATCTATGTAGTCGTATTGATTTTGAATAACACCTTTTTTGATTAGCACTCCGTCTTGGTCGTAAATATTACCAAGGTCTTTTGTGATATCAAAACCATCATCTTGTATATACGCATGGGAACTATTCGTTACTCCACCTCCACTAGTTGCTGTAGGTGTAGTGAAGCCATTACCAACATTTACTCCAGTTGTAGTATTTGAAGCTATTATTCCTTCTCCGTATGGAGTATCTTCTACCATTACATATCCATCCTCATCGAATCTTATGTTTCTCGTTATCTCTTCACCAACAGAAGTCCCAGAAGGGATATTTAATGCTGGATTTAGTCCAGCAAGTCCTCCTTTACTTGTAAATTTGCCAAGTATCATAGTGAAAAAAGCGTTTAGGGCATCGTTCATTGTCCGCACTAATGTGAGCTGATTCTCTGGTGTATTTATGTATGTATCAACTTTAGCTTTTATAGTACTACCAGGGGTAACCGTCTCATACACTAGGCATTTAGTTTTAGATAAAGAGGCATATTCTTCCGAAGCAAACCATTCTTCTGGGGTTGAATACATAGAAGCGTCATAATTATTGTCTGGTTTTGCCCACTCCTTGCAGACCTTTTGCGGTCTATACCCTTCCCCTTCTACTAACTCCGCCTTCGCCTGCTCCTTTGCGTCTGCTTGTTTGTCGATAATATTATTAGCATTATTTGCCGCAAAGCCGAACGGGTTATTATTATCATCTTGAGTTAGCGAATACCATGCATCCCACGGACGTTTTCCACCTGCGGAAAAATCATTCGCAAAATCATCAACGGTTTTTCCTGGTGCGAGGTAACTGGTAAGATTTTGTTTTGTTGATTCGGCAAAGTTTTTAGATGCTTGCTCTGTCGATATTGCACCTCGAGCAAAGTCCTGACCATATGGATAATTAATACTACTACCTGCACCTTTAAATAGTCTTGTTTCTTCTGCTAAGATTCCCCTTTCTATATCGTCCATATATTTACTTACATTTTTGACATAGAATGGATCTCCACTAAATCCAGTATTTATCCAACTCATGGTGTGCTTGGTCATTGCTGAGAGTTGATTTTTCGCAAGTTGAATTGCGATACCGTTTAAGCAGTTTTCTCTGTATTCTTTTTGCACTCTCTTTCTTTCGTCGTCTTTATCTTTTGCAAGTTTATCCTCCGCTGCTTTGTCCTGTCTTTTCTGCACACCTGCGTCATTTGCATCTCTTGCCGTTATAGTCTCTCTTCCAACGTCCTCTAATGCATCACCAGCTGCATTTCCAAATCCTGATCCAGGTGAAGTGACTGTTGCAGCTAAAGCTGTTTTGACGACATCTACTACTACAATAACTACGTTATCTTTCACCTTTTTTGCTAGTTGTTTTTTTACAAAGTCTTCTACGGCCTTTTTCGCCTTGCCTATTAATTTACCGGCAACCTTCTCCACAGCTGCAAGTACTTTGTCCGAAACCTTGTTTACAATACCAGTACACCCAACAACTTGGGATAGTAGCTGAGGGTTCAAGAAATCTTTAACTTTTGGTTTAAATGGGTTGTCACCCTTATTTGGATTGTCGTAGTTTAGAGGGGTAGATGCTTGGCCCGTAGGAGTCGTAAAACCGTTTGTCGAGATAGCGGCATATGTCTGTAATGGTAAAACAGCTTCCACTAGGAATAAAGCGATGATTAAAGTTGAAACGATTTTTCTTGTAATTCCTTTATTCATAATAGATTTATCCCTTATAGTATAACATATTATTGGTCGGCAGTAAGTTTATCTACATCATCTGTCAGAGCATCGCTGTATTTTTTATAATTTATAAATGATTTTATGCCATTTAATGGGTTGCCGAGTAAATCCGTCATATTGGCAACAATCTGCCCTACCTTTTCATAGTTATTTGCTAGACTTATATGAGTATTTACCAAGGTATTGGGTACTGGGACCTTTATAAATTCAGCCCCGAAAGCTTTGTATGCCTTTGATATTGAGTTTATTTCTTTTATGGCCTTTGGGTCATTGTTTTGTAGTCCTTGATTTATAAAGGTCAGCTCGTCGCCAATATTTTTATCACTATACTCTATTACAAGATTGATAAATGCTCCGTAATAGTCACTAATAGTATTTGGGTTAGATTCTACAACCTTTACCGTCTTCCTAGTGTATATATCGGCAATTGGTTCGGCTTCTATGTCCTTCCCTATTGCTTCTGAAACTGCTTGAATTGAAGTCTGGTCTAGAGCATTACCTTGCTGTAGTGACATAATAATAGAGAAGAAATCTCTTGATAGTGCTTCGTTTTCTGATACTGGCTTGGTATTATCTACTAATTCTGGATGAGCCTTTGCGATAGTAGCCCGCTTTGCCAGGATAAACTCCTTATTTTCGGAGCCACTTTTTGTGGGATCAAGTCCCCATAATGATTCCTCCCAGTCTGGGATACCGTTTTCGTTGGCATCTTTCTCTACCAAATCTTTTACAATGAGCGCAGTCGGCGACTTTCCTTTACCTACCTTATTCTTTATAAATATTACCAACTTATAGATACCAAAAATTAACGAGACACCTATCACAATAGTTGCTACGCTCACTATAAACTTCTTACTCGGTAGGTATTCCTTATCCATTTATACGAATATTATACAATCAAAATCTAGAATATCCTAGAGATATTTAGATAAATATACAGTTACGGTAAGCCATATTGCAAGTGGAAGGTCCTCTGCACGAGCGCTTTTGCCTATATTTAACTTTTCGAACACTTCATCTATTGCATCTATAGGTGCTAGTATTTCAAGATTCTTCCTCAAAACTTTGCGCTTGTGGGCAAACCCTGCTTTTATGACTTCAAAGAACTTTCTATCTAGAGAATTAGCATGAGTACTATCAATATCAGTGATAGCGATAATTGCGGAGTCAACTTTCGGACTCGGAGAAAAAAATCTTTTTCCAACCTTCATGATATATTTTGGTGTGCCGTATAGTTTCACACTAAGAGATAAAATACTCTCCTTTTTATCTCGAGCAACTATTCGCATAGCCACTTCTTTTTGCACTAATAGCACCATAACCCCCGGCTTCTCATTTCCAGATAAGAACTTTTTAAATATCGCACCAGTAATATTATATGGAATGTTTGCAATTATTTTGTATTCTCCAGATCCAAGTTTGTAGGACGCTGGTTCAAATTCCAGACAATCCCCCTCTATTAGTTCAAGTTTTTTATTTTCTATTTCGTTTTTAAATTTCTCTTTTAAAAATGTGACGAGCGCACGGTCTTTCTCGATGGCGATAACTTTCGACGCCTTTTCTAAAAGTTTTGCAGTCAATGCTCCTTTACCAGGACCAATTTCAAGAACTACATCGTTTGCATTTAAATTCCCCGCCTCGCACATAGCGCGCAAAGCCGGTTCTGATTTGAGAAAATTTTGGCCTAAAGATTTTTTCGCTTTATGAATCATAATATTATAAGTACACCACTCTCTCGCCACTTTTTGGTCCACCTTGGTCGAAGTCTGTCAGATGCTCTGGGATATCATAAATAAATTCACTCGGAGTATTTACTTGCTTACTTCCAAAAATAGTACGAAGCGACGCGTAAGAAAGGAATAATTTGTGTCTTGCACGCGTCAGAGCTACATAGAAAAGCCTCCTCTCTTCTTCAGAATCTTCTTTTGATTTTCCGTCGCTTCGTGCATGAGGGAAAAGATCTTGCTCCATTCCAGTGACGAAAACATATTTGAATTCAAGCCCTTTTGATGCATGTACTGTCATGAGCCTCACACCCTGCCTACCGGCAGGCAGGCTTTCTTTGTGCATAAGTGTATCTTGATCACTTGCTAAAGAAGCATCTTCAAGCAATTTCTCTATTCCCTCACCTTGGTGCATAGAATCATACTTGGTGGCTAGGGTCACCAATTCCTTCATATTTTCCAAGCGTTCTTGCTCGTCACTTGGTCCATGCGCTAGTTCATCTTCAAGCCCAGTTTCTTTTATTACATACTTTATAGATTCGGATGGAGTATGGGCGTCTGTGTATTCGCGGATTTTATCGAGAAGTAAATAGAATTTATTTATTTTCTCTTGCATCGCAACTGGCAAGTTTGTAGTATCACCAGCAAACAATTTCGCCAATGTTACTTTACCTATACCACGGGTTGGTGTGTTTATAATGCGTTTAATATCCGAGAGGCTTTCTCTGTTGTAAGATGCGCGAATATAAGAGAGTAAATCTTTCACTTCTCTTCTCTCAAAGAATTTAATACCCAAAACTTGATATGGTATGAGCCGGCTAAGCAATGCTTCCTCTAGGACTCTTGATTGAAAGTTTGCTCTATATAGTATTGCTATATCTTCTGGTGAGTTACTTTTCAATAACTCTTGAATTGATTCCGCTACAAATTCTGCCTCCACTGCCTCATCATAAGCTTCGTATATACTAATAGTATCTCCAACGTTATTTTCTGTGAATAGTGTTTTGTCTACTCGATATTGGTTCTTCTTTATGACACTATTTGCTGCCTCGATAATATTCTTGGTCGAGCGATAGTTCTGCTCGAGTATTATAACTTTTGCATTCGGGTAATCTTTCTCAAAGTGAAGCATGTTTTTAATATTTGCTCCGCGCCAGCTATAAATATTTTGATCAGTGTCGCCCACGACGCAAATATTCTCGTCCTTTCCAACTAATAACTTTGTCAGTTCATATTGGACTTCATTCGTATCTTGATACTCATCTATGTGAATATATTTCCATCTCTCTCGATAAGTTTGTTTTATTTCTGGATATTTTTTTAATATTAAAACTGTCTCAAGTAGTAAGTCGTCAAAGTCTAAAGCTTTTTCTTCTTTTAATCTTCGCTCATATTCACGCCAAATGCTGGCTACAATACTTCCCATAGCGCTACTAGCGTTCTCAGTATATGTATCACAAGAGATAAAGTCACCTTTGGCTTTCGATATAATACTTTTTATCTTTCTAGGTTCGTACTGCTTTGGATCAATATCGCGAGCCTTCATGGCATCTTTAATGATAACTAGGGCATCATGTTCATCAGCAATAGCGAAGTGCTTTGTTAGACCTATAAGATGGGCATTTTCTTTTATAATATGGACTCCGAGAGAGTGGAAAGTTGAAAGAAAAGGCCCACCTTCACTTGTGCCATGTTCTCTATCTTCGAGCAATGAATATACTCGATCGCGCATTTCCTTTGCAGCTTTGTTGGTAAAAGTTAGGGCAAGAATCGAACTTGGGTTAACTCCCTCGTGAATTAGGTGAATTATGCGATGAGTAATAGTCTTTGTCTTACCTGCCCCTGCCCCTGCTACAATCAAAAGAGGCCCCTCCGTATAGAGTACTGCCTCTTTTTGTTTATCATTTAAGGACTCTAGATAATTCATAAGAGCCTATTGTAACATTTTTCCAAATTATTCTTCTTTACCTATTTCACTCATTATTTCTGCACTCTCTGCCCGTAATTTCTCAGCTTCCTCGGACACAATTGCATCAATAGTCGGTACTTTCTCGGACAGATATGTGAACATTATCTCTGGATCAGGGTTTTTCTCTATTAATTTCTCGAAAGCATCTTTGTCTTCATCATTCATGATATCAAGTACGCGAAGCATAACTTCTTGGTAGACTATTGCCCCCAATTTCTCCATTGCTTCTTTTTGTTTTTCAACAGGTAGAGCATCTATCCCTAAAGTTTTTATTATATTGTCGTTTATTTCTGTAAACATAATTTTATTACTATTAATTAATAATATCTATCCTAATTTATCTGAATGGATTACGGACTACAGTTGTCATGTCATTATATCCTAAAACTCTCCTAAGTACATCACTGGTTATCTGCCTGTTGTATTCACTACTTGTCTGCCATAGGCCATATCCAGGGGCGATGCTAGTAGTCGGGGTATTACCACTATAATTGGATATATTTTGACTTGTGTTTATAGATCTTGCAATTTGATTGTCCCAGTTTACGTTGCCTTTGACTCCATAGAGTGTTCCATCATCTGCTTGGTAAACTTTCTTAGTAATACGTTCTATATAAGACTCCATTGTCTCGTTACCAATCGGTTTGTCATTCGCAAGAGCTTCTTCAATTTTAGGAACTAACTTTTCATAGGTTTTCGATAGACGTTCAAGCTCGTCGTGGTGAGTAAATTTATAATTATCATTTAAGACTCCTTTTTCTACTAGTTGGTCAAGGTTCTCCTTTGATATAGTAGTTCCGTCTACTAGTTTAGTAGTCTCGTTGATATTGTCTTCAAAGAAGTTTTTAGCTGGGATTTTACTTATAGTATTCCACTCAGGGTGAGCAACTGGGTCGCGGAAATATGTCGTTGTTATGACGTTCTCGTTTTTGCCGTCTGTATATTCTACTGCTTTATTGCTTTCGCCAAAGAGTCCTTGCAATTCACGTTCCTTGTTATAGTCTTCGTACGAAGTAAATTTCACATTATGATCTTCAAATGTGTCATTTACAGATTTATTCCATTCATCGTATTTTATTCCATCTATAGTGTTGTCGTCTGGCTTGTCTATAACTACATTTGAACGGCCAAATGTTTCCCTCACATCCTTCACAGTTTCCAAGTGTCTAACATCTTTTTCTATACGGTCAATATCTATATTCTTCGGACCGTGTTCAACGTTTATTATATTATCTATTTTCTGACTGGCTAGAATTTCATTTGAAGCGACGTTTGTCATTGGTACTTCTTTTGTGAATCCGTTATCGATCATCTCGCTAGTATTTGATGGACCGACTCCTACTGTGCCGAGCGTACTTGCTCCTCCAATGTTGAAGTCGCCTTGCAGAGGACGAATCACGCCTTCATTACCAGTGTTCCAGTTGCCCTTTAATGGTTCAATTGGTGGGTTAGTCTTTATCTCATCTATTTTTGGAGTTGTTGAAGCTTCAGTGGGTGTCTGAGTATTTTCATCTAAATATGGATGAGTTGATTTGTATTCATCTGGTAAGTCGGAAACCTTAACTCCTTCTGGTAGTGCGTCTGGATCTGTTTGTGGGTGAGCCAGTTTGTATTCTTCAGTAGTCATATCAGAAGTTTTTACTCCTTCTGGATTTGTCTGTGGGTGCATCTTCTCATATTCTGATTGAAGGTCTCGATCTACATCTACTCTTCCAGAGTGGTCGCCATCAATCATCCTACCTCCATATACTTGACTGACATCTGAGTCAGTTCCTTGTTCTAATAGAGTAGTAGTTCCTTCTTGGTGGAAGGATACATTTCCGTCTGTGTCTACTTCAAACTTCGAACCGAGTTTCATAATTGCACTTTCTGCATCATCTCCCGGCTTGAACATGCCGTACTCGATAGCAAGTCGATCAGCTTTCATGCTTAATATATGTTGTACGCTCGGCGGAGCTTGAGTTACATCTGGATATTCTGCTCTCAGTTTATCTTGAAGTTCAGATATTGTCTGGATTGCTCCATGACCTTTTAGGACATCAGCTTCTACTACATTATGAATATTTGTATTTACTTCCGGTCCATCTGGTGTAACTGTACCATTGTCAGGTTGTATCGCATCATGATGCCCTCCTCCATCCATAGCAAAGTGGGATAAGGCACCCGCTCCAGCACCAATAGCAATACCCACACTCATTTTAAGTATCATACGATTACGCAACCTCTTTCTACTTGCATCTTCGATACTTTCAGATCCACTCTCATATTTTTCCAACTGCTCCACCGTCATCTCACCTTTTGCGAATTCTCCTTGTAGTTGTGCTGTTTTTATCTCCTGTTGTCTTTTGAATTCTGCATCCTTACCTCGTTTCAACCAATCTATTCCTTTGACGAGTGTCGCGCTGATTCCACCTATGGCCATACTTCTACCAAATTTAATAGCTGCCAATCCTCCAAGTGAATAAAGTGCAGCTGCAGATCCTATCGCTCCAGCAGCAGCTGGTGCCAAGAATAGTGCGGTACTGAGTGCTACCCTTTTCCATTTTGGCTTTATACTCATATAGCCTCTCACGAGCTTTTTCCACAAAGCAGGTTTCTCTACTTTAGCGTCAATTATTTTTTGACGTTCTTCTGGCATAGTCTTGAGTATTATTTCTGTAGTTTTGTACTCAGTTAGAGCTTTTTCTAATTTCTTACCACTTAGTCCAGTCGCTTTTAGTTCTATCCGTTTTTTATTGAGCATGTCATTATACATCTCAGTCTTGGCTCTATCGTATGACTTTTTTGCCTCCTTGTGTTTTTCGGTAGGGTAAACTCCTTCAGGAGCGATCTTCTGTTTATTATCACTTCTGAATACATTTAGAATTGAGTTCTTTATTTTTGCTATTTTTGTCCGTTTACGAGTTTCCTCTCGAAGTTTTAAAGATTCTTTTATAAATTTATTACGCGCGTCGTTGACTTTTTGCTCTGGAGTTCTCAAATCTTCTTCCATACCCAGACTCTCACGCACAGCATTTGCCTGTTCTTTTGTAGCGCCTTCTGCAATGACTCTATCTATGGTCGCTTCTTTTTCTGTCTCCTGTGAGGCTTCTTTTTCGGTTCTGATTTTTTCGTTGGCTTCCCTAGTTGCTCCTCTTGCATCTCTTGCTTTTTCATTAGCCTCGTACGTCTTTGTATCAGCCTCGAGTTTGCTTTGGGTTTCAGCTATAAGTTTATCAACTTCGGCTAAGGTTGTAGGCATTGATTCTCTGTTCATATATTATTTCTTATTTAATTGGTTGAATCTTTCTTCGACCCTCATTTTATATTGTTCAGTTGCTTGATTATAAAGCCTCGTCGCCTCGGTGTACCCCTTTATGTCATTGGCGATAACCTTAAAATCTGGACTCAGTATTTTATATATAGCATCTTCTGAATCTATATTGACTCCCTTATCGTCGCGTATTTCTTTTACATTCTTTATAACTTTTACAAACCCAAATGGGTTGAATTCATAAAATCCTTCATTCTCTCTAGTCCCATGTAAATATTTGGTTTTACATTCGTATTCATTGGTGTTTTTTAGACGACGCAAATCAATAACTTCACCCAGGTCTTTATTTCGGAGTTCTTGTAGTACATAGTCGTTTGTAATTCTGCTGGCCGCATAGTAGAGTAGTGGTTTTTCTTTTTTATCGAGCTCAAGATCCATTTTTTCCATTCTCAATAATTCTACTCTCGCTCTTTTTATTGATTTATTGAGTCCGAGCACCTTTAAAAGTCTGAGCCCACTTGTGTTTGCCAGTTCGTCCTCGGCTCTCTTTTTATTTGCTTTTAGTAGCGCAATATTGTCGGCCAATCTCTCTCTTATATTAATATTTTCCTCCGGTTTCTCTTTTAATCCTTCTTCAGCGACGAGTTTTTCTCGGAGTTTCATGAGTTCTGCTAGCTTTTCTTCACCAGCTTTTATTTCATAAAGCTCTTTTTGCCTTTCTGCATCGTCTTGTTTTTCCTCCGCTTCCTCTTTTTGTCTTTCAATATCATCTTGTGCTTTTTCAGCTTTCCACTTTTCCATTACAGACTTTGTGTATCCAAGTATCTCTGTCATTTTCTCTTCACTTAGTCCTACGATCTTCTCTTTTTTCTCCGCCTTCTTTTTCTCTTCCTTTTTGTCAGTTTTTTCTTCGGTCGTAGCCGTTTTAGTTTCAGGAGTTTTCTCCACCTTACCTTTTCCTGGCTTCTTTTTTGTCTTATTATCTGTCGCCTCATTTGGCTTGCCTGCCATGTACTCTCTGTATAACTCCTCTGCCTTATTTCTATCAATCTTCAGTTCTCTCGTTAAGACTGCAGCATTAACATAACCAAGGTCATTATCTATTCTTTTTACATCATCTACACTTCCGATAACGACTGGTTTAGTCTCAGGGACAGTTTGCTTTGGTTTTGGGATAGTCTTATTTTCAACCACAGGATCTTTTGCTTTCTCGAAAACCTTTTTTTCTTCTACTAGGAATTCTGTACCACTACCAGAAAGGAAAGCCTGCATGCCTTCTATAGACATATTCATACTACCTCCGTGTTTTTTTGTCAGGTTCTTAAAGAAAACTTTACCGTCTTTAATATCTAAGATTTCGTAGGTAGTCACGGGGCCTTTTACTCCACCTGTTCTAACTTTAACTACAGACCCTTTTTTTATTTCTTCAAACTTACTTTGTTTTTCTTTTCCACCTTCATTTTTCCCTGGGAGATTTTCCCTTACTCCATCTGCCAAGTCCCAGAGATTTATCTCAACAGTTTCCCCTTTGTCATTTTTTAAAACTATAAAGTCGTCATTCCGACGTTGAACTACCCCTTCTATAGAGTATTTTGAGCTTTTTCCATCAACATAGTCATTTATTTCTTTTGTCCAATCACCCACTTTGAATATCGTGTCTTTACCTAGAGGCATTTCGTTTGGGGTGAATTTCCTGTCTAATTTCAGCGGTAAATTCTTTTCAAAAGCGTGATCAATATTATTTAAACTTTCTGTGTTTATCCTAATCTTTTCATCTATTCTTTGTCGTTCACGAGTATCAGTAGTACCAGATAGTAATGCTTTATTTTTATTAATAGCATTTGTGAGTGCTTCTTTCATCCAGCCATAAGGGCTACGTTCGAAAGTCTCCATCTCTCTCATATTCCTCTCATCCCTTTTCTTATCACCAGATTTTCTTTTCAATATGTCTCTCCAATAATCGGCTTCTCTATATATTTCATTCTGCAACTTCAAATCTTCAGCATTAGGTGCTTTTTTTTCTACAACAACATTACTTTTGAGTTCATTTTTTCCAGGCATGTTCCGTTTCTTTATTATATCATTATTACTTGTCCCTGTAGACTCATCAGGGTACCCACTGAATAACTTTTCTACTAATTCTTTAGTGAATGTCTTTTTTCCAAGATAGTCCAGAGTTTTCTCTGCCATTCTTGCATGGCCTGGATCCATAAAAACTTTCGATTTTAAGTGCTCCATATACTCCCCTGATCTAATATATTTTTTCTCCTTCTTTTCTTCAGGGCTAAACTTGCCTAAATGTTCAGACTTCTTTTTCTTCCCCGGATTAGCATCCAACAAAATCGAGTTGTAGTCTCCAACCTCCCTTAGCTCAATAAGAGGACTATCTACGTTTAGATCGCCTCCAGTTTCAATATTAACAACAGGATATCTTTTTTCTCTAGCTTTGTTTTGTAGGGCAGGAACAGACTTTTTTTCTGCCTTTTCCCTCGCTTTCCTTTCTTGTTTACTTATTTTGTTATCTTCATTAGAATTGCCACCACCCCCGTTTGAAGTGATTGCACGTAGAACTTCTTTCCATGGTTGTCCTGACATGTGTTCCATTATACAACACACCTACCCCACTTGTCAAATCCTAAATCTGTGTTGTACTATAAGGGTAGAAACAGTCTCCAAGTGGTCCTGTGTATTACTCCGTTGACTAACTGCCCCATCTGGGCTACCCTTGTAAATAAGGACTAATCCAGTCCCAAACTACCGAAAAGAATGTAAAAGCCATATTTTACGGCCACTCCGAGACGATCGTAGCAATCACACTAACATTACTTATACAATTACAGCCCTCGCTCACGCGGTCGTACTGTAATTCCCAAAGGGGGTGATATAGTGTGGTTAATTTATTTAGGCTTATTTTACTCAAAACAAAAGATTCTAATGGTGATTTTGGTTGCCCAAATAACCATAAGATGAAAATATCCTTATTTATCAAGCCTTTAATGCTAAAGGTCTGTTTGTTTGCATTTATATTTATATATATATTAATGAAGCCAAGTCATACAAATGCTGGCTTTTTCTCTAACTTAATTACCAAGATAGTTGGCCCAGAAACTCAAGCTTCAGAGATACCTAATGAGGAAGAAAGTATAATTCACAACTCTCAAAATGTACCCCTTCTAGAGTCTTCGATTAACCCCGATCTTAAAAATATTAAAGATGAACCCCCAGTTATAGCACTAAATGAAGCACTCCTATCCAACAATGGTGCACTCGGAGTTGATTCTGAGCTTGAAAAATATGACTCATCTGTTAAAATTACGACTTATATTGTTAAAAAAGGAGACACACTAGAAGGTATAAGTAATAGGCTTAAAGTCCCTAAAAGCACCATTATTGCCTCAAATGCTGACCTAAAGAAAAGCGACCTACTAAAAATCGGCCAGAAACTAACTATTCTTGCAATAAAGGCTACCGATAAACCGATAGACGACAAAACTAAAAAGGAAAATAAAACTAAACCAGTTGATACAGAGAAAGTAGTTATTGAAAAAGAAGAAAAACAAATAAACGACACAGCTCTCACTCCTACTACCCCAATAGTTGAACCACTTCCACCTGTTACACCTCCAAGTACTCCTGTTGTCATTCCTAACCCAATGAGTAATATTCCTGAAGAACCAAAACAAGAAAATACACCTACTGGTCAACCGACAGGTACTATAAGTGGAGACTATATATGGCCATTCCCTGTTGGCATAGGCCGAGTTTCCCAAGGATTGCATGCTGACCAGGCTTACGATTTTGCCGCACCGAAGGGCACTCCTATATATGCAGTTCAGGATGGTAATGTTTTGATTGCTGATAAAAGTGGTTACAACGGTGGGTATGGATTGTATGTTGTGATTGATTTTAATGACGGTCGCCAGGCGATATTTGGTCATATGAGTAAAGTAGTTGCGGTTGCAGGGCAAGATGTAAAGAAGGGTGACATCATCGGCTATGTAGGATCAACTGGTAAATCGACTGGCCCACATCTTCACCTCGGTTTCCATGGAGAACTTCGCAACCCATATATTGGACTTAAAATTAATGATAAAGACTTAGAAATAAATGAATAAAAAATTTATACCAATTTTAATAATGTTTTCATTTTTCATTAGCAGTCCTTTTGTTGTTTCTGCTGAGCGATTAATTAGTACTCCGACTCTTATCACTCCAGAGACTGCTCCACACTCAGCTAAACCCAAGTCTAGAAAAGTAGTCAAAAGAAATCTTAAATTTGGAATGGCCGGTAGTGACGTCCTCGCATTGCAGAAATTTCTAATTAAAAAAGCTACAGGCCCTGCTGCTATCGCTCTTGCTCAGAATAAAGCTAATGGTCGTTTTGGGCCACTGACAAAGAAAGCTCTCGAGGAATTCCAGAGAGCCAAAGGGTTACCGATAGACGGTATTGCCGGAGCAAAAATTAGAGTACTCTACAATTCATAAAAAATCCCTCGACAGCGAGGGATTTTTTATGAGCTTCTCGGTCTGTATTGAAGTGCTTCGAGGATATGGCCGGAAGTTATAGCTTCGCTACCTTCGAGATCTGCGATAGTGCGGGCGAGTTTGATAGTGCGATGATATGCTCGAGCGGAGAGTTGAAGTCGCTCAGCAGATTCATTTAATAATTTTTTAATTTCAGGGGTAATCGGTGCATATATCGCGAGCTCTTTTACATTCATTTCGCTATTTGTATTTATTTTTCTTGGGGCAGACTTGAATCTCTTTATTTGTATGTCGCGAGCTCTCTTTACTCGACCTTTTATAGTAGATGTCTTCTCTCCCGATGGTTCTTCGCTTGAAAGTTTTTCGTAGTCTACTGCCCCAACTGTGACCCAAATATCAATACGATCCATAATAGGCCCCGAGAGTTTCCTAGTATATCTATCTAAGTCGCTAGGCTTACAAATACAAGCCTTTTGCTTGCTACCTTTATTTCCACATGGACAAGGGTTCATAGCAGCAACCAGAATGAAATTTGACGGGAATATTGCTGATCCTCGAGCGCGCGATATAGATACTATATTGTCTTCGAGTGGTTGGCGTAGAGATTCTAAAACACGTTTTTCAAATTCCGGAAATTCGTCCAAGAAAAGAACTCCCTTGTGAGCAAGAGTAACTTCACCTGGTTTCGGAGTAGCCCCACCCCCAATCATCGATACATAGCTCGCAGTATGATGCGGGGCGCGAAATGGAGCCACTGTTACTAACTCATTATCCAATAGTCCTACTACAGAGTGGATACCTGTAATCTCTAAAATATCATTTGTATTAAGATCAGGCAGTATGTGGGAGAATACTCGAGCAAGCATAGTCTTGCCAGTACCAGGTGGTCCTGACATAGCGATATTGTGTCCACCGGCAGCAGCAATCTCGATACCACGTTTAGCACCTTCTTGTCCGCGGATATCAGAAAAATCTATCGAATTTTCTTTATTTGAATATATTATCTCTGTTTTTGGAGTCGGCGATAGTTTAATCCTCTCTTTTTCTAGTGGATTACCCTTCTTATCTTTTTTGACTTTGTAAATATGATCTATAACTTCTTTTAGAGTGCGTGCGCCGTATATCAAGATACCATCGACTAGTGCTCCTTCTTTTACATTTTGCTCTGGTAAGAAAATTTCTTTATATCCAAGTCGTTTTGCTTCTTGGACTAGAGGCAGTGCACCTTTTATCGACTGCAACTCGCCATTTAATGATAGTTCGCCTAGAAATATTCTCCCCTCTGGATCAAAGTCAATCTCCTCAGCTGACAATAAGTATGCAAGGGCAATAGCCAAATCAAAATACGGCCCTTCTTTTTTTAGATCGGCTGGGGACAGGGATATTACTATTTTCTGATTCTGATTTTTAGGAGATGCGAAGCCCGAATTCTTGAGAGCTGAACTCATTCTATCTTTCGACTCATCTACTGCTTTATCTGGTAGGCCGACGAGTGTAAATGCATGCAGAGTGTTCTTTGTAATATCAACTTCTACCGTGACTATTTTGCCTTTCAGTAAGTGGGTTTGCGCAGAATATGTCCTTGCAAATGACATATATTGATTAAATCATTTTATCTATACAATTCTTACAAGTTCTTGCTGCAGGGTTTGCATTTAATCTATCCTCTTCAATTTGTTTACCACAAGACTCGCACATACCATATATACCACTCTCTATTTTAGTTAGTGCGTCATTTATATCATCAAACCTAGCATCTAGTGCGCTAGTAGTAGCTGAGCGCTCACCGAAATCCTCTGTTCTATCTGCCATATCACTTTCATCTGCCTCTGGAGATGTCTGCTCTTCTGGAACTGCTTCCCATTCACCAGTTTCTTTATCAAGTTTACCGATCGAACCTAGTTCGTCTTCTAGTAGTTTCTTCTCCTCTTGTAGTTTTAATTTATATGTATCTGTTTTCATCCTATAATACTAACAATATGGGGAGTAATTGGCAATCTTATAATGGCTTGGTCGTGCGAGCTATTAGTCTAGTAACTATCTCTCTAATTGCATCCTGATTATCAGTGATTATTAGTGTGTTTTTATCTGGGAATATATAGTACAAAATATCTTCACCTGTCTTATCGTATAGGATTCGCGCGTCCTTATTATTTATTACTATATCAGCCCATGGTTTTTCAAAAAGTTCACTCTTCTCACCACTTACGTTTATATCAAATAATGCAAACATATCAGAGAGTATTGTCTTCTCCCAAGTAAGCATCGACGCATATGCTTGGTTATAATCTCTGATTTTTAGTATTAGGAATAAATGATTCCTGTCCGAATTCTCAGGTAAAGGGGTATAAACTCCTATCATGTACGACTCGTCTAGATTCCTCGTCAGAGCTTGCGGAGCACTTACTTTCATTAATGAGAGAAATTCACTGAGAGTTGTTAGCTTGGGCACCCCACCTACTATCTCTTTTAAGAATATTGATTTTATCGATCTTACTTTGTTTGGGTTAGACACCTCCTTGTTAATAGCAGTCGCTAACTCTACTTGGCTAGATATTTCTGTGACATCTATAAATACTTTGTCGTCGTATGATATCGGAGCTACGATTTCTACCACAGCTTGTGGGACAATGTTACTCTCTTTATTTTTTTTGATAATAAGATAGGAAGTTATTACTGCAACCGCAGTAAATACTAACCCTCCCAAGAGAAGTAGGGTTTTAGATAGCGGAGTACCTTTTGCTACTTGATAGACCTCTTCCCTCTCCCTCTTATCTTTTTCGGCCAGGGCTATCTTTATGATAGATGTCTCATTGTCACGTACAGCTTCAGCCATATCCGTAGTGTAGGTATGGATTGTTTTTACTTCGTTATTTAAGTTTTCAGGTTTTTTATTTTCCTCCATTTGGTTTAAAGAAGTTAGGGTCAGCTTCTTTGATGGATAAATTCAAACGTCCCTTCTCATCTACTTTTATTATCTTCACTGGAACCTTGTCGCCTTCCTTAAGAATATCAGAAACTTTTTCTACACGGAATGGGGCAATTTCAGATACGTGCACTAGCCCTTCTGTGCCAGTCGCTATTTTAACGAATGCACCGAAGTCCATAAGCTTTACTACTTCACCTGAGGCAAGGTCACCAACTGTGTACTCGTGGGTCATATCTTCAATAATTTTCTTGGCCTTCTCTGCTCCGCCATTTTTTCCAGTGATAAATACGGTACCGTCTTCTTCAATTGTAATTTCGGCTCCTGTCTCTTCACGAATTGCGTTTACATTCTTACCTCCTGGGCCGATAATCATACCGATTTGATCTTTCTTGATTTTGACAGTGAGTATCATCGGAGCGTTTGGTGAGATATTTGGGCGTGGTGTAGCTATTTCTGTTTTAATAGTTTCTAAGATTTTTAGTCTTGCTACTTTAGCACGAGTTAGAGCTTCTTTTAAAATAGAAGCTGGGATTCCATCTACTTTTACATCAAGCTGTATGGCTGTGATACCATCTGAAGTTCCGGCTACTTTGAAATCCATATCGCCGTAGTGATCTTCTGGCCCTTGGATGTCAGTGAGGAGTACGTATTTATTTTTATCTTTTTCATCTATCATTGCACCTATTGATATACCAGCTACCGGCGCCTTGATAGGCACTCCTCCATCCATTAAGGTAATAGTTGTAGCGCAAATTGATGCTTGGGATGTCGATCCGTTTGAAGCTACAGATTCGGATACAACACGTACTGTATATGGGAATAAGATTTTGTCAGGCATGACGGGAGTCAGAGCTTTCTCAACGAGGAAGCCGTGGCCCATTTCTCTACGACTCGTAGCACCGACACGGCCAGTCTCACCACTTGAATATGGAGGGAAATTATAATGATGCATGAATCTTTTCTTTGCAGAAAATTCTATGCCATCAATCGTATGCATACTCTCTGGTCCTGCAAGGGTAAGTACAGATAGGACGTGAGTCTCACCACGATAAAATATTCCCGAACCATGAAGGGAGGGAGATATTCCTCCAGCTTTCGCATAGAGTCCACGCACTTCATCTAGAGCTCTACCATCTGCGCGCGCGTTATTTAGAATAGCTTCGTTGTGAAATGCATGATCTAGATAATGATGCATATAGTCATGGGCAACATATTTTGATTGGATATCGTCCTTCTCATATTTCTCATCAATAGTATTTTTCCAAACTACTTCTGCCTCAGCAGTAATTTTCTTGCTGTCTTTACTGAATAATCCTTTATCTAAGATAGGTTTCACCTTTTCGTTAAAAAGTTCTATTACCTCACTCGGTGTTTCTAATTTAGGAAATAGAAGTTTTTCTTTACCAAGTTCTTTCTTTAGTTTCTTTTGAAATTCTTCCCACTTTGTAATTTCAACCATTGCAGTGTCAAAACATTTACCCATTTCTTCTTCACCAAGTTCAAATGCCATAGACTCGATCATATTTATAGTTTGTTCTTTACCACATACTAGTAGATCAAGATCATATACTGCCTCATCAGAGTTTGGAATATAATTATTTACTTTTAATGTAGAGTCGCCACGGGCTTTGCTTATATGTACTGCTCCAATAGGACCTTTCCATGGGATATCTGATATATAAAGCACTATAGATGCGGCGTTGATTGCTAGAGTTTTTGGGTCAGCACCGCCGATTGCAATGACTGTGATAATGACTTGGACTGCATTTTTTATGTGGTGGTCGAAAAGTGGGCGGATAGTACGGTCTGTCATTCGAGCTGCGAGTATGGCTTGGTCCGATGGTCTACCCTCTCGGCGCATGAATTGACTGCCAAGAATCTTGCCGGAAGCGTAGAACTTCTCTAAGTATTCAACTGTTAAGTTAAAAAATCCCGGGTTATTCTCTCCGCTTTTCGATATTACAGCCGTAGCCATAATTACTGTACCCTCGCACTCGAGCATGACTGAGCCATTAGCTTGCTCTGCTAAATCACTGAAAATAGCAGTAATCTTCTTACCACCGATTTCTACCTCGTATTCTTTCCTATGCATATATATATGAGCTCCCCTCCAGACCCTAGTTTTGAAACTCTGTATTGGTTTCAACTCTATCCGTCTGGAGAATAACTATTATTATCTACTAATACCGATAGCATAGCAGAAAGACACTATTTTATAAAGGGTCTAATTAACACTTTGACTTACTTTAAATTAAGGTATAAAGTGAAGAAAAAACAAACCTTTTAAATCTTTTAGCATGAAAACTATAACCGCAAATAATGTATCATTTATTGGATTCGGGTCACTCCCTATAGAGCAGGTATGTGCGTTAAGATTCTGTGGTCCATACCTTAAAGTTCTTTTAAAGATGCAGCACTTGTTGAAAAAATGCGTCGGGAAAAAACATGCTGCGATACTTACATATTTTAGTGGTAAAGGTAAACCACTTACCTACATTGAGTGTGCAATTACTGAAGTGAACAAGACTACTTTCAGTTACAATCACTCAAGAACGCATAAGCCAGGCAGTAAAGGTCCTCACATCTATACCGAGCTTGGCCATGGTAAGCGCACTGATCACTATGTAAGAAGTGATGGCTATTTAGTAAAAGTCTCAATTGATTTCGGCGTAGAGCACAATGTAAGTCCTATAGATGATGGGAATGATGGTAGTGAGGATAAATTATTACACTAAATTATTCACCGCTGAATTTAAAAAAGAACATCTCCGGATGTTCTTTTTTCTTATTAATATATTAGGTATTTTCTTGGATTTTCGGAGAGGTCGAGGAAGTCGTCGGCGACTTCTTTTAATTTCATAGAGGAGGACTTACCAAAAGATACTACTTCGACTTGAATACCAGAAGTACTCTGTAAATATTCTACCAGTGGTACAAAGTCACCGTCGCCAGCGACGAGCACTACTGCGTCGAGCTTTGGAGCCATTTTCATTGCGTCAACTGCGATACCTACATCCCAGTCGCCCTTTTTAGCTCCGCCAGAGAATATTTGGAGTTCTTTTGTCTTTGTTTCAATGCCGAGTTTAGTCAGAGCTTCGAAAAAGTTTTTTTCTTCTCCACCTTCTGATGTGATTACGTATGCTGTTGCACGTACGAGTTTGCGTCCTGCGACAGCATCTTTTAGTACTGCCCCAAAGTTTACTTTTCGTTTGTATAAATTTTTAGCGCTATGGTAAAGGTTTGAAGTATCTATAAATACCCCGACCCTCTGTTCTTTGTGTTTAATTATGCTCATGTATATATTGTATCAAAACAAAGTGTCCTCCGACAGGGGTCGGAGGACACGATGCTTAGGCTTTTAATAGTTTAGTTTGAGTTGCAAATCGTGTCTTGTCTGTCTTCTCTAGATGTTTTAGATGTTTTCGGCGATCTGCGACCATCTTGATTAGACCTCTGCGGGAGTGGTTATCTTTTTTGTGTTCCTTTAGGTGGACGGCAAGCTCATCTATCTTTTTACTTAGAATTGCTATCTGCACTTCGGGTGAGCCAGTATCTTTATCGTGAATTTGGCTTTTCTTTATAATATTCTGCTTTTTCTTTGTTGTTAACATACCCTTATATACTAGCACATTTTACAAAAAATTGCAAGCCCAGCCCCATTTCCTATTTGATGTAGATTAGTTATCCACATACTTTAGTTGACTAAAGTACTTTAGTTCGATAAAGTGGATATATGGAAGCCAGTTGGAGTAAAAAAGAGAATAATCAGTTTTTAAATGCTATTTTAGCCTTGGAATCAAAAGATGAAGCCAAGCGTTTTCTCCGCGATCTTATGACTTCAGGCGAAATCGAAGAATTTGGCAAACGCCTTGAAGCTGCTCGCCTACTCTCCCGCGATACTCAATATGCTTCGATTATAGAGCTAACTGGCCTATCCTCTACTACCATTGCTCGCATCTCCAAATGGCTCAAAGGTTCGCTCGGTGGCTATCGCCTTATCCTCTCTCGTATATCAAATCATCATCACAATCCTACCAAACTTGGGAAAGGATTGTCTTTGACGCGTAATTAAACTCTACACTTCGAAACCAACCCCTTCTTAAGTTTTCTTAGGAAGGGAATTTTATTATTTAGTATCAAAGTTTATGAAAAGAAAAATACAAATTGGCGTTATGGGGTCGGCAGCTGACTTAAATTATTCAAAAAAATTAGAAAATCTAGCTGAACAGATCGGTTATCTAGTTGCTAAAAATGGTGCAACTCTTATTTTTGGTGCGGAAAAAGATTACGATTCACTTTCTACTGCAGCTTGCCGAGGAGCAAAAAAGGCAGGTGGTTTGACTGTGGGTCTAACATATAATCGTGGGCTTGATATATTTGAGAAAGAAAATGTGGATGTTGTTATTTCAACAGGACTCGAGAGGGGTGGTGGTAGAGAAACAGCTCTTATATTGAGTTGTGACGGAATTATTACAATTGGCGGAGGCTCTGGAACACTTACTGAGATTGCAATTGCTTATCAAGCTAATATTCCAATTATTGCTATGAAAAATACTGGTGGGTGGAGTGATAAATTGTCTGGTCAGTACTTAGACGAAAGGAAAAGAATAAAAATTGAAGGAGTTGATAATCCAGAGGAGGCAGTTGAAAAAATACTCATTTTAATTAAGAAGAATAATGAATAAAAGATATTACATTAAAAATACCGCTCACCACACCCATCTTTTCTTAGAAGAGACTGGTTGTTGAAAGTACTTAATTTTCTACACTCAACCTCTTCCCAGAAGAGGTTTTTCTTTTAGGAAGAGATTGTTCTTTGAAAATTTAATAACTAAAAACAAATAAAATGAAAAAACTACTATTCATTGTTGGCACACACGGAAATGAACATTATTCTATTTCTGTGATTAAGAAGTTAAGGAAAGAATTTAAATCCTTTGACTATATTATTGGTAATCCGAAAGCTATAAAGACTAACGTTCGATTTATTGAATCTGATCTAAATCGTGTATTCCCGGGCAAAAAATGTGGTACCTATGAAGAAAAACGGGCTCTAAAAATATTCAACTACATGCAAGCATATGATTATGTGGTTGATATTCATGGGGTACCAAAACAAAAACATGAGCCATTCATTATCTTATGTAATGAGATCAATCGAGTAAACTCATTCAAACTTGCTGAGTTATTACCTATTCCAAAAACAGTAATATGGGAATCACTCCAAAGTAAAACTGGACCTTCCGTAAAATTGTTCAAAGGTGCGGGATTTGAAATTGAATATGGACTAAATAATATACCAAAGGCCAAATACGAACTCGAAAGAACCTTGCGTATTTTTTTAGAAAATATCAATATGCAAAAAACAAAATCTTATAAGAAAATTATCTATAGAGTTATTGGTAAGGTAAGCGAACTCCCCCATATACTTAATAGAAATATCGATAGTTTTAAACCAATAAAGGCGGAAACAACAGAGTACATACCCATTCTTCCTTATGCTTATAAACGCACAAAAGATGGCTGTCTCTTTGTGAATGTTGAAAAACTCTCAAAACAAAAAATTAATTGTTATCTTTCATCTTAAAAATTATAAATATGAAATACGTTGTTTCAGCAGACATTTATCTATTGCTTAAGAAATGGGCAAAGCAAAAAAGCTTTATCTTACCCACAAAAGAATTCTTTGATGAGTTAAGAAAGGAATTCTCAAATTACATGTTTCAGATATTTCCTGACTTTGAATTTATTTCAGAAGAAGAAATTTTAGGTCATATGCAAATGGTTACAGAAAGTAGCAACTTACCTTGTGTGTCGCTTGATCCAGTATACTTCCCTTGTGATTTTTCAATTGAACTTACCAGAAAGATCGATTTGCAAGGCGTGAATAAAGGATTACAAAGTCGCTTTGGAAGTTATTCACTCTTAAAGCAGTTGAACCAATTAAAGTCACATGGAATTAAAGAGGTGTGTTTGGTGGACGATGTAATTTTCTCCGGTGTTTTTATGATGAGAGTGTTTAAACTACTTTCTCGTATTGGGATTCGTGTCCCGATTATTTGTGCTGGGATAGGGATACAAAATGGAATTAATCTCGTTCTCAATCCATATGTTAATCCTAAAATAGAAATTCACTGTTCAAAAGTCTATAATGAAGTTATTGACGAAGTTTGTGAAAGAGATTTCTATCTTGGAATTCCATTTTCTGGACGTTCTTTAACTGGTAGTAAAAATATAGGGTTGCCTTATATATTACCATTTGGTGAACCGGAGGAGTGGGCTTCTATTCCTAAGAGTTTCCGCAAAGCATTTTCAAGATTTTGTATAAATCAAACAATAATTTTGTTTAAAGAAATAGAAAAATCTTCAAGCAAGGCTATTAATTGTTCTGATATAGAACGAAAGGTTATAGGCCAACCTGAATCTGGAAGTTATATAGATTTCTTGAAAAGTATATCCATTTGAGGATTAATAGCTACTTTAGTTAACTAAAGTAGCTATTTTTATTACAAAATGTGGTAAAATTATTGTGCGACACTCCAAGGGTGTGTAGGCATAAATATGGCTACTAATAAATTAGAACAATTAAAGAGAGAATTTTTAGAACATATAGAAATTGAAAAAGGCCGAAGCTTGAAAACGGTGGAGAATTACGACCACTATATTACTCGATTTTTAGAGTTTTCAAAGGCTAAAAATCCGGAAGATATAGATAGCACGTCGGTGCGCGAGTTTCGGTTGTGGCTCAATCGCCAGTCTATGGGCAACAACAGAGCCACGGGCAAAACTGTTTCAAGAAAGACACAGAATTACTACATGATAGCTCTTCGTGTTTTCTTGAAGTATTTAACTCGCAAAAATATAAAATCAATGTCCGCGGAAGAAATAGATTTAGCCAAAGTGCCCGAGCGTCACCTTGATCTTATTTCTAGTAGTGAGCTTACTCGCCTTCTCAAAGCTTCTCCGGGTGATGACATAAAATCTCTGCGCGATAGATCCATTCTTGAACTTTTATTCTCTACGGGTCTTCGTGTGTCTGAGCTTTGTTCACTTACTAACGATATTGATTTTACTCAAGGTGAGTTCTCAATTCGTGGTAAAGGTGGCAAGATAAGAGTTGTATTTATTTCGGAAGAAGCGCGTGCGACTTTGAAAAAATATCTGGCTCTGCGGAAAGATATGTCTGATGCACTTTTTGTCCAACTTGGAAGTGAAATGAAAGATAATAATGATATCAAACCTCTAGCTCGGCGCTCGATAGAACGCATTGTTAAACAGTGTGCGATCAAAGCTGGAATTTCCAAAAAAGTTACTCCACACGTGATTCGCCATTGCTTTGCCACTGATCTACTCTCAAATGGTGCTGACATCCGCTCAGTGCAGATGATGCTCGGCCATGCGAATATCGCCACTACCCAGATCTATACTCACGTGACAGACTCTCAACTCCGTGATGTACATAAGAAGTTTCACGGTAAGTCTAAATAGTATGAAAATAATTTCTTGGAATGTAAATGGAATACGGGCAGTACACAAGAAAAACCTTTTTGTGCCATTTGTGAATAAGTACAAACCGGATATTATTTGTTTACAAGAAACAAAGGCCGAGCAACACCAGAGTGAAGTCGATCTACCAGATTACGAAGAGTACTGGAACTCAGCTACAAAGAAAGGTTATAGTGGTACAGCTATATTTACTAAGACAAAACCTATTTCAGTTACGTTAGATATTCCGAAAGAAATTGCAAAGAAATATAAAAATTTAAGTGATAAATATGGTAATGCAAATGCCGAGGGGCGAGTAATAACGGCGGAATTCAAAGATTTTTATGTTGTCACTGTCTATACTCCAAACGCGAAAGATGATCTTTCTCGAATTGTAATGCGTCACGACATGTGGGACAAAGCATTTCTTGAGTATATGAAAGTTCTTGAAAAGAAAAAACCAGTAGTATTTTGTGGAGATTTAAATGTAGCTCACACTCCAGATGATTTAGCTCGTCCGAAAGAAAATGAAGGTAATAAGGGGTTCACAAAAGAAGAGCGTGAAGGGTTACAGAATTTCGTCGATGCAGGATTCATTGATACGTTCCGACTTTTTACCAAAGGTAATGGCCACTATACTTGGTGGAGTCATTTTGCCAACGCTCGTGCTCGCAACGTCGGCTGGCGGATAGATTACTTTCTAGTATCATCAAAACTAAAACCCAAAGTAAAAAGCTCAAAAATCCTCGCCGATATTTACGGCTCCGACCACTGCCCTATCGTGCTTGAGATGAAATAATTTTAGTTAGTAGTATACTTAAATATATGAACAAAATTATATTAAATGACAAGGAATATAGTGTACAAGAGTCTGATTTACCATATCTAGTAATCTACGGAGAAAAGTCCGGTGGGTCACACTTTACTATTACATTAATAAAGGATCTCTTTTTATCCGGCTCTAAAATATTATTTCTCACAGCCTTTCCTATGGCCAAAGATAATTTCCTCGAACAAATCGGGACCGATCACTCCAAAATTACTTTTGTTAATTCAGTCGAAGATTTAAATGATAATAAAGATAGTAATGTAATTATTTTAGATAGTGGTAATGAGAACTTATTTCTTGAAGCGATGAAAGTACTTCCAGATATAAGTGAAAGAGTTGTCCTCGTTAAAAATATTGAAGCATTTAGTCCAAAAGTTTTTGATATTTGTTTAGATCTTCAAAAGGTTGTTCTATCAGGCCATATTGATGCATGTACCAGCAAAGATCAAATATTGGCAAAATCTTGGAAGAGTATAGTTGTGTTCACAAAACCAGAAGTATTGCTACCAATAGAAGTACCAGCTTTAGAAAAGTGGACTGGATATTTATCTAGCGAGAATAGTAAAGGAATTATAAGGGTTCAGATGAATTAAGATTCGTCCTTGACTTTATCTACATAAATAAGCTACTATAAAAATATGAGACGCAATATAAATCAGAATACTTTCTCTCCAGCTCCCAAACATACTTTGGTGGCTGATATTTGCGTTTAATTACTCCTAAAAAATTAAAAACAAAGATGGACCACCAAGGTGGTCCTTTTTGTTATTTATTTTTGAACTTTAAAAACTTAATATTATGCAAAAAGCACGCTACAAAATCGCTATCATCGGTAATGGTAAACTTGCCAAAGCTATTGTTTCAGGACTGCTTCTCTCGCCCAACATCTCCCCTTCTGACATCCTTGTCATAAAGAGAGTGATCAAGAAAGATGAGCATTGCTTTTTTAAGTCACTCGGAGTCAACGTGTCAACTAAGATGAAAGATGTTTCGACCGCTTCGTGCATCATACTTGCGGTCACTCCTTTAGGTTCTGACTACGTAGTACGAGGATTATCTAAGGTTAGTTTAATTAACCACAAGGTTATTTCTTTTGTATCAGGCTTACTGAGAAATCAAATACGAAAGGATCCTACGAAGTACAGGATTATCCAAGCCACCTGCAATACCAATATTGCATATAGAAAAGGTATTATCTGCGCAACTGGCCAATCTACCGTACTATCTGACCTAGGCCAAGTCTTCCTTGAATCTCCAAAACGCATCACTCGCTCTATTGTCACAATTGGATCTGGAAATGGGTTTGATTGCAGAGCACTTTATATTGGATATATATCTTCTGGCACTCAAAAGTCCTTACGGGAGTGGCTGACTAGACTTCTAGCAGTAGTAAAAGATCGTAATCAGATGGCTTTGCAGATAGAAGATGAATACGCAATTATACGTAAATACTTACGTAACAAATCGAAAGTATTCTGTAATAATCAATTTACCTACGGCAGGACTGCCGGTACGAGGTCTCGTATTACAATGCAAAGTACCATTGAAGCACTTCTCTCTATGGATGGAGATATTAATCTTGATTCTATAAGAACGCTTTTCGACACAGTAGTCACCAAAGGTGGGTGCACAGAAAAAGGTATCAATATGATAAGTAGCGTAGAAGATTTGCTTTCTTTCGAGAAACTAGAGGAAGCTTTTCTGTTGGTGTGGCAAAGAGCTATCTTGTTCAAAAAAGATGTCCGTACGTCGATCGCTAAAACTGCTCGGTTAACTGTATTCGAAAGAATAAGATTAAGGAAATAACTCGAAACCCTCATGAGCTAATCATGAGGGTTTTCCTATTTCCTGATTCCATGTTTCGCATGAACTTTAGAGATCTCTTCCTCTTCAAGTTCTTCTTTTTTTTCTTTGCCACGTTCACCCAGAACTTGGAGGGCGCCGTCTGGTAAGATGTCTAGAGTTTTTGCTAGTTCTAGGAGATGTTCTTTAGTATTTTTCTTTGGATCATCTAATACTTCTTCAAGAAGTGCATGCAAAATCCACCCCATCCGGCGTGATGGTTTCATATTTAATTCTTTGATCATCACTTCCCCATCGATAGCAAGTTGACCGACAGAAATCGGATCGCGGAGGACTTCATCTATCATGGCGTGGTATTTTCTTAAACGATATGGCGCTTCTTTCTTCTTCATTCCGACACGGTCAGCTTCGCGCACTTCCATAAGCTCCCAAATGTGATCTTTACCAACTTTCTGTACGATACGACGCACAGCCGAGAGCGTAATTTGCTCGGTATCAGAGAAGAACATATGATTGCGAACCATAGATACAACTTGGTCGGTAGTTTTCTTTGGAAACTTTAGTCGGTCCATTATTTTACGAACCATATTTGCCCCCACAACTTCATGGCCATAGAAAGTATAAGCTTTCTTCTCCCCAGCTCGGCGAGTGCGAGGTTTCCCAATGTCGTGGAACAATGCCGAAAGGCGGATTTCAGTAGAAAAGCCTTTATTTGCAGCGTGATCTAGCGCTTGGAGACAATGCTCGAACACGTCATATATATGAGCACCTCCCTGCTCGCAACCAATTCCCTCCTCAAGCTCTGGAATTATGTATTTTAGTAGTCCAAGTTTCGAAAGCATACCAATACCAGTTACTGGAGTTCCGGACTCTATAATTTTTACAAATTCGTCACGAATTCTTTCGCCTGAGATGTTTTCTAAAAGCTTTGAATTATCCACAATTGCTTGCATGGTATCGTACTCAATAGTAAAGCCAAGTTGGGTAGCAAAACGAACAGCTCGGAGCATGCGTAATGCGTCTTCAGAGAACCTATCAGAGGGCTCCCCTACTGCTCTGACTACTTTGTCCTTTATATCCTCTTGTCCTTTATATAGGTCAATTATGAGTCCTTTATAGGGGTTGTAGGCTAAAGCATTCATAGTAAAGTCGCGTCTTTTAAGATCATCTTCAATCTTATCGCTAAACTTTACTTTATCTGGGTGTCGATTATCGCTATATTTAGCTTCAATTCTGTATGGTGTCACCTCTATAATGTCGTATTGTGCCTGCCTGTTCGGTAGGCAGGTTTCATGTGTAACATCCCTATTTGTTTCACCTGAAACAGTAGGGATGCACACTCCCACTGTTCCATAAGTATTCTCATATACTGTCTTTTCAAATAAAGGGATTATCTGCTCTGGAGTAGCATTTGTGGTAATATCCCAGTCTTTCGGCTCTTTCTCCATTATAAGATCGCGGACACAGCCTCCCACAAGAAAAGCCTCAAAACCCCCTTTTTCGAGAGTTTCTGTTACATGTGTAACATATGATGGTATTTTTTTATTATCAATTACTATTTTTTGAGTCATTGATTTTTGTGCACCCAGAGGGATTCGAACCCCCAATAACGGTTCCGAAGACCGTCGTGATATCCATTTCACCATGAGTGCAGTGTAATGCTTATAATCGACCAGTTCATTGTATACTAAAAGGCTATTTTAGTAAATAACATTGTAAAATAAGCCTAGTTTTTAAATTGCAATTTTAATTAAAAATGGTTATAATTCATGAGTTATTTTGAATTTGCGGTGTTGGTTTAGTGGTAGAACACGTCCTTGCCAAGGATGAGACAGGAGTTCGATTCTCCTACGCCGCACAAAACAAGACAATTTTCTGACTAATTTTTGACCTTTAAACAGTCTTTTACAAAAATCCCTTTAATATCAACATTATGTGGATAAGAGTGTGTGCATTGTTGATAAAAGACACTGGTACGATAAAGCTACACAGTGGAAGCACTGCCGATTTTACATAATTAGCTTATGTTATAAGGGTATTTTTGAAGGACAATCAATTAGGTATGAAATTCTGTCTTATAAGTTTTAAAACGTTTCACGTGAAACAATATGAAGAAATTTACTTCAAATTCACAAAAAACAGGCGAGTTGGGCGAAGATGTAGCGTGTAAGTTTCTCATGAAACATGGTTTCAGTGTATTAGAAAGAAATTACACTAAAAAATGGGGAGAGATAGATATAATTGCTCAAAAAGACACTAAACTCTATTTTATAGAGGTTAAATCTGTTTCATGTGTAACTCTACCTGACTTTAAAGACGAGAATCCGTTTGTAAAACGACCAGAAGAAAATATGCACCCTTGGAAGCTGAAACGACTCTCACGTACAATTCAAACCTATCTAATCCATAAACGAATAGGGAACACACCTTGGCAGTTTGATCTATTACTTGTGTATTTAGATGTAAAAAATAGAACAGCCCGTGTGCGAACCATAGAAAATGTGATTTTATAAGAAAAAAATCCGTGTGCATGCTACACGGATTTTTGATTATTATAAACTTTCTTAGAACTTCAATCCTATTCCAATTGCTGGCTTTAATCCATTGTTGTAATAGAAGGGAACACTCAGGTTCCATTTCTTATATCCTAATGATGGGCCAAATCCAAGTGCTGGTATCGCTTTCCCTTTCTTTGGAATTTTTATCGATGGGAAAAATCCCAGCTCTATACTCAAATTTTTTCCGGCTTTAATACCCAGCTTTGGTCCACCAAAGCTGAAGAAGACCGCGCTGCCTTTCAGATCTATCGCTACGGCAATCGCACCGTAGGGCTTGATGGTAATTTGGGTTGTATGTTTCAGGGTATCTTGCCCGAAAGCATTTTGAGAAAGGAAAGAAATGGTTACGACTGTTAAAAGAACAATAAGCTTTTTCATTTTTATTAATTTTAGGTGATTTAATATTTAGCTTGTGTAGCTACGTAAACTACACAAACTAGAACCTAAAACAAATGAATCAAACTTGACTACACATAGTATACCTTGTCTAATAAATCACGTCAAATAAAACAAGTATTTTGTTTAAAATTTTAATAAATCGTTATAAAATATGCTTCTTTTTGTAATTCTATTGACAAAAAAAGTGTCGAAGTGTATTCTACATTTATATGAAGACAATAGATAAGCAGCACATCATTGCCCAACTTAGGCACTTTAACTGTAATGAACAAGAGGCACAGATTTACATACATTGCCTCTCCTCTGGCCCCAGTACAGTGCAAGAAATATCGAAAAAGCTCGGTCGGCATAGAACCACAATTCACAGCGAAATCGAACAACTGCTAAAGAAAGGTCTTCTATTTGAAACACGTAAAGAGAAGAAGCGCTATATTGGCTCGGAAAACCCAAATGTTCTATATAGTCTACTTCACCAAAAAGAAAATGAACTAAGCTCGATAAAAAATAATATAAGCTATGCAGTAGAGCTTTTAAACACTATTACCTCTGCAGATTCTAGTAAACCCACTGTTAAATTTTATGAAGGAATCGATGGATTTAAAAAGTTGCTCGAATCCATCCTTGTTACAAAAAATGAAGTGTTAATATTTATAGACATCAATGTGTTTCAGGGACTTCTTGGCCCAGACTATTTAGAAAAATATTATGAGCGTAGAGCAGCTAAAGGAATACACACAAGATTTATATTCCCTCCTTGCGAATTTGCCGATCGAGTAAACAAAAATGCAGATAAGTACAAAATACAAATAAGACTTATGCCTGAAGGACTAGAGTGGAAGTCGGGTATTTATTGCTGGGATGATACACTAGCTATAATTTCGTTTCCTGAGAACAAACTTACTTGTACTGTTATTGAAAATAAAGACATAGCCGATTTTTACCGCAAGCTAAATTTCGAATTTATTTGGCAACAAGCAAAACCAATTTAATCTACGAAGTTTAATTGTTTTTTATGATAAATATGCTACCATAGGAGGATTGTTATTGGTTAAAAAGTATTTCGGGGTGTGGTGTAACGGCTAACATTCCTGTTTTGGGAACAGGCGACTCCGGGTTCGAATCCCGGCACCCCGACAAGCAAGCAAAGTTTTTTGTTTGCGTCCGGGATTCGAAAACTTTGAGTATATTTTACGTAACAAAATACGAAAAGTATACTGACCCTGTAAGGGTCGAAATTCCCGGCACCCCGACATTTTATGTCATCATATGAGAAAACAATAGATGATGTTTTAAATCAATTAAATTCAAACGAAAGAGGACTTTCCTCCTCTGAGGCTAATATACGCCTTGAAAAGCATGGTAAAAATAAGCTCCCAGAGTCAAAACCTAGGAGCCACTTTTCTATTTTCTTAGATCAATTTAAAAGTCCGTTAATATTTACACTCTTTGGAGCTAGTATAGCAGTACTCTTACTAGGTGATGTCACAGATTTTTTTATTATCATTAGTGTACTGATATTTAATGCAATTATCGGCACAATCCAAGAAGGTCGGGCAGAAGATACTGTCCGGGCCCTAAGGAATTTTGTGGAAACAAACGCTACCGTTATTCGTGATGATACAGAAATGATTATTCCAGATTACGATGTGGTTATTGGCGACATCATTATCTTAAATGAAGGGGACAAGGTTCCATCTGATGCTCGGTTGATATATTCTCGAAATTTAAAATTAAACGAGTCTGGGATGACAGGTGAATCTGTCCCTGTGCATAAAACTCTAGACCCAATAAATTCGGCAGGGCTCAATCCAAGTGAGCAAAAAAATATGGTTTTTAAAGGGACGTATGTCGCTTTTGGATATGGTAAAGCCGTTGTTACTAGTATTGGTGTAGATACTGTGATAGGAAAGATAGCGAGTGAAATATCTACAATAGATACTGAAATACCACTCAAAACAGATATAAAAAACTTGTCTCGTTTTATAATAATCGCTGTTCTCGGTGTCAGTGTTCTTATTTTTACAGTTGGAGTTATTATTGGCGGGGATTCTAGGACCCTATTTGCAACTGTCGTTGCGATGACAGTGTCTCTGGTCCCTGAGGGCCTACCTATTGTTTTGACTTTAGTTCTTGCTTCTGGAATGTGGCGTATGAGCAAGAAGAATGTGCTTATTAAAAAACTTCAAGCGGTAGAAGCGCTCGGCCAAGCTCAAATAATAGCAGTAGATAAAACTGGCACAGTTACGAAAAATGAAATGATGGTCCGAGAAGTTTATGTAGACAACGATCTTTTTGAAGTTGGAGGTGTTGGTTATGAACCTAAAGGAGAGATAAAATTTTCTGGTAAAACTGTTGACCAGTTAAACCACCAAAGTCTTATTGAGATTGGTAGGATATCTGCATTTTGTGCTAATGCAGTACCAATTTTCTCTGAAGAAACAAAAAGCTGGAGAGTATCTGGTGATCCGACCGAGGCTGCAATGTTGGTGTTCTCACAGAAAATAGGTTTTCATAAAGATGAACTTGAAAGAGAGAATATAATTATTGACGAGCAGCCCTTTGACTACAATCTAAAATATAGCGCTGTAATTCACAAGACAGAGAAAAGTAATTTTAATACCTTGTCCTTGGCTGGTGCTCCAGAAATAATATTGTCACTCTCTGATACGATATGGCAAGACGGTGGCGCAAAAAAAATATCAGAGGGTGTACGCATAGAACTTGAAAAGATATTTACAACAATGATGGAGAAAGGTCTACGAGTTGTAGGTATAGCAAAGAAGAATGTAAAGATAAATGAGCTAAAAAAAGAAGATGCAGATAAATTAACATTTCTAGGATTTCTGGGGATTGAGGATACTCTTCGCCCAGAAGTACATGAAGCAATGGAACGTACACGCAATGCTGGTATAAAGGTAGTAATGATTACCGGCGATCATGTAAATACTGCTCGGGCTATAGCTCGCGAGGCGGGGATATATACCGAAGGGGATGCCGTTATTTCTGGTAGCGAAATAGACAGCATGAGTGAAAAGGAATTTATAAATATTTTGCCGAAAGTTTCAGTTTTTGCTCGGGTTACTCCAGAGCACAAAATGAAAATAATTAATGCTTATAAAAAGACAGGTAAAATAGTGGCAATGACTGGTGATGGTGTCAACGATGCTCCATCGCTTGCTGCTGCTGATTTGGGTGTTGCTATGGGGCGTATTGGCACAGAGGTTGCCAAAGAGGCCTCTGACCTCGTTCTCTTGGATGATAATTTTGGGAGTATAGTAGGAGCAGTCGAAGAAGGGCGTAACATGTACAAAACTATTAAGAAAGTTATACTCTATCTATTTTCAACTGGACTCGGAGAACTTCTAACGATTATTGGGGCAATGGTGATTGGCCTACCGATACCAATACTTCCGGGTCAAATTATCTGGCTAAATTTTGTAACCGATGGGTTCTTGGATGTTTCTCTTGCGATGGAACCCAAAGAAGATAATTTATTGTCTCGTAGTTTTAGAAAACCTGGAAAGTATCTTGTGGATAAAGCTATGCTCAAGAGAATGTTCATAATGGCAGTGCCTATGATGCTTGGAACGTTATTTTTGTTTAGTAAATACACCGATGGTAATATGACGAAAGCCTATACTATGTCTTTGTGCGTGTTGGCAGTATTCCAATGGTTCAATGCGTGGAATTGTAGATCAGATACGAGATCTATATTTAGGATGAATCCTTTTTCGAATAAATTCCTTTTGGGGGCGACAGCTATTGTTATAGCACTTCAGATGTTTATTATCTATAATCCTTTTATGCAAGACATCATGAAAACTACAGCCATTTCACTTAAAGAATGGGGACTTGTCGTGCTTGTTGCGAGCTCCATAATTATTGTAGAGGAGGTTCGTAAATTCATTTACCGTAAAAAGTAAAGTTTGCAAATAGTTGAAAATATTGCTTTAATATCAAGGTTATCGTTTTTTTGCGGGATTAGTTTAGTGGTAGAACTGCAGTTTTCCAAACTGCTGGCAAGAGTTCGATTCTCTTATCCCGCACACATGATCACTATATATTTGTATGCTTTAGGGAGTGTTTTATTAGTTAGCTTGATCTCATTCGTGGGAGTTTTTACACTTTCATTAAAAGAAGAAGTATTAAGAAAATACATTGGAATTTTTATTAGTTTAGCCATTGGAGCACTATTAGGGGACGCCTTCATTCATATTATTCCTGAAGCTTTTGAGCAGAGTTCAAATATAACAGCCACAAGTATTTTAGTTATTTTAGGGCTACTTATTTTTTTTATTTTAGAAAAGTTCTTACATTGGCATCATCACGGTGAAGATAAAGATGTACAAGAGATTCATCCAGTAGGGAAGTTGATTCTTTTTTCTGACGGAATTCACAACTTGATAGATGGAGTCATTATAGGAGCAAGCTTTTTAGTTAGTATTCCTATAGGTATTGCGACAACAATTGCAGTTATCCTACACGAGATTCCACAAGAGATTGGTGATTTTGCTGTCCTCATACACTCTGGATACAACAAGACAAAAGCTCTATGGCTTAACTTTATTTCAGCCCTTTTTGCTGTAGTAGGAGTAGTTCTTGCGCTAGTCTTAGGAAGTATTGCTGAAGCTACTATTATTTTATGGTTGTTACCAGTAGCGGCTGGTGGATTTATATACATAGCAGTTGCCGACTTGATACCTGAGCTACACAAACACCAAGGAGAAAAAAATTCTCTACTTCAGGTGATTGTTGTTATTGTTGGTGTCTTATTAATGTTTGCACTAACTTTTATTGAATAAAAAACCATCCAACCGTTTAACCGATTGGATGTGTATGAATTTCTTTTTGAAAACAATTATTAGTCGTTATTACCTAAAAATTTTAACCTGGCTATGTGCGATTTCACTGCACTCCATAGTCCTGGATACTCATGATCTGGCAGGCCGAGGTCTCGAGTAACAATTTTTACCTCTTTATTAATAACAGGATAATGTACATGCGAGTATTGATAGAACAAATGATGCTCCCGTTGAAAGTTTAAGCCCCCTACGTACCAAGACAATTTTTTGTTTTTAGTTGCAAAGTTCGCAGTAGTTTTAAGTTGGTGCACAGAGTCTTTTTTAATAATTCCATCCTCTGGTGCATCAAACATCTCAGTGAGTTCTACGACATGTGCAAGTTGGAATACAAAGCTTGTAATAGTCCCAGCAACTAACGATGCGATCATGTATCCTATGATGACAGGTACTAACCCATGGAATAAAGCAGGGAATCCGATGAATATGGCGACATGTATTGATTTACTAAAGACCATCGATACATACTGCCAGAATTTGAAGCCCATCTTTTTTGCCTTAATAAAATCAAAGTAGTATACCCACAAGAAATAAGAAATAGGATATCCAAACCATGGCAAATATATATGTTGATATTTATGCCAAGGATATCTTTTCTGACTGGGATGCATCCTACCAAACTTGCCAAGGTCAATATCTCCATCTTTACCGTCAACATTAGTATGCATATGGTGATCTATCTCATGCTGTTGTTTCCATATACGTATATCACCACCAAGCAAATTCAGAGTAAGACCCAAGAGGGAATTTACCCATTTTTTATCACTAAAGCTTCGATGTGATGCATCATGCATGACGCAAAAACCGATGCCTGAGATTACTACACCAAGGACAATGCACTCAATAACTACAAGCAGCCAGTGCTGTTTAGCCAGAGCTAAAAGTGAAATCAAGCCGAACAGTGAGCTGAGAAATATTGTAGCTTTAAGACGAAGTTTCCAGTTGCCCGTACGCTTAATATTTTTGAAGTACAACTTCAAAAATCCACGCATCCTTTCGTCGAATATTCGACTACGGGAATCAATCTGATATGTTAGCATAGTCAGTTTTTTAAAAGTGAATATAAAATTTTTGAAGTTATTTTATATCATTATACCACTATAAATCTATATTCACACATTAAAAAACCACTCATAGATAGAATAGAGTGGTCTTTCAACCTGCCTACGGCAGATAAATCTGTAATATAAAATTATTTTACAGCGTCTTTTAGAGCTTTTGCTGCTCGGAACTTAGGCACCTTTGTTGCAGCGACTTTGACTGCTTCACCTGTCTTTGGATTGCGAGCCATACGAGCTGCGCGTTGTTTGACAGAGAAGATTCCGATTCCTGCAATTGATACTTCTTCGCCTTTTTTCAAAGTAGCGACGATAGCATCGAACATGCCGTTCACAACATCCTCAGCCTGCACTTTCGTACCGCCAATTTTGCCATGAACCCATTCTACTAATGCTTGTTTATTCATTATTTTTACCTTCTCACATATTTCTTTCAAAAAATATGAGAATGCTATCTAAATAATATTCGACCGTTTGCAAACGCGTCCCTCTAAACAGGAGTAATACTATTATATACCAAGGTTATTTTAACACAAGCACTATCACCATTTGACAAATAGTCGCATTTATTCTGGAAGTGAGCGCCAGATTATCTCGAAAAGTTGTTTCTGTAGTTCAATAATGTTCTTGTTTTCTATAACTAAAGTCGTTAGTGGTGGTAGTAGGTCAACGATAATCAATTTATCAGGCACAAGGACCATATCTATGTTTAACGATACGTCGCTAGTGAATATTTTGAATTCTTCGTTATAATTCTTTTGAAATTTATGATGCTCTTGTGCAATATTTGAGTTTTGCGATATAAGCCTTGTTTTACAAGGTAATTTCGCTCTCTCTTCAATATACTCCTTCATCCAAAAGTCTGGATCGAGTTCAAACCACTTCTCTTCATTTGTAATTACTAGGTATTCACCACCCCTCTTTACGTCATCTAGGGTCCCCAAGTAGATTCTTTTCATTGCTTTAAGTCCGGTATAGTATTTTATACTACTCTCTCCACCTTCTAGCTTGTAAAGAGCCATGAAGTCCGGTAATTTTGCGCTAAACTCCCTCTTTCTTTTATCAAGTATAGTTTCTAAATTCTCTGGATTTTCAGCTACATACAGCTGTTTTAGTCCCTTTGGCTCAATCCTCATTAAACCTTTATTTTTCAATGATTCTATAACCCCATATACTGTCGTCCTCTTAATTTCACTTACACGGGCGATCCTAAGTACAGTAGTAGGACCTAAAGAAAGGGAAGCCAGATACACTTGCGCTTCAGTTTCGTCTAGTCCAATATCCTTTAATGTGTCTAATAATTTTTCGTTTTTCATATTTATGTCGTACTTCTCGACAACACTAATTATATATAAAATAAGGCCTATTGTCACTTTATTCGTAATTTGACGACATATATGACAGGATAGCAAATTAATGTCATAATATACCTAAGTAAGATTCATTGAAAAAATTTTGATTGGTTACCTGAGATCCTAATCGGGCATCAGGTAACCAATCAAAACAATCACATTATGAAAAAGATAATCGTTATTACCCTGCTTTCAATCATTGCAAACATTGCAACTGCCCAGAATAACAAACTCATCCAAGACGTAAATGTCGGAGCAATAGTCGCCACAGTGGCCAGCACTACATTCTCTGGTGGTTCTCAGCCGTTTGAAGTGGGATACGGCCTCTCAGCCTCAGTTGTTTTTGTCACAAAGAAGACCGCAACTAATTTCACGTACTCCTTCGGTGGAAATTCTGTTGGTATGTTGAACGCCTACTTCCTGCCAAAGAACTGGGACATCTACGTCGTAGGTTCAAAAAGTTTGAATAGCGATGGGAAATACGTTGGGATAGGCATTGAGAAAATGGAAAAAATCGGTAATGTGAAGTTCTTCGAGTTTATTGAATTGGGAACAGGATTTCAAGGCAAGCCAATACTTTCCTTTGGATTGCTCCTTAACCCGTCATGGTCATTGAAGAAGAAGTAGAGAAAAGATAATACAAATCCGTACAGGTTACACTGTACGGATTTTTTCTTTCCACTCCTCAAATCTTATTTATTCTCTTTTGCGATTTTAAAGTTGCGCATGGTGGCTAGTGCAGGACTCCCTTTGCTATACTCATAGAAGTCAGTATTATTGATCTTGTTTTCACGTTGGAATTTATCGCGGATACGTTGAACAGTATCATATATTTTTCGGTAATGTTTTCTTGAGAAATCAAGTTTCTCATTGTCTAGATGGTGATCAAAGTAGTTTCTGGCACTGACTAACTGCTCATACATTTGTTCTATAATCATGTATTGGAACTTGTGATCACTCAATTCATCTTCTCTACCTTCTATATAACACTTGGCCATATCTTCTACGTCTTGGCGTGATGCACCAATAATGAACTTCGGAGCTATAATGCTACGTTTTTCATGCGTATCTGGATCCTCGTAATATTTTATAGTCGGTATACTACCTGATTCTACGTTCTTTTCCCAAACATTTGAAAGTTTGTTATAAATATTTTTTTCCTGACTTGCTATCGTGAAGTCAAAAGATGCTGCGAGGTACTGACCAGTATTGTGTTTCAATACAGCATCTGCCCCCACCTTTAAATCATCGAAATCAGAAGTCATAACAGCCTTGAATTCTCCCAGCCAGCCGTTGTTTAAGCGATCTATCACTATCGATTGGAGCATCTCACCAAGTGCAAAGCCTCCTTCTTTACGTTCAAATTCAGATAACCCTTCTGATCTATTCTGCTCTTCAATTTTCTTTCTGGTTTCAAGAACATAGTTCTCATCCTTTTTTATAGCTTCGGCCGTATACTGATCTGCAAATTTTGTTCCTGCCATAGCCCCAACAAAACTTTTTGGATCTGGCCTTTTGTCGTAGACCTTCCTTAATTTTCTAGCAAGAGTTAGCTGATTCTCTATTTTATCGAGAATACTATCTTGTTTCAGTGTTCTTTTTTCGTATGGGTTAGCCATATTTTATCTCGCGTATTCTATAATTCTATTCTCGCGAATCATAGTGACCTTGATTTCACCAGGGTATTTGAGCTCTTGCTCAATCTTTTTGGCAATATCGCGGGCCATATTTTTGGCTTCGATGTCATTTACTTTCTCTGGGGTGACGAATATACGAATCTCACGTCCTGCAGCTAGAGCATAAGACTTCTCGACACCTTCAAATGTCTTTGTAAGCGCTTCCAGATCTTGTAGACGCTTGATGTAGTTCTCTACAGAGTCGCGACGGGCACCTGGCCTACCACCTGAGATCATATCAGCAGTCTGCACAATTACTGCCTCAATAGATTCGTGAGGGCAGTCATCATGGTGACTTTTCATAGCAGTGACTATACGAGGATCAGCACCAAACTTCTGAAGTATACGTATACCTATATCTATGTGAGTACCTTGCACTTCATGGTCGAGTGCTTTACCGATGTCATGCACAAGTGCACCCGCTTTGGTTACCTGTATATCTGCACCCAATTCTTCTGCGAGCATGCCAGCAATGTGGGCCATCTCTATAGAGTGCTGAAGAACGTTCTGACCATAACTCGTACGGAAGTATAAGCGTCCGACGATAGCGACAATGCGCGGGTCGAGATTAAATATTCCACATTCATACACTGCTTGGTCTCCTTTATCTTTAATTATTTTATTTATATCTTCTTGAGCCTTGGCTACAACTTCCTCAATCTTAGCAGGTTGAATACGGCCATCGAGAATCAAGTTCTCAAGGGCAAGGCGGGCGACTTGTCTGCGGACTGGGTCAAAAGAAGAGATGACGATAGCCCCTGGAGTCTCGTCAATGATAAGTTCTACTCCTGAAACTCTTTCAAATGCGCGTATATTGCGACCTTCTTTACCGATTATTTTTCCTTTAATTTCATCATTTGGGATATTTACTGACGTGGTCATCATTTCTGAGGCAGTAGATGAAGCGAGACGATTGATACTAGCAGCTAGGATATCTTTTGCGCGTCTGTCTAGTTTCTCGGTATTTGCAGTTTCCATCTTTTGCATTCGGACGAGCAAATCCTCCTCATACTTATCTTCAATACTTTTGAAAAGTACTCCTTTGGCGTCGTCGACAGATAGGCGGGTAATTTTTTCGAGCTCAGCCTCTTTTTCAGTCTGCATATTCTCTACTCGGTCCTTTACCTTTTTTACTTCCTCTACTTTTAATTTAATATTCTCAACTTCGCGATCAATTTCCACTTGCCTCGCATCTAGAAGTTCCTCCTTTTTGATAAGGCGATGCTCTGTCTCTTTCCATTCGACTTCTTTTTTCTTGGCTTCGACTTGGGACTCCTCGGTCTTCTCCTCTGCTTTCTTCTTGGCTTCATCTACTACTCTCTGGGCTTCTTCTTTTGCGCCGAGCATTACCTGCTTGATCTCGAGTTCCATTGAACCCTTCCTACCAAGCGAGATAATAAGACGCAAATAATAGCCAACCCCCACGCCTACTACTAGTGCGAGTGAAGAAATTATTATTGCTGTTAATGACATATAAGTGACTGTGTCACTCGAAAAATACGCCGTCTTACGGACGAGTTATATCTTTGATATTCTTATGCGAACTTTGGATTAAAGGAAAATTCTTTTTCACGGGATAAATAAGTAAGCGGTATCAGATAAAACCGTATTTTAAAAGCAGACACCAAATAACTGTTAAAATTCGATAACTTCATATTACCCCAAATGGGGGATTTTGTCGAGGCTTCAAAAAAGTTGATTCTATGGCCCTTTCCTCTAGCTTTTCGCAGGAAGAGAAATGTAAAAAGTAGTGCCTTTGTCTTTGCCTTCCGATACTGCCTTGATGCTGCCTTTGTGACGACGAATTATCTCTCTTGCTATATATAATCCGAGTCCCATACCGTCGGTGTTCATCTTCTTTGCTCGTTCACCTCGGTAGAATTTGTTGAATAAATTATTCTTATCTTTCCATGATAGTCCTATGCCGTTATCTTTTATTTTTAAAATAAGTTTATTTCTCTTGACGATTGATTCAATGACAATATTTCCGCCATCATTTGAGTAGAGAATTGCATTTTCTAATATGACGTGGATAACAAAAGAAATCTTCTTGGTATCTACACTGAGCATAGGCATGTCGTTGAAAGCAGGTACAGAGAGAGTGAGGTGCTTCTCATTTAGCGGGACGTGATATTTATGGATTGCTTCCTCTACGATTTCCCTTATTGAAACAGCCTTTAATTCATGGGTGGAAGTACTATATATATCCTTGATTCCGGCTAATATATCTACAATCTCAAGGAGTCTATCCGTAGAATTATCAAGATCATGCACTATTTCAAGTTGCTCTTTGCGTGGCATTTCCTTCTCTAGGGCTTGAGCCATCCACTTTATACGCGTTAGTGGTGTACGAAAAGTATGATTTACAATAGAGAGAAAAGACTTCTCTGTAAATTTCATCTCCATATTTCTTTTAAGTAAGTAAATTAAAAGAATACCTGATACTATCAAAAGTGCTGTTTGCATTTTTATTTTGACTTAGGTTTAGAAACTATGTCATCTATGATTCCGTACTTCTTGGCTTCCTCTGCAGTCATATAATAATCACGGTCGGAGTCTTTCTCTACTTGAGTAACAGTATTGCCAGTATTTTTTGCAAGAATTTTATTGAGTGTGTCTTTAGTACGAAGAATATGTTTGGCATTGATAGCTATATCGGATGCTTGGCCTTCCGCGCCACCCATAACTTGGTGAATCATGACTTCAGAGTTTGCTAGAGCAAATCTTTTCCCTTTTGTTCCCGCGGAGAGAAGCATTGCACCCATCGAAGCGGCGATACCGACACATATAGTAGAGACATCCGCTTTGACGAAGCTCATGGTGTCTAAAATCGCAAGGCCAGCTGTGACCGAGCCACCAGGGGAGTTTATATATAGATGGATATCTTTCTTTGAATCACTATGGTCAAGATATAGAAGCTGTGCGATGACGAGGTTTGCTACGTGGTCGTCTATTGGGCCACCGAGGAAAATAATACGCTCATTTAAAAGGCGAGAGTATATATCGTAAGCCCTCTCTCCAAACTGGCTTTTCTCGATAACTGTAGGGATTAACATGAGGATAGTATAGCAAAATAAGGGTACTACGCCAATCCTGCTTTACTTGACAATAAGGCATATTTTGTGCTATAATATAAGGAGGTAAGAGTTCTTTGATACCCAATTGATTTCATGAAGAGTTTAGATTGTTGCGTTGTGCGGGCTAACTTATAGTCCCTAGAACGCAACAATTTTGAACTCAAACATCTAAAATAAAAAAAATGAAATCAATTAAATTATTTTCAGTAGCAATTTTGGCAGCATTATTCTCTACCAGTTGTAATAAAAACAACACCATAGGTGGTGGCGTAGGTCTCCAACTTGGTCCGGTTTCCATCGTTCTTACATGGGGAAATACCGGTCAGAGTGGATATTATTACGGAGGACTTCCTTCGTATGGGACAGATTACTTCATAGGATATATTTCTGCGAGGCCATTGGATCCAAATAATATTCCTATCACTACAGCAAACGGGGTACCATTTTGCACAGCCAGCTGTACCCAAGCACAATGGCAAGATGCGAATCATTTTTTCAGTCTTGCGCAGAGTGCTACGTATCCTCCAAGGCGTCCAGTATTAATTAGGATACAGTGGAATACTATGACACTGGCCCCAAATGCTTATTATCTCGTTGCTTTCTAAATTATTTAGTATTATGGGTTAACACCAATACTAAATCAAAAGAGCCCTCAACTGAATTGATTTCAGGGGGCTCTTTTTTTGTTCCACTTTTTATTTTTTACTGACTTTCTAAGAATGTAAAAACTTTTTCATTCTCAAGCATGTTCTCGATGTAAGCTCGAGCGCGCATAGGGTCGGCATCTTTATACATAGTCATAATATTATTTACTTCTTTTTCTATTTCTTCTTCACTTGGCTTCAAATTTTCTTTTTCAGAAATCGTGTGAATTACTAGGGAGAGCTTTGCCCGCTTAGTAGCATCATCTTTCCATTCGTTTCTTAAATCTAGCTCTGTTTTTTTTATTTGCGCCAAATAATCTTCGAATTTTAATCCAGCATTTGTGATGTCAGCTTGCAAGCGATAGAGAATTTTCTCAGTCTCGCTCTCTATTAATATCTCGGGTATTTCACCACCAGTTTCTTTTAAGAGGTCTTCAACTATCAAAAGGCGAAGTTTGTCTTTCGCTTCGGTTTCCTTCTCCATTTTCATATTACCTCTGATCTTATCTTTGAATGCTTGGGCTGAAGGAAAATCACCAAAAGATTTTGCAAACTCATCGTCGAATGGGGGATAATCGCTCTCTTTGATTTCTGGATGCGCATTTTTATGTTCTTCTTCAGTCATATTCTCGTGACCCTCATGATTTGCTCCACGTGCCTGCTCAGCTCTCATTTTGCGAAGTTCAAGAATGGTTTTCTCGACTTCTTTCTCATCAACAGTGACCTCGGGGGATGGATTTTTCTTTTTTATGTCGTTCGCGAGTTTTTTGTAATCCGGAAGTTTCATTTCCGGAAGAACTGCGGTGATGATTTTGAATTCTAGGTCTGAGCCTTTGGCGATTTTTGTTATCGCAATTTGTGGTCGGCCGATGGCATCGAGCTTATTTTCTTCTATTATCTTTCCATATACTTCTTGTAATGCAAATTCTGCCATCTCTTCTAAGATCATCATATCGCTGACATTTTCACGAACCATATTTGTCGGCGCTTTACCTTTGCGGAATCCTGGAAGTTCAAGTCGTTCATTTATCTTGCTCAGCGCCTTATCTTCATATTTTGTAAATTCATCCCAAGGAAGCACGCCCAATATTTCTACCTCGCTCTTATCTAGCTTTTTGATTGTTGTTTTCATCGTCCGTTTATTTTATATGGCTTAAGCCCTTTTGTCAAAAAACTTGACAAAAGCTCAATAGCTGATATAATACCCCTAGTTCTTTATACAGCGCTTATTTTATAAAAGCGCTCGGAAAAAATATTTTCCATAAAAAATAGCAATTTACGTCCATAATTTATCTTTAGTTAGGTTCATTCTTTAGTTTCGTTTTAAAAAAGAGGAGATTGGTCTTAGTTATTTTGATCCAATCTATTTATCTCTAATTACGCAAAAAAAGAAAGCGTAGTGCAATTAAAACCTAAAACTAAAGACATGGGTAGCGTATTTGTTGTTGTCAATGGTGTAGTAATGCTTTGGGCAGACTACATTGCGATGATCCAGAGATGAACTGGCATCCATTGACATGGAAAAATCCAAACAAGGTGAGCCGAATAATAGTACGCGATATCCGCTGGTTAGGTGGCAGCTACGCCTCCTTGAAACTCAAAACCGTCGTCATGACTGGTAAATTAGCAAAATTTCACGCGGATTTTCCAATCCGCACCATAACAAAATGTGTATTTTGTCTGACGAGTCCAAAAGGACGAAATGGGAAAAATAAACCAAACATCAAAAAATCCTCTAGTTTAGAGGATTTTTTGATGCGAATATATAATTTCTATTTAGAACCAAACACTAACTAGGATCGGAACAATGATGAGCGCAATGATATTTAAAATTTTAATCATTGGATTGATGGCAGGGCCGGCAGTGTCTTTGTATGGGTCACCGACTGTGTCGCCAGTCACCGCTGCCTTGTGAGCATCAGAGCCTTTGCCTCCATGATTACCTTCTTCTATATATTTCTTGGCATTGTCCCAAGCACCACCACCAGACGTCATTGAAATTGCGAGGAATATACCTGTGATGATTGATCCGACAAGAAGTCCACCCAGAGCCTCAGGCCCAAGAATAAATCCAACGAGGATTGGCGCGAGAACTGGAATAAGTGCAGGCACAATCATCTGCTTGATAGCACCAGTTGTAACTATATCTACGCAAGTCGCATAGTCAGGCTTACCCGAGCCGTCCATGATACCTTTGATCTCACGGAATTGACGGCGTACTTCTTCAACTACGCGTCCTGCTGCTTTGCCAACTGCTTCCATACAAAGCGCACCAAAGTAATAAGGAAGTAATCCACCAATCAGAAGCCCAGCGATAACGAGAGGATTCCCAAGATCAAAATTTAATTTATGTCCAAGGTCAGCGAATTCTTGTGTATAAGAAGAAAATAGTACAAGTGCTGCAAGTCCAGCTGAACCGATAGCGTAACCTTTTGTCACAGCTTTGGTAGTATTGCCAACTGCATCGAGGGGATCAGTCACGTCACGAACACTATCTGGTAAATGTGCCATCTCAGCAATACCGCCAGCGTTATCTGTAATCGGACCAAATGAATCAATCGCAACAATTATTCCAGTAAGAGAAAGCATCGACATAGCAGCAATAGCCACACCATAGAGTTGACCAAAATAATACGACGCTAAAATCCCAAAGACGATCGAGAGTAACGGTAGGGCAGTAGACTTCATAGAAATAGCTAAACCTTGAATCACATTTGTACCATGGCCAGAGACAGATGCGGAAGCAATGGACTTCACAGGAGAGTATTTTGTCGAAGTGTAGTATTCAGTAATTATAATGATAAGGGCAGTGACTACTATTCCAACAAGCGCACTCATATATAGATTGCCGACAGAGTAAGTAGATTGACCTGCCATGAGCCACTTTGTAATAGGATAGAAACCAATCGCAGAAAGAATTCCAGATACAAGTAGTCCTTTATATAGAGCACCCATAATATTCTTTTTCTTTCCAAGCTTCACAAACCAAGTACCAATAATAGTAGAGATGATTGCCACACCACCAATAGCAAGAGGGTAGATAACTGCATTTGTAAATCCAGAAAATACTAGGGAGCCAAGGAGCATAGTCGCCACAGAAGTAACAGCGTAAGTTTCAAACAAATCTGCCGCCATACCTGCACAATCTCCGACATTGTCTCCGACATTGTCAGCGATGACTGCAGGGTTGCGTGGATCATCTTCTGGAATTCCAGCTTCAACTTTACCGACAAGGTCTGCGCCAACGTCAGCTGCCTTGGTAAATATTCCTCCACCGAGTCTAGCAAAAACAGAAATCAAACTCGCTCCAAAAGAAAGCCCGATGAGTGATTTGACTGCTCCGTCACCTACAAAGTGAGTAGCGATTAAATAAAATACTGTCACACCTAAAAGCGCAAGACCAACCACGAGGAGTCCAGTGACAGAGCCTCCTTTGAAGGCAACACTAAGCGCTTCCTTCAGCCCCTTCTTTGCTTCCTCTGTAGTGCGGACATTAGCACGGACTGAGACATTCATACCGATATATCCAGCGACAGCCGAGAGAATTGCCCCAAATATAAAGCTTGAAGCCATCATCCAACCGAGCATTGGGACAAAGCCAATAATTAAAAAGAGAACAACTGCAATTACGCCGATAGTTTTGTATTGACGATTTAAATATGCTTTTGCTCCTTGCTGGATAGCAGAAGCAATGACGCGCATCTTTTCATCGCCAGAGCTTTTACTCATAATTACTTTTATCAAGTACAACCCGTACAATATCGCGATAACTGAAGAAACAAGTGCGAAAACTATAAATGGATTCATGTTTTTACTTTAATTAATGCTAATAAATAATTATTTATCTGTTCCATCATCGACGAGACCTCCGTCGAGTGGTACAGATGATTCAACATCGTCACTTATTATATCAGAGTCACTAGACACTACTTCACCTTCGACACCTTTAATATCAATTCTCCATCCTGTGAGCTTTGCTGCGAGGCGGACGTTTTGCCCACCCTTGCCAATAGCAAGAGAGAGCTGGTCAGAGGCAACTTCAACAACTGCTTTATGATCAGCGTCACTTACTTCTATATCTAAAACTCGAGCAGGGGAAAGTGCACTAGAAATATATTCTCTTGAGTCGGCAGACCAAGGAATAATATCAATTTTTTCTCCGCCGAGTTCACTCATGACTGTCGTGACGCGGATACCTTTTTGTCCGACACATGATCCGACTGGGTCAACGTGATCATCGTTCGAATAAACTGCAATTTTAGACCTCGATCCTGCTTCGCGAGCGATAGCTTTTATTTCAACTACGCCTGATGCAATTTCTGGAGCTTCCATCGCGAAGAGTCCTTCGATGAGTTGAGGATGAGTGCGAGAGAGTTTGAGGTTTACACCGCGTGGAGTTTCCTCCACTGAATATAGATATGCACGGATACGCTCACCACGACGATAGAATTCTCCAGGGATTTGTTCTTCAGGTAAAATAATTCCTGTTGCTCGATTGAAATCTATATAAACGATTCCACGTTCCATTTTTTGGACAAAGCCGTTTACTATTTCACCTTCTTTACTTCCATACTCATCGATAATAGCGCCACGTTCTGCTTCGCGGATTTTTTGGATTATTACTTGCTTTGCAGTCTGAGCTGCAATGCGACCGTAGTCTTCTTTTGTCTCAAGAGGGAAAATTATTTCTTCTTCAAGTTTTGCATCACTCTTTATTTTTTTCGCATCGGCGAGAAGGATGTGATGTTCTTCATTGAAGCGGACACGCTCATCATCTTCAGCGATTTCCTCTTCCTCTACGCCTTCTTCTGTCGGCATTCGGACTAAAGAATCATCGACAACAATTTTCACTTGGTAGAATTCCATCTTACCAGTTTCGATATCGATAGTGGCGCGGATAATCTGACCCTTTTTCCCGTAATCTTTTTTGTATGCAGCAGCTA